>SDGW01001431.1_pt1 | contig 10836 bp, 9 predicted proteins | sample 2873831 | NCBI WGS metagenome assembly SDGW01 (sample SAMN08132700, study PRJNA421101) | hypersaline lake metagenome | isolation source: celular fraction 0.22 microns magnesium sulfate-rich crust from ephemeral... | place: Spain: Penahueca Lagoon, Toledo | collected 2011-07
CTCGGCGGCGGCCACCAGCCCGGCGTCGACGTCGCCGAAGCGTTCCAGGAGACCGACGTCGCGCTCGGGCTGCTGTACGGCGCGTTCGCGTTCATGGTCACGGGGTTCGTCGGCTCGCTGGCCTACCGGACGATGGACCTGGAGGAGGCCAGCGAGACGATCATCGACGGGTTCAACACGATGATGATCGCGCTGGCGATCATCGTGCTCGCGTGGGGGATCGGCTACGCGGCCGAGCAGGTCGGCACCGCCCAGTACATCGTCGACCTGCTGGTCGGCAGCGGCGTCCCCGGCGGGTTCCTCCCCCTGCTCATCTTCATCGCCGCGATGTTCGTCGCCTTTACCACCGGCACGTCGTGGGGAACGATGGCGATCCTGACGCCGCTGGCGATCCCGCTGGGCTTCGAACTCGTCGGACCCTCCGTGCTCCCGGTGCTGGTGGGCGTGCTGTTCGGCGGCGCCATCTGGGGCGACCACAGCTCCCCGATCAGCGACACTACGGTGATGTCCTCGATCTTCGCCGGGTCGGACCACATCGACCACGTGAACACGCAGGTGCCGTTCGCGGCGACCGCCGCGGGCGCCACCATCATCGTCCTGATCCTGTACGGCTTCGGCCTCCGGAGCCCGCTGGTCGCGCTGCCGCTCGCGTTCGTCCTCACCGCTGCGGCGACGCTGGCGCTCAACAAGCTCGACGCGCGGCGCAAGGGGCTTCCGGAGGTGATGCCGACCGCCGAAGCCATCGAGAACGGCGAGGTCGACGTCGAGCGCGTCGAGAAGGGAACGGTCGACGGGAACAACGGAAGCTACGATCTCTTCGAGACGGTCCCGGTGGTCGCGATCGGCGTCGTGGTCGCGTACGTCTCTCTGGTGTTCGTGTTCGCGACGCTCGGGGGGTGAGTCCGGGACGGCGCCGGGGCTCGGCCCCAGATCGTCCCCGACGTGCGACTGCGATGTCGTTCCTAACAGAATGGATGAAAATTTTCTTCATTGATAGATACATTTATCAGGACAATTCCTCCCATCCACACGTGATGTTCGAGGAAAACAACGAGCAACAATCCGCAGGGATCGGCCGGCGCGGGTTCGTCGGCGGCATGGCGTCACTGCTGGCCGCCTCGGCGTACTCGCTGTCCGTGCCAGAGGATGTTGCTGCGGAGGTTTCGGGGGGAGACGACTCGCCCGTCCAGACGGTCCGGTCGCCGGACGGGTGCGTCGAGGTGACGGTCGACGTCACCGACGGGGTACCGCGGTACGACCTGCAGTACGACGGCACTGCGATCGTCGAAGAGTCGGCGCTGGGCTTCGAGTTCCAGAACCAGCCCACGTTCCGGGAGGATATCTCGGTCACGGGGACCGAGCGGTCGGCGATCGACGAGACGTGGGAGCCCGTCTGGGACCGGTACGACGAGATCAGGGAGCAGTACAACGAACTCCGGATCGGACTCGAGGAGATCGGCGACATGAACGCTCGGTCGGGGACGCTCGAAATCCGGGCGTTCGACGACGGGATCGGATTTCGGTTCGTGTTCGGCGAGGCGTTCGGCGACTTCGTGATCACGTCCGAGCGCACCGAGTACAACTTCGCGGGCGATTACACGTCGTGGTGGATTCAAAACGACTGGAACAGCTTCGAGTACGAGTACAAGCAGACGCCGCTGTCGGGGATCGACGCCGCGCTGGACGACGCCATCGCGACGGCGGGCGGCGACGGCGTCCACACGCCGGTGACGGTCGAAACCGACGACGACCTGTACGTCGGCGTCCACGAGGCGAACCTCGACGACTACGCCTCGCTGGGGATCGCGCCCAAGGGCGACTCGACGAACATGGAGTCGACGCTGGCGCCGCTGCCCGACGGAACGAAGGTCTCGGCGTCGGCGCCGCACGTCACGCCGTGGCGAACGTTCCAGATCGGGACGCGCCCGGGCGAGCTGATCGAGTCCAGCCTCAACCTGAATCTCAACGAGGAGTACGATCCCGAGGTGTTCTCGCAGGGCACCGACTGGATCGATCCCCAGAAGTTCATCGGCATCTGGTGGCTGATGATCACCGGCCGCGCCGACTGGGAGTACAATCCGAACACGGACACGTTCGACCCCGACGCCGACCCGCCGGGCGACCGCGTCGGAAACCACGGCGCCCAGACCGGCCGCGCGAAGCTGTACATGGACTTCGCCAGCGAGCACGGCATCCCCGGCGTGCTGATCGAAGGCTGGAACGTGGGCTGGTCGAGCTATCCGGGCGACGGGAGCGCGTTCGACTACACCCAGCCGTACCCTGACTTCGACCTGCAAGAAGTCACCGACTACGGCCCGAGTCTCGACGAGCCGACCCAGATGACGATGCACAACGAGACGGCGGGTGACTTCCAGAACTACGAGTCACAGCTCGACGGCGCGTTCGGCCTGTACGACGATCTGGGCATCCGGACGATCAAGAACGGCTACGTCTCCGACAGCGGCAATCTGGCGGGCGAGGGCCACAACCACCACAACCAGGTGCTGGTCAACCACCACACGCTCGTCGCCGAAACCGCCGCCGCGAACCGCCAGATGCTCGATATCCACGAGCCGATCCACCCGACCGGGCGCCGCCGCACCTACCCCAACTTGATGACCCGCGAGGGCGTCAAGGGCCAGGAGTACGACTCCTTCGGCTTCGTCAGCCCCGAGCATCACGTCACGTTCCCGTTCACCCGAATGCTCGGCGGTCCAGTCGAGTACACGCCGGGGATCTTCGACATGAGCTCGGGGTCGGGCGGCATCGAGGCGACGCGCGCCAAGCAGCTCGCGATGTATCCGACGTACTTCAGCGGGCTCCAGATGGCCGCCGATCTGCCCAGTTCGTACCTCGCCGAGCGGCCGGCGACGCTCGGCGTCGGCGAGGTCGCGCAGGCCGAGTGGGCCGACCTCGACGGCATCGGGACGGCCGCTCGCTGGGCGAACGCGCAGGGCGAGCAGTACGTCGAGTTCGATCCCAACTCGGTCGCTCCGGGGTCGACGGCGACGTGGACCGTCGAGGATGTCGACGAGAGCGGCGAGTACGACCTCCACCTCCGGTACGCCAGCGACGAGGAGAACAACGCCGTGCCGGCCGGAACGCCGCGGACCGCGACCGTGCTGGTCGACGGCGAGGAGCGCGCGCAGGTGGAGTTCCCGACGACCTACTACTGGGACACGTGGAACGCGATCTCGACGACGATCGAACTGGACGCGGACGACAACGAGATCGCGGTCGCGCTGACCGACGCGGACGCCGGCGGGTTCAACCTCGACTCGATCGCCGTCACCGAGACGGGCGAGTCGATGCCCGATCCCGACGAGGCGCCGATCCGCGGTCCCACGGTGCCCGAGTTCCAGTTCATCGAGGACGTCCCGGCGGCCTGGGACGACACGCACGTGCTGGGCGCCGAGATCGGCGACTACTCGATCACCGCCCGGAAAAGCGGCGAGGAGTGGTACGTCGGCGCGATGACCGACGAGTACGGCCGCGCGCTCGATATCCCGCTCGGCTTCCTCGGCGACGAGTGGGAGGGCCCGGACGACGACTGCGACCACCACCGCGGTCGCGGCGAGGGCCACGAGAAGGGCCGAGGCAAAGGCCACGAGAAAGGCCGAGGCAAAGGCCACCAGAAAGACCGCGGAAAGGGCCGCGAGAAGGGCCGTGGCAAGGACCACCAGAAAGACCGCGGAAAGGGCCGCGAGAAGGGTCGCGGTAAAGGCCACCAGAAAGACCGCGGAAAGGGTCACGAGAAGGGCCGTGGCAAGGGCCACGACAAACACGGGGCGGAGCCGTACGTCGCCGAGATTTACTCGGACGGCGCCGACGCCGCCTTCGACGACAACCTCGCGGACGTGCGGATCGACGAGGTGCTCGTCGACGCCGACACGACCGTGCTAGCCTCGATGGTCGGCTCTGGCGGCACCGCGATCCGCCTCCGGCCGGCCGACAAGAAGGAGCGCAAGAAGCTGCCGACCTACGAACCGCCCGAGCAGGACGTCACGATCGACATTCAGGACGAGACGTTCGTTCAGGAGCCGTTCATCTCCGGGTCCGGCGAGAACGTCGGCGACTACGTCGGCGGGACGAACGTCGAAGTGCTCGTCGACGGCGACGTGGTGGCGCCCGCGAACGTCCGCCTGCCGCCGAACTCCGCCGGCGAGACGGACACGATACCGTACACCATCGACGAGACGGGCACCTACGAGGTGACCGTGCGATCGGCCGACGGTGAGACGCTCGCGTCGAACACCGTGACCGTCAACCCGCCGGAAGTCGTCACGACGCTCTCGGACCCCTCGGGCGACGACTACGGGCCCGGCGAGTACACCTACCCGACCAGCGGGGCGTTCCAGGACGGCGCGTTCGACCTGCTGGAGCTGACAGTCGAACAGACGCCGAGCTTCTACCGCTTCACGTTCGAGGTCGACAACCTCTACGACACCTACGGCGGCGACTACGGCTTCTCGCCCCAGATGTTCGTCATGTGGGTGCGCGACTCGAGCCAGAGCGGCGGGACGACCGGCACGCTCGACGACCTGTTCGCGACGGCGTCGTTCGAGGAGCCGTGGCAGTACCGCCTCGAAGTCAGCGGGTTTACCCTGAGCGCCGTCGACGCCGGCGGGTCGGCGCTGACCGACGACGACGGCAACGTCGTCAACCCGACGACGACCGCCGACCTCGACAGCAACACCGTCACGATCCGGATCGCCCGCGAGGCGTTCGACGGCGCCGACGCGGCCGATCTGGAGGTCGTGCCGATGGTTCAGTCCGAGAACTTCGGCACCCTTCGACCGGTTCAGGCGGGCGCGCCGGGCGGCGGCGTCTTCGGCGGCGCGCAGGACGGCGCGGTCGGCTCGGCGCCGCGCATCATGGACCTGATCACGCCCGACGGCGTCACGCAGCAGGAAGCGCTCGCGTACTCGGCCGGCGAACTGGCGACGATCCCGTTCGTCGAACTGTAGAATACCCGACGCGTCAGCGACGCGGGCGGGACGAACGTCTTTCTTTTCGCGGCGCGTCACGGGGCGTGATGGACGGCACTCGCTTCGAGATCGAACGACCGGACGGCGACGAGCGCGGCGTGCTGGTGCGCTGCCCCGAACACGGCGAATCCGTCGAGTTCCAGCCGGGCGAGCGCGGCGGCGCGTTCTACTGCTCGGGCTGTGCGCTGGAGGTCGAGGTACGGGTCCACCCGCCGGACTGGCGGGATCTGGGAGAACGGTGCTGATCGGCGCTCGCTCGGTCCGGCGATCGCCACCAGTCAGTCGCTCGATCTGAGGTCAGCCGCCGATCACTCGCCCGGGCGGACGCCGGGTGCGGGACCGGCGTCCCGACCGGCCGAGCGCACGCGGCGGTTGACGGCCGCAACGACCCGGACGGCGAAGGCGACGTGCAGGACCGTCCCGAGCGACGCCGCCGTCAGGTAGCAGATCGACAGCGCGCCGTTCCGGGCGAGGAAGCCGGCGGGATCGACCAGGAACGACAGCACCGTGAGCGGTCCCAGCACCATCGACACCACGACGGCCGCGAGTGCGTCCATAGTTCGTTCGAGAGCCGAAGATCAAATAAAGATACGTCGAACGGGCGTCAGACGCCGAAGCGACGCCGACTCCGCACCAGCGGTTTCGAGGGCGAGCGCGAACGATCCTACTCAGTCCCAGTCCGCGAACGGTTCGTCGGCCGCCGAACGGCGGACGTACTCGGCTTGCATCTCGGCGACCGCATCCTCGAACGCGAGGCCGTCATTGAGCGCCGCCCGGACGCGCTCGAGCTTCCAGCGGCTCGGCGTCGTTCGATCCGCCCACCGCGCCTCGATCGGGTCGAGATACGTCTCGATCGTCTCCGCCTCGACGCCCTGCTCGCGGAGGCCGCGCCGAGCGATCGAGAACAGCTCCTCGTAGATGATTTCGGCGTCTGTCGTCCGATCGCCGTCGGCCGCGACCCACGCGAGATCGGCGTCGAGGCTATGCTCGACGGCCGCGTAGAAGCTCCGTTCCGCGGCGTCCCTGTCGAGCGTCGTGATCGGGTGATCGGTCGCGACGAGCCCGCGGAGGAGGCCGGCGACCAGACAGAGCAGACCGACGTTGTCCGCGACCGTCGGCTGGGTCGGCAGCGGGCGGTACTCGATGCGGATCGAGCGCCGGTCGCCCTCGCCGACGGGCTGGCCGCCGGTGACCGCGCGCACCCAGCGCCAGTAAGTGCCGCGCTTGTGATCGAGCTCCCAGAAGCGATCCTCGAACGTCTCGCGGGACCCGTCTGTGACCCACTCGCGGAGGAACGGCGCGCAGGTCGGGTCGGCGACCAGCGCGTCGAGGACGTCCGCCGCGGACGCCAGATCGTCGGGGACGCGGACCTTCTCCCAGGCGTCGTCGATCGACTGCTCGAAGACGGGCACGCGAAGCTCGTGGTGCGTTTCGTCGAGCAGTCGGGCGGGGTCGTCGGGGTCGTACAGATCAGCCGGGAGCAGCGGCGAGTTCGTCGCCAGCGCGAGTACCGGCCCGAGCGTGCGGATCGCCGCGGCGTGATACTCGGGGAACGACGCCGCGTCGGGAACCTGGACGTGGGGCTGGATAGAACTTGTCAGCGACTCGATCAGGATCGTCGGAAACTCCCGGTCGGCGCCCGGTACCGAGAGCGACACCGTCCCGCCGGCGCGTCGCAGAATGTGGTTGTCGATCGCGCAGTACCGCGGCGAAGACGTCATGTTCTCGGCGACGGTGACGCCGCCGCGGTCCTCGACGGCCGAGAGATACTCGCGCGTCCCCTCCTCGGGTGGCCCGGTCCACATCGCGTCGAGGACGAAGGTCAGGCCCGCATCGTCGGCTGCCGACCGAGCGGTCCGGACGTTCCGTTCGAGTTGGGCCGCCTGCGCGGCGATCCCGTCGCCGTCGAACGGCTCCGCGGCGGTGTTGAACTCGGCGTTGTGCAGCCCGAGTTCGCGGTCGCAGGGGCCCTCGAAGACACCGTCAGGTACTCTCGATAGTCGTCCGCGCTCGTCGACGGCGTAGGCTTCCAGTTCGATCCCGAGGCCGAACCCGGGGTTGTCGAGCCGACCCGCGCGCAGATCGGCGGCCAGTCGCCCGGCCTGGTCGTCGACGCGCCGCTCGAACTCCGCCAGCGCGTCGCCGCGCAACGACCGCTCGACGAGTGCCGCAAGCTCCGTCATGACCGAAACGTGGCGCTGCTGGGCCATAGACCTGTGGAACGGCGGGCGACCGGTGGAGCGGCGTCGAGGCAACACCTAAGTTGGTTGACCGAATCGGTCCGGTATGAACGACTGTGCCTTCTGTCGCATCGCCGACGGCGAGGGCGACGCCCGCGTCCTCTACGAGGACGAGCGGACGGTCGCGTTCCTCGACCAGAACCCGGCCGTCGAGGGGCACGCGCTCGTGATCCCGAAATCACACTGCGAGGACGTGCTCGCGGGCGAGGCGTCGACGGCGACCGCCGTGTTCGACACCATCCGCACGGTCGCGCAGGCGCTCGACGCCGCGCTCGACCCCGAGGGGTTCAGCGTGTTCCACTCCTCGGGACCGCTCGTCGGCAACGTCGAGCACGCCCACGTCCACGTCGTGCCACGACGGACGGACGACGGCGTCCACGTCTCGCTACCGCGTCGAAGCCTCTCCGAACGTGAGGGCACCCGCATCGCCGCGGCGATCCGGGCACAGTTCTGAGGCCCGCGACGTCGCCTGCTCGACCGGCCGACCGAGGGCGAACACCTTTCGTCTCCCGATATGTCTGTTCGGCATGATCGAACTCTTCGGGGCGGGCGCGGTCGGCTCCGTCACGCTACAGATCGTCGACATCACGCTCGAAAACCCGATCGAGGGCGTGCTCGGCGGCGCCGTGACGGCGTTTCTCTCGACGCTCGTGTTCGGCGCCGTCGCGCTCGCGATCCGTCCCGACTACGTCGACCGTACAGCGGCGTCGTTTCTCGACGATCTGGTCGGCTCCTTTTTCTACGGGCTGCTGGGTCTGGTTGGCGTCGCGTGTGCGACGTTTCTCTTGGTGATCTCTTTGATCGGCATCCCGTTGGCGCTGCTGCTCGTGCTCGTCGCCTACGTCCTCTGGGCGATCGGCTCGGCGATCGCGTTCCTGGCGATCGGAGGCCGACTCGTCGCGAACCGCGAGAACCGGCTCGTCCCGCTCGCCGTCGGCGCCGGGATCAACGGCGCGCTGGTGCTGAGCGGGATCGGCGGACTCGTCGCGCTGTGTATCGGCGCCGCCGGTTTCGGCGCCGTGGTGCGCCGCTGGCTCGAATAGTCCGGCGCCGCCGGTTGCGGTCCTGAAATCAGAGCCTGCCGACGCACTCCTCGCAGTAGCGGACGTCTCCGGGGTTCGGCGCGCCGCAGTGTCGACAGCGAACGCCCGCGTCGTTCGTTCCCCCGGCGGTCCGGGTCGTGGCGCTCTGTGCTGACTGGGTGCCAGGCTGCGCAGCGGCGCTCGGCGAGCGGTCCGATCCGGACTCGCCGCTCGATACGCTCGACGAGGTTTCACCAGTCCCGTTCGCGAGGAACTCGTCGATGGGGGCCGACTCCAGCGGCTCGTCGGTCTCGGCAGTCATCCGCGCGACGAGTTCGTCGTCGCGGAGCCACGACAGCAGTCGGAGCAGTCCGAACAGCGCGAGCGTCGGAACGAGACACAGCAGTAGCGTGATCGCGAGTTGCACGGCGGGCGGGGCCGCACCCGTACTCAGCATGGGTGGTACACACGGGAGCACGTAGATATCTCTATCGGCTCGTCACGCCAGCCCGGTCGTCCCGACCCAGAGGAAGGCGGCGCCGAACCCCGCGAGGACGACGCCGCTGAGCGCCGCCACCGCGGGCGCCGCGGCGTCGACGCGCCGCCCCGTCGCGACGAGCGCGGCGGGGAAGCCGACGATCCAGCAGCCGATCCCCGCGAAGAAGCCGACCAGCAGCGCCGGGCTGCCGGTCTCGACGACGAGCGTCCCCGCCAGCGCGTCGCCGACCGCCGGCGCGTAGGAGAGCACGTCGAGCCGGCCGGGTTCGAGCAGCCCGACGCCGACGGTGAGCCAGAACGCGATCTGGTAGGGGTTCGTCAGCGCGAGCACGAACGCCTTCCGGAACCCCTTCGAATCGGCGTCCACGCCCGCACCGGCCGAGGATTCCTCGGCGTCGTCCGCGCTGAACGACCGCGCGGCGTCGGCGTCTCGCAGCGCGCCGACCGCGAAGTACAGCATCAGCGCGCCGCCGAGCAGGTAGAGTACGGCGCGAAGCCACGGCGTCCGATCGACGACGGCGACCGCGCCGACGAACGCCAGCGCGAAAAGACTGCGGCCGAGAGTGCGAGCGAGGGCACGGGAACGACTGATCGTCGGCCGATAAAAAACGACTCGTTTGCGAGGCGGGGGCAGAGCAACGAGCCGTCGGATGCGCAGCTCCGCAGAAAGTATTTACCGGAACCCGCTGGAAACAAACCCATGCGTCGTTCGCCGCTCGTCGCGGCCCTCGTCGTCGTTGTTCTGCTAACCGCGTTCGCGGGCGCGACGACCGGCAGTCCGCAACCCGACCCCGTGTGCTCGATCTGCGAGGACTCGGCTCTGGACGATCACCGCGGCCAGTCGGTCGTCACGGTCGATATCCGTGAGAACGGCGACGCCGAGTGGCGAATCGAAGTCGAGATCGACAACGCGACGGTCGCCGAGGAGCTGCACCGAAACCCGCCGGAGCTGTCGCAAACACCCGGCACCGCGCTGGTCGAAGCGTCCTACGAGGAGCCGGCCGTGACTGTCACCGACGACGACGACGTGCTCGTCGTCGAGTTCGTCGACCGCGACGCCGTCAGGTCGCCGGCCGGCGGGACGCTCCTGGTCGACTACCTCCACGGGATGGACGTCGCGGGCGGATACGAGATGAACGTCGACCGGTTCGAGCTTCGCGGTCCGGAGGGGTACGTCGTGTCGAACGACCCCGAGCGAGCGGTCGTGACCGGGAACGCCGCGACGTGGAACGGCAACAGCTACAACATCTACGGGACGTTCGTCGTGTTCGCACCCGAGGACGCCGGAGCGAAGGATCTCCGCACGGCCGCGGCGAAAGGCGTCGTCCTCGCGCCGGTGGCGATGGGGAACCTACCGATAGTTCTCTTGCCCGCGGGTATCTTCGGCGTCCTGCTGGGCACCGTCGGCGCCGGAACGAGGTGGGTCGCCGAAACCCTGAATCCGCGGAGGCTCGGCGTCGGCGCCGTTGCGGCGGCCGTGCTGGGGGCACTCTCGATCCCGGAGTTGTTCCGGATCGCCGAGATAGCGCCATACGCGAGCGGCTGGGCCCTCGTTCCCGCGGTCGTCCTCATCGGCGTCGGTCTCGTCAAAACCGATCGGCAGACCGCAACGCTAGCGATACTCTGCGCGACGGGCTTGTTCGCACTCGAATTCGCCGCCCTGATCAGGATCGCTGGGCCCGTTAGCGCATTCGCACTGCCTGTCGGGGTGATGGGTGCCATTCTGGTCCCGGTCGTCGCCGCCCCGCTGCTGATCGCCGCCGGGTTCGCCGAGACGCTGCGAGCCGACGGACGCTGACCGCGGCGCCCGCAGCTATCGCTCGTATTCGATGCCGAACTCCGCGTCGAGCAGGTCGCCCCACTCCTCGGGGTCGACGGATCGCTCGCGCTCCTCGCCGTCGACCACCCGCGTCAGCGAGTCCGACGAGAGCTTCGCGTAGCCGCGGTCGGTCGAGCGTGCGACGACCGACTCGTCGGTAAAGGGAGACTCCGGCGCCGTCGCGAGGTACTCGCAGGTGGCGGCGAAGTACTCGCGCTTTCGGTGCCGATCGCGGAACACGTATCGATCGGACCAACTCTCGTCGCCCG
>SDGW01001181.1_pt1 | contig 10831 bp, 10 predicted proteins | sample 2873831 | NCBI WGS metagenome assembly SDGW01 (sample SAMN08132700, study PRJNA421101) | hypersaline lake metagenome | isolation source: celular fraction 0.22 microns magnesium sulfate-rich crust from ephemeral... | place: Spain: Penahueca Lagoon, Toledo | collected 2011-07
ATGACCCCAGTCGTTCTGGCTCTCGCTCACTCCACCCGGTTGGGCTTGTTTTCGGGAGCTACTGCCGCTTCGCTCCATATGAGAACTGTAATCGGGGTATTCACTCTCACCCATCAGTAGCCGCCCTTCTCCCACCAGTCGTCGTGAGCTTCGCTCGACAGGAGGTTCCACTTCATCCCGTCGTCGGAATAATCGCTGGAGAACCAGTAAGCGATCCTCTGTAGCCGTCGCTTTCGATATTTGTTCTCCCCCTCAACTCGATACCTCACGGTATCGGTTTCGTTGTTCACGTCGATGATCTCGATACGACAATCTCTCTCATAATCATGGAAGTTGAACATTGAGGTTACTCGTCGTTGTTCTCGTCGTTCATTTCCTCAACAAATTCATCGACTTCTGTGGCTATCTCGGCAAGTATGTCACTCATGGTTGTCACTCGAACCGCAAACTCCTGAAGGGGATCGAACCCTTCACTCACCAGTAGGAGTAAAATCCGCCGCTTTTAGTCTTTGAGCGTTACTCGTAGTCAGCGATCAGAACGATAGCCTCGTCGATCTGACCGTTGCCAAGCTTCTTCGTTGCCATCTGGAAGGCACCGCTCGGCATTTCCCCAGCAACCGCTTGGAGTCGCTCGTTCGCAGCTTCTTCGGTCACTATCGTATCCGCTTCCTGCCACTCCTCTGCGTCGATGTGGTTCCGCCAGTCGACAGTCACTCTCTCCTCAATGATGTGATTCCGGATCTTGTCACTCACGTCCTTCCCCACACCCTTCGCTCCTCGCAGCAGGCCTTCTTCGCCGTCGCTGTCGCTTGTTTCTTCGTCCTTTTCCTCACTCGTAACTGGTTCGGTCGCATCTGCCTCAATGTCGAGGTGCCCGAGGAAGTCACTCCACATCTCCTTCGCTTCTTCCAGAGAGTGGACTCCCTCCATCCGTTCGTTGGATGCAACTACGAGAGGCATAGGCTCTTCTTCGGGGGTCGTCGGAACCTGAAAGCTTCCCATCTTCTCGACAAGCTCCTGATTCCGTTCGCTCAGAGTATCAACTCCGATGTACTCCATCGTCTCTACCTCGGTGTCGTTCGGGTCAGCTAAGCTGATCGCAGTACCCAGTCCCGACTCTTCGAGGTATTCGTCAGTCGTGAAGTCCGTTGCTGCCGCTTGGACTGCACCCAGAGCGTTACCCTCGACTTCCAGCGTCTTCAGGAAGTCGATGTATTCGCTCAGCTCCTCATCTTCGGTTTTCAGGGAACTGGCAACGCTGTAAGCAACGTCCTTCAGGATACTCTGCCAGAGGTAAGCCTCCGTCGCGGGGGAAGCTTCTCGCTCATCAGCAAACGTATCCTCAACGACCGTACCATTGTTGAATTTGACTTTCGTCATTGTTGTCACTTAAGTAGAGTCCTTAGGGCGACTCTTTCCTTCCCGGCTATGAGTGTTTGTTATAAATGTCACTCACAGCCTATAGGCGGAAAAAGGTCGCTACCCTCCGATTGGAGGGTTATGATCGGACCTAACCGTGGTCGTCACTCAATTGGGATTTCCGTCTCACGTTTGTGTCCCACAATGATCGAGCGCCTAACCGTGACACAGTAGCTCAAGCCGGTGGCTGTCGTCCTTTCGTCATACTCACACCTCAACAGCGTTGCTCACGAAAACCTTTAGGAGTATCTACAGGTTTCGTGTGGAGCGATTGCTCCGCGTTACTCAGGATTCACAACTTTGTATCCGAGAGACATTAGCCCAAAAGGGCGAGCCTTCCGCTTTTCGCACAGCTCCGCAGTTCTGTTGCTACTAACCTTTCTCCGCTGTTGCTCGATAACCGCGCTCTATGTGGGGCCAAGTGATTTCTTTACTAACCAGTATCTTAGCACAGTAGCTCGGGTATCCGACCGGGAAACCTCCGGACATACCTTCATCTACAGTTTCCCCTATTTGCCACGCTTTGGTAGTTCCTTAGCAGAGGCTTTCGGTGGTTCACCGTTACCAGCTCATTTGTCTAAGAGGCTATCCGGTGGCTCGTCACTTACCAGCGTTTAGTCGTCTCTGTCGCAACGCCCTACAGTTTCAGCTCCACCGGACCCCTTAGAGAGCTTCAGCTTCGGCTACTCCCTGTGTGGGATGGGGTTTGCGTTCTCGATAGCCCTTTCACCTCCGGTCTTGGCTCCGGAGTAGTGTGAATCCGCTTAAGCTTCAGCTCGGCCCTTGACAGCCGATTGGCTGCCGGAACCATCCACCACCTCTGCGACTCGGCTGACCGTGCCTGAGGGTTTGAGCGATCCTAACCCGATTGGGTAGGCGCTTCGCCCTACTCGCCGTTTTTACGAGGGTCTAAGCGGAAAGGGGCTAACATCCCGGGGCGAATTCCACCCCCCGAGCGACCAGTTGTGTTTTTACCTGTTGCTGTTTGCACCTCGGGGCCTTCGGAAGCTTTCCGCGCTTCCCTGCCTGCCCCGACTGACTACACTCTCCCTTACCGGGGGAGACATATAAAGTAACGGTCGGGTTTGCTTACACTTTCCACCAATTTGGCTTTCTATCAGGGTTTGAGAGGCTGTACCGACTTTTCAATTTTTGAGTACCCCGTGAAATTTGGCTTTTCTCCGCAGTAGGTAGCTGTGGGATAAGGGGGTAGATATACCCCTGTTTCAAGTGACGGATTGGTGCATAGCCCGACCAACGCCTCTATGCATAGCATCTGAGGTTTCCACCGTAAGGGTAGGTACGGCGACCCCCGACCCCTCAGATAGACTACAATATAGAGAGCGCCGCTAACCGTGAAATTAACCACTTGGCAGTATTTGCCGGTATGTGGGTATGTGGCATGGAGGGCTCTGAGAGTGCAAGTGGCGCGTGGGGAGGGTAGGAGGCCCAGAAAGCCAGTTTTCTGGACATACAGGGTATCTTAAACCCGCCCGTATAGATGCTTTTACGGCCATATAGCTGTAACTACCCTGTGAGTGGACGGCGCACGGTCTAATACGGCGATATAGGGGTTTGAGTGAGCAGCTGGGCACGCTGCACGCGCGTAATGTACCCTCCCGTCGCGCGTGCCAGCACGCTGCGATGTGGAGGGTACAGGTGGGTGAGCTGCCTGCTAAGAGGCTCTCTACATGCTGCAAGTACCTGAATTAACCCCGTTGTGGCAGGTAGCCAACATGGCCCCAATTACAGGGTGAACATGTAGGAAATTAACACATCCCCGGTGTGGGGGTTATCTACAGGTGCCAGCAGCCTGCAAAATAGATGATCCGAGATTACGGGCGGCGTGACGGTGCGCTATCCGTGGATATGCCTGTGTGAGAGCCTGTGCTGCTTATATGCAGGGAAATTCCCGGCGGTTAGAACATTCATCAAGTACAACGCGCGTGCATATAAGTCACCCACTCTCAGAAATATCTCATCTGAGGTCAGAAAAACCCGATTTTTCAATCGTCAGCGCCAGCTCGGAGATCGCCACCCCCCGCTTCCACCTGGAGGCTTGAACGCATTGAGGGTGGTAGTTCCAGTTCTCCCCTCTCGTGGGCATCTCTGTCGCCAAGAATAGCCACATACCCGCACGAACAGGCGACCATGTTGTAGTCGCCAAGTGGGGTCTTTAGAGTGGAGCATTTGTTGTCTTCGCTGTGGAATCGGCAGGCTTTGTCAATGGAGTCGAGCGGCAGCTCCTTGTCGAGATCTATCGTTTTCGCTGTTGGATCAGTATCGAACAGATCACAGAGCGATTCTACCATACATGTCGAGAAATTCGCACATCTCTGTGGGGAGTATGTGTAATCTGTTAGTATATTTTCGGTATCATCTATCCCAACATGAGGGGCCATATGTGGTAGTGTAAACGGAGTCCTATATACTACTTGTTTCAGGAATGATAACCGCGTGTGAGATTCTGAGTGAACATTTTTAGACGGTTTTACCGGAACAGCTTGCCTCAATGCAGTAATACCACAGGGTGATGATATTAGGCATTTGGGAGGTCACTTATATAGTCGGAGGGGGGTATTTATACCCTTTACCATTAATAGTAGTGTAGGAGGAGAAGCAAACAAACTTCTACATTATCTTTCTCTCTGCGGTCTGAGTTGGTTACTCTATCTCTGGTTCTGTTTTACGTTGGTTCTCTACTCAGGAGTTTTCCTGAGTCCTTCGTTCTCTTTTTCATACACAGAAACAGTCTGACTGTTAAACACCTCTATGCTGTGAAACGTTTTACTCATACTCTTAACTAATACACATGGCAAGCCGTGAGATAAGTGGAGGAACTCCACACGACATTGCGGAAATGAGGGTGGAGTACGAAAACTCCCACAAGTATGAGTCCGAGGGTACGCCCTTCGAGACTGCATACTGTCTCACGAGAGTTGGGAAGCAGCCAGACGATTACGATGGACCGACGCGGTATTGTAAGAACCGAGCGTGCCGAACCGAGGATGGCGATCATACGCCGTCTTGTAATTTCCACGGACGGACGAATAACGCAGGGAATTCGATAGAAAATCTTGACACTTTAGCTTCACTCAAACACGGAATGTACGCAACAGATGAACACTTGGAGGAAGTCTTCACGGAGCAAGACCAGAAGCTCTACGACTGGGTAATGTCGTGGGCGGATACGTATGGTTGGCCCTCTCAGGAGGAAGACCCCTCCCGATATGACGATTTACACGCCATTGCGATGGCTAAAGTCCGGAACGTTCGGGCGAATGAGTACATTCTCAAAGAAGGTGAGATGAAGCGGCAGGAAGTCTACGACGAGAGCGGCAACCTGCTTGAGAAGGACGATCCTCACGCACTCAGCGAGGACGTTCGGCTCAAACGGAAGCTCATTACGGATATTAAGAAGGAATTGGGCATCACGCCGAAGGCCCGATCCCGGATGGATAGCGAGGAGAAAGAGGCAAGTGCGATTGACCAGATCTCGGACGTTGCCTCAAAGGCGATTTTGGGCGAATCTGGAGAAGATTCTCCGGATTTCGACCCTGAAGACGACGTTTTCGAGGAAGAGGGCTGATGAACTGTTATAATTGCGGATATAGCGTCGATTGTGGCGGTGTTTGCTCTACGTGTGGGGTTCGCGTCGGGGAAAACACCATTGAGCGGGGAGTTGTTGTGAATAATGTCTGATAAGACCGAATTTAGCGTCGAGGATGGAAAGCTCGTCCGAGATGATGAAGAGGAAGTCGATTTCGAGGAGAATCTGACTTTCGAGGATGAATAATGGCTGAAGCATGCGATTTTTGCTCCTGTGGGCTATCTGAGCCGGATGTTGACTCTGAGACAGTTGAGATCGCCTCTCAGCTCCAGTTTCAGGAGGTAGTTCGGGAGTATGTCCTCGATCAGCTTGATCTGGACGACGATTCGACCTTCATCGAGGAGGTCAAGGTCTGTCCGGAGCGAGTTGAAGTGACGTACAGCGGCGACGAGTAGTTTTTTCTCCCCCACTCAATGCGGTGAAACGCTCTGAGTGGTACATACAGCGATTAACCATCGGGCGGCTTGCCGCCCGAGTTTACCAATATGGCAGAAACCAGCGAAGAGATGGCAGAGGATGTTGAACCGGACGTTCAGGTAAGTCTCGCCGCCCCAGATAAGGTAGCTTTCAAGGAGCTTGTTGAGAATTTCGGCGAGGAGATGATTCTGGCGGATATTGAACAGGTTGTCACGGAGCGTGTTCGCTCCCTCTACGATAACCAGGATTCGATCCGACGGCGACTCTCGCAGGCGCAGGCGCAGCAGTAGGTAGCGGTCTTTTAGTGCGGTAATTTGGTGCTTTTCTCTTGACGACTCAACTACACGATACTGGCGAGGAATGGCTGATGGACACGGCGTTTGGTTCCGATCCCGGAACGGCGTCTGTTGACGTTGGTCTGTATAATGACGCAACTGACGGTCTTTCGGACAGCTCTGACGTGAGTGCGATCTCCACGGAGCCTTCGGGTGGTGCGTATGCCCGGCAGTCGGCTTCGATTGGTACGGACTTCACCAATCAGGACAATGGCGGCAACTGGGAGTCCATTGTGGCTGACCAGACGTATGATACGAGCAACTCCTCGCAGTCGGTTGACTCGTACTTCGTGGTCGTGAACTTCGACTCGCAGGACGCTGGGGACGGTGGTACGGCTTCGGACCACCTTCTGTTCACCGGCAGCCTCGATCAGACCTACGACCTCGGTTCCGTTGACTCGTTCACCCTGAGCGGGTCTGGTATCAGCATCAACTGATAGGACGTTCATCAGGGGAATAGCGCGGTAACTAACTTTTCTATACTCTAAATGACAGTAGTTTTCGAGACGGACGGCGTTCAGCTATCGGGGAATGAAGCCTCGATCCCCAACGCCGCTAACTCCGCCTCGGTTACGTTCTCGAAAATCTACGACAACCCGGTTGTCGTCGTCTATATCCCCACCAACAACGGTGGGCAGGACATTGACGCACGGGTAGCAAACCTCACGGGTTCTGGTTGCGATCTTTTCACCCACGAACCCGACAATGAGGGGCACAACGACGAATATCTCTACTACGCGGTTGCTGAGGAGGGAGTTCACGAAACTCCAGAGGGCCACCGCATAGAGGCGGGGGTTCATCAAACGGACAGCTCTCACGAAGACGGAGAGAGCTTCAACGGAAATAGAGTCTCGTTTGTTAATGATTGGGCGTCGAATCCCGTGTTGTTCGGGACGCCGAATACCCACAACAACGAAGATTGGGCGACAATCGGAATTGAAAACGTTGACTCTACTGGATTTGATGTAGCTCAGCAGCGTGGTGGCACTACCTCCACGGTTAATGACGTAGCAGTTGAAGAACTCGGTTGGATTGCGATTGAGAACGTCGGAAGTGGTACTTTCGACGGTAACAGCTTCGAGGTCGGGACGACGACGACCACTTCGACCTCTTGGAGTTCTTTCAGCAGCCAGCCCGACGTTTTTGTCGAATCTCAGACCCGCGACGGAACGAGTTCTGGCTGGATGCGTGGGTACGGGCGTGGGGGAACCGACTCCCATGACTGGCAATTCGAATCCTCAGGCACTTCTCAGACCTCTGGATACTTCGCAATCGAGGCGAATTGTGTTGTTAATGGCATAGACGCAGCCGGCGACCGGAGTGGGACGTTCGAAATGCGTTCCCCAAACACCAGTTACGATACTGGTGGCTACGCCTCCCTCGATGGGTCTGGAAACGTCACCGATTCCGGCGGGACGATCTCCGGAGTTCGAGAGACAGTTGGTTCTGTCTACGAGACACCCGGTGTTGAACCCACTTCGACTGGCGAAATTACGGCAAACGTCGCTACGACCACGAGCGTAAGTGCGGCGAAGGCAACTTCCGCTGGTACTGGACTCACCTCAACGGTTGCGACGATGCAGGACGCCGTGGTTTACACGGAAGATGCTCTCGCCGCGACTGAGACTGGTCTTGGTGGGACGCAAGCGACGGTCGAGGCGGTTCTCGACGGTGCGCTGACGTTCACGAGAGAGGGGAGGGGGGATAACTCAGTCAGTGGGGTTAGTGGTATTCAGCCCGCTGGCAGCAATCCCCCAATTCAGGAAGGTCTGGTTGGGAGGTTCCATAACAGCAGGGACACTCGGTTCAGTTTCTCTGGTGGTGGTAATTGGACGGAAGATGGATTCCCAAACGGAGCGTTTCGGTTTTACGGACACAATGACCCCGGAAAATCGAACGGTGATATTCCGCCGCTGTCGAACATTACGGATGGAGTAACCGTAGCAACTTGGGTCTATCTTGACCGTGACCCTGACCAGACTTCAGATAACGACTGGAGAGCGATAGTTCGTGACACGAGCGGTTCTCCAAGACTTCTCCTTGAAGACCAGAATAGTATTACTGGTTCTGTTAGGATTGGCGGAAGTCGGCAGTTTTGTGGTGGCGGTAGTATTCCAATCGGTGAGTGGTCGCTTGTAATTTATACGTTTGACGCGACTGACGGAACCGGCTATACGATGGTCAACGGGACCATTGAAGCGGACCACTCTGGATATGATACTGGAACTATAGACACGCCGGATGAGAATGTTGAGTTCTCTGATGGTGGCGTCCATCCGTGGCCGGGTCGTATTGGAGCGACGTTCATTTACGACCGTCCGTTGACTGAGAGTGAAGGTTCTGAGTTCTATGACGCTTATCAGTCTACAGCAAGCGTCCCTTCTCCTCAGGTAAATCCGTCATCGGTTACTACTCCAACGACCGACTCGATGAGCGCGGCAACAGCCCAGCAGACCTCCGCCGGAACCTTCGGCGGGGCGACGACGACCACATTCGGTGGTGGTGTCGAGGTTGCTTCTACGCAGCCCATCACGGCTACAGCTCATACGAATGTGAGTGGAGGTGGGACGACTGAATCTACTTCATCAACGAGATCGGCTTCGGCAAGCACCGAAACCACCCCAAGTGGGACGCCGACTGAACTGCATAGTGGACGCGGTGTAGTTGCTGAGGTTTATCCTGAGCGGAACAAGGAGGATTTCCGTGGGGAGTGGAATGGAGTTGTCGAATACCACGATTTCGACCATCTCCGTGGAGTTAGAAGCTTTGGAGACTACTACAGCCAGCGGGTCCGTGGGAAGCTAATTGCCCCTGAATCGGGTGACTATTACTTCTGGGTTAGCGCCGACAATCACGGGCATTTCTGGTTGGATGGCGAGCAAATCCTCGAATTGGATTCGTGGACTTCGTGGAATGAGTGGGATAAGTATCCCGACGCTCAGAAATCTGCGGCAATCACGCTCGAAGCTGGAAAGGAATACAGCTTTGAAGCGTATATGCACGAGAATGCCGGGGGCGACCGACTTCAGGTAGGCTGGAGAAAGCCCTCTGATGGGGATGACGCCCTCCCGGTCGGGATGATTCCGGCTGAGCATCTTGAGCCACGAGGTGTCGAGATGCTGGACGGGAGTGTTGAATCCGGCAGCGTTGGTGGTGGGGTAGAGAAGACTACCTCCACACCATCCCTCGGTGGAGCAGGCACGTCCGTCGTGGGCGGTTCTACTCCAACGAGTGCATTGGGTCAGGCAGTTCTCGGAGCGCCTGACACGGGCGCTGGGGCCTTTGGCGAGGTACTCTCCTCTCAGACCCAGACGGCAGTCAGTCGGAGTAGCCTTCTCCACGTTGCATCTGTGACGGATAGTTCGGCTATCCCGAGTGCTTCGACGGCAGATACTCACGTCTCAGGCGGTGGAGTAGTGAGCGCGGTTGGTGACGGAGTTACCGGAAGTGCTGTAAACTCGGTTACGGGTTCTACAATCCTTCCGATTGCGACGGGAGAGACGATACTCTCGTCTGTTCTCTCGACTACGAATGGCGTTGGTTCTCTCACTCTCGCCAACGGCTCTACGATTCTCGCAGATTCCCTGAGTGACACGACCTCGGTTGGTGGGGTCACTTCATCCTACACCACACAGTTCGGTGGCGGTGTAACGGGGACGACAGGACTTGGAGTTATTACTCCATCGAGTGTGGGTAACGTAACGGCCTCACCACTGGCGACCTCCCTCGGAGGGACGACCTCCTCGATGGACGGTTCCACGCTCGGTTCTCTCGGGAGTGCAAGTGTTGATTCACTCGGCAACGTAATTGCGGGAAGTGCGACGGCTCTTGGCGGTTCTGTGGATTCTTCCACAATCGCCACGGGGTCCAGTTCGGCTTCGACTGCGCCGGTAACTGGCCTTGGGGACGCGGGAACAGTAAGTCGGTCTATCACAGCCGGCGCAGCTACCTCGACGTTCCAAGCGTCAACGCTGATTGACGTTCTCGGAGTTCCCTCGACGGCGAACCTCGGAACGGATACGGCGACGGCGACTGCGACGACCACTGGAGGTGGCGTTCAGTCTGCTACCTCTCAGGGACTTTCGACTGATCCAGAGACAGCAGCCGGCGCTGTTGTCGTTGGAGATGGTATGTTGGCTCTCCCAAAGAGAGCTTCCAACTCCTCGTCTGATACATCGTCAGGTTCGGTCGTTGCGAGCACATCGACTACGCCGATCAACTCCGGAAAGTCGTTCGCTACTCCCTCAGTGTCGAACCCCTCCGGGTCCGTCACTTCGAAAGTGGCAGATGTTGAGGCGAAGAACTTAGCCGGCGAGCAGGTTGAGGCTTCATTGAGTGGGAAGCAGGCAACGGCAGCTGCCGACACGAGCGGTGGTGGGGTAATCGAGTCTGACGCAACTGGCGTTGATTCTTCGATCTACTCTACCACCCTCAGTCCGGCTACCCCCTCCTCGATGGAGGGAAGCTTCAGAGTTTCAAGTCCGGTGACGGACACTCTTGGAGTTGGGGAGAAATCTCCCACATCGGCCTTCACATTCGGTTCATCAAACACCGCCTCTGGTGGTGGAGAGGTTACTCCATCTACGAGTTCCACGAGACGTAGTTCAGAACTTACGGAGACTACGGCGACGACATACCGAGTTACGACGACTACTGAGACAGAGACGGCGACGGTCACTACCGAGTCGATTGGTGGTGAGCTTGGTAGTGCAGAATCTACCACGTCGCCCTCTACTGAGACGACGACGACGGACAGCCCGGCTGTTGTGGCCGGAGCTTCCTCGGCGTTCGTCTCTGGAGTTGTGGATACTCACTCCAGCTCATACGCGATGGTCGAACAGTCTTCCACTTCATTGAGTGAGGGGACTGTGGTGGCTGACACAGTTGGAGCCGGTAATACAGAACACGCTCAGACGGCTCAGATTGAGTCGAGAGCGAGTCTTACTGTCGTTGGATCGGTGGCTCAAGTTGGGTCGAAAACCCGAACTGCGACGGTGTTCGCCCAAGGAGCCGGAGGTTACGTCAGTTCCACGTCGACGGAAACGACTGG
>SDGW01001182.1_pt1 | contig 10812 bp, 8 predicted proteins | sample 2873831 | NCBI WGS metagenome assembly SDGW01 (sample SAMN08132700, study PRJNA421101) | hypersaline lake metagenome | isolation source: celular fraction 0.22 microns magnesium sulfate-rich crust from ephemeral... | place: Spain: Penahueca Lagoon, Toledo | collected 2011-07
GTAGCCGATCCAGCCGAGCATCGTCGTGAGCATCCCCTCGCTGCCGAGCACTAGGATCCACGCGTAGTAGCGGATGATCAGGGGCACCCAGAACGGGAGCACCACCAGCAACAACAGCAGCGAGCGGTAGCGGCTGCTCGTCCGACCGAGGAAGTACCCCGGAACGTAGCCCAGCAGCAGCGTAACGATCGTCGTGAGCAGGCCGAACTTCAGGGACTGCCAGAGGATCAGGAGGTAGACGTTGGTGATCTCGAGTCCCATCAGCGTCACGTTCTCCAGCAGGAGCGACTGGTAGTTCCCCAGGGTGAACTCCTTGACGACGACGCCGCCGGCGCCGCGCTGCCAGAACGACAGCGACAGGATGTACAGCAGCGGCGCGAGCAGGAACAGCCCCATCCAGGCGAGACCGAACCCGGCCTGCAGGACCGTCAGCAGCCGTTCGCGGCGGTCGAGGAACTGCAGCGCCCGGACGACCGGTTCGGAGCGCAGGGTCGCCGTCCTGAGCCGGTAGCGGAACGGTTCCGCGCTGCCGGACCCGAACTCCTCGCCGCGCGTTTCGTGCGACTCGCTCATGCGGTCGGCCCCTCGACGGTTCGCTCGCGATCGGCGTCGGCGGCGACGACGAGGTTCGACGGCGGCGCCGAGAGGTAGACCGTGTCGCCGGGTTCGTACGCCCCGACCTCGGTGAAGCCGTGCTCGGCGACGATGACCTCGGTGCCGTCTTCGAGCGTACAGAAGAACTGCGTCTTCTCGCCCAGGTAGTTCGTCGTCGTCACCTCGGCCGGGAACTCGTTTTCGGCGCCGGTCGGCTCGGGGGAGATACCGAGCTTCTCCGCCCGCAGGAACACGGTGAGCCGGTCGCCCTGGGCGGCAGTGATCGTCTCGGGGAGCCGGAACGACGGACCGGCGTCCGTCTCGAGCACCGTCGCGCCGTCGCGCCGGGCGACCGCGCCGGACAGCTTCGAGGACTGGCCGATGAAGTTCGCGACGAACTCCGAGGTCGGGCTCTCGTAGATCTCCAGCGGGCGGCCCTGCTGGGAGAGGCGGCCGTCGTCGAGGACGGCGACCCGGTCGGACATGGCGAACGCCTCGGCCTGGTCGTGCGTGACGTAGATCGTCGTGATGCCGAACTCGCGCTGAATCCGCTCGACCTCGACGCGCATCTGTTCGCGGAGCACGCGATCGAGCGCCGAAAGGGGTTCGTCCATCAGCAACACGTCGGGTTCGAACACCAGCGCGCGGGCGAGCGCGACGCGCTGGCGCTGCCCGCCCGAGAGGTCCTCCGGCGATCGGTCCATCACGTCCGGAAGGCGGACCCGCTCTAGGACGTCGGCGACCCGCTCGCGGCGCTCCGCGGCCGGGACGCCGCGCATCTTCAGCGGGAACCCGATGTTCTCGCCGACCGTCTTGTGGGGAAACAGCGCGTAGTGCTGGAACACCATGCCGATCTCCCGCTCGTAGGGCGGTCGGTCGGTGACGTCCTCGCCGTCGATCCGGATCGTCCCCTCAGTGGGCATTTCCAGGCCGGCGATCATCCGCAGGGTCGTCGTCTTTCCGCAGCCGCTCGGGCCCAAAAGCGAGACGAACTCCCCCTTCTCGGCGGTGAAACTGACGTCGTCGACGGCGACGACATCCCCGAACCGCTTCGTGACGTTTTCTACTTCAACATAGCTCATGCGTGTAATTTCTTGGAGTTGGAAGGTTGCAGCTCGGTATAACGGTGTTGGACGGTCAGTACTCGCCCAGCTTGATCTGCTCGAACGTGCTGTTCCAGTCTTCCTGGTGGTCCTCCTTGAACTTCTGGTCCTGGAACTTTAACCGATCGCCGCCGGTCGGATCGTAGTCCGGTAGCGCCTCAATCTCGCTGGTTGTCGCGCCGGTGGCCGGCGGGTAGCCGATGTCCGGCGAGAGCTTCTCGATGTTCTCCGGGCGGTAGGCGAACTCGATGAACTTCTCGGCGGTGAAGCGGTTCTCCGCGCCCTTCGCGACCGCGAACGTGTCAGACCAACCGAAAGCACCCTCCTCGGGGATTGTGTAGTTGAGGTTGTCGTAGCCGTCCTCTTGGAGCGAGAGGATGCGCCCGGACCAGCCGTCGCCGACGACGGCCGTCTCGTTGGAGTACAGCGACGTCTGCTCCTGGCCGCTCGTCCAGTACTTCTCGACGAGGTCGTGTTGCTCGGCCATCGCGTCGTACACCTGCTGGATGCCCTCCTCGTAGGATCCCGCGTCCCCCTCCATCTTGTTCGGGTCCATCCCGAGCGCGAGCGCGGTCGTGAACACGCGCACGAACGCGAACCCTTCGAGCGTCAGGGTGCCCTCGTACGCCTGATCCCACGTGAGCTCCCAGGAGAACGGTGGCGACCCGGAGACGTGGTCGTCGTTGTACACCATCCCGACGGTACCGTAGTATAGCGGGGCGACGTACCGGTCGTCGCCCGTCCCCGCCTGGTTGTAGTCCTGAAACGCCGGCAGGAGGTTCGACCAGGTGTCGATGTTGTCCAGCCGTAGCGGCTCGACGAGGTCCTGCTTGACTGCGTTGTACGATCCCGACAGCGACGGCATGATGACATCGTAGGATCCCGGCGGATTCGACCGGACGTTCGCCAGCATCTTGTCCTGGCTGGAGAAGCTCGACTGTTCGACCGTCACATCGTACTCCTCCTCGAAGGGCTCGATCAGGTGAGTCGTGAGCGCCTCCTGGGTCGACCCGCCCCACGAGTAAAATCGGAGCGTGTCGGTGAGTTCGTCGTCGCCCGCCGAGGATCCGCCGCCACCCAGACAGCCCGCCAACCCGGTGATAGAGCCGCCGGCGATGGCTCCGAGCGCCCCGCGTCGAGTGAGGCGGCGCCCGCGTGACCTCGACCGCGTCTGATTCTGGTTTCCGTTCGTTCCGCCAGAGTCGGGATTCATGTCCAGATAATCCATAGGGCGCAAGTATGATAAAGGTTGGTAAACAATGTGCTGTTGCTACGGACACGAAATCCGATATGGCCGTATTAGGTTAACGTTGTAAGATAACTGATGCGCATGATACGAACGACACCACTGACGGACGGAGGGGAGCAAACACGATGACAGCACCGAGTATCGACGGGGAGACGCGGCGGCGCGTTCGAGAGGCGGCCGCCGACCTCGCGCCGGACGCCGCGGCGTTCACCGGGCGGCTGGTGAGCGAGCGGAGCGTTCAGGGCTCCGAGCGTGACGCGCAGCGCCACGTCGTCGAGAAGCTCGAGGAGCTCGGCTTGGACGTGCACCTCCTCGAGGCGGACGACGTCCCCGGTATCGAGGAACACCCGGAGTTCGCCGAAACCGAAGACGCCTACGACGGGCGCCCGAATGCCATCGCCACGAAGGCGAGCGACGGCGAGGGCCGATCGCTCCTGTTCAACGGGCACGTCGACGTCGTCCCGGAGGGCGACGCCGACCAGTGGTCGTTCGACCCCTTCGCCGGCGAGGTCGAGGACGGACGGATCCTCGGGCGGGGCGCCTCGGACATGAAAGGCGGCGTGGCGGCGATGCTGTACGCCGTCGAGGCGCTGGATCGGGCCGGCATCGCGCTCGAGGGAGACCTGACGATCCAGTCGGTGATCGAGGAGGAGGCCGGCGGCTTCGGCGGCACGCTCGCGACGGTGCTCGACGGCAGCACGGCCGACGCGGTCGTGATCCCCGAGCCGACCGACTTCGACCTCTGGATCGCGAACGACGGCGTCTCGTACTTCCGCGTCACCGTCGAGGGGAAGGGCGCCCACGCCGCCCACACCGACAGCGGCGTCAACGCCGTCGCCAAGCTGTACCCGATCTTCGAGGCGCTGCGGGAGCTACACGACCGCCGGAAGGAGACGATCAGCGACGAGCTGTTCGAACAGGAGTACGAACACACGGTTTCGCTCAACCCGGGGACGATGCACGCCGGCGAGTGGCCCTCCAGCGTGCCCGACGAGGCGGTGCTGGAGGGGCGAGTCTCGCACGCCCCCGAGGAGACCCGAGAGGAGATCCGCACGACGGTCGAGGAGACCGTGCGCGAGGCCGCCGCGGACGACCCGTGGCTGGCTGAGCACCCGCCGACGGTCGAGTGGTTCGGCTGGCGGGGCAGTTCCGCGAGGATCTCGCCGGACGAGCCGATCGTCCGGACGGTCCAGGATGTCGTCGGTGAGGCCTACGACAGCGAACCGACGGCCAAGGGGTTCCCGGGCGGGATCGACACGCGCTTTTTCGTCAACTACGCCGACACGCCCGCGCTCTGTTTCGGGCCGGGCGCCCACAACATCCACGGCACCGACGAGTACCTCCCCGTCGAGGAGCTCGAACGGACGATCGGCTCGCTGGCGCTGATCGCGATGGCGTGGTGCGGATACGAGGACCGCGACGCGGTAGCGGGAGACAGCGACGTCGCGGCCGGCGTCGAGGGGGTGGACGAATGAGTCGCCCCGGAGGGCGCGGTCGCGAGCGCGCGGATCTGTTCCCCGGCCGGTCGACGGGAACCGCCGACGGGAGCCGGAGCCGCCGAGACAAGACGACGGACCTCGAGACCGCGATCGACCGATACGTGCCCGACGGCGCGAGCGTCGCCTTCGGCGGCATGGGCGGTCGCGATCCCGAGGCCGCGGCCCGCGAGATCGTCCGCCAGGAAAAGACCGGGCTGACCGTACTGGACGATGCCCGCACCACGCTGTTCGACATCATGGTCGGCGCCGGTTGCGTCGACCGATACGTCGGCTCGTGGGTGGGGACCAGCCTGATCTCCCAGGGGTTCAACGTCCGGAACGCGGTCGAGAACGACGTCCCCCACCACCTCGAAATGCGCGACGTCTCGAACTTCGGCTCGTCGCTGATGTTCCTCGCGGGCGCGATGGACGTTCCGTTCGTCCCCACTCAGTCGATGCTGGAGACCGACATCCCCGAGCACAACCCCGACATCGAGGTCGTCGAGGACCCGCTGGGATCGGGCGACGACCTCGCGCTGGTGCCGGCGGCCCAGCCGGATGTGGCGATCATCCACGTCCAGCGGGCCGATGCCCTCGGCAACGCGCAGATCTGGGGCAACGTCGTCAACGATCACCTCAAGGCCCGCGCCGCAGAGCACGTCGTCGTCACCTGTGAGGAGATCGTCCCGACCGAGACGATCCGGCGTCATGCCGAGCTGACGCGCATCCCCTTCTACTCGGTCGACGCCGTCGTCGAGGTGCCCTTCGGCTCGCACCCGTGGCACTGTTACGGCTACTACTACGCCGACCTGCCCTTTTATCGCGAGTACGGGCAGCGCTCGCAGGAGCGCGAGGAGTTCCTCGAGTGGACCGACGAGTGGATCGTCCCCCACGAGGAGTACCTAGAGAAGATCGGCGCCGACCGGCTGGCGACGTTAGAAGAGATGGAAGCGAGCATCAACGAACTGCCGCCCGCGGTGGGGGCGGACCGACCCGACGCGGAGGATCGACGATGAACCCGAACGACGCCGACGACGCGACCGCGGTCGACGACGGACAGCGGCGGCGGAGCGCCGATGCCGAATCGACTCGACGAGTCGACGACGCCGAACCGAATCGCCGCCCGGACGACGGGCCGACGACGCTGACGGCCTCGGACATCGAGTACCCGATCGATGTCGAACGCCCGCACGACCCCTCGGAAGACTACTCGCTGACGGAGCTGCTGGCGGTGACGGCCGCCCACGAGATCGAGAACGGCGAACTCGCCTTCATCGGCGTCGGCATGTCGCTGATCTCGGGCGTGCTCGCGAAGCACACCCGTTCGCCGGACTGCCAGCTGGTCACTGAATCGGGCTACGTCGGCTCCTGTCCGCCGGGCGTCGTCCAGTCTATCTCCGATACGGTGCTGGGCGTCGACGCGCTCGTAGCGGGGAACCAGCTCCAGATCTTCACGGATAACCAGCGCGGCCTGTTCGACGTCGGCATCATCGGCGCCGGGCAGATCGACCGCTACGGGAACACGAACTCGACGGTCGTCACCGGCGAAAACGGGACGTACGACCGCCCCAAGGTGCGACTTCCGGGCTCCGGCGGCAGCAACGACATCATGACCTCCTGTGGCCGATCAGTCGTGATGATGCGCCAGGACGAGCGCGCGTTCAGGGAGGAACTGGACTACCGAACCGCGCCCGGCCACCTTGACGGCGGCGACGCGCGCGACCGGACGGGCTTCGGCGGCGACGGCCCCTGCGCGGTCATCACGGACATGGCCGTGTTCCGGTTCGACGAGGACGGCGAGATGGTCCTGACGTCGACCCACCCCGGCGTCGGCGTGGACGAGGTCCGCGACGAGGTCCAGTGGGACCTGCAGGTCGCCGACGACGCGTCGACGACCCGCGAACCGACCCGCGGCGAGATCGCCGTTCTGCGCGCGATCGATCCCACGGATACGGTGCTGCGCGGGAGCGACTACATCTACGAGGTCGAGTTCGAGGAGTGGAGCGAGCGCGTGATGGAACACTGGAAAAAGCTGCAAGACGTACAATGAGCAACAAGATGACCGACAACGGAGAGAACCGACGGACGACCACACACGGGACCGACCTCGGCGGGATGTTCCCGCGGGCGTTCCAGAAAGAGTACGTGACGATCGACCGCGGCGATGGACACTGGGTCTGGGACGCCGACGGGAACCGCTACCTGGACGCGATCGCCGGCAACCAGAACGTCAACATCGGCCACGGTCGCGAGGCGGTCGCCGAGGCGGCCCGCGACCAGTTAGAGACGCTGGAGTACACCTCCAGCATGCTGTTCGCCAACGATCCAGCGGTCGAGTACACCTCGAAGATCGCCGAGTTCACGCCCGAGGGCTTCGAACACGCGTGGCTCGTCTCCAGCGGCTCGGAAGCCAACGAGAGCGCCGTCAAGATGGCCCGCCAGTACCACTACGAGCGGGGGAACGAGGGGAAGTACAAGGTGCTTTCCCGACGCCGGAGCTACCACGGCAACACCGGCATCGCGATGGCGCTCTCGGGGTTCCCAGCCCGGAAGACGAAGATGGAGCCCCTGTTCGACAACTGGCCGAAGGTTCCGAACGGGTCGCCGTACCGCTGCGAGTTCTGTGACGGCGACGGGGGCCACCGCTGCGGCGTACGCTGTGCCGACGAAGTCGAGCGGATCATTCAGCAGGAGGGGCCGGACACGGTCGCCGGGTTCATCGCTGAACCGGTCACGGGCGCCGCGAACGCCGGCGCCTACCCGCACGACGGCTACTTCGAGCGCGTCCGGGAGATCTGCGACGAGTACGACGTGCTGTTCATCGTCGACGAGGTGATGTCCGGCTTCGGGCGGACCGGCGAGAACTTCGCGATCGAGCACTGGGACGTCACGCCCGACATCATCACCGGCGCCAAAGGGATGAGCGGCGGCTACTCGCCGATCGGCGGGACGATGCCTCACCGGCGGGTCGCCGAGGTGTTCGAGAACGTCGAGGACGGGTTCCAGCACGGCCACACCTACTGCTTCAACCCCGCCTCGGCCGCCATCGGCAAGGCGGTGCTCGACTACATGACCGAGCACGACCTCGTCGCCAACGCCCGCGACGTCGGGTCGTACCTGCGCGAGCGGTGCCAGGAGTTCTACGACTACGAGATGGTCGGCGACGTCCGCGGGAAGGGACTCATGCTCGGCGTCGAGTTCGTCGGCGACCGCGAGACGAAAGAACCGCTCGACGAGACCGGGAAGAAGTTCCAGTCGCTGGTGTTCGAGACCGCCCTCGACGAGGGCGTGCTGACCTACCCGAGCGGGAGCCACGTCGACGGCGTCAGCGGCGACCACACGCTGATCACGCCGCCGCTGACGATCGACCGCGAGGCTGCCGACGAGATCGTCGACCGGATGCACGCGACGTTCGAGCGGGTCGAATCCGAACTGTCGCTCTGACGCCGCCCGGTCAGTGGATCGACCGGTCCTCGTCCTCCCAGTACCGATCGCGCACCGCGCTCCGGTCGGTCTTTCCCAGCGGCGTCGTCGGGAGCGAGTCGACGATCTCGATCGACTTGGGCTTCTTGTACCCCGCCAACCGCTCGCCGACAAAGGAGCGCAGCTCCTCGCGATCGAGCTCCTCGGAGTCCGCGACAACGACGGCGTGGACGGCTTCGCCCCACTCGTCGTGGGGGACGCCGACGACGACGGCGTTCTCGACGGCCGGGTGGTCGCGCACGACGCGCTCGACGTTCCGGCTGTAGACGTTCATCCCGCCGGAGACGATGACGTCGCTCGTCCGGTCGAGCAGCGTAAGGTACCCCTCGTCATCGAAGACGCCGATATCGCCGGTACGGACCCATCCATCCTGCAGCGTTTCGCGGGTGGCCTCCGGTCGCTCGAAATAGCCGTCGAACGCGTAGGGCGCGGCGACGACCACTTCGCCCGACTCGCCGGCGGGAAGCTGCTCCCCGGTCTCCCGGTCTCGGACCTCGACCGTCGCGCGCAGACAGGGCGTCCCCGCGGAGGCGAGCCGGCCGGTATCCCCCGCCTCGATCGCCCGGGCGTGTTCTTCGGGCGGAAACGTCGCGATCAGGTTCGGCACCTCGGTCTGACCGTAGAACTGGTGGAACACCGGCCCGATCCGATCGATCGCTTCTTCGAGCCGGTCGGTCCGCATCGGCGCGGCGCCGTAGAGCACCCGGTCGAGCGAGGAGAGGTCGGCACTTTCGAGCGCTCGGCTGTCCAGCAACCGGTAGAGCATCGTCGGGACGAGAAACGTCCACGTGACGCCGGCGCTCTCGACGGCGTTCAGGAGCGCCCGCGGGTCGACCCCGTCCTGCAGTCGGACGGTTCCGCCTGCGATCAGCGCCGCCCAGCAGAAGGTTCCTGCAGAGTGGGACAGCGGCGGCGCCAGCAGTCCCAGATCGTCCCCCGAGAAACCGAACTCCAGCAGATGCGCTTGGAGGTTCTCGACGAGACACCGATGGGAGTAGCGGACGCCTTTCGGTTTACCGGTGGTCCCGCCGGTGTAGAAGTGGCCCGCGACGGCGCCTGGGTCGGGCGTCGCGAGCGCCGACGCGTCCGGCTCGGTCGCGAGGAACTCGTCGTAGTGGTGGCGCTCGGCGGCTTCCTCCGGTAGCGTCTGACCGTCATCCCCGTCGACGACGACCACCGTTTCGAGCGCGTCTAGAGACTCGCTTAGATCGACGACAGTGTCGGCGTTCCGGTCGTCGCAAACGACGACCTCGGCCCGTGCATCGCCGAGCAGATATTCCAGTTCGTCAGCCGAGTGCTGCGGGTTGAGCGGAAGGCGCGTGGCCCCGGCCCGCATGACGCCCAGATCGACGACGGGAAACGCCGCCTGATTCCGGAGGAGCACGCCGACGCGGTCCTCGCTACCGACGCCGCGGCGCGCCAACGCTGACGCGAGCCGCGCAGACCGCTCGTCGAGTTCGCCGTAGGTGAGCGACCGTTCGTCGTCACGAACGGCCGTTCGGTCCGCGTACTTCAGCAGCGCCCGCTGGAATAGTTCGGGCAACGTTTGTGGGTATCGGGTGGGCGTACTCATCACTGCACCTCACTCGTTCGCGATCGGAGAGCCCCGTACTCCGTATTTGCGACTATCATGGGTTGTCCTTTCGGATCGATCGTGATAGAACCTTCCTCCGATTTCGGCGACGGCGACCGCCCAATTTGACGCGCGCTGTCCTCCCGACGTGCCGGTCGATAGCCGATCAGTCCGCAGGATAACCCGACTCGGACCCGCTCTCGACCACGTAGGCGTTGCCCTCGACGACGACGTGCTCGCGCGGGTCGTCGTAGAACGCCGGCACCGCGGTCGAGCCGCGGTGGAGCACGCTCGACCGGATCGCGTCGGCTTTCACCAGCAGGAAGCCGCCCAGAATCAGGCCGAACCCGGCGACCGTCAGCGCGGTGATCTGCTCGCCCAGCAGCGCCCAGCCCGCCAGCGCGGCGACGGCCGGCGTCGCGTAGTTGACGAGGCTCGTCTCGCTGGGCCCCACGGCGTCCATCAGCCGGAAGTACAGCAGGAAGCCCACGGCACTCGCGAACACGCCGAGGTAGACGAGCGCGAGCAGGCCCGACTGGGTCCACTGGACGGCGGCGACGGTCTCGCCGGGACGCCGGAGGCTGATCGCGTGAAGCACGACCGCGCCGAACAGCATCATCCACGCCTGGATCGACACGATCGGGAGCGACGCCGCGTACCGTTCGGCCCAGACCGCGCCGATCGAGAAGCTGGCCGCCGAACCCAGGAGTAGAAGGACGCCGACGAGCTGGCCGTCGAGCGAGCTCGGCGAGGGGTTCGCGATCACGAGCACACCCAGAAAGCCCAGCACGAGCCCGGCGACGCCGTGGATGCGCATCCGCTCGCCGGGCAGCGCGACGACCGCAAACAGCGCGGTGAGCATCGGCGTCAGCGACAGCAAGATCGCGCCCAGCGCGCTCGGGACGTACTGCTGGCCGACGAACAGCAGCGCGAAGTGGCCGCCGACCATCAGCACGCCGCCGATCGCGATCAGCTCCAGATCCGATCGCGTCCGCGGGAGCCAGCGGCGGCTACTCGCCGCGACGAACGTCAGCAGGAGCACGCTGGCGATGTCGTGGCGGAGGGCCGCAAACAGGACCGGCGGGAACGAGGCGAGGCCGGCCTTGATCGCCACGAACGAGGTCCCCCAGACCAGGGTCAGCAGGCCGAACAGCGAGAGCGTAGTGCGCGTAGACGTCATCGTAGAGAGTAGCAGTGGTAGGGGTCGATGGTCCTTGAGGCTTCTCCGAATCGTGGCAACACGACCCGTTAGGGACCACGACGTACGAGTCTGTCGTGCGGACGCGAACGCCCGTGTGCGATCATTCGGGGAACGGTAGGCCACCCCACAGG
>SDGW01001183.1_pt1 | contig 10808 bp, 13 predicted proteins | sample 2873831 | NCBI WGS metagenome assembly SDGW01 (sample SAMN08132700, study PRJNA421101) | hypersaline lake metagenome | isolation source: celular fraction 0.22 microns magnesium sulfate-rich crust from ephemeral... | place: Spain: Penahueca Lagoon, Toledo | collected 2011-07
GTGGAGACGTCCGACGAGAATCCCATCTGTTCGTACGTGTATTCCGACTGGTACTCCCCACTGGCCGCGCCACCGTAATCTTGGAGCGCACCCGTCTGATTGATGTATTTCACCTCCGCCTCCGAGACGGATACCTTCAGCTTCTCGCTGGCTATCGGGTCCCCACCGGCATGGGTTATTGTCAGCGTGTCTCCGGTGAATCCGTCGAGCGGTGCTGTGTAATTTGTCCCGGTGCCGTCGGAGACGTCGAAGTTCGACGCGCTGTAGCTCTCGTGCTGTTCAAATTGGAATTCGAACATCGCCGACGGTATCGACGCTGTCGTCCCGATGCTCGTGAAGATGACCGCGGCGACGGCCGCGAGGATGGCGACGATAGCAACCAGCAGTGTGACGCCGACCACCTTACTGACTGCCCGCTCGTCGCGAAGGGCGCGTTCTATCATGCGCAAAAATGAGCATGTACCCCAATTATCTACTCTGGTGATATCGAGAGCTGTGTCCGAAGTCGCCACCCACGGCCGTCCGACGTGACGAGAGCAGTACAAAACGGGGGAGACCTACTCGTCGGCCAGGCGGCCGGGCGTCCACTCGCCGTCGAACTCCCGGTGAGTAAAGGGCAGGGCGTCCTCGCCGGCGTAGCTGGCGACCAGCTGGCCGTCGCCCTCCAGATAGTACTTGTAGGTCGTCAGGCCTTCCAGCCCGACGGGGCCGCGGGCGTGAATCTTGCCCGTGGAGATGCCGACCTCCGCGCCCAGCCCGTAGCGGTAGCCGTCGGCAAAGCGGGTCGAGGCGTTGTGGAAGACGCTGGCGGCGTCGATGCCGGTCATGAACGTCCGGGCCGTGTCGGCGTCCTCGGTGACGATGGACTCCGTGTGTTTCGAGCCGTTCTCGTTGATGTGGTCGACGGCCTCGTAGACGTCCGAGACGACCTTGACGGCGAGTTCGAGGTCGCCGTATTCGGCCCGCCAGTCGTCGTCGGTGACCGGGGCGACGTCGACGATATCGCGGGTGGCGGCGTCGCCCCGCAGCGTGACGCCTGCCTCTCGGTAGCGGGCAACGGCGCTCGGGAGGAACGCCTCGGCCACGGACTCGTCGACGAGCAGCGTCTCGACGGCGTTGCAGACGGCGGGGTACTGCACCTTCGCGTCCAGCGCGATGTCCTCGGCCATCGCCAGGTCGGCGGCCTCGTCGACGTAGACGTGACAGACGCCCTCGGTGTGGCCCAGCACCGGAATCTGGGTGTTGTCCTGGATGTAGGAGACGAACTCCGAGGAGCCCCGTGGCATCACGAGGTCGACCATGTCGTCCATCTTTAGGAGCGCGTCGACCTCCTCGTGGGCCTCGATGAGCGTGGCCCACCCATCCGGGAGGTCCGCCGTCGCCTCGACGATGGTCTCGTAGAGGACGCGGTTGGACTCGCTGGCCTCGCTGCCGCCCTTCAGGATGACGGCGTTGCCCGACTTCAGGGCGAGCGCGGCTATCTGGACCAGGGCGTCCGGCCGGGACTCGAAGATGGTGCCGACGACGCCGATAGGCACCGAGAGCTTGTACAGTTCGAGGTCCTCGTCGAGTTCGCGCGCGGCCAGCGTCTTCCCGAGCGGGTCGGACTGCTCGGCGACGGACTCGACCATCCCCGCGATGCTCTCGAGCTTGCCCTCGTCGAGCTTGAGGCGGTCGACGAGCGCCTGGGTGTACTCCCCCTCGGCGAGCATCCGTTCGGCCTCTTCGACGTCGTCTCCGTTGGCCGCGAGGATTGCCTCGCTGTTCTCGCGGATGGCGTCGGCGATGTCGGCGAGCGCGGCGTTTCGCGCCGCGGCGTCGACGTTCGCGAGCTCCAGCGCTGCGCGGTTGGCCTGTGCGACCTGTTCGTGTGTCTCTGTCTCAGTCATCTGTCCCACCGTTGATAGGGACGAATATTGTGCCCACCGATTCCGCGTCGGCGACCTTGCGGAGCACGTCCGGTTCGGCCGAGCCCGCGATGACCGCGGGGATGCCGTGTTCGGCCGCGTCGCGGGCGCCCCGGACCTTGGTCTGGATGCCGCCGAAGCCGCCCGTCGAGCTGGCGGTGACCATGTCCTCGACGGCGCCGTAGTTGCGGCCGACGGCTTCGATGCGCTCGGCCTCGGGGTCCTCCTTCGGGTTGCCGGTGTAGACGCCGCCCACGTCGGTCAGCGTCACCAGCAGGTCCACCTCGACGCCGATAGCGATGGACGCCGAAATCATGTCGTTGTCGCCGATGCGGAGCTCCTCGGTGGCGATGGCGTCGTTCTCGTTGATGATGGGGACGATGCCCCAGTCCAGCAGCGTCTCGACCGTGTTGCGGAAGTTCGTGAACCGCTCGGGGTTGTCCAGGTCGTGTTCGGTGATGAGAATCTGGGCGACCGTGCGGTCGTAGCGCTCGAAGCTCTCGGTGTAGCGACGCATCAGGTGGCTCTGGCCGACCGTCGAGAGGGCCTGGGACTCCTCGACGGTCCCGGTGTCGTGGCCGACCCGGCCGATGCCGGCCCCCACGGCGCCCGAGGAGACCAGCAGGACCTCCTTGCCTCGCGAGAGGAGGGTCTCGATGTCGTCGACCAGTTTGTCGAGCTTGGCGTCGTCGAGGTTCGAGTCGCTGTCGGTCAGGGAGTTCGTGCCGGCCTTGACGATGACCCGGTCGGCGTCGGCGGCCAGCTGTCGGGTCGCCGCGAGCGTCCCGTCGGAGACGGCCTCACTCATCGTCGAAGTCGGCCGCCAGCTCCTTCGAACGGCGTTCCGCGGCGGCGACGGCGTCTTTCATGGCCTGGTCGGCGCCGCTGTCCCACAGCACCTCCATGCCCTCGATGGTCGTCCCGTTGGGCGAGCAGACGGCGTCGATGAGCTCGTCGGCCGAGCGGTCGTCCTGGAGCACAGTCTCGGCGGCGCCCTTGAACGTCTGTGCCGAGAGGACCTGCGCTTCCTCGTGGTCCAGCCCGCCCGCGACGCCGGCCTCGGTCATGGCCTTGATGAAGTAGAAGACGAAGGCCGGGCCGCTGCCGTTGACCGCCGTCGCGATGTCCATCAGCGACTCGTCGATGACGACGTACTCGCCGAGGTCGTCGAGAATCTCGCCGACCTCGTCCGTGAACCCCTCGCTGGTCGCCGCCGCGGCCATGTTGTTGGTCTCCGCGGCGACGTTCGGCATCACGCGCACGACGCTCGCGTCCGTCCGGTCCGCGACGTACTGCCGGGGGACGCCCGCCGCGAGCGTGATCAGGGTCTGCTCGGGGCGCAGGTCCACGTCGTCGAGGACGAGGTCGACGATGTCCGGCTTCACCGCGAGCACGACGACGTCCGCGTCCCGCGCCGCCGCGTTGTCCTCGCTGGTCTCGTCGGCGGCGTCCGCCACTCGTTCGAGCGCGTCGGGGTCGAGGTCGATTGCTGTCACGCTGTAACCGCCGGCCTTCGCGAGTCCCTTCACGAAGGCGCCACCCATGTTGCCGCAGCCGATGACGCTGACGTGTTTCATCTTACCCCCACTGAAGGGATTGGGGGACATACCAACTGCGCTTCCGACACGAATAGCCAACCGTTCCCAGCCCCACCCACGTACGTTTTTGTGACGGCGAGTCGAACGGTCGCACATGGCAGACGAGACAGCAGACGACCGTTCGCTCTCCACGCTCGGCCGCGTCGCGCTCGGCCTCGGGCTGGCCCTGCAGGCCTCCGAGGACTTCCGAGACATGGAGGACAGCGTCGAGTACGCCGAGTCAGCGGGCGTGCCGATGCCGGACGTGATGGCGCCGCTCGCCTCGGGGACGATGGTGTTCGCGGGGCTCGGCATCGCGCTCTGGCGGGTCCCTCGCATCGCGACCGGCGCGGCCGCGACGTTCCTGACGGTGGTCACCGCGACGATGCACGACTTCTGGAACGCCGACGAGGACGACAAGAGCGGCGAACGCCTCGCGTTCTTCGGGAATCTCGCGATGCTCGGCGGCGTACTCGTCTTCCTGCGGGAAGCGTATCGGTCCGGCGACTGACCGTTCGCGTCAGAACTGGAGGTGGGACGTCGAATCCGGGCCGTCGTCCTCGTCGTCGTCGCTGCTCGTGCCGTCGTGGAGGTACCGCACGTCGTCGTCCGTCAGATACACCTGACCGTCCTCAACCGTGACGTCTACGCCGACGAGCGTCGTGTCCGCAGCCTCGCCGTTGTCGCAGTAGCCGCTGCACGTGTCGAACATCGACCCGTGCTTCGGGCAGACCACCTCGTCGTTGCGCACGACTGCGCCGATGCCCTCGCGGTAGAGCCGCTGGGCCTCGTGCGTGCAGCGGTTCACCCACGCCTCCACGCCGTCCTCGCAGGGCACCAACAGTACCTCCTCGTCGTCGCCGTGCTCGTCCCGCACCGTGAACACCGACCCGCCCTCCTCGTGGACGGCGTCGACGCTCGTCACGCGATAGCGACTCCCCATGTGCCACACCCCCGAAAGCGACGCCGTTAACTCTCCCGGTCGGGGCGATTCGAGGAGGCACGAAAGCGCAGAAAGAACCGTCCTCAGGCGCCGCCGGTGAGCAGCAGGCCGGCGTCGACGAGCAGGAGGAGGGCGACCGCGGCGGCGCCGTAGAGGAACGACGAGGCGTCCTCGGCGTCCTCGAGTTTGCTGGCCGAGACCTCGGTGAGGCCGGCGAGCGCGAACCAGAGCACGAGCATCGTGATGACGAGGTGGCCGCGGCCCGTGCCGGTGAGCGCGCCGCCCTCGGTGTAGCCGGCGAGCGTCAGCATGTAGCCGCCGGTGAGGAACAGGAGCAGGGCGCTGGCGCGGGAGACGTTCCGGAGGGCGCCGACGAACGAGTCACGGGCGCTCGCGGAGAGACCGCCGGCGACGCCGGGCAGCGTCGCGGCGGCAAACAGGACGCTCCCGGTCCAGAGGCCCGCGAACAACAGGTGCAGCGTGTAGACGACCGTCTCGGTTGCTGTCATGCCCGCGAGTTGTGACGCCGTCGTCGTAAAACGCCGGGGTCCCGGCGGGCGGTTCCGTGAAGGCAGTCTTAAGGCGCGCCCGCCACTCTCCTCGGGCATGGAACCACGGGACCTCTCCGACCACGTCGAGTACCGGGCCGGTCGGGGTATCGAGGAGGTCGCGCGCGAACTCGGGCGCGACCCCGCGGAGTTCGTCAAACTCTCCTCGAACGAGAACCCCCACGGCCCGAGTCCGAAGGCCGAGGCCGCCATCCGCGAGACCGCGCCGGAGGTCCACCGCTACCCGAAGGCCGTCCACGCCGACCTCACCGCCGCGCTCGCCGAGAAGTGGGCGGTTAGCGACGAGCAGGTGTGGCTGGCGAACGGCGGCGACGGCGCGCTCGACTACCTCGCGCGGGCGATGCTCGCGCCGGGCGACCGCGTGCTCGTCCCCACACCCGGATTCACGTACTACGGGATGAGCGCGCGCTTCCACCACGGGGAGGTCGCCGAGTACGACGTCCGCACCGAGGACGGCTTCGCGCTCACCGCCGACAGCGTGCTCGACGCGTACGACGGCGAGCGCGTCGTCTACCTCACGAGCCCGCACAACCCCACCGGCGACCGATTCACGCTGGACGCCGTCGAAGAGGTCGCCGACGAGACGGGCGAGGACGCGCTCGTCGTCGTCGACGAGGCGTACGGCGAATTCACGGACGCGCCCTCGGCGGTCTCGCTACTGGACAAGCGCGACGATGTCGCGGTGCTGCGGACGTTCTCGAAGGCGTACGGCCTCGCCGGAATCAGGCTCGGGTACGCCGTGACGCCGCCGGAGTGGGCGGACGCGTACGCCCGCGTGCAGACGCCGTTCGCCGCGAGCGCCATCGCGTGCCGCGCCGGGTTGGCGGCGCTGGACGACGACGAGCACGTCGAGAAGACCGTCGAGAGCGTGGCGTGGTCCCGTCAGCACGTGTACGACGAGCTGGACGCGCCGACCTACGAGAGCCACGGGAACTTCGTGCTCGCGGACGTCGGCGACGCGACCGAGGTCGCGGAGGCCGCCAAGCGCGAGGGCGTGCTGATTCGGGACTGTTCGAGCTTCGGGCTCCCCGAGCACGTCCGCGTCACGTGCGGCACGCGCGAGGAGACCGAGCGCGCCGTCGACGTGCTGAACGAGGTGCTCGCGGAGTGACCCGGAGCGCGGAGGGACTGCGATGAGAGTCGCCGTCACGGGGACCCCGGGAACGGGGAAGACGACCGCCGTCGAGCGCCTCGACACGGACATGGACGTCGTCCACCTGAACGACGTCATCGGCGAGGAGGGCCTCTACACGGAGGTCGACGAGGCCCGGGACAGCAAGGTCGCGGACCTCGACGCCATCCGCGACTGGCTGGACGGCCGCGACGACGTGCTCGTGGAGTCGCACCTCGCGCACCACCTGGACGCCGACCGCGTGATCGTGCTGCGGTGTGCGCCCGAGGAACTGGAGCGCCGCCTCGTCGACCGCGGCGAGCCAGCGGCGAAAGCCGAAGAAAATGCGGAGAGCGAGGCGCTGGACGTCGTGCTCTCGGAGGCCGTGCAGCGACACGGCCGCGAGAGCGTCTACGAAGTCGACGCGACCGACCGCAGCCCCGACGAGGTCGCGGACGCAATTCAGGCAGTGCTCGCGGGCGAGCGCGAGCCCTCGGCGGGCGACGTGGACTTCACCGAGTACCTATGACGCTGGACTCCTACCGCGACCTCGCGAACCGGCTGCTGCGGCCGTGGGTGGCCGCGTCCGTGCGCGTCGGCGCGACGCCGGACGTCATCAGCGTCGTCGCGTTCGTCTTCGCGGTCGGCGCGGCGGCCGCGTTCTACGTAGCGACCCCGCTGATGTACGCCGTGGGCGCGCTCTGCGTCGTGGTGAACGGCTGGCTGGACCTCCTCGACGGCGCGGTCGCGCGGGAGCTCGGCACAGACTCCGAAGCCGGCGACCTGCTCGACCACGTCCTCGACCGGTACGCCGACGTGGTCATCGTCGCCGGGCTCGCGGCCGGCATCGGCCGCTACGACCTCGGGCTGGCGGCCGTGACTGGCGTCCTGCTCACCTCGTACCTCGGCACGCAGGCGCAGGCGGTCGGCCTCGACCGCGTCTACGGCGGGCTGCTCGGGCGGGCGGACCGCCTCGCGCTCGTCGGCATCACCGGCGGGCTCTCCGTGTTCGTCCCCGCCGTCGGCGGGTTCTCGCTGGTCGCGTGGCTGCTCGCGCTGTTCGCGGTCGTCGGCCACCTCACCGCCGTCCAGCGGTTCGTCTCGGCGTGGCGCCAGCTCGCCTGACGCCCGGCGTGCCATTTAAGCGTCGGCCACGGCTACCCCACGGTATGGCTCAGTGCGAGATGTGTGGCAAGGAGGTCGCGTCCCCGAAGACCGTCAAAGTCGAGGGGGCGGAGATCGACGTCTGCGACGACTGCGCCGACTTCGGCACGGAAGTCCAGACCGACTCCTCCTCGTCCACCAGCACGAAGTACTCGACGTCCTCGTCCAGCTCCTCCGGTTCCTCTGGCTCCTCGGGCTCGTCGGCGAGCGGCGGCTCGTCGGGCGGCCGGCGCCGCCGGGACATGTTCGACGAGATGGAGGAACTGGTCAGCGACTACGACACCCGCATCCGGAACGCCCGGGAGAGCGAGGGCCTCAGCCAGGAGGAACTCGCAGACGACCTCAACGAGAAGGCGAGCGTCATCCGCAAGCTCGAACGCGGGGACAGTCTCCCGAGCGACGACGTCCGCGAGAAGCTCGAGCGCAAGCTCGGCATCTCGCTGACCGAGTCCGGCGGCGAGGCCGACGACACGGAGTGGTCCTCGGAGAGCGACAGCGCGGGGCTGACGCTCGGCGACAAGGTCAAGCGGAAGGGAGACGGCAGCTAAACCTACAGTTTTTTCGCCCGCGAGAACGGCGTTGCGGACGTGTTCGTACTCGTCAATCTGAAGGCCTACCCCTGCGACCCGGTCGAAATCGGGGAGGCCGCCGCGGAGGTCGCCGAAGAGACAGGGGCTACCGTCGCCGTCGCGCCGCAGGCCGCGGACCTCGCGCGCGTCGCGGAGACGGGCGCGACGACGTACGCCCAGCACGTCAGCCCCGTCGAGCACGGCAGCCACACGGGCAGCGTGCTCGCCGAAGCCGTCGCGGACAACGGCGCGGTCGGCACGCTCCTGAATCACTCCGAGCACCGCCGGAAGCTCGCGGACATCGACGGCAGCCTCGACGCCGCCGAGCGCGTCGGCCTCGATACCGTGGTCTGCGCGAACAACCCCGAGCAGGTCGCCGCCGCCGCGGCGCTCGGCCCGGACGCCGTCGCCGTCGAACCCCCGGAGCTCATCGGCACCGGGACGCCGGTCTCGCAGGCCGACCCGGACATCGTGGAGGACGCGGTCGCCGCCGCCGAGTCTGTCGACCCGAGCGTCGACGTCTACTGCGGCGCCGGCATCTCCACGGGCGCGGACCTCGAAGCCGCCCGCGAACTCGGCGCGACCGGCGTGTTGCTCGCCAGCGGCGTCGCGAAAGCCGACGACCCCAGAGAAGCCCTCGAAGACCTCGTCGCGCCGCTCGCGTAACGCGGAACGCTGAAGTCGCCGACGGACGAGGCCCCGCCATGGCCGCCCGTGACCTCCTCCTGTTCGGCATCGCCGTCATCCTCACCAGCGGTTTCGTTCTCGTCCACGACGTCCTCCGGTACGGCGGCCGGGGCATCGAAACCACGAGCATCGCCTACCTCTGCGTGTTCGTCGGGCTCGGACTCGCGCTCGTCGGCACGCTGGCGTCCAGCAGCGACTAGCGCGTCGGGTCGGTCACTCGAAGTCCTCTAGGGACACCTGCCCGCTGCTCTCGCTCTCGTTCGCTCCCCGGCCGCTTCGCATCGAGTCGCGCCCGCCGCCGTCCGCGCTCGCGTCACCGCTCGCGCCGTCGCTCCCGAAGCCGTCGAGGTTCGCCTGCTCGCGCTCGGAGAAGTCCAGATTCGAGACGCGCACCCCGACCTTCCGGACGGACTCGCCCTCGAACTCGCCGAGGAGGTCCTGCGTGCGGTCGTCGACGAGCCCGGGGTCGTCGACGGGGCCGGGCAGCGACTCGGCGCGCGTGTGGACGTCGTAGGGCGGCGTCACGACCTTCACGCCGATGGTGCGGTAGAAGGCGTTCTTCCGGGTGGCGCGGTCCGCGACGGCTTCGGCGAGCGTGGCGACCTGCTCGCGGACGCGCTCGAAGTCGTCGGTCGCGCCGTCGAAGGCGGACTCCCGGGAGAGGCTCTTGGGCTTCCCGCGGGGCTCGACGGGGCGGTTGTCCTCGCCGCGGGCGCGCCGGTAGAGGTCCCGCCCGCGGTCGCCGAAGCGGTCGGCGAGCTCGTAGGGGTCGGCGCTCGCGAGGTCGCCCGCCGTCTCGATGCCCATCTCGCGGAGTTCTCGCGCGCGCACCGGACCGATGCCGTGGACGTCCGCGACGTCGATGGGCGCGAGGAACTCCCGGACGTCGTCGGGTTCGACGACCACGAGGCCGTCGGGCTTGTCGTGGTCGCTGGCGAGCTTCGCGGTGCTCATGTCGGGCGCGACGCCGACGCTGGCGGGCACGCCGACCTCGCGGGCGATGCGCTGCTTGACGTGGCGCGCGAACCCCTCGGCGACGTCCCACGCGGTGCGCTCGGTGACGTCGAGGTACGCCTCGTCGATGCTCACCTCGCGGACGGTGTCCCCGAGGTCGTACAGGATGTCCTTGACGTCGCTGCCGACCTTCTGGTAGAAGTCGAGGTCCACGGGCCGGTAGTAGCCCGCGTCCGGGTTCTCGGGGTCGTCGGCCTTCCGGGAGAGGTTCTCCAGGGCAGCGCCGATGGCCTGCGCGCTCTCGACGCCGTACTCGCGGGCCTCGTAGCTCGCGGTCGCCACCGCGCCGACGGTCTCCCCGGGCTCGTAGCCCATGCCGACGACCACGGGCTCGCCGCGGAGTTCGGGCTCCCGCATGCGCTCGCAGGAGGCGTAGAAGCAGTCCATGTCGACGTGCAGGACGATGCGCTCCGCGCGGTCTGGCGCCCCGGGGAGTCGCTCGCCGTCGACCATCACTCGGTGGTCAGGGGTCGACGAGCAAAAAACGGCCGGTGCGGCTCAGGGCTCGGGGAGGACTTCGACGTCCGTCTCGCGGTCGCGGGCGTCTTCGAGGGCGTGTTTGGCGCCCATGCCGGCGTCGTGCGGCGAGACGCCGTGCCCGACGCCGACGCGGACGTCGACGCCGGCGGTGTCGTGGACGTAGTCGATGGCCTCCTCGTAGTCCGCGGGCGAGAGGCCGGGGCAGACCGCGATGATGTTGTCGCCGCCGACGAAGAAAGAGAGCGCGTCGTGGGCGTCGTGCATGTGCCGCATCAGAGCGGCGTACCCCTGCTCGATGTGGACGAACGACGAGTACGCGTCGAGTTCGTCGGTGTACGTGCCGGTGGCGTCGACGACGTCGAAGTGCGCGATCTGGACGTCGTCGTCGGTGCGTTCGGCCTCGTCGATGGGCTGGCCGAGCAGCGCCTCGCGGCGGTCGGCGTCCTGCGCGCTGCCCTGCTCCTGGAGCGCGGCGGTGGCGTCGACGAGCGCGTCCGCGGGCGACGACCCGGCGCCGATGGAGAGGCTGACGGTGACCGGGTAGCGGTTCCGGATGGACTCCTGGATTCGCGCGTGGTCCTCGAGGTCGAGCCCGTTGCTCACCGCGATCATGTTGTCGAAGCGCGTGAAGAAGACGTAGCCGTCCCGCATCCCGAACGCCTGCGAGAGGTCGGCGTACAGCCGGGACTGCATCGTCTGGAGGTCGACCTCGCGGCGCGGCGACGGCGTCACGGTCCACGGGCCGTAGTTGTCGAGTTGGACGAGAGTGACCTGCGTGTTCGTCACG
>SDGW01001385.1_pt1 | contig 10806 bp, 11 predicted proteins | sample 2873831 | NCBI WGS metagenome assembly SDGW01 (sample SAMN08132700, study PRJNA421101) | hypersaline lake metagenome | isolation source: celular fraction 0.22 microns magnesium sulfate-rich crust from ephemeral... | place: Spain: Penahueca Lagoon, Toledo | collected 2011-07
CCCTACAATATCAGTAGCGGCTTGCGCGTAAAGACGCTATTGGTATATTTGTCTGTAGTGTCAGCTTTGGGTCCGGTTCCGGGGTGTACGCCCCGAGTTTCGGGCAAGGTTGCGGAAATTATGTGGGGTACCTCCGCTATTCGCTTGTATCCCCGATATTTGAGGGAAATTATTCTCCCCGCTCAAATCGTTTTACGTGGGCTCTATATACAATACAGTGACGATGGTCGAGACAATCACGGCTGAAGCGTTGCGAGATATGATCGACACCGACGAGGACTTCGTCCTCTTCGATACCAGATCGCCCGAGAGTTTCGCGGACTGGCATATTGCCGGTGCCGAGAACGTCGAGTACTCCGGGAGTGACGACGAGCTCGTCGGCGAGTTCGACGAAGACGCCCTCGACGCGGACGACACCGTCGTGACGATCTGTGCGACGGGTCGCTCCGCGAACTGTTTCGCGGCGTATCTCGAGGAAGAAGGATACGTCGACGAGGTCAAGACCGTCGAGAACGGCATGGAGGCCTGGAGTATGGTCTACGATGTCGTGCCGATCGCCACGGAAAACGACGACCTCGTCGTCGTCCAGCTCCAGCGTCGCTCGAAGGGCTGTCTGGGCTATCTCGTCGGTTCGAAACGCGCCGGCGAAGCCGCGCTCGTGGACGTCACCCGCGCTACCGACGAGTTCCTCGAGGCCGCAAGCGAACGCGGACTCGAAGTGACCCACGTCCTTGACACGCACATCCACGCCGACCATATCTCACGTGGTCGACAGCTCGCCGACAAGCTCGGCGTGCCGTACCACCTCGGCGCACCCGCCGAGACCCGGGACCCGCAGTTCGAGTTCGACCCCATCGAACCCAACGACGTCGTCGAACTCGGCGATGTCGAGATCAAGGCCGTTCATACGCCGGGCCACACGACGGGAATGACCTCCTATCTCGTCGACAACGAGGCGCTGCTGACCGGTGACACGCTGTTCGTCGAATCCATCGGCCGCACCGAACTCCAGTTCGCGGACAAGGACGCCCGCGACGGTGCTCGCGTCCAGTACGAGACGCTTCACAACGTCATCATGACCGAGCCCAACGACGTCAAGATCCTGCCGGGGCACTTCTCGGTCACCAACGACGGCGAGTACATCGACGTGACGCCCGGCCAGCCGATGTTCTCGACCGTCGGCTACCTCTGGGAGAACAACGAGATCCTCCGGATGGACGAAGACAACTTCGTCGAACACATGTTCGAGAACCTGCCGTCGAAACCGCCGAACTACGAACAGGTCATCGCGACCAACGCCGGCGAGTACGAACCCGAAGACGAAGACGAAGAGACCGAACTCGAGCTCGGTCCGAACCGCTGTGCCGCCACGTCAGATAGCGCCGTCGCCGACGACTGAGAACGCATCCCTGTCCCATAATGTTCGGAATCGAATCCCTCTCCGGAAATGCGCAAGCAGTTGCCCTCGTCGGTGTCGTCTTACTCGAGGCGATGCTCCTCTACGTCGGGTACGGCGCGCTCGAGCAGGTCTTCGGTGAGTACGTCGTGGACCTGCTGCGAGGCGAGTAGCGAGCGCACTGCCAGTGCTCGACGTGGTGGTTTGGCGATCGGCCTCGAGGCAGCGGGCCGTCGTCTATAGCGGTATCGCCGTGTTTCGTGCGAGCACGAGCGTATCACCGTCGCTTGCCGAGTAATTGACGTCATTTCGCCGACTCTCACCGTCTTCGCTGATCGGACAGCTATACCGGACACCGCTCGCGCAGTCGTTCGACGATACGGCTGATTCGGGATGACACTGACCGAAGGCACTGTCGTCCTCTGTGTACATGCCGCGCGAGTCCAAACCGGATCGCGTCATAGGTGTTACCCAGCAGGTTCCCGACGTAGATCGCACGGACGAACGCGAGAACGTCTGCAACCGTTTCCCGATCAGATGTCTCTCGCAACGCGTTCCGTGCATCTCGACCTGGATTCTCGTCCGTTTCTGCATACTGCTGGGCGAACGACAGCGCGGGCTGTTCGTCATCGTCGACAGCCGATCCGATGTCGTGCTCGAGGAGCTGCGTGATCGTCTCCTGATCCATGCCGGTTTCGCGTGCGACCTCGGTGTGGTACCGGGTACAGTACTGGCACTCGTTGACTGCCGTGACCGCTAACATGATCTTCTCTGCGAACTGGTCGCTGACTCTGTCGGCGCGTTTGGCACGAACGAGCCGTGGGATGTTATGAATGAATCGAGCAATACCAATCGGGAGCGTTCGGATCGTGAATGTCTTCTTCTGGAACTCGGCGGCAGCGTCTCCTGTGTCCCTCATTTCGCAGTACGGTTTTCAGGCCGCTCGGAAGTCGATTGCGATCGACCAGCGCAGTGGACTGAAGCAAAGCTAGACCGTGATTGCTCCGCGTCCGGCACCTGCCAACGGCTTCAGTCTTGCTCTTTTTAGACAATATCAGCTAGGGTCTCGCTATCGATCTGCAGCCGTGCGCTCGCCCGGACGGTATACATACCGGTAACCGCTGCTCACCGAGTTGGCCTGGCTACCGGTGATTCTCACTCGTCGCGTAATTCGCAGTCCGGCGGCGCGTTGCCACGCCGTGCGTCGAGGAATGCCGTCTCGTCGTCGGAGAGATCACGGTCACGAAACTCCTCGAGGCCGGCCTGATAGCGCTCGCGGTCGTCCCACCCAGTGTCGTCGTCTGGCGTCGGATGCTCGAGGATCAGCTCGGCGATACCCGTCGTCTCGCCGGTGTAGGCAAAGCCGGTTCGGTAGAGCGCCTCGTAGGCGAAGGGGTTGTTGACGGCGATCCGAAGCCGTTCGTAGCCGCGCTCGAGGGCCCGATCGCGGACTTCTCGACAGAGGGTAGGACCGATACCCTCGCCGCGCCGGTCGCGGTCGACGGTCACGTACCGTAGCCACAGCGTGCCCTCGTCGGTGCGATCCTCGTTGAACGCAACCGCGGCGACGATTTCGCCGTCGGTGGATCGCGCCACTGCTTTCCCGGTGTTCGTCATGACGAATTTCCCGGCGTAGCTGAACCGTTTGTAATCGAGTCGGAGTTTGGGGCCATCGGGCGGCCAGCCGAGTAGTTCGTACTCCACGGACTGGCTTGGAACGCAACCTACTACAATCCACGGAGTCCGCATGCTCCCGTTTTCGAGAGCTGACACAAGAGAGTAACACTCGATGTTGCTTCCGAACTTGCTCGCAGCAGAAGTGCGCGGACCGGGATTTGAACCCGGGCCATGAGCTTGGAAGGCTCAGGTCCTACCACTAGACCATCCGCGCGCAATTCCCGGTTTTCGTTCCACGTTTAAGGCTCTTCCTTTTCCGATCCATCGCCCGCCCGTGATTGCCCCGCCTCAGCTGACCGACGCCTTGGTCCGCATCTGCGGTCGACTACGGTGTCGACTCCGCGCCTGCCACCGTCGCATAACAGTTCCCGCTCGAGACCTCCCACTCGAGGACCTCGAGGTCGCTGTCGGCGAGTTCGACGTCGAACTCGTCGGGCGCGTAGATGTGATAGAAGCGATCGACCGTCTCGCCACCGGGCAGCGTCCACTCGACCGTCGTATCGAAGCCTGCAGTTTCGTCGAACCGGTCGTGGGCGGTCGACCACGCGCTGACGAGCGCGCGACCGTCGGAGTCCAGCACCCGCGCGAGTTCGTCGAGACTCGCCCGGCGGGCACGTCGGGTCGGCAGGTGATGCAGCGTCGCGACGTAGACCGCGACATCGACGATGTCGTCATCCAACGGCAGCGAGGCCGCATCTCCCTGGAGCAGTGCGACATCGAAGTCACGCTCGAGCGCGCGCTCACGGCCTGTCTCGAGTAATCCGCGGCTGACGTCGAGACCGATGACCGACTCGAGGTCGGCCGCAAGCAGTTCGGCATGGCGGCAGTTCCCACAGCCGAGATCGAGGCCGACGCTGTGGGGTCCACGCTCGGTTGCGTACGTCTCGACGAACGTCTCGACTTCGGGCCACGCGTACTCCCGCGTGGATGCGAAGTGAGCCGCGATTCTATCATAGGTGTCGCGTACGTCTGCGCGACGGGTGCGCTCGTCGCCATCCTGTCGACGGGTTCGCTCACGATCCCGGTCCTGATCCCCGGCCATCGTCGGTCCTCGTCGGGGAACCCGCAAAAAGCGTTCGCAACCTTGCCAAGGAGACCATCGTAATGTATCAATCGAAGGTCAATACGGTTGGTCACCTGAGAATGCGAGTCCGTGACGGTGCTCGAGTAATTCGAGGGGTTTATCTATTCCCGACGGGAACTGTGAATTGCATACGAGGGCTCGTAGATCAGGGGTAGATCACTCCCTTGGCATGGGAGAGGCCCCGGGTTCAAATCCCGGCGAGTCCACTCGAATTTCTCCGTCGTAACCAGGGTTCGACACCGCAGGTACGCGGGCCTAGAAACAGCTCGATTCTTCACAGGTACGTTAAATGAATTACATCACGCATATTTTAGCGCTCTCCCATCTCGCTCGAGACGACTGCCACGCTTCCGACGGCGATTGGTGGTGAGTCGTTCGGCGTGAGTGTCGTCGCTGCGAGCGGTGTCTGCCTTCACGTTCGTCGCCCCCGGTGACACAGATCGCTACACTGTACAACTACTCGCTGGGTGAGACCGTAACCGATCGCCGATTGTGACAACATCTCCGTAACCGCGGACTATTAACGGATCCATCCAGTATGTGTGGATATGGCTAACGTGCGTGTCGCAGGAACAGGGTTGACGGCGTTCGGAGCCAGTCCCGAGCGGACCGGACGGGATCTCTTTGCCGAAGCAAGCATCGCGGCCTTCGAGGATAGCGGTGTCCCTCGAGACGATGTCGAAGCCGTCCTCTATGGCAATTTCATGGGCGAACTCGCAGAACATCAGGGCCATCAGGGGCCGCTGATGGCCGAAGCCGCAGGCGTCCAAGCACCCGCGACCCGGTTCGAATCCGCGTGTGCCTCGAGCGGCGCTGCGGTCCGTGAGGCGGTCAAACGGATCCGCACCGGTGAGAACGACGTGCTCCTCGTCGGTGGCACAGAGCGGATGACCAATCTCGGTACCGCGGGCGCGACTGAGGCGCTTGCGATCGCCGCGGACGACCTCTGGGAGGTGCGCGCCGGGACGACCTTCCCCGGCGCGTACGCGCTGATGGCCCAGGCCTACTTCGACGCGTTCGGCGGCGACCGCGAGGAGCTGGCCCACATCGCCGTCAAGAACCACGAAAACGCGCTCCCAAACGAGAAGGCCCAGTATCAGCGCGCGATCGAGGTCGATGACGTGCTCGAGGCCCCGCCGGTCTCGGAGCCACTCGGACTCTACGACGCCTGTCCGATCTCCGATGGCGCGTCCGCGCTCGTACTGACCAGCGAGGACTACGCCACAGCCCACGACCTCGAGGCACCAGTCGCGATCACGGGGACCGGCCAGGGCGGCGATCGGATGGCGTTGCACGACCGCGACCATCTGGCTCGCTCGCCGGCCGCCCGTGAAGCCGGCGAAGAGGCCTACGCCGACGCCGGTATCGACGCCGGCGACGTCGACGTCGCGGAAGTCCACGACTGCTTTACGATCGCCGAAGTGCTCGCACTCGAGGCGCTCGATCTCGAGCCGATCGGCGAGGGGATTTCGGCGGCCCGCGACGGGCGGACGACCGCCGACGGCGAGTTGCCGGTTAACCTCTCGGGTGGGCTGAAGGCGAAGGGCCACCCGGTCGGTGCGACCGGTGCGTCCCAGATCGCCGAGATGGCGACGCTACTTGCGGGCACGCATCCGAACAGCGACCACGTCGCGGATGCGACGACCGGCGTCACCCACAACGCAGGTGGGACGGTTGCGAGTGCGATGGTTCACGTCCTGGAGGTGGTCGCGTGAGCCGAGCGATCGCGATGACGCCAGCGCAGACGCTGGAGGTGGTCGCATGAGCGAACGAAGTGACACTGACGATATTGTGGACGCCGGCTTCGACGAGTGGCTCGACGCCGCCGAAACCGGCGATGCCTACTACCTCGAGTGTGCCAATGGCCACGGCTCCCTGCCCCCGCGGCGGGTCTGTCCCGACTGTGGCGCGACCGATCTCGAGGAGGTCGCCCTCCCCAAACCCGGCGAGATCGAAACGTTCACCATCACGCACGTGCCGACACCGGCGTTCGAAGACGACGCCCCGTATGCGACTGCCATCGCGAACTTCGGTCCCGTGCGGATCACTGGGCAAGTTGTGGGGATCGATCCTGAGGCAGTCGAGACCGGGCTCGAGGTCGAACTCGAAATCACGGTCTCGGAGACGACCGGCGAGCGCGTGATCGGGTTCCAGACGGCGTAGTCCATTCGCGGCCGGCGGCACGTCTTTTATGACCAACACACAGCGCGAGCCGCAGTTCCCGGCTCGTCGACGTTCGACTACTCGTCGGTGTCGACAGCTAGCAGTTCTGCGCGCAGATATTCGACGAACTCGTCGGGATGTTCGGCGTGGGGCAACTGCGTCGCGTAGTCGATGACGACTAGATCCAGATCGGCAGCCGCCGCGAGGTCGCGCCCATCTCGAAGCGGAACGAGGCCCGCATCGCGGCCCCAGACGAGCGTGGTCGGCGTCTCGAGGACGGCCAGTTCGGTCGCGAGATCGAACTCGGGATCGAGGGTGCCCGCGGCAAAGGAGGCGGGAGCGTAGCGCGCGCCGGGCTGGTGGGCGCTGTCCCAGGTGTACTGGACCGTATCCGGATCGATCCGGCTGGTATCGTAGTACCCCTCGCGGTCGTAGAAGTAGCGAATCGAGGGTTTGCTCGCGAGCAGGTTATAGAGCGTCGTCCCGACGATCGGCATCCGCAGCAGGGTTCGAAGCCACGGTCGCTCTGTTGCCGTTTCGTCGGTCGGACAGATCAACACCAGTCGCTGGAAGTCGGTCTTGTCGGCGGCATCGACTGCAAACGCACCGGTCAGCGAGGAGGCGACGACGATCGGCTCCGCTGTCACGTCGGCCGCAAAGTCGCGGATGAACTCGGCATACAGGGACGGCGCGTAGACCAGCGGCGGTCGCTCGGAGCGGCCAAAGCCCGGCAGATCGACCGCGTAGACGTGATAGTCCTCGGCCAGCTGTTCGACGATCGGTTCGAACTCGTGACTGCTTGCGCCCGCGTAGATCCCATGGCACAAGAGCATGTCCGGATCGGTCGGATCGCCAGCGACAGTGTAAGTCGTCTCGATCCCTCGCCAGCGATAGGTGCGTTCGATGCCGACCAGCGGGTTCTCGAGGTCACCGGCACGCCGTTTCAGCAGGCGGTTGCCGACGATGGCCCCGCCGACGGTTCCGAGGGCTGCACCGAGGACTGTTCGGGCTTTCATACGAGGATGTAGGAAGGCGACGGCCTTAGGGTTCAGGTTCAGATACAGGTTCTGCTGCAACCGGCGCAGCGATCAGCAACCACGCCGGTCGCTGCGAGTCGAACGACCGGCCTACTCGGCACTCGAGTCGTCCGCGTCGGTAGCCATATTCTCGACGCAGGCCTCGACGGGTGCGAGCACGTCGGTCGCGATCGAGTAGGGGTCGGTCTCGCCCTGTCGGACAGCTTCGGCGAGGTCGTCGATGCCGCCGCTGTCGGCGAGTTCGTCCTCGAGGAGCGCGTGGACGTCCTCGCGCAGCAGCGTCCGGATCTCTTCGGCGTAGCGCTGGCGGACCTTCTCGGCGTGCGTGCCGGAGTCGACGAGGTAGGTCCGGTGGTTCCCGAGTTCGTCGATGAAGGTGTCGACGCCGGTGCCTTTCGTGGCGATCGTTTCGACGATCGGTGGCGTCCAGTCGTCAGCGTCGTCGCTCTCGTCGACATCGCCCCAGCTTGCGCCGTCGCTCATCGCATCGGCGCCGTGGTGGCCACTGCCGCCGGCGAGGCCGCTTTCCTCGCCGAGGTGGACCATCTCACGCAGTTCCTGAACGGTTCGATCCGCGCCCTCGCGGTCGGCTTTGTTGACGACGAAGACGTCAGCTATCTCTAATATCCCTGCTTTCAGCGTCTGGATGTCGTCACCCGAGCCCGGCGGGACGAGCACGGCGACGGTGTCGGCGGTCCGAACGATGTCGATCTCGTTCTGGCCGGCACCGACGGTCTCGATGATGATCTTGTCCTTGCCGAAGGCGTCCATCGCCTTGACGGCGTCCGCGGTGGCCGTCGAGAGTCCGCCGAGGGTGCCCCGGGCGCTCATCGACCTGACGAAGACGTCCATGTCGCCGACAGTGGAGGCCATCCGGATGCGGTCGCCCAGCACGGCACCGCCGGTAAACGGCGAGGAGGGGTCGATCGCGATGACCCCGACCGTCTCGCCACGCTCGCGGTAGGCTTCGGCGAGTTTGTCGACCAGCGTCGATTTACCCGCGCCCGGCGAGCCGGTGATGCCGATCACGTCGGCGTTGCCCGTATGGGCGTAGAGCTCCGAGACGAGATCTCGATAGCCCGGCGATCGGTTCTCGATCTTCGAGATGACCCGGGCGAGTGCGCGGTGTTCGCCGGCCAGCAGCGCCTCGAGTAGCGATTCGTCGGCTTCGTCCATGGTCATCGCTGCGGCGCGTTTTCGCGGACGAACTCGATGGTTTCCTCGATCGAGGTCCCGGGGCCGAAGATCGCCGCGACGCCGTCGTCTTTGAGTCCCTCGCGGTCTTCGTCGGGGATGACGCCACCAGCAAGGACGAGCGTGTCGTCTTTGGCACCGTACTCCTCTAAGCCGTCCATGATCTTGGGGACGAGCGTGTCGTGAGCACCCGAGAGAATGGAGATGCCGAGGACGTCGACGTCCTCTTGCACGGCGGCCTGAACGATCTGGTCGGGCGATTTGTGCAGTCCGGAATAGATGACTTCGAAGCCAGCATCACGGAACGCGCGTGCGATGACGTGTGCCCCGCGGTCGTGACCGTCGAGGCCGACTTTGGCGACGAGACACCGAATCGACTCCGCTTCCTGTTCGCTGCTCATACCACCACCTTTCCGAGCCGACTGTTTGACTTTAACGGAAAATTGTTTCCGTCCGCCAGCCCAGCGATGGAGTTTCGGCTGCGTGCGAATCAGCGATCGCTGATCGACTGGTCGTTGACACTCTGACTGTCGTGTCTCCCAAAACTGGACCGAACCAAAGGCTAAAGAGCGAAACGGCCGAACATTCCAGTAATGACTATCGTTCGTCTGCTGCGGAGGGATCTATCGTGGGCGTCGAAATAAAAGAGACCAGGGTGACCGACGCCGAGTTCGAGGAAATGAAAGGGTTCGTCTTCGAGTATCTCGCAGCCAGCGTCGAGAAGGAAGACGAAGGCGGGCGGATGCGGTGGTATCCGTGGCACTCCGCCGAGTACCGCCACAACCACATCCTCAACGTGGTCGACCTCGCGACGGAAATCGCCGAAGGCGAGGGCGCGGACGTCGACGTCACCCGCGTCGCCGCCCTCTTTCACGACGTCGCCAAACTCGAGACCGACCAGGAACTCCACGCCGAGGCCGGCGCTCGCGTCGCCCGCGAGTACCTCGAGTCCCACGGTGAGTATCCCGACTCGTTTATCCAGCAGGTGTGTCGCGCGATCGAACACCACTCCTATCAGGGTGATCTGACCGACCTCGCACTCGAGACCCAGTGTCTCATCGAGGCCGACCTGCTCGACAAGGTCGGCGCGAACGGCACCGCGCTCATGCTGTTGCGGATGGGCTACGAGGCTCGCACGCACATGGACAGCGACGAGATGGTCGAACGGGTCTTAGAGCGTGGCTACGACGCCGCTTCGCGCGTCCAGAGCGACACCGCAGAGAGTATCGCCCACCAGCGGCTCAAACGCGTCAAGTGGTTCAGCGAGTGGCTCGAAGACGAGATCGCGGCGCTGGGCGAGTAGCGCTCGGCGAGGATAGCGGACACTCGAGGCGAGGGTTTTCGAGACGTAAACACCCGCAGCAGCGACCGGTGTAACGGTAGATACTAGCACGACTTTGTTATCAGAATGATGCCTGGAACTGAATCAGAAGTTCGGTTATTACCTGTGGTTACTTACCATCTAGTTTGCTCTGGTCAAGATGAGATGTTCCCACACGGCTGATGATTGGATATGGACTCAGCTTAGTTGTTCGTGGCTGGTAAAACGACCGATGAGTCGTTCACCTGTACTGAAGCGAGCTTCGCGAGCGACTCTGAATACTAATTCACCGGCGGCGCTTGCGAGGTCACCGTTAGACGATGCCGAGTCCCATCGCAAGAAAGAGTACGCCGAAGCCGACGAGGACGACGGCACTGCCTGCGGCGACGATTGGTGCGAAGGCGTCGACGCGGCGACCTGCCGCGACCAGCGCCGCCGGATAGGCGACGATCCAGCACGCGATCCCGGCAAAGAAGCCGACCAGCAGTGTCGGCGATCCCGTCTGGACGACCAGCGTCCCCGCGAGTGCACTCCCGACCGCCGGGGTGTGTGCGAGAACGTCGAGCGTGCCGGGCTCGAGCAAGCCGACGCCGACGGTGAGCCAGAAGCTGATCTGGTAGGGGTTGGTCAGCGAGAGCGCGAACGTCTTGCGAAAGCCCGTGGTGGCGGTCTCGGCAGCGTCGGTAAACGACGTGGCGGCTCTGGCCTCGTCGATCGCGCCGACGGCGAAGTACAACATGAGACAGCCGCCGGCGACGTACAGCGCGGGGCGAAGCCCCGACAGGCGGTCGATGACGGCGACGATGCCGGCCAGCGTGAGCACGAAGAAGATCGCGTCCGCGAGCATGGCCCCGAGGCCGGCCCGGAACCCGGCCGCCCAGCCGCGGACGACGCTCTCCTCGGCGATAATAGCGTTCATCGGCCCCGGTGGGGC
>SDGW01001184.1_pt1 | contig 10802 bp, 12 predicted proteins | sample 2873831 | NCBI WGS metagenome assembly SDGW01 (sample SAMN08132700, study PRJNA421101) | hypersaline lake metagenome | isolation source: celular fraction 0.22 microns magnesium sulfate-rich crust from ephemeral... | place: Spain: Penahueca Lagoon, Toledo | collected 2011-07
AAGGAGACGACGCCGGCCTGGTCCGCCAAAAAGAGTACCTCGAGGACGTGGCTCGGCTCCTCGGTCATCGAGATACAGTAGGTGTCGATCGCGTTGCTTCCGTACTCGGTCTGCCACGCCGCGAGGCGCTCGAACAGTTCGAGGACGCGGGCGGCGTCGTCCGAGAGGTTCTCCGTCCGCCCGAGATCGATCACGGGCTCGTCCTGCAGGACGGCGTCGGTCAGGAACTCGACGCGCTCCTCCTCCGAGAGGCCGTGGTAGTCGATCCCCTCGGCCTCGAGAGCCTCGGCGATGGCGTCGGTGTGTTTCTGCTGGTGGTCACGCAGGTCCAGACTCGCCAGCGAGAAGCCGAAGGTTGCGACCCGCCGACGGATCGGGTCGACGTGAGCGTCGACGACGCTTTCGGCGCCGTTGTTGCGGAGGCTCTCGGCGATGATCTCGAGGTCCTCGCGCAGCCCCTCGACCGTCTCGTAGCCGCCCGGTCGGACGTCGCCGACGCGGCGAATGCGCTCGCGCATGAGTTTGAGCTTCTGTCGGTACGGCTCGTCGGGGTAGCGCTCCTCGGCCGTGCGGGCGCTGCCCGGCAACCGCTCGCGGTCCGCCTCGAGCGAGGCCTGAAACTCGGAGCCGGCGTCGATCCGGCTCCCGTCCTGACTCAACACGCCGGAGAGGCGCTTGAGCTGGTCGCGGTACTGCTCTAAGACGACCGACCGCTGGCGCTCCAGGGTATTGGCCGTGACCTCGGGGGTCACGTAGGGGTTGCCGTCGCGGTCGCTGCCCGCCCACGACCGGAACTCGAAGAGCTTCGGAATCTCGAGATTGCCGGGGACTTCCGCGTCGATCGCGTCGTCGAGTTCGTCGTAAACCTCGCCGACCACGTCGAACAGCGTGTTCTCGAGGTACCACTGGACGTTGCGCGCCTCGTCTTCGGGTTCGGGCTGGCGATTACGGACCTGCGGGGTCTGCCAGAGGCTCGTGACCTCCGCGTCGACGTCCCGCCAGACCTGTCCCTCCTCCTTGTCGGTCAGCAGCCGCTCGTCCAGGGTCTCGAGCGACGTCGAAATCTCCCGCAGTTTGGACTTGACCGTCTTCCGGCGGGCCTCGGTCGGGTGTGCGGTAAACGTCGGCTCGATCAAGACGTCGTCGAGCACCTGCCGGACGGTCTCGACGTCGGCCTCGCCCAGCTCGGCGGCCGCGGTCTCGAGGCTGTCCGCGAGGGTCCCCTCGTGGGACTCGGTCCGAATGGTCCGGACTCGCTCGCGCTCCTCGGCGAGGTTGATCAGTTCGAAGTAGGTCGTAAACGCCCGGGCGACGATCCGCTGCTGGTGGGGCGAGAGCCCCTCGAGTTCCGCGATCAACGGCTCTCGGGACTCGAGGTCGCCGGCGCGGTAATCGATCGCGGCACGGCGACAGGACTCGACGGTCTCGAACGCGCGCCGCGAGGTCTGGTCCTCGAGGACGTCGCCGAGCAACGCTCCGAGTTCGCGGACGTCCTGCCGGACGTTCCTATTGTGGAGTCGCATACCACGTCCGTACGTGGCCGACAAGAAAAACCCCGGTGGGACGTGAGACCGACTGTTCGAAACCGACTGTACTCGTGATAATCTTCCCAAAAGGACTATAACGAAATCATGAGTCGATTGCCACGAGATGCAACTGACCGACGACGCCGTCGAACACCCGGTTCTCGACGCGCTCGAAGGGGACGCCTGTTCGTTCTGCGGCGAGGGGCGGCTCGTACGGGACAGCTACAACGACAACGCGGCAGTGGTTTGCGACGAGTGTCGCACCCCTGGTGCACAGGTGTGGAACGACCGCTGACGGGTTCCGCCGTCGAAGTCGTGGGCGTTCGCGGTGCGACCTGCGATCGGCGAACGGACCGCCGAGATTGCGCCTCGTTCCGGACGAGGGGAACTCCCTCCCCATCCGGCGGAAAGCTCCTCTACTCCGCGTACTGCGCACAGACGCGCCGGATCCCCTCCTCGAAGTCGATCTCGGGCTCCCAGCCGATCGCCTCGCGGATCTTCGAGGCGTCGGCGCAGGTGTCGTGGACGTAGACGTCCTCCGGAATGGGGTTCTCGACGTATTCGGGCTCCACCGCGGTGCCGAGTTCGTCGTTGATCATCTCGACGACCGTGTTGAAGTCGTAGGCCTCGCCGGTCCCGAGGTTGTAGATCCCGTCGAGTTCGGCCGCCGCGGCGCCCTCGAGTCCGCGGACGACGTCGGAGACGTGGGTGAAGTCCCGCGTCTGGGTGCCGTCGCCGTACAGGGCCGGCGACTCGCCGTTTGCGATGTCGTCGGCGAACTGCGCGATCACGTTGGCGTACTCGCCCTTGTGTTCCTCCGCGCCGCCGTAGCCCTGATACACCGAGAAAAAGCGCATGCCGGCCATCGACATGTCGTAGTGGTTCGAGAAATACTCGCCGTAGCGCTCGCGGGCCAGTTTCGAGGCCTCGTAGCCAGTGTCGACGCCCACGTCCATGTCCTCGGGCGAGGGATCGGTTCGGCTGCCGTAGATCGACGACGTCGAGGCGTAGACCACCGTCTCACAGCCGTCCTGTCGGGCCTGCTCGACTACGTTGACGAAGCCCTCGACGTTTACGCGAGCGCCCGTGGTCGGATCCTCCTCGTGCATCGCGTACGACGACAGCGCCGCCAGGTGGAAGACGACGTCGACGTCGGTCGGCAGGTCGTCCTCGAGGACGCTCGCGTCGACGAAGTCGACGTCCTCGGCGAGGTTCTCGGGGGTGCCCAGATACTGGTCGTCGACGACGGTCACGTCGTTGTCCTCGGCGAGGTGGTTCGCCAGGTTCGAGCCGATGAATCCCGCCCCGCCGGTGACGAGAACGGTCCGATCGTCCAGAGTCATATCGGGATTCCCAGTTCGGCGACGCATAGGTGTTTTGAAAGCCCGAGCGTGGCGAGGGACCACGATCGACTCGAGCGGGCGGCCGACCGATCGGTGAGTCGCCGCTCGGGTCGCCTCGAGTAGCACTGTTGACCCACCGCCCGGACCGTAGCTTTAACAAATGTGATACCATATCCCAAACGGTGAGACCGCTCTCGAACCCGTATCGGCGGCGCTGGATCGGCTGGGGACTGCTCGTTACGTCCTTTTTCCTCGTGAGCCTCCACCGATCGTCGACCGCGGTCCTCTCGGGAGAACTGATGCGCGCGTTCGACACGACGGCGACGAGCCTCGGCCTGCTGCACTCATCGTTCTTTTACCTGTACGCGGCGTTTCAGGTGCCCGCGGGGTTGCTGACCGACCGGTACGGCGCGCGGGCGATCGCCGCGGCGGGGACCGCCGCGATGAGCGCCGGCGCGGTCGCGTTCGGGCTGGCGTCGACCTACGCCGTCGCGTTCGGCGGTCGCGTGCTGGTCGGGCTGGGGGCCAGCGTCCTCTTCGTCGCGGCGCTGCGGTTCTGTGCGAACTGGTTCCGACCCGACGAGTTCGGCACCATGACCGGCGCGACGTTCAGCGTCGGCATTCTGGGCGGCCTCGCGGCGACGACGCCGCTCGCGGTCGCCGTTTCGCGGCTCGGTTGGCGGACGTCGCTGGTCGGCCTCGGCGGGCTCGGGGTCGCGGCCGCGGTCGGGATCCTCCTCGTCTCCCACGACTCGCCGGCGGACGCCGGCCTCGAACCGATCGACGACGTGCCGGACCGGCCGGACGTGACCGACGCCGCGACGCTCAAGCGGTACATCTCGGACGCGGTCCGCGAGCCCGAGACGTGGCTGCTGGGGATCATGCTCTTTTTCATGACCGGGATCGGGATCACCATCTTCGGGCTGTGGGGGATACCCTACCTCGTCCAGACCCACGGCATCTCCGTGACCGAGGCCTCGGTCTACCTGCTGGTGGGCAACGTCGGCGGGATGATCGGCCCGACGGCGTTCGGCTGGCTCTCGGACCGATCGGGCAAGCGAACCGGCCTCATCGTCTTCTCGACGGTCGTCTTCGGGCTGACCTGGGCGGTCTTCGCCGCCTTCGGGACCGTCCCCCTGTTGCTCGTCGGCGCGATCTTCCTCTTCTCCCGGGTCCTTCGCGGCGGAGTGCCGCTCGCCTTCACCGTGATCAAGGAACGCCACCCCGAGGGTGCCAGCGGGACCGTGATCGGGCTGGTCAACACCATGGGCTGGATCGGCGCGGCCGTCTTTCCAGTCGTCCTCGGCGCCGCGCTCGACGCCTACTGGACCGGCGACACCGTCAACGGCACCCGCGTCTACACCGAGTTCGGCTACCGGGTCGCGTTCGCCATCGCGGCCGCCGCGGGGCTGTTCGCCGCGGCCTGTGCGATCGTGCTCCACGTCCGGACGCGGGCCGAACGCCCCCTCGAGTCGGGCACCGACGTCGAGCGGCCGGCCGGCTGACGCCCTCGCTCCGGAAGGCAACCCCCGCACCGTCGCCTGCCTCAGCCCACAGCTACTTGCCGATACGTACCACACCACACGGTCATGCGCTACTACGAGGACATCGAGGTCGGGGAGACCCGCGAGTTCGGCGAGTATCACGTGACCAAAGCGGAGGTGCTCGAGTTCGCCGAGCGCTACGACCCGCAGCCGTTCCACACCGACGAGGAGGCCGCCGAGGACTCCGCGTTCGGCGAACTGGTCGCCTCCGGCTGGCACACCGCCGCGATGTGTATGCGGATGCTCGTCGACGGCCCGATCCAGGACCGCGCCAGCATGGGCGCCCGCGGCGTCGACGAACTCCGGTGGAAGCGGCCCGTCAAACCCGGTGACACGCTCTCGGTCCGGACCGAGATCGTCGACAAGCGCGTCTCCGAGAGCGATCCGACCCGCGGCTACGTCGACAGCAAACTCGAGGGGATCAACCAGGACGGCGACGTGGTCATCTCCTGGATCGGGCTGGGAATGATCGCCCGCCGACCCGACGACGCGGAGGAGTGAGGATGGCCCGCGTCCCGCTGCTCGAGGCCGACGACCTCCCCGAGGAGTACCGCTATCTGTTCACCGAAAACGACGTCGGCGACGCTCACATTTTTCAGGCGATGGCCAACGCGCCGGAGCTGTTGCAGTGGTACATGCGCTACTCGTCGCGGCTCTGGGACGTCCTGCCGGCGCGCGAACGCGAGGTCGTCATCCTGGCGGCCGCCCGCGCCCTCGAACACGAGTACGAGTGGCACCAGCACGTCCGGTTGGGCCGTGAGGCCGGCGTGACCGACGCCGAGATCGCAGCCATCAGCGAGGACGACCGCGCGGCGCTGGCGGACCGCGACGCGGCGCTGGTCGCGTACGCCCGCAGCGTCGCCCTCGGCGATCCCCGCGACGGCGATCACGACCGCCTCGGCGAGTATTACGGCGTCGAGACGGTCGTCGGCGTCGCCATGCTCGCGGCCCACTACGTCGCGACCGCGCGCGTCCTGGACGCGTTCGACGTCGCGACCGAGGAGGCGTTCGTCGGCTGGACGCCCTAGGGTCGGGCCCGAACCGGTTCGGATCGGACCCTATTGCGCTCGCTCTCGTTCCGTCGGTATGGGCGACCTCAGGAGCTTCGACGTCCCCGAGAGCGTCGATCCCGACGAGTGGCGGCTGTCGGTGACCGGCGCGGTCCGGCAACCGACCGACTTCGGGCTCGAGGAGCTCACCTCCGTCCCGCTCGAGACCGACACGGACGACTTCGCCTGCGCCGAAGGGTGGGCGGCCGAGGGGCTGTCGTGGCGCGGCGTTCGCGTCGCCCGACTGCTCGAGCGGGTCGAACCGACCGACGCGAGCGCGTACGCCCTCGTCGACGGGCTGGACGACGGCTACGCCTGCGCGTTCTCCCTCGAACGGCTGTCCGAGGGGGTGCTGGCCGTGGCCCTCGACGGCGACGCTCTCCCGGTCGAACACGGCGGGCCGGCGCGGCTCGTCCCGACGGGCGAGGCGGCCGACTGCTGGGAGAGCGTGAAGTGGGTAAGCGAGATCGAACTCCGCGAGACGGAACCGACCGCCGAGGACACCGCGGAGGAGGTAGCGCTGTCGCGAATCGAGTGATCGGCGCGAATCGTCGATCAGGGCTCGGTGGCCCGATCGCCGAGGAAGGTCCCGGTCGGCGTCTCGAGCCCGTCGATCTCGGCGGTCAACGACCCCGTCGAGCTGTCGAAGACCAGCAGTTTCCCCGCGTCCCAGCAACTGACGTAGACGTGGCCCCCGTCGCGAGTGAACTCCGGGTGGAGCGACCGGCCGGGGGCCCACTCGGTCGTGTCGACGACCGTCGACACGCGCAGGTCGTCGGGGTCGATCGCGTAGATGACTCCCTCGTTGTCCCGGTCCGTGTCGTCGAAGATCACGTCGCCCCAGACGTAATCGCTGTCCGGGTGATAGTTGAGGAACATCCCGTGGCCCGGCACCTCGATATCGGCGACCGGCTCGTGGGTCTCGAGGTCCCACGCCGTGACCGCGTCGGTCATCACGGTGCCCGTGAAGCCGAGCCCGCGGGACGCGTCGATCGCGCCGGGAGACGGGTGCGGCGGGCCGGCCGTCGGCACCCGGCCGACGACCGCTCGTTCCCGGACGTCGAGGACGGACAGACGCTCGTCGCCCTGCGAGGCGAGATAGCAGTACCGCTCGTCGGGGCCGTAGACGGCGTCGTGGAGGGTCCGGCCGACGGCGACCTCGTCGACGATCGGGAACGAGGGCTCGTCGTAGTCGACGAACCAGACCCTGCCGGCGTCTTTCAGGACGACTAGGAAGCAGCGCTCGCCCGGCACGTCCCGGACGGTACAGATCCGCGAGGCGATCGACCGGCCGTCGGGATCGACCGCGTGGGCCGGGATCCGATGCAGCGGCTCGAGCGTCTCTGCGTCGAGGACGACCGCGTGGTTCGGGTTGTAGTACCCCGCGAGGAGGTACTCCGAGTCCGCCGAGATCGCGATGGCCCGTCCGGAGGTGCCGGCCCGCACGCGGCGGACGAGGTCGCCGCTGGAGAGATCGAGTTCGCTCACCCAGCCCTGCCGGGTCTGGACGTACGCGGATGTCCCGTGCCCGCTATCGCCGATATCACGGTGAAAGACGATCGAGTGGGGCGCTCTACCCACGTTCTCGATACGGCCGAGCCGCTCGTGGCGCGCGGTATCGACCAGCGACACCGATCCCGGCTGACGCTCCGCGACGAGCAGCAGATCTCGCAGGTCCGGGCAGTCGTGTCCCGGCGCTGCGGGCGGATCCGTCTCCTCGCGGTGAACCTCGAGGGAGTCGGCGATCTCCCCGAGGTTCGTCTCGCGAAACGACGGCGGCCTGACGGTACTGGCGGCGAGTTGCTCGCTCATCGGGTCTCTCGATACTCTTTCGACCTGACTCGAAAATACGCGTCCGCGAATACGTTCGGTAACCATCCCCCGGAATTATTGGCCGCGGCGTCGAGACCGACCGTATGACCTTCGTCGTCCCGTTCGACGGATCGGAACTCGCGGAAGCCGCGCTCGTCAGAGCCGTCGAGTACGACGCCGTCCTCGAGGAGGGGATCGCGGCCGTGGTCGTCGTCCCGGAGCGGAAAGGATACGCGCGGGAGAAAGGCTGGATCGACGAGGGCGAACCGTACGACGTCGATGCGGTCGTCGAACGCCTTCGCGAACGAGTGCGGACGCTCGCGCCGTCGGCGGCGTTCGAGTGCGAACGGATTCGCGAATTTCCGCCCGAAGAACGACTCGCCGGCCACATCGAGCGACTGATACGGAACCACGATCCGAGCGTCGTGTTCCTCGGGAGCGACAACGTCGGCCGCGTCGTGACGCCGCTGACGAGCGTCGGCGTTCACGTCGCCGCCGAGGAGTCGTACGACGTCTTCATCGTTCGCCGGCCGGAACCCCCGGCGCTCGAGGCCCTCGACCCCCATCCCGACTTCTACCGGGAAACGGGCTCGACGTAGCGATCGCGACGCCCGGTGTGAGGGGCCGACCGACGGCCGCCGGGGGTCGAACCGGCGGGATGGTTTTATGCTACCGAGCGGTGTGCGATCACCGAACCCATGAACTTCGACGAGTTTACCGGGGAGATCCAGCACCGACTCGAGCTACCCGGTACGGGCGAGACCGTCCGCGCGATCAGAGCCACGCTCGTGACGCTCGGACAGCGGCTTCCGGACGGCGCAGCCGAGGACCTCGCGGCCTCGCTGCCGATGGAAATCCGCTGGTACCTGACCGGAGCGGTCGACGAACACGGCCAGCGGTTCGACTGGCGGGAGTTCGTCTCGCGGGTGAGCGACATCGAAGGGGCGGACTCGTCCGACGCTGCGTACCACGCTCGCGTTATCGTCGATCTCGTTCGGACGCAGGTTCCGGCGTCCGATTTCCGGCAACTCCGCGATCAGCTCCCCGAAGACCCTTCGGACGAGAACTGGGAGAAACTGTTCGAAGTCGTCGACGCCGGCGGTTGGGGCGACGCCGAAGAGGCACAGACCGGCGGTGGGCCACAACCCGAACGCGAGTGATCGCCGACGACGGACGCGAGCGGGCGTCGGTCCCGCTGCGAGCGCACCCGGCATCGAGTCCGCCGATCTCGAGGCTGTCGACGGACGGCGCGGGTTCCGGCCGACGGATCGCCCTCGACGGCTGGTCGAACGCGGTTACGGTATTATACCGCTGGTCGCCGTAGGGTCCGGTATGAGTGAACGACTCCTCGTTCCCTACGACGGGTCAGAACCGGCGAAAGACGCACTCGAGTACGCACTCGAGAAGTTTCCGGACGCGGACGTCACCGCCCTGTACGTCGTTCCGGTTCCCGACGGGTACTGGGCAGCGTTTCAGGACCCCGAGGATCGGGTTCCGGGCGCCGAACGCGGTCGCGAAGACGGACGCGATATCCTCGACGAAGCAGTGGATATTGCCGCGGACCGCGGCCGCGATCTCGATACCGAAATCGCGACGGGAAAACCCGACCAGGAGATCGTCGAGTTGGCGACGACCGACGACTACGAGACGGTCGTTATCGGAAGCCACGGCCGCGAGCGAATGGCACGTATCATGCTCGGAAGCGTCGCGGAAAAAGTGGTCCGCAGATCGCCGGTTCCGGTCATCGTCGTCCGCGATTGAATCGATCGACGGCCCCTCGAAACCGACTCGCGTCGCGGACGGCCGGTCCTCGTGAGGGAGTAGCATCCGTCGACCGAACGAGAACGGCCGGCCACCGGTCGAAGTGGTAGTGGACTATCAACGCCGCCGACGGAACCCGACGTTCCAGTTCGCCGGAAAGTAGCAGTCTATTTATATGAACTCTCGGCGAATCAGCAGTTCATGGAACCCGTCGAAATCGGCCTGCGGTTGGCGGCCGGTATCGCCCTCATTCTGGCGAACGCCTTCTTCGTCGCCATCGAGTTCGCGCTCACTCGCGTCCGACAGTATCCCGAGTCGACGTTCGACGAGCCCGGACTGCGGCGCGCGTGGGAGATGACGAACGACCTCGAGATTTACCTGACCAGCTGTCAGGTGGGGATCAGCGCCACCAGCATCGCCGTCGGCATCGTCGCCGAGCCGGCGCTCGCGACGATCATCAATCCGGTCTTCGAGAACACCGCACTCGCCTCCGCGAGCGCGGGTGCCGTCCTCGCGTTCGTCATCATCAACCTCCTCCATCTCACCCACGGCGAACAGACGCCGACCTACCTCGGCGTCGAGCGAACGAAGTTCGTCGCGAAATACGGGGCCACGCCGCTGTACTGGTTCGCGTGGCTGCTCTCGCCCGTCATCAAGCTGGGCGACGGCGTCGCGAAGTGGACGCTGCACCTGTTCGGGGTCGAGATGACCGGTGCGTGGCTCGAGACCGAGACGGAGATCATCGAGACCCGCGCCGAACTCCGGAACCGGCTCGCGTCGGTCCTCGAGCGCGGCGACGTCCCCGACGACCGACGGGAGGAGATAATCAACGCCCTGACCGTCGGCGACCGGCCGGTCGAGGACGAGATGACACCCGTCGAGGACGTCACGTTCCTCTCGACGACCGCGTCCACCGCGGAGAACGTCGATCGGATCGGCTCGAGCCCGCACACGCGGTTCCCGCTGATCGAGGGGACGCCCGACGCGTTCGTCGGGATCGTCTACGCCCCGACGATCGTCGACCGGATCGACGACCTGCGGCGCGGCGACGTGTCCTTCGCAGACATCGCGACGCCGCCGATGACGATTCCCGCCGACATGCGCGTCAGTGACGCCATCGACGAACTACAGGCGGCACAGCAGGAACTCGCGCTCGTCGAGTCCGACGGGACCGTCGTCGGACTGCTGACGGCGACCGACGCCCTCGAGGCGCTGGTCGGTGACTTCGAGGACCCGCTCGTCGCGAACGACGACCTGCTCCGGAAACGTTCGTAACGCCGACGGCCATCGCCGCCGCGGCCCCGACTCGCCTTCCGTCGCCGGCACGCCGTCGGCCGGGATCGAAGCGGAATGCCGACCATACGCATCGCTGGTCGATTCGGCCTTGGAGAACCGCTCCGGCAGGGACCCCTCTAGAAGGAAATCATAGATTTGGAAATCGAAAATTCTACCTTCCGAGGGATGCTACTGGCTGCATGGAGCACTTCGTCGATCGGGACGCCGAACTCGATCGACTCACGGACTGCTACGAGTCCGAGACGGGGGACTTCTCCGTTGCTGAATCCTTCCACGGCACTCAGCCTGAACACCGAGTCGACTATTAGTGACCCCCACAGGCCAAAATCGCGAGAAAGCGTCGTGAAAGGAGTGCTCCGACAGGGATTCGAACCCTGGTCATTGCCGTGAGAGGGCAATATGATTGGCCGGACTACACCATCGGAGCGCGCTGCGTCGCGAGTGCATTCCATCGTAGCGCCGTCCGATGTT
>SDGW01001185.1_pt1 | contig 10796 bp, 10 predicted proteins | sample 2873831 | NCBI WGS metagenome assembly SDGW01 (sample SAMN08132700, study PRJNA421101) | hypersaline lake metagenome | isolation source: celular fraction 0.22 microns magnesium sulfate-rich crust from ephemeral... | place: Spain: Penahueca Lagoon, Toledo | collected 2011-07
CCCGCGAACCGCGGTTGGAGGTTTCTCCAACGACCGAGCGATCGCCTCGGCTTTATTCCGCGGGCGTGCGACCCGTCACCATGGATCGCCACACGGCCACGCCCGACGTCACGGACCTCCCGGGCGATCGCGCGCGAGAGTGGGTCGACTACCACCACGAGTCGGCCGCGCCGAGCACGTACGTCTACGAGTTCGTCTGGGACCGCACCGCGCCCGCCGAGGGCCCCTTTTGCACCGACGTCGACGGCAACGTCCTCATGGACTTCACGAGCCACGTCGCCGCCGCGCCGCTCGGGTACAACAACCCGAAGATCATGGAGCCGCTCGCCGAGTTCGACCTCGTCGACCCGCTGAAGATCGCGGGGCAGGACTTCTACGTCGCCGGCGGCGAGTCGCCCGGCGACGGGCTCCCGGGGTCGTCCGGACTGATGGAGCGGCTCACCGAGGTCACCGACCACTACGACATGGACACGGTCTTCCTCTCGAACTCCGGGGCGGAGGCGGTCGAGAACGCGATCAAGATCGCGTACGACGACTCCGGCGGCGCCAAGCACGCGATCACGTTCGACGGCGCGTTCCACGGGCGGACGCTCGGGGCGCTCTCGCTCAACCGGTCCAAGTCCGTCTACCGCCGCGACTTCCCGGAGATCAGCGGCGTCCACGACGTCCCGTTCTGCGACGACCGAACCTGCACACCCGAGAGCTGCTCGTGCGGCTTCTTCGCCGGCGGCGTCTCCCGCCTCCGCGAGAAGCTCGACCCCGAGCGCGGCCACGTCGACCCCGACGACGTGGCGTACCTCATCCTCGAACCGGTCCAGGGCGAGGGCGGCTACCGGTTCCCCTCCGACGCGTTCACCGACGAGATCGCCGCCCTGGTCGACGAACACGACATCACGCTGATCGCCGACGAGATCCAGTCCGGCGTCGGCCGCACCGGGGAGCTGTGGGGCGCCGACCACTACGCGCTCGAACCGGACGTGATCTCGAGCGCGAAGGGGCTCCGCGTCGGTGCGACGATCTCCCGCGAAGACGTGTTCCCCGAGGAGAAGAGCCGGCTCTCGTCGACGTGGGGCGCCGGCGACGTGCTCGCCTCCGCGCAGGGCGCGCTCACGCTCGACGCGGTCCGCGAGCACGACCTGATGGACAACGCCGCGGTCCGGGGTCGACAGTTCAAGGAGACGATGCGCGACGCCGACCTCCCGGGCGTGACCGACATTCGCGGGAAGGGGCTCATGCTCGCGGTTCAGTTCGACTCGAAGGACCGGCGCGACGCGGTCCTGACGGGCGCGTTCTCCCGCGGGCTGCTCACGCTGGCGGCCGGCCACGACGTGCTCCGGGTCCTCCCGCCCCTCGACGTCACCGAGCGCGAGATCGAACTCGGCTGCGACCTGCTGACCGCCGCCATCGCCGACGCGGCCTGAGGGGACGCCCGAGCGGCCACCTCACCGCTCCGCGTACCACTCGGCGAACTTCTCCAGCGCGCGGCCGCGGTGCGACACCGCGTTCTTCCGGTCGGTGTCCATCTCGGCGAACGTCTCGCCGTCGTGCTCGAAGATCGGGTCGTAGCCGAAGCCGCCGTCGCCGCGCGGCGCGACGATCCGCCCGGGGACGTACCCCTCGAACAGCTTGACGGGGAGGGGGTCGGCGTCGCCGCGCTCGCCGGCCCCGCCCTCATCGCCGTCCGCGTCCGGACCCGCCGCGGCGGCCGCGTTGCGATCCCCCCGGTCGACGGGGTCCGGGCTCGCGGCGAAGCCGTCGCCGTCGCAGTAGCCGAGCACGCAGCGGAACGCGGCCCGGCGGTCGTCGAGGTCGGCGGCGAGTTCGCGGACCCGCTCGATCCCGAGCGTCTCCTCGACGTACGAGGAGTACGGGCCGGGGAAGCCGTCGAGCCCCTCGACGAACAGTCCCGCGTCGTCGACGAGCACCGACCCGCCCGCGTGACGGTACGCCTCCCGCGCGCCGCGGGCGGCTATCGGTCCGAGCTCCGCGGCCTGTATCTCCGGGTAGTCGAAGTCGAGCCGCTCCACCGAGCCGTCCCGGAGGTAGCGCTCCGCCTCGCGCACCTTCCCGGGGTTCGTCGTCACGTATCTGAGCACGGATCCGCGTGGGGGCGGCCGGAACGAATAGCCGTCGGTCGCGGGCGACGGCCGACTCGGCGACACGACGGACGAGCCCCGGCAGTACGCTTTTGTTGATTCGTCGAAACCTCTCGCGTATGTCCCTCCCGACGTTCGAGAAGAAGCGCCTGATCGGGCTCATCGCGATCCTCTCGTTCGGGCTTACGTCGCTGTTCGCCGTCCTCCTTCCGGTGGCGCTGGAACCGCTGATCCCCGCCGCGTTCATCCTCGGATTCTTCGTGTTCATCCCGCTGGTGGCGCTGCTCGGGGAGGACTTCCCGCTCGTCGAGTCCGAGGACGCGGAGGCGGGGCTCGCGTCGTCGACCGCGACGACCGAGGACCCGCTGGCGACGCTCCGCGAGCGGTACGCGACCGGCGAGATCGGCGAGGAGGAGTTCGAGCGGCGGCTCGACCGGCTGCTGGAGACCGAGGCGCTGGAAGAGCGAGTCGACGCCGGCGGTACGGACCGGCGCGAATCCGGGGGGCGTCGCGAGCGCGAGGCGGAGTTCGAGTAGCGGGCGGCGCCGCGCTCACCGCGGCCGACTCGCCGCCCCGCGAGGGACACCCTCTTAAGAGGCGACCGTCAGGAACGGACGGACATGCTGATCGCCGGAACCGTCATCGCAGACACCGAGACCGTCGTCCCCGACGGCGCGGTCGTCGTCGAGGGGGAGACGGTCGCCGCCGTCGGCGACGCCGACGCCCTCCGCGATGAGTACCCCGACCGCGAGCGTCGCGAGGTCGACATCGTCGCGCCCGGCCTGATCGGGGGTCACGTGCACTCCGTGCAGTCGCTCGGGCGCGGGATCGCCGACGACGCCTCCCTCCTCGACTGGCTGTTCGACGCCGTGCTCCCGATGGAGGCCGCGATGGACGCCGAGGCGACCCGCGCCGCCGCCGAGCTGGGCTACCTGGAGTGCCTCGAATCGGGCACGACGACCGTCGTCGACCACCTCTCCGTCAACCACGCCGCGGAGGCGTTCGAGGCCGCGATCGACACGGGGATCCGCGCGCGCCTCGGCAAGGTGCTGATGGACCGCGACTCGCCGGAGGGCCTGCTGGAGGACACCGACGCCGCGCTCGCCGAGAGCGAGGCGCTCATCGGGGAGTACCACGGCGCCGCCGACGGCCGGATCCGGTACGCGGTCACCCCCCGGTTCGCCGTCACCTGCAGCGAGGCGTGCCTGCGGGGCTGCCGCGAGCTCGCCGACCGCCACGAGGGCGTGACGATCCACACCCACGCCAGCGAGAACAGAGAGGAGATCGCGGCGGTGGAGGCCGACACGGGGATGCGGAACGTCCTGTGGCTCGACGAGGTCGGGCTCACTGGTCCGGACGTGACCCTCGCGCACTGCGTCCACACGGACGAGCGCGAGCGCGAGGTGCTCGCCGAGACGGACACGGTCGTCACCCACTGCCCCTCCTCGAACATGAAGCTCGCCTCCGGGGTCGCCCCGGTCCACGACTACCTCGACCGGGGGATCGCGGTCGCGCTCGGCAACGACGGGCCGCCCTGCAACAACACGCTCGACCCCTTCACCGAGATGCGGCAGGCGAGCCTCCTCGGGAAGGTGGACGCCCGCGACCCGACCCGGCTCCCGGCCGCGACCGTGCTGGAGATGGCGACGACGAACGGCGCGCGTGCGGCCGGCTTCGACCGCCTCGGCACCCTCCGAGAGGGGCAGCGCGCGGACGTGATCGGGCTCACGACCGACCGCACGCGCGCCACCCCGGTCCACGACCCGCTCTCGCACCTCGTGTACGCCGCCCACGGCGACGACGTGGTCTTCGCGATGGTCGACGGCGATGTCAGGTACGACGGCGGCGAGCACGTCGGGATCGACGCCGACGCGGTCCGCGAGCGCGCGACCCGAGAGGCGACGCGCGTGGTCGAGGAAGCGGGTATCGACACGGTTGATACGTGATCCACCGTATCGGCCGTCGCTGGTGGGGCAAACCCGGCCGATCCGAGACGCTGAAAACCGGTTTGATCCGCATTAATTCGGACTGAGAATCTCCGTTATATACCCGTCCGGAGCGCGTTGGGTGAATCACCATGACGGACCCATCGCGGACGACAGGCGACGACCGATCTCAGGACGCTCCCGCCGACCGCTTCGGGCGACGGGAGTTCGTGGCGCTCGGCGCGGGCGTGGGCGCGACGATGCTCGCGGGCTGTGCCGGCGACGGGGGACTCGCGTCCGACGGCTCGGACGGTTCGGACGGCTCCCAGACGCTCACCGGGAACTTCCGGCTCCTCATCAGCGACGCGCCGGCCGACATCGACGACTTCGATGAGCTGAACGTCACGCTCGACGAGGCTCGGATCTTCGAGGCTCGGGACGAGGAGGGAGAGGACGACGAGGAGGACGACGAAGAGACGGACGAAACGGACGACGAAGACGCGGACGACGAGGACGACGGGTCGGATCAGGCCGGCAACGAGACCGAGGAGGAGAGCGACTCCCCCAACGGGACCGCGGAGGAGGACGAAGATGCGGACGACGAGGACGAGGAGAACGAAGAGGACGAGGAGAACGACGAGGACGAAGACGACGAGGAGGACCGCGGCTTCACCGTCATCGACCTCGGCGGCGAGACCGTCGACCTCACGCAGGTGATCGGCGAGGACGCGACGGCCGTGTTCGACGGCGAGATCCCGGCGGGGACCTACGCGAAGGTCGAGCTCGAGGTCTCCGCGGTCGAGGGGATCGTCGAGGGCGAGGCGGTCGACGTGAAGCTCCCGAGCGAGAAGCTCCAGATCACGAACGAGTTCGAGGTCACGCCCGACGAGCCCGTCAGCTTCGTCTTCGACATCAACGTCGTCAAGCGCGGCAAGAACAACGGCTACATCCTCAAGCCGGTGATCTCCGGCAGCGGGGTCGCGGGCCGAGACGTCGACGTCAACGAGATCGACGACGAGGACGACGACGATGAGGACGAAGGCGACGACGGCGACGACGAGAGTGACGAGGACGATTCCGACGGAGACGCGAACGAGACGGAGGACGACGGAGCCACCGAAAACGAGACCGACGGCGCCGAGAACGAGACCGCCGCCTGAAGCGGCGACCGACCGGGAGGAGGTGACCCGCGTCCCCGCTCGCCGACCGACTCGCGCCTACTTTTCAACGCAGCGACGATCCCGCCTACGACGAGGTCTCGACGGACGGCGCGGCCGTCGACGGGCACTTCGCCCACCGCAGCGCGGCGTCGTCGTCGTTGAACGCCTCGGTGTCGATCCCGTCGACGTCGATCGTCCGCTTGAGGTAGCGGCGCTTCGAGCGCTCGCCGACGACGGCGAACCGGTCCACGCCCCGGGCGACGGCGATCTGCGCGGACTCGCGGAGCGCGCGCCGTCCGGCGTCGGAGCAGGGACGGCTCGTCTTCACGACGATCACCACGGCGTCGACCGCGCGGTCGGCGGTGACGGTCCGCCACCGGTCGAGCAGCGCCTCGCCGTCGGCGGGGCTGAGCCCCGTCCCGTGCGGGAACTCGACGACTAACGCCTCGCCGTCGGTCCGCAGCGTCCAGCGCTCGCTCGGTTGCATAGCAGTACACCACACCTGTCGGTTAATAAATACACGGGCCTAGTTATCTAGGTTGATAAACACACCATCTTGGAACTGAGAAGAAACGTCCCAATCGTCCCTCAAAACCGCTCTTAAGCGTCGTCTCCGTTCCGGCGGAAACGAGATCTCTCAGTTGAAAACTAACGGTTCGGTGAGGTGTCGTCGCCCGCCTCGCCGCCGTCCACCGCCTCGACGACCGATTCGGCGAGGGCCGCGAAGTCGGCCTCGCCCGGGACGACGTCGACGTCGATCCCGTGTTCCGCCGCCGTCTCCGCGGTCGGCGGACCGATGGCGCCGACGACCGCGTCGGCCAGGCCCGCGACCGCCGCCTCGCGGACTCCCCGCTCCTCGGCGGCGCCGAGGAAGTGGGTCACCGTGAGCGACGAGGTGAACGCGGCGGCCGCGAGGTCGCCAGCGGCGGCCAGCTCCGCGGACTCGCCCGCGCCCTCCGGCCGCGTCAGACGGTAGAGCACCGTCTCGTTGACCGTCGCGCCGGCCGCGCGGAGCCCGTCCAAGAGCACGTCGCTGCCGTGGTCCGAGCGCGCCACCTCGACGCGCTCGCCGTCGACGCGCCCGGAGAGCGCCTCGACCAGCCCCGCCGAGGTGTACTCGTCGGGGACCACGTCGACGGTCCAGCCGACCTCGCGCGCCGCGTCGGCGGTGGCGGGGCCGATGGCGGCGAGCGTCGCGTCGCCCGGCTCCCAGCCCGCCTCGGCCGCGAGCTCGACGCCCGTCTTGCTCGTGAGGACGACGTACGGCGCCGCGGCCGGCACCGCGCCGGTCGGCTCGACCGCGAGCATCGGGTCGGCGACCGGCTCGGCGCCGAGTGACTCCAGCAGCGCCGCCGCGTCGTCGATCCGCTCGTCGGCCGGGCGGAAGACGGCCACGCGGGGGGCGTCGCGCTGGCGCTCCTCGGCCTCGCCGACTTCGTCGCCGTCGCTCACGCCCCCTCACCTCGCTCGCGGTCGTTCCGGAGGAACTCGACGACGCGCTCCCGAGTCGCCGCCACGTCGCCGATGACGGTGATCGCGGGCGGCTCGATCCCGGCCTCGTCGCGGACGTCGACGATCGAGTCGAGCGCGCCGGTCGCGACGCGCATCTCCGGCCGCGTCGCGCGCTCGACCAGCGCGACCGGGGTGTCGCCGTCGAGCCCGGCGTCGCGGAGCTCGGCGGCGTACGCGGGGAGCTTGCCGACGCCCATCAGCACGACGACGGTCCCGCCGGTCGCGGCGAGCGCCTCCCAGTCGACGGCCGACTCCTCCTTCGTCGGGTCCTCGTGACCCGTGACGAAGGAGACGGAAGAGGCGTGGTCGCGGTGGGTCACCGGGATCCCGGCGACCGCGGGGCCCGCGATCGCCGAGGTGACGCCGGGAACGACCTCGAAGGGGATCCCGGCGTCGGCGAGGTGCTCGGCCTCCTCGCCGCCGCGCCCGAAGACGAAGGGGTCGCCGCCCTTGAGTCGGACGACCGACTTCCCCTCGCGCGCCAGCTCGACGAGCCGCCGGTTCGTGTACTCCTGCGGCGTCCACTCGCCGCCGGCGCGCTTGCCGACGTCCTCGCGCTTCGCTTCGGGGATCTCCCCGAGGATCTCCGGGCCCGGGAGCTTGTCGTGGAGGACCACGTCGGCCGACTCGATCAGCCGGGCGGCCTTCACGGTCATGAGATCCGGGTCGCCCGGGCCCGAGCCGACGAGGTAGACGGTGCCGGGCTCCGTCGACCCCTCCCCGTCGCCGTCCCCGCTCTCCTCCTCACTCATCGGCCGCCTCCTGCCGGGTCCCCTGGTCGGTCTCGGCCTCCTCGCGGGCGGCCGCGATCAGGTCGTCGGCGCCCCGGTCCGCTAAGTCCGCCGCGAACGACTCGGCCGCCTTCGCGTGCGACCGGATCGGGAGGTCGCGGGTGTCGGCCACCTCCTCGGTGCCGTCGGTCGAGAGCACGCGGACGCGCGTGTGGACGTGCTCGCCCTGCACGAGCGCCGAGACGCCGATCGGCGCGACGCAGCCGCCGTTGAGCTCGCCGAGGATCGTGCGCTCGACGGTGACCGCCACCCGGGTCCGCGGGTGGTCGATCGCGGAGCGCACGTCCTCGATCACGTCGGGGTCGGTCGCGGTCACCGCGATGGCGCCCTGCCCCGCCGCGGGGACGAACTCCTCGCGGGGGAGCCGCGTCGTCGGGACCTCGCGGAACAGGTCGGAGCGCCGGAGCCCCGCCTCGGCGAGGACGATGGCGTCGTACTCCGTCTCCACCTTCCGCTCCATCGCCGAGCGCTCCAGGTCGGAGAGGGAGTCGAACCACTCCTCGACGGTGGTCTCGAACTCCTTGTCGACCTCGGGCTCGCCGCTCTCGGCGTCCGCGTCGGCGTCGCTCTCGGCGTCGACCTCGTCGCCCGCCCCCTCCTCCGCGGCGGTCATCGCGCTCGCCTCGCCCGAGGCGATCAGCCGGCGCTCGTGCTCCGCCTGCAGGCCCGGCGCGAGCAGCTTCTCGATCCGGGTGTCGACGTTGCCGCGCAGCGGCTCGACGACCAGATCCGGGCGCGTGGCCTTGATCTGTGCGGTCCGCCGGAGCGACCCCGTCCCGACGACCGCGCCGGAGGGGAGGTCCTCGATTCCGACCCCGTCGGGATGGACGAGCACGTCGCCGGAGGGCGCGCGCTCGGGGACGCCGGCGACCACCATATCGTCCATCCCCTCGGTCGGAACGTCCTTCAGCGAGTGGACGGCGAGGTCGGCGTCGCCGGCGAGCACCTCCTCGTCGAGCGACCGGACGAAGGCGCCGGTCTTCCCGAGCCGGTGGATCAGCTCGTCGGGGATCTGGTCGCCGCGGGTCTCGACGCGGCGGAGCTCCACGTCGCGTCGGCGGCTCGACAGCGCGTCGCGGACGGTCCCGGCCTGCCGGAGGGCCAGGTCCGACCCGCGCGTGGCGAGCCTGAGCGTATCGGTCATACCAGACCGGAGGTCCCCCGCGTTCAAAAGGGCATTAGTTCGGGCGTGACCAGAAGCTATCTGAGCTCTCGCTGACATTGAGAGAGTACATTTCGTGTGTTCTCCGAGATGATCGCAGTCTGTGTCGGACATTTTGTCTCATGAATCGCGAGAGTAGGTTTCGTATGTTTTTGAGATATTTACAGAGTGTATCGAGTACCTCGATCCGAGATCTGCTCGAAGTGAGTGAGTACATTTCGAGTGTTCTTGAGAAACTAACATAGAAAATCGAGTGCAGTGAGGCCGGTTGAAGGAGATATGAGATAAGGTAGTATCACACGAAACTCACGAACAGTAATTTTATTAGTAAATAGGTTGTTGCTCTTCTCAACGGATGTCGGGGCCCTTCAGCAATATTACGGAAACGATATTTACCGACAAGTCGGTTCTCACGGAAAGCTACCAACCAGAGACGATCCTCGAACGCGATGAGGAGATCGAGGCGTACAGCCATGCGCTTCAGGATGTATTGTTCGGGCGCGAGCCCGAGAACGTCTTTCTGTACGGAAAAGCCGGTCTCGGGAAGACCGCTGTCACCGAGTATATGATGGACGAGTTGCGGGAGGAGGCAGCGACCCGCGAGCAGGCAGACGATTTACACATCCACCAAATAAACTGCAACGGTCGGACGCTATTTATGGTCGTTCGACAACTGGTCAACCGTCTGTTACCCGAAGGGGCCAGCAACTTCCCGAAGCGGGGTCTCGGCACGGGCGACGCGTTCGACGAACTGTACACACAACTCGATCGAATCGGTGGAACCCATCTTTTCGTTATCGACGAAATCGACCACCTCGACGACGCGAACACGCTCCTGTACGAGCTACCGCGGGCACGCGCGAATGATCACATCTCGGAGGCACTCGTCGGTATCGTCGGCATTAGCAACGACTACACGTTTCGCCAGTCGCTGTCGCCGAAGGTCAAAGACACGCTGATGGAGACGGAGATCTCGTTCAGCCCGTACGACGCGGGCGAACTCCAAACGATCCTTCGTCACCGGGCGGAGAAAGCGTTCGTTGACGGGTTTTGTGACCAGTCGGCCATCGCGAAGGCAGCGGCACTCGCCGCACAGGACATGGGGAACGCACGGCAAGCAATCGACTTTCTCCGTGTTGGATCCGAAGTCGCAGAACGGGAGGGTGACCGACACGTGATCGACGATCACATTGAGCGGGCACGGACGCTCGTCCAGCGGGGCCGTCTCCAGAACAAGATCCGTGATCAGACCGAGCACGCTCAGTATATTCTCGAAGCGATCGCTACGCTGGCCAAGGAAAATGAACTTCCGGCACGATCCAAGGAGATTCAGACGGTATACGAGACGGTTGCCGATGCCCACGGATCGTCGCCGTTGACGACGCTAAAAAGCGTGCAGGACCATCTCTCCGATCTCCATATGCTCGGATTTCTCATCCGGCACGAACAGAACCAGGGCCGAAGTGGCGGACAGTACTACGAGTACGAACTGGATCTCGATCCGAACATCGTTGTCCAAACACGGAAAAAGATCGCTGAGCAGACCCGCTGAGTGGAGTTTTCGGCCGTAAATCTGCAATTCGATACAGAACCGAAGAACAGACGAAATGTACTCTTCGGGTCTGTTGAAACCCTCAGAAAGTGACATATCCACCCCCGGATCTGGTCAATACAGAGTACTCACAGACCGTCCAGTACAGTCCACACGTCGTTACTATCCGGGTAACTGTGTGACCTATCGTTTCGTTTATATTTGATGCGATCCTACATACGAAACGATAGTATGTACGAGGCGTTAACCTCAATCCTCATCAGATCAATCGCTGAGCACAAGAGCGTTGACCCGAGCGAGCTAGACGTTGTTGTTGCCGATTATATCGACCTAGCCGCCGTAGAGCAGCTCGCAAGGCACAGTAACAGCACATGGAGCCTCGAATTTGAACTCCCAAATCATAATGTAACTGTACATAGTGATGGCAGAGTCCTTGTTGACGGTCAAGTAAGACAAAATTGGATATCCGATTGAGCAGTACGCACTCTTCAGCGACCAGGTGTTTCAGGCGAGAATACATCTGAAGAATAGGATTTCAACAGAGCCACTCTTCGTATTGCACAGAACACACGAAACGTACTCTCTTAAGACGTGGACG
>SDGW01001441.1_pt1 | contig 10789 bp, 13 predicted proteins | sample 2873831 | NCBI WGS metagenome assembly SDGW01 (sample SAMN08132700, study PRJNA421101) | hypersaline lake metagenome | isolation source: celular fraction 0.22 microns magnesium sulfate-rich crust from ephemeral... | place: Spain: Penahueca Lagoon, Toledo | collected 2011-07
GCGATTCCGTCGTCTACCCGAGCGAATATTGTCCCTTCCCAAAAGACCACAGCCCGCCACACTCCACAAACGCAACGGACTCCTCTCAGTTTCAAGTCTTCAACATAACTGCCAGATTGCTGAATAACGTTCATACAATGAAAAGTCTCGTCACATTTACTGGTGACGAGACTTTTTGTACGCTTGTTAGAAATTTCCAATCAACGTTTTAAACGTAGGGGATCCTGGTGGTGAGTTTTCAATAATATCAATGAACGGGATTGTGTATGCGAATGCGATTAGAACAACAGCAATACCAATCCATAGACGCCAATTTTCTAAAATAACCGGAGTAGGCGCTGCGTTATCAGCTTCTTCAGCAATAGGGAACTCTTCTGTCCCCTTTGGAGCGAAAAAGGTCATATAAATAAATGTGTAAATCATTAAAATAATACCAATGAATAGAATTGAACCGCCAATCGCTTGTGCGTATTGATAACCAATCCACTCAGCAGCTTGTTCAGTTCCCCCGTAATCAGAGTAAGAAGAACGTCTAGGTGCTCCAAGTAAACCAGCAATGTGCATAGAACCTGACATGATGAACATACCTAGCGTCCATACAATGGTTTGTATGATGCCCAATCGGTTTATCTTAGCATCTAATTTTCTTCCTGTTAATACTGGAATAAGCCAATAGGAAATACCGAAGAAAGTTAAAATAACAGTCGTTGCTAAGGTTAAGTGAAAATGTCCAGTAACCCAAATTGTATTGTGGACTACTAAGTTTAATTGATTTGATGCGTTAACAAGACCACCTGCACCAGCTGGAACAAATGCAATCATACCAATCATAGGTGCTAAAAAGCGTACATCTTTCCAAGGTAACGTTTTAAACCAGCCAAATAAAGACTTTGCACCTTTTGCGCGTCCCGCAGATTCAAACGTAGCAAACATAGAGAATGCGGTTAGTAATGAAGGGATGGCAACAGCAAATGTTAATACAACTTGAATGTACTTCCAAAATGGATCAATTCCTGGTTCTAATAGTTGGTGGTGAAAACCAACTGGAATCGAGAATAATAGAAATAGTATGAACGCTAATCGAGCTAAACTATCACTAAAGATTTTGCCACCGATGATCTTTGGAATAATACCATACCAAGCCATATAAGCAGGTAGCAGCCAAAAGTAAACAAGTGGGTGACCGAAATACCAGAATAAGGTTCTACTTACTAAAATATTGATCTCGTCAACAAGGCCCAGGGACCATGGGATAAACTGAATAAGAACCGTAGCTGCAACACCTAGAGTAGAAATGAACCAAATTAGCATATTAATCACAACCATAAATGCTAATAGAGGAGACTTCTCTCCTGGATTTTGTTTTTTCCAACGGTATAACTGACGGAAGTTTACAAAACATGCAATCCAAGAACCTACAACAACAAAAGTAAGTCCAAAGTAGAAAATTGGGTGAGCTGCAAGTGGTGCGTAAAAGGTGTATAGCACACTAGCTTTCCCAAGAAGAATCATAGTAGCTGTTGCTGTAGTTCCAATAAGCATGGTCCAGAAAGCAATCCATCCCCATTTTCGTTCCCCATTTGTCATGCCAACCGTTTTTGCCATTAAAGCAAACTGGAAACCAATAATAAAGAAAGTTGTTAATACAAGGGCAAGAATAACTCCATGAACCGTTAAAATTTGATAATAGCCAATACCAAAAGGTAGTTGAACCTGACCTGTTCGTACTAACGTTTGAAGAAGTCCCATTAGGCCACCAATAAGTAATGAAATAAAAGCAACCCACATATGAGCCATCGTTAGTTTAGCATTTTCTTTTCCGAGTTTTTTCTCAACAGCAATCATTCTTCATACACCTCCACTTGCGCAGTCATAAACTGGTGTCCTGTGCCACAATATTCGTTACAAACGATCGTATAAACTCCGGGCTTATCAAGCGTGACCTCTACTTGGTTAATGTAACCAGGTTCAAGCATCATGTTGGCATTGGTGCCGGCAACTTGAAACCCGTGTACCACATCTGTGGTTGTGCCCTGGAACATTACTTTAGAGCCTGCTGGAATTCGAATTTTTCTAACCACATTTCCATCTTCATCTTTACCAAAATCATAGTTAAAAGCAGAAGCAACAACGTTCACAACGTAGTCCAAATCTCCACCTTCCACAGCTTGTAACCCTAAGTTTTCCTCTTTAAAAGGATCATGTGCTTCAACACGCTGTGGATCAATGACTGTAAGGCAACTTGGTGGCTGTGCCCCCTGTATAAAGGCTCCAACCCCTAGAACAATTAGGAAGAATAGAAGTGTTCCTCCTCCAATAAACATCCATAATTTCTCAAGCCTATGCATGTGCATAACTTTTATCCCCCTTAATACTTAATGCATTACCGATTTAAGAATATCCCCCAAACAGAAAACCATGTCACAACTAGAAAGGCGAAAACAAACATAACGGCAATAAATGTTCCTTTTAAGTTAGGTTCTTCTTGCACGATTTTTGTTTTCGATTCCGTTTTTTCTAAATGAGTGTTAGGCATGTTTTACCTCACTCCTTTCTTTTAAGTTTCAGGAATTGTCTTTACACTTTTATCTTACAAGAAAATTCACAAGAGAAAACAAAAATGGAAGATGATTCACAAATCGTTCATGAAGTACTGAAAACTCAATAGTATCAAGGGTTAATAGGGTTTTGGTAAAAAATGGTTAATGGATTTTTTGAACGTTAAATGACAAAGTATGGAACACTTTGTGAAAATAAGAACATCTGACTGTTTGTGAATTGTATAAAGGAGGGGAAATAGAAAAAAACCTTAGTTAAGGGAAGGTCCCATTACTAAGGTTTTATCTGAAAAAAGGTTTGTCTATCGACAAGTGATCTTTATTAGCTTAATTCTTTATTCATATTAGGAGCAAGTAAACCTGCTTTTTCATAAAGGCTACCTAGCTTTTCTTCAAATGAAGAGAATTCCTCATCTGCTTTAGTAAAGTCAGCTTCAACTGGGTTATCAAGAGCTGTTTTTACTTCATTAAAGTAAGCTTTTAAATCATTCATTGCAGCGTTTAACTTTTCTGTGTTCTCGTCAGAAAGTTCGCCTTTAATCGAAAATGCATTTAACTTTTCAATCGCCTTTTCAACTTCTTTTTGCACGTCAACAGCTTTTGTTGTAACTTCCGCTTTAGCAGTTGCAAGCTCTTGTTCATCTTTAATTGTAGAAAGATTTTTTATTTGAGCTTGAATATCCTGTACGACAACATTATGAGGACGTAACTGTTTAGCAAGTTCTAGTTGTGTGTCTAGAAGAGTAGATTGTAATTGTTTATTGTTCTCTTCTTTTTTGTCTCCGTTTGTAGCTTCTTCTTGCGTTTGATTTTCGTTTTCTTTGTTTTTGTCTGCAGTATCTTCAGATTGTCCGCAACCAGCGATAACAAATACCGAAGATAGACCCGCAATTAATAATTGTTTTTTCATCTCTAAATGAACCCCTTTCATATGTACATAAAGTAGTTTATATTTTCCTTTTCAAAATGTAAACAATACCGAGAAATGTTATAATTATTAAAATATTGAGATTTATAAGGAGAGAAGGATATGTATTTACCTAGTTTTAGTTTGGAAGGGAAGCTAGCAGCTGTTACAGGTGCTACAAAAGGAATTGGTTACGCCATTACGTTGGCATATGCAGAAGCTGGAGCAGACGTCATTATTATATCTCGAACAGAAGAAGACGTTTTCCGTGTGAAAGAAGAGGTAGAAGCATTGGGGAGAAAGGCTTATCCAATTGTAGCGAATGTTCAACAGTATAATGAAATTATTAATCAAATTAATAGTGTGATTCATGAGGATCAACCTATTGATATTTGGGTAAACAATGCAGGAATGAATATTCGAAGCGACGCTTTTGACGTATCTGAGGAAGAATGGGATCAAATCATTCAGACGAATATGAAGAGTGCATTTTTCTTAAGTCAATATGCTGCAAAACGAATGAAGGAACATCAGCGAGGTAAAATTATAAACATAACATCTGTAGCAGGGCACGTCGCTTTACGTACAGGAGTTGTTTATGGGATGACAAAAAGTGCTCTCATACAAATGACTAAAACCTTATCACTTGAGTGGGGGAAACACAATATTCATGTAAATGCAATTGGCCCTTGGTATTTTCCGACCTCTCTTACTGAGAAACTCTTAAAGAATAAGGAATATGTACAAGAAATCGTTGACCGAACACCAATGGGGAGAATAGGCAAATTAGAAGAATTAGCTGGCTCTGCTGTATTTTTAGGTTCTGAAGCGAGTAATTACATAACTGGACAGACCTTGTTTGTTGATGGAGGAATGACCGTTTACGGTTTTTAATTAAGAATAATTAGAAAAGGAGATGAACAAAATGTTCATCTCCTTTTTAATCCTATGTAAGTTTTAATCTTCCACCATCAAAATGAGTTGTAGGGATTCTTCTTCACTCAACTCTACTGGAACTCGAAAAGCCTTTTTAAAACCAGAAATCTTTGTCGATCCTACAATTACAGTCGGTGGTGTAATATCGATAGAGACTTCCCTCTGTGAAACAACCGTTGCCAAGTTTCCGGCTATCATATTAGCTAACTCACCTGTGAAAGATTCCAACATTTCTCCTTCAATAGGCATGCCAAACATTTTTTCCCCAATACTTCCGATGCTTTTATGGTTTCCTTCAATGACAAGTCTACCTTTCATATCTCCTGTCATTCCAATTAAAACTCCCAATTCAGCTTGAATGAGAGGAGCTTCAATTAATGAAGGGGAGTCGATATTTACATCAAAAGGAATGATTGATTTCACAGATTCGATTGTACCATTTAAAACTTCTGTAATACCTTGGCTTACTGTCAAAAAACTCCCACCTTCGTTCCATACATTTTTCTTAATAATACCACAAATATCGACAAAATGCGTGGTTAATTTACATGATCTGTGAAAGGATAATATATAAGGAGGGGTTTACATGTCTTTTATAACCTCTGTAGGGGTAAGTTTACCTACATTTGAATTGCATCAAAAAGATATAAAATCTTTTATTCAACACATATTCCCTCGAGAAAGAAGAGAGGTAGAAAGGCTCTTACCTGTATTTGAGCACGCATCTGTTGAAAAGAGACAATTTGTTGTACCAATGGATTGGTTTGATAAAGACCATACCTTTCAAGACCGAAATGATACGTATGTAGATCAAGCTCTAATACACTCGTTACATGCTGTTGATCATTGTTTGACTAATGATACTTTCTTACAAGAACAACTCCCCTATGAGGCAATAGATATGATTATTTTCGTTTCTAGCACAGGAATAGCTACACCTACGATTGATGCTAGAATGATGAATGAGAGACCATTTCGGGATGATGTGAAACGTGTTCCCTTATGGGGGCTAGGATGTGCTGGAGGCGGGGCAGGGATGTCTAGAGCAATGGAGTATACCAAAGCTTATCCTGATGCCGTTGTACTTGTGGTTTGTGTAGAACTATGTAGCTTAACCTTTCAAAAAAACGATCATAGAAAGAGTAATTTTATAGGTTCAGCTCTGTTTGGAGACGGGATTTCTGCAGCTCTTGTTTTAGGTGAACTCTCTCCCTACCTGTCACAAAAGAAGAAGCGCGTTCCTAAGATGCAAACAGCTAGTTCAAAATTAAAGAAAGAAGCGCTTGATGTTATGGGATGGAATATAAATAATGATGGATTTCAAGTGGTATTTGCCAGAAGCATTCCTTCTTTAGTGGAATCATTTTGGAAAGATCATGTTACTACTTTTCTAGAGAAAAACAAACTATCTCAACAAAACATTCCATTTTTTGTTGCCCATCCAGGTGGTAAGAAAGTGCTCCAAGCCTATGAAGAAGTACTCCAATGTTCGTCTGATAAATTAAAACATTCATATGAAGTTTTAAAAAATCATGGCAATATGTCCTCTGCTACCGTTTTGCATGTTTTAAAGAAATGGATGGAGGAAGAACAAGAAATGGGGACAACAAGTGTGATGGCTGCATTAGGTCCCGGGTTTAGCTCAGAACTTATTCATTTGGAGTGGTCATCATGAACGGGATATTTATAACCATTTTTCTGTTAATTGTCTTACAACGAATCGTTGAAGTGATTATAGCAAAACAAAATGAGAAATGGATGAAAATTAGAGGAGCTACCGAGCATTTTTCAGATCATTATAAGTGGATTGTGTTCGTTCATATTCTTTTCTTTTTTTCCATTATAATAGAAGCATTTGGCGAGAAGCTTGTTCTTAATCAGTGGAAAGGTTTTCTGTTACTGATATTTGTGTGTGCTCAAGCCTTTCGAGTATGGTGTTTAGTATCATTGGGGAGGTACTGGAATACTAAGATTATTGTACTCCCTGAAGCGGAATTAGTTTCAAAAGGGCCATACAAATTTATGAAGCACCCCAATTATGTTGTGGTTGCGATTGAATTTATTTTAATTCCATTGCTATTCAATGCTTATGCTACAGCTTTTATCTTTCCGATCTTGCACGGCGTCCTTATGAAAATCAGGATTCCATATGAAGAAAAGGCCCTATCTCGAGATGAATTAAAAAGTAATTGAGAAAATTTATCATTCTCATTGAAAACGATAACGACCTTTGCTATACTTTAATTAGTATTGAAAATCATTATCAACCAAAAGAAAAGAGGGGCTGGAATGGTTTTACTTATCATGTTAACCGTAGTCGTTTATTCGGCATTAATGATTGGGTTATTAGCAAAGTTGAAAGATCAACATGTATTATCATTACTTAAGTTTGTTCAAGGAAATAAACTTTCAAAAATGAATCAAAAACAAAAACAATATGAAAAAGCACTCTTAACCAGGTAACGTAACGATACCTGGTTTTATTTTTTGATGTAATATAAGAGGTAATGTTTTTAAAACCATTCAATGTATGTAATAATCTTTAAAATAATAATATTTTCTTTATTTTAGTTTTCTAGATATAATGAGACATATATGGTTTGTATAAGGAGGAGGTATTTCTTGGAACTGTTGATCTCCGTGCATGATGCGAAAAATTATTTTGACAAAGGTCAGAATGTCCTGTTCGCAGATTGTCGCTTCTCTTTGCAAGATCCTCAAGAAGGGGAAAGGCTCTTTAATGAGGAACATGTACCAGGAGCTGCTTATTTTGATCTTGAGAAAGACTTAAGCGGTAAGGTTGAAGATACTGGTGGTCGTCATCCATTACCAAACATAGAATCTTTTGTACAAAAGATTGAAAAGGTAGGTATCAATAACGACACAACGATTATTGCTTATGATGATCAACGATCGGCTATGGCTTCAAGGTTCTTGTGGCTTATGAAATACATCGGTCATCAGAAGGTATATATAATGGATGGCGGTTTGGTGGCTTGGAAACAAAATCATTACCCTGTTACAACCTCCGTTGAACAAATAGAGATGGGGAAATTCCAATACAACCTACATAAAGAGTTAATTGCAACGCAGCATGAAGTTGCTGATAAAATTAAAGATCCAAACGTAGCCATTTTAGATTCCAGAGCATTCGAACGTTATGCAGGTTGGGAGGAACCTATTGACCATAAAGCAGGACACGTTCCTTCCGCACAAAATTACTTTTGGAAAGATCTTTTTGAAGGTGATTACTGGAAGTCCACCGATGCGTTAAAAGCCCATTTTTCTAACTTAGAAAAGTTTAAAGAAATCATCGTTTATTGCGGATCTGGAGTTACCGCTACACCAAATGTGATTGCTCTCTGGGAAGCGGGCTTTCAAAATGTGAAGTTATATGTAGGTAGTTGGAGTGATTGGATTACCAACCCTAACAATGAAATTGCAAGTGTATCGAAATAGTATTAGGATTCTTGAGATTACTCTAGACAGAATAAAGGATGTTCAGAATGGCGCAATCGAAATCACTCGGTTATTTCATTGAAGATTTATGGACTAAAGGGTTTCGCTTAACCGATAAGGATATTCATTTTATATATTTAGGGAAACATTATACAAATTCAGAAGATTGGCTGGTAATATTGGCTTTGAAAGTTACACTTCAATTTCAGTTTAGGTTTGTCGGAAGTTTCTTTTTAGGTGTATTAGAGTATTTAAGTGAAAATCAACCAACTTCTCGGAAAGAAGTGTGGCAACTGTTAGAACAAAAAGGAATTTCTAAATATAATTTTAATGGACATCGACTTAATAGTGATGTTATGAAGAGTTAATTTGAAAAATAAATGGCTGTCTTCAAAAATGAAGAGAGCCATTTTAAATAAGACCAAAGTCAATCTGATTGTGACTGATCATGAATGGCCTTACGTGCTAATTCATCAGCGTGCTTATTTTGTTTGTCGGGAATCCATTTAATAAAAAAATAAGGAAATGTCTCGCTTAATTCCTCAGCTTTTCTTAAATAGGGTAGAAAACGTTCTTGTTTCGTATTTGATTTTTCTATTGAATCAACTACTAACTTTGAATCGGAACGTACACTTAAAATTTCCTCAGGGAAATCCTTTTGGCAAACCTCAAGTGCCTTAATTAATGCTGTAAACTCTGCCTCATGATTCGATAACACCCCGATTGGGAAAGAGTGGAAATGTTGTTCTTTGCCTTTTTTAATATAAACACCAACACCACTTGGTCCCGGGTCTCCTTTGGAAGCTCCATCGATATAAACCTCAATCATATGTTTACCACTCCCAATACGTGAAAAACAGCGGTATCCAGAAGGATAACCGCTGTCTTTATAGGTAATTTTTTAGTTTTTAGTTACGTTCGCTGCTTGAGGTCCGCGGTCGCCTTCAACGATTTCGAAAGTTACGCTTTGACCTTCTTCAAGTGTTTTGAAACCTTCTTCGTTGATTGCAGAATAGTGTACGAATACATCATTTCCACCTTCAACTTGAATGAAACCATAGCCTTTTTCTGCGTTGAACCATTTTACTGTACCGTTTTCCATATCTTCTTTGCTTATGTTCAATATAGCGTATTTTAAGAAGTGAGTCAACATTAGAGAAGTGAATTAACTAAAAAATTAAATAACAATAAAAAGTATTGTTGTACGAGCTTTGGTAGCGTTTACAAATTTTTTTATTTATAATGGATTTGACTCTGTTTTTATTGAATATTAAGTTAAAATAAGGGAGAGTTAAAGAGAAAGGGGAAACGATATGAAAACTGATATTCAAATTGCGCAAGAAGCCAAGATGAAGCCGATCCAAGACATAGCAAAAGGTTTACATTTAGACCTTGAGGATTGGGAGCCTCATGGGCATTATAAAGCTAAATTATCTGATTCACTTTTAGAGAAATTACATGATCGTCCTAATGGGAAGATAGTTCTTGTAACAGCCATTAATCCTACACCTGCTGGCGAGGGTAAATCCACTGTAACGGTCGGATTAGGACAAGCTATGAACAAAATTAATAAAAAAACCATTATTGCATTACGCGAACCCTCATTAGGCCCAACTATGGGTATCAAAGGTGGCGCAGCTGGTGGTGGTTATTCTCAAGTATTACCGATGGAGGATATTAACTTACACTTCACTGGTGATATTCATGCCATTACAACAGCTAATAATGCGCTATCTGCTTTTATCGATAACCATATCCACCGTGGTAATGAATTAAATATTGATGCTCGTAAAGTAGGGTGGAAACGTGTAGTTGATTTAAATGATCGCGCCCTTCGACAAGTGGTCGTTGGTCTTGGTGGCCCTTTACGAGGGGTTCCTCGTGAAGATGGATTTAACATAACCGTTGCATCAGAGATCATGGCCATTTTATGTTTAGCAAAGAATTTGCAGGACTTAAAACGTCGCTTAAGTGAAATTGTATTTGGATATACATATGATGATAAGCCTGTAACAGTGAAGGAATTGGGGATGGAAGGTGCCCTGACCTTGTTATTAAAAGATGCTTTAAAACCAAACTTAGTTCAAACCATTGAAAATACACCAGCTATCATTCATGGAGGACCTTTTGCAAATATTGCCCATGGCTGTAACAGTGTAATGGCAACGAACATTGCTGCTAAATTGGGTGATTATGTTATTACAGAGGCAGGGTTTGGAGCTGACCTAGGTGCTGAAAAGTTTTTAGATATCAAAACACGAGCTGGAGAGTTTGAACCAGACGCAGTCGTAATTGTTGCCACGGCTAGAGCCCTTAAAATGCACGGTGGAGTTGCTAAAGATGAGCTGAGTTATGAAAATATAGAAGCGTTAAAACAGGGAATGGAAAACCTTGAAAAGCATATGGATACTATTTCTGAGTATGGCCTTCCTTATGTGATCGCTTTAAACCGTTTCCCAACAGATACAGAAGAAGAACTAAGTTATATTCAGAAATGGTGTGAGGAGAAGGGTGTTCATATTTCCTTGACTGAAGTTCATGCAAATGGTGGTCAAGGTGGAATTGACCTTGCTGAAAAAGTTGTAGATACGGTAGAGAATTCTTCTAAAGGTTTTAAACGTATTTATGATCTAGAGGATAGCATTGAAGATAAAATATTAAAGATTGCTCAAAAGGTGTATGGTGCTTCAGGTGTTGAATACTCAAGCAAGGCGAAAAAGCAATTAGACCAGTTCGAACAACTTGGTTGGACAAAATTACCGATTTGTATGGCGAAGACTCAATATTCTTTATCGGATGATCCAACATTGCTTGGACGCCCAACTGACTTTACGATCACTATTCGAGAATTCAGCCCATCCATTGGTGCAGGATTTATCGTGGCTTTAACAGGTGATGTTATGACGATGCCAGGCCTTCCGAAGAAACC
>SDGW01001187.1_pt1 | contig 10786 bp, 11 predicted proteins | sample 2873831 | NCBI WGS metagenome assembly SDGW01 (sample SAMN08132700, study PRJNA421101) | hypersaline lake metagenome | isolation source: celular fraction 0.22 microns magnesium sulfate-rich crust from ephemeral... | place: Spain: Penahueca Lagoon, Toledo | collected 2011-07
CCGTGCCAGACCGCGGTGCCGTCCGAGAGCACGACCGACTCCTCGGCGTCCACGCCGACCGCGTCCAGCATCGCGTCGTGGTTCCCGCGCACCACGCGGAACGACGCGCCGGCGTCCCGGACGGCCGCCTCGATGGCGTCGACGGTCTCGGGGACGCCGTCGGGGACGTTCCCGCGGACGTGCAGGAGGTCGCCCGCGACAACGACGGTCGCCGGTTCGAACTCCGCGAGGAGGGCGTCGAGGCGCTCCACGAGGTCCGCGCGCTCGCCGAGCGGCAGGGCGACGTCGGAGGCCGCGTCCCGGCCGACGTGGACGTCCGCGAGCACGAGCGCGTCCGCCTCCGGCAGGTACGCGGCGCGCTCGCCGAACGTCAGCCACGACGGAGTGTCGCTCACGTCACGGCGTCCGCGCTACTCGGGGTTAGGTCCAGCGGTTAGCAACGGACGAACAGGCCGCCGTCAGCCGATGTACCGGAGGTCTTCCTCGCCGCCGGGGCTCGGGCTCTCCTCCATCTCGCGGAGGCGGCTGACGACCTCCTCCATCTCGTCGGCGCGGTCGTCGAGGGCCTCCTCGTCGAGGTCGAAGCCGAGGAGGTCCTCCAGGACGGCGAGCACGGCCTTCGCGGCCTTCGGGTCGACGAGGTAGCCCGACGTCTCGCCCATCAGGCACGCGGCGTCGAACCCGCGGCGGCCGCCGAGGCCGAGCAGGAGGCCGCTGGAGCCGACGATGCCGCCCGCGGGCTCCTCGCTGCGGAACTCCACGCCCGCTTCTTCGAGGCGGTCCTTGAGGTCGTCCTCGGAGACGGCGCCGATGACGTCGTGTTCCTCGACGAGCTCCCCCGTGGGAACGCCGCCGAGTGCGTACAGCTCGCTCGCGCCGAAGTCCTCCGCGACGTCGAGGAACGCCTCGCTGACGCGGTAGTGGCCGACGTTGTCCTGGGCCTGGTGGTTCCCGGTGAGCACGAGCAGGTCCCGGCCCTCCGTGTCGACGGCGTGAATCTCGGCGTGCGCGAGCGCCGCGACGCTGTCGTCGCCCACGGTGACCTGCGGCGGGAAGTGCTCGCTGTGCACGCGCGCGACGAGTTCGCTGTCGGCCTCCTCGACGACGTGCTCGGCGACGAGCTTCCCGACGTGCCCGACACCGGGCAGTCCTTCGACGAACACGGGGTCGTCCAGCTCCGGCTCTGACTCCCACGCGATGTCGATTTCGTCCATAACCCTAGGGGCGGCTGCGCTCCTTAAGAGCGCGTCGGTACCGCCCGTGCGGGTCCTCGGGGTCGAACGGCGCCGGCGCGCTGTTGACGGCGTCGGCTCCGCAGTCGGGACACTCCGCAGAAAGCGTGTACACCGGGCGGTCGTGGCGCTCGCGCCACGCCGAACACACCCGGATGTCTGACTTCATTCCTCGTCGAGCTGGCGCTCGCGGTGGAAGTTCCCGTCGCCGCCCTGCGCGTCGATCTCCTCGACCGCGCGGGCGCCGGCGGCCTCCAGCTGGTCTTCGGCGGTCTTGTAGTTCGGCGCCTGCACCCGAATCCGGTACTCGGGCGCGCCGACGTACGTCACGTCGAGGTCGGCCTCGTCGGGCACCTCGCCGTTGCCCTCGGCGGCCTGTAGCGCCTCCTTCACGTCGTCGACGCCGTCCGAATCGGGCGACGTCAGCGTCACGTACCCCGTGACCGTGACGTACGGCACGGAGACGTTGTCGCGGGCCGTCTCGACGATGGCTTCCTGCTCGTCGTCGTCGAGGTCCGTCGATTCGAGGGCCTCGTAGCCGTGAATCGCCGCCTGCTCGAACCCCTCGTAGAGGGTGCCGAACTCCGAGAGGAGTTCGTTGGCGATGCGGCGGAACTGGTCGTCGGCCATGTCCTCGCCGAACGCCAGCGTCAGCCACTTGTCGGCCTTCTGCTCGTTCTTCCAGTCCTGAATCGCGTCCGAGCGCTGGTGGTCGTTGACGTCCTTCAGCGAGAGGTCGATCTGCTGGGCGGACTCGTCGACGTCCAGCACCTTCGCGACGACAGTCTGGTCCTCGTTGACGTGGTCGCGAACGTTCTTGATCCAGCCGCTGGCCACTTCGCTGACGTGCACGAGGCCGCGCTTGTCCTCGTACTCTTCGAGGTCGACGAACACGCCGAAGTCCTCGATGTCGTCGACCTTGCCGACGACGAGTTCGCCCTCCTCGGGCCAGCCGACGTACTTCATCTCGCCTCGACGGTCTCGACGACCTCGCCCGTGAACTCCGCCTCACCGCCGGTCGGACGCGCGAGCGTCGTTCCGCAGACGGCGCAGGCGACCTCCGAGGAGGCCTTCCCGAAGACGACCTGTTCGTTCTCGCAGTCCGGACACTCGACTTTGAAGAATCCTCCCGCCATCGTTAGTCCTGAAGGGTGAGACGGCCGGTGCGCCATCCCTCGCGGAGGTGGGCGTTACCGCACTCGTTGCAGCGGTACTTGAGGTCCGTCTTCTTCGTCGGCTTGTTGCCGACCGGGACCTTCGAGAAGCGGCCGTGGTTCCCGATGGTGCCGTTCGCGCGCTTCGTGCGGCGAGCGTCCCACTTCATGCCGGACGAGCGGCCGGTGCGGACCTTCTCGACCTCGATCTGGTTGTGTTCGTCACAGTTCGGGCAGTAGCTGTTGAATCGGCGTGGCATCTCCATAGGCTAAATCAGCTCTGTTGTCTCTCGCTTACACGCGGTCGCTTAAAATCCGTTTGGTTTCGCGGACGGGACATCCCATCCCGCGTACAGGTTTTTGGCGGCCGTCGACGACGAGCCGCTGTGATCCGGCGTCGCACACTCGCCCTCTACGCAGTTGCGCTGGCTGTCACACTCGCGCTCGTCGCCGGGCTGCTCGCCGCACACGTCTGGACGTTCGCCGTCGTCGCCCCGCTCGCCGGTGTACTGGCTCGGCGCGGCCCTCGACGCGAGCGGGTGACGGACGGCAGCGCTATCTCCGGCGGTCAATCATCGTCGGGCCAGCGCTCGGGCTTTCCGGGGAAGTCGACGAACGCGTCGAGCTTCTCGCGCGCGTCCTCGTGGACGTGACTTCCGTGGAAGACGAGTCCGACGTCGAAGTCGTACCCCTGCAGCCGTTCGAGGTTGCGTTCGGCGGCGCGCAGGTCGTTCGAGTAGATACCCTCCACGAGCACGAAGTAGCCCGCGGGGAGGCCCCGCCAATCGGCGCCGATGGCGGCGTCGCCCAGAATCGCGACCGCTCTCGACTCGTCGACGAGCGCGTAGTTGTCGCACGTGTGACCCGGGACGTGCACCGCCTCGAACGGGCCGACGCTGTCACCGTGGCCGTACCGCCGGTCGGGGTCGTTCTCGAAGTCGTGCGTGGACTCCGCCGGCAGGTACGTCTCCAGGCCGAAGCGGTCGACGACGGCGTCGACGCCGCCGCTGTGATCCGGGTGGGCGTGCGTGACGACTAGCCGGTCCGGTGCCACACCGAGGGCGTCGAGGCAGTCGAACAGCGCGTCCGTCGTCCGGTCGAACCCGCAGTCCACGAGCGTCGGCGTCGCGCCGTCGACGAGGAACGCCCGATAGCGCGCGTCGCCGCGTTCGAGCGTGAGGTCGTAGACGTCCGGCGCAACCTCTCGAATACCGTCGGTCACGAAGACCCCCGGAGCGAGCCGCCGCTGGTCGGACGGGTCGTCGTCGGTCCGCTACCGGGATTCGACGGTGGCGCGCCGGCGTGGTGGTGCGTGGGTGTCACGGCTACGGGTTCCTCGTTCGGCGGGGATCCGTATAAGCGGGGAGTCCCGGACGATGCGTTCGGTCGGCGGAATCGGCGAGGGCAACGGCGACATCGACGTCGACGGCGGCTTCGGGAGAGCCGTCGCGACGCCCCGCTTCGAAGCGTTTAATCCGCTACTCTCCGAACCCGCAGCCATGAAGCGCCTCATCATCCACGGGGACCCCGGCGTGCGCCGCGACGGCATCATCGAGTACGACGGCGAGGAGAAACACCTCTTCCAGGTGACCCGGAACGGCGACTGGCACGGCCCCGACGAGGTGCAGCTGTGGTGTGTCATCGGCGACGAGGACGAATTCGAGGACTACGAGAAGCGCAACTTCGTCCCGCACTGGCTCGACGTCGAAACCGCGGACGCCGAGGACATCGAAGTCGTCAAGCGCGCCGGCGACCTCGCGGTTTAGCTCTCCTGCTCGACGAGTTCCGACTGCTCGACCTCGTAGACGGTGACGTTCCCGTTCGAGAACGCGACGCTGATTCCCGGTTCTTCCTCGCTGACGCGGACGTCGTAGCGGTCGGTCTCTATCGGTCCGACCCAGACGTAGCGCACGTCGTGCTTCCGGAGGACGACGGCCCGCGAGACCGGGTCGTCCGTCTCGTAAACCACGCGGACGTCGTTGACCCGGGTCTCGTAGGCCGCCTGGCTGTGGTAGTTGGCGGCGTGGGACCAGCCCGCGACGGTCGGAATCCCGGTGAGACTCGACGCGGGGTTCTGCCACGAGTACGGCGACCCGGGCGCGGAGACGATGTGGGGCTGGTCCAGCCTGTCGTTCAGCCACTCGATAGCGGCGCCCTCGTCGGGGCGCTCGTCGTCGACGTACTCGAAGGCGTCGAGCGTCGCGTCGTCCGCGCTGTTCGCGTGCGCCGCGAGCGCCAGCCCGCCGTAGACGGACGCCGACACGACGAGGACGACGGCGAGCCCCGCACCGCCCACGGAGCGCAGGCGTGACGCGTCCGGCGTCCGCGAAGCGAGCACCGCGAGCGCGACGCCCGCAGGCACAGACCAGAGCGCCCACACCTGCGCGTACACCTTGAAGATCGTGTTGAAGCGCTCGTAGGACGCCGCGTCAGCGATGTAGACGTACTCCACGAGGACGACGAGCCCGGCGCCAGCGACCACGAGCACGCCCTCGAAGCCGACGGCCTCGCGTCGCCGCAGCAGCCACGCGCCCGCGAGCAGCGGCCCCGCGAGCAGCACCGCGACGATGCCCACGCGGACGCCCGCGATCACGGGGTCGAACGTCGCCGCGAACAGCACCGCGGCCACGGCAGCCAGCCCCGCAGCCGCCCAGTCCGAGCCGTCGCGGGCGACCCGGGAGACGAGGTACGCGCCGAACGACACGAGGAACAGACCGTGCACGAGCAGGAACGCGCCGAGCTTCGTCGGCGCGGGGAACGCTGCCGGGTGCTGGTTGCTCGCGCCCGACAGCAGGACGGACCGGACGAACGGCCACGCCACGGCGAGCCCCAGCACGGCGACGACGACCGCAGCCACGACCGCCAGCAGCACGCGCTGGAGTTCCCGGACCGCGGCGTTCGACCGCTCCACGCGTGTCGCGACGGACTCCGGGAGCAGCGTCCGCGGGTCGGCGTCCGCGAGCGCGACGCTCAGCATCGCCACGCCCGCGACCGCGGGGAAGCTCCACGTGTTCACCGTCAGAATCGCGGCCGCCGTCACCGGGAAGCCGCCGAACAGCAGCGCCAGCCGCCGGCGCCGCTCGTCCGCGGGCGTCCGCGCGTACGCCAGCCCGACGCCGACGGCGAGGAACAGCACCGTGACGCTCATCATGTGCGCGTGTAGGTCGCCGTTCAGGTACGCGAACAGCGGGAACTCGTTGATGCCCGTCTCCACCACGCGGCTCGCGTGCCACATGTCGAACTCCTCAACCGAAATCGCGGGCGCGCGGTCGGACTTGATGCCCGCAGCCGCGACCGCCCGCCGCACCACGTCGAACGTCCCGGCGAGCAGGCGAACGGGCGTCACGAGGTTGCTCGCGAACCCGTAGACGAACGCCGCCAGAATCCCCGCCCGGACGCGAGTCGACCCGGTCAGGACGGCCGCCGCGAACGCCGCGGGTACGGCGGCGTAGTACCACGGCACGCCCAGCGCGACCAGCAGCACCGCGAACGCGACGCCCGCGACGCCGAGCGCGGTCGAGCTCTCCACGGGGTCGGCGTCGAACCGGCCCGCGGTAATCGTGCTCGCGAGCCCGTACGCCGCCGTCACCGCCATCGCGTAGAACCCCGCGAGCGCCGGGTCGTACGCGTACCGCCCGCTCGTCCCGGACACGAGTGCGAGTATCGCGGCCATCAGGTGGCCGCCGTAGTAGTACACCACGCGCTCGCCCGCGAACCAGAAGTCCTGCGGCGGCAGCCGGTCGGCCCGCAGCAGGCTCTGCAACAGCCCGAAGTCGAGGAACTTCTCCCCGCCGTACGGGTGGACGCCGTCGGCGGCCGCACGAATCGCTACCAGGAACAGGAACGCCGCAGTGAACACCGCGACGACCTCCGCGAGCGGGCGCGTCGGCACGTCGACGCCGCCGCGCGCCAGCCACGCCGACGCCGCGACCAGCGCGACCGCGACGCCGACGACTACCCACAGGCCGAACGCCAACTGACCGACCCACAGCGTCGGCACTGCGAGCAACACCACCGCCGTCGGCACCGCCAGCGACGCCCCGCGGTCCGGCGCGTTCGGCAGCAGCCGCGCCGCGAACGGCAGCCCGACGACCAGCAGCGCCTGGTAGAGCAGCCACCACTTCAGGACGACGCCGTACTCCATCGGTGCAACCGTGCGCGGCCGCCGCCAAACGCTTTCGGGTTCCGTTCGCTCACAGCGACCCACGCGACGCGTCACACAGAGGCGACGCTACGGGACGTGAGTATCAGAGGAGTAGCGGGAAGTGGATTTGAACCGGAGCCAGACAGTCCTCGCTTCGCTCGGCTGCGTCTGGCAGGGTTCAGATCCGCCGCAACTACAGCGCTCACGCAAACCGCGGAGATGAAACTCCGCGGTTTGTAGTTCGCAGGAAGTAGCGGGAAGCGGATTTGAACCGGAGCGAGAAATGCTCGCTCACTACGTTCGCTGCGCGTTCCTCGCAGGGTTCAAACCCAGCCCGTACTACGACCGGAAACAATCGCGGAGATGAAACTCCGCGATTGGTTTCGTGGAAGAAGTAGCGGGAAGTGGATTTGAACTACGCGAACCTCGCTTCGCTCGGTTCTCTCGTTCGGATCCACTTCGCTGGCTCACAGCAACTCACGTGACGCGTCGCACAGAGACGACGCTGCGAGACGTGAGTATCAGAGGAGTAGCGGGAAGTGGATTTGAACCACCGATCTCCGGGTTATGAGCCCGGCGGAATCTCCTGGCTATCCCATCCCGCTGCGATTCATCGTAGCCCGGTGTCGCAGTTAAGGGTTCTGTTTCGGACGCCGTGTGGGAGTTCCCGCCAATTACGCGTCGAGTTCGTCGAGCAGCGTCTCGGCGGCCGCGCTGGAGGACTCCGGGCCCCGCGCGGTCACGAGGTCACCGTCGACGGTGACGCTCGTGTCGGCGTCGAGTTCGGCGTCCCAGTTGCCGCCCGCGGCCTCGACCTCGTCGGCGACCCAGTACGGGAGCTTGCGGCCGTCGGGCATCCGGTCGTGGTCGTCGACGATACCTTCCTCCCACTCGTTCGGGAAGCCGGTGACGTCGCGGCCGTCGACGAGGAAGCCGCCGTCGCTGTCCCGCGTGAACGCGAGGATACCGGCGGCGTGACAGACGACCAGCGCCTTCTCGCTGTCGCCCTCCACGGCGTTCCGGAGGAGACGGCGGGCGTCGACGTCCTGATTGACGTCCCACTCGGTGCCGTGGCCGCCCGGGAACACGACGGTGTCGTAGTCCGCGGCCTCGACCTCGGTGACGGAGACCGGGTCGTTGAGGCGCTCGTCGTTCTCGTGGACGTCTCGTACCCACTCGGCGGTCTCCTCGCCGACGTTCTCGGGGTCCGCCGAGCGCTCGTCGAGCACCGGCGGCGACCCGCTCGGCGTCGCGACCGTGATGTCGAAGCCCTCGCTGTCGAGGGTGGTGAGCGGCTCGACGCACTCCTCTCCCCAGTAGCCTTCTTCGCTGACGACGAATAGTGCAGACGGCATGTTCGGGTGAACGTGCGACAGGGGGAAAAGGCCTCTTCCGTCCGCGAGTCCCGCCGGGTGTCTACCCGTCGCCGTGCTCGTCGACGATGACGACGTCGCCGTCCTGCACGTCGACGTTGATGAGCGTCTTCACGTCGACGCCGCTCTCCTCGAGCTCGTTCGGGCCGGTCTTCTTGATGACCGCGACGACGTCGGCGACGTCCGCGCCGATGTCGTCGAGGGCAGTCGTAATCGACAGCAGCGTCCCGCCGGTCGAGAGCACGTCGTCGAGGACGAGCACGCGGTCGCCCTCGCTGACGTCGTTGATGTACATCTCGTTCTCGGAGTAGCCGGTCTCCTGGTGGAGACCGACTTCGCCGGGCAGGCCGTACTCGCGCTTGCGGATGACGACCAGCGGGATGTCGGTCATCAGCGAGACCGCAGTAGAGATGTGGATGCCCATCGCGGCGGGCGTCACGATCTTGTCGACGTCTTCGAGCTCGGCCTTCCGGATGATACGGATGACGATCTCCCGGAGGAGGCCGGGTTCGAGCACCGGGACGCCGTCGCTGATTGGGTGGACGAAGTAGTGGTACCCGTCTTTCTCGATGATGGGCGCGTCGAGCAGCGACTGCTTGAGCCTATCCATGCAGGAAGTACTTGCGCCGCGAATAAAAGGTGACGGAACGAGGGCGACGACGCGAACGCAGACGGGGGAACGAGCGAGCCGCGCTTACAGCAGGAGCGCGAGCGCGACGGCGACGACGACGACCACGAGCAGGATGCTCGCGCTCATGTCCGCGCGCAGGGAGACGCGGTCGCTCTCGGCGAGTCGCCCGACGACGGCGTCCGGAGCCTTGGCCGCTGCGACCGACGCCTTCGATGCGCGCACGACCGCGCGGTCGACGGCGGCGTACAGCTCGGTGACGCCGACGACGAGGTACCGCGTGCCGTAGAAGAACACGGGGTTGTACAGGCGGTCGACGTCGGGGACGCGGCCGATCTTCTTCAGCGGCTTCTTGAGGATGGCGAAGCCGATGACCCCGGCCGCCGCGAGGCCGAAGCCCTCCTGGAGGTGGCCGACGGTGAACACGTGGAAGTCGAGTTCGGCGCCGAACGGCACGACGGCGAACATCGCGGGCGGGTAGACGCCGAACAACACGCAGAGCGCGGAGAGGGAGAGCATCGCGACGCTCTGCCCGCGGTTCGCGTCGAGCACGTCGCCGTCGTACTCACCGTGGAGGAACGCGTAGTAGCCGAACTTGATGAAGGAGAGGAACGTGCCGACGCCGCCCGCCAGCAGCAGGTACCACAGGATATCGACGTGCTTGTAGTGGGCGGCTGCGATGACCATCCCTTTCGAGACGAAGCCGTTGAACCCGGGGAAGCCGGCGATGGACAGCGCGGCGATGGCGAACGCCAGCGTCGTGACGGGCATCTCGCTGGCGAGCCCGCCGACCTTCTTCAGGCTCTCCTCGCCGGTGCGGTAGATGACCACGCCGGCGATCATGAACAGCAGGCTCTTGTAGAGGAAGTTGTTGAACACGTGGCCGAACGCGCCGGCGGTCGCGAGCGCGCCGCTGAGGCCGACGCCGGCGACCATGTAGCCGGCCTGGGACTGGATGTGGTAGGACAGCAGCCGGCGCATGTCGTTCTGGAGGAGCGCCATCGTGGCGCCGAAGACGGCCATCGCGCCGCCCATGAACGCGATGGCGATGTGGCCGTCGGGGAACGCCCGGTAGAGCCCGTAGACGGCGGTCTTCGTGGTGAAGACGCTGAGGAAGACGCTCGCGGCGATGTGGGGCCGCGGGTACGTGGCGGGGAGCCACGCGGGTAGCCCGACGAACCCGCCGTTGATGGCGATGCCGAGGACGGGGAGCAGGGGGGCGGCGGCGCCCGCCATCCCCGCGGCCGCGGGGCCGCCGGGGACCGAAGCGAACAGGAACGTCCCGGTCTCGACGAAGTGCCAGACGATGGCGGCGAGCAGCAGCGTGCCGCTGATGCCGTGCGCGAGCGCGTACCGGAAGCCCGCGCGCACCGCGAGGCCGCCGTGGTGCCAGACGAGCAGCGTGCTGGTGACGGCCATCAGCTCCCAGAAGAAGATGAGCGTGAGCCAGTCGCCGCCGAAGACGGCGCCGGCGCTGGTGCCGACGTAGCCGAGCGCGTACGCGGTCTGCATCGCGTCGGCGTCGCTGGCGTACGAGTACAGCGCGCCCGCGGAGCCGATGACGCCGTACGACAGCCCCATGATGCGGGAGAACGCGTCGACGTTGAACAGGTACGCGTCGAACCCGAACAGCTGGACCGGGAAGTACGCGCCCTCGGGCACGAGCCAGACGTACGGGATGATGGCAACGGTCGCGAGCACGCCGAACGCGTGGCCGGCGCGGCGCCCGACGACGGGCAGCAGAATCGCCGCCAGCAGGATGGGGACGAACGGCGGGACGATGGGGTCCATCAGCCCACCACCCCCATGGCCGTGGCCGTCGAAACCGCTTCACGCACGATCTGCAGGAACACGGCGGCGTCCGGCACGACGCCGAGCGCGACGGAGCCCGCGGCTGCGAACAGAATCGGCCCGAGCATGAACCACGTCGACTCCGCGCCGTTCGCCGCGCGGCGTTCGAACGGGCCGTGCCCGTGGTCGTCGGCGTGCCCGCCGTCCGTGCGTGCCCCACGGGCGAACCGGCCGCCGAACACACCGGAGACGAGCGGTTTCTCGTCGGAGTCCTCGGCAGTCTCGAAGAACGCGGTGTAGACGACCGGCCAGAAGTACGCGATGTTGAGCACCCCGGACAGCAGCAGCGCGGTCGTGAACACGACGTCGCCGGTGGCGACGGTGCCGATGAGCAGGTAGTACTTACTCACGAACCCGGCGACCATTGGGATGCCGGCCATGCCGGCGGCGGCGACGGCGAACGC
>SDGW01001188.1_pt1 | contig 10782 bp, 10 predicted proteins | sample 2873831 | NCBI WGS metagenome assembly SDGW01 (sample SAMN08132700, study PRJNA421101) | hypersaline lake metagenome | isolation source: celular fraction 0.22 microns magnesium sulfate-rich crust from ephemeral... | place: Spain: Penahueca Lagoon, Toledo | collected 2011-07
CGGGCGACCGACGCCTACTTCGACCGGACGGTCGAGACGCTGGAGCACGCGGGCAAGAACCCCCGCGTCGTCGCGGAGGTGACCGCCGACCAGTTCCCCACCGGCGAGTGGGAGGTCTTCGCCGGCGCGAAGGACGCCGCCGCCCTCCTGTCGGGGCACGACCTCGACGTCGACGCGCTCCGGGAGGGGCGACTGTTCGACGGCGGGCCGGTGATGCGCATCGAGGGGGACTACCTCGAGTTCTGCCGCCTGGAGACGGCGCTGCTGGGCTTCCTCTCGCATCCCAGCGGCGTCGCCACGGCCGCGCTGGAGGCCCGGCTGGCCGCGCCCGAGTCGACCGTGATGAGTTTCGGCTCCCGGCACGTCCACCCCTCCATCGGCGCGATGATCGAGCGGTCGGCCCTGATCGGCGACCTCGACGGCATCTCGAACGTCGCCGCCGGCGAGGTGATCGGGAAAGAGGCCAGCGGCACCATGCCCCACGCCCTGCTGCTGTGCTTCGGCCGCGGCAACCAGGAGGCGGCGTGGCGGGCCTTCGACGAGGCCGTCGCCGAGGACGTCCCTCGGGTCGCCCTCGCGGACACCTATTCGGACGAGGTCGACGAGGCGCTACGCGCGGCAGAGGCCGTCGAGGACCTCGACAGCGTCCGGATCGACACCACCTCCTCGCGGCGGGGCGACTTCCGGCACATCATCCGCGAGGTCCGCTTCACGCTGGACGCCGCGGGCCACGAGGACGTCGGGATCTTCGCCAGCGGCGGCCTCGGGCCCGAAGAGCTCCGGCACCTGCGGGACGTCGCGGACGGCTTCGGCGTGGGCAGTCACGTCAGCAACGCCGACCCCGTCGACTTCGCACTGGACATCGTCGAGATCGACGGCGAGGCCGTCTCCAAGCGGGGCAAACTGCCCGGCCGGAAGGAGGTCTACCGGACGCCCGCCGGTGGCCACCACGTCGCCCTCGCCGACGCCGAGGCGCCCGGGGACAGTGAAGCACTGCTGGAGCCCCTGCTCCGCGACGGTGAGATCGTCCGCGAGTTCGACGTCGACGTGGCAGCCGGCCGCGCCCGCGAGGACGCCGAGCGGGTCGGTTTTGGGCAGACAGAAGGCGAGGAATAGCCCGGCAGCCCGCTCGCGGAACGTTTCTGGCAAGAACGCCGAAGGCCGCCTCGGCCCAACTCCGGGTATGCTCGAACTGTACCAGGCGGAGGGCTGTCCGCACTCGGCGGAGGTCCGCGAGACGCTGACCGACCTCGGCCTCTCCTACGTGGCGCATAACCCCAGACGGCCCGGCGACGAGGGCGGCGAGGTCCTCAACGAGCAGGTCCAGGCCGAGATGGTCGACGTCAGCGGCGAGGACCAGATCCCGCTGCTGGTCGATCACACCCGCGAGAAGATCCACAGCGGCAGCGAGAGCATCCGCGAGTACCTCCGGACCGAATACGAGAACAGGAAGTAGCCGTTTCTGGGCCCGTGCCCCGCGGTATCGCCACGCACGGCGGGTGCGAAGCCTTAATCCTGCCCGGTCGGCTAGAGAGGAGTGGCAGAGGGAGTCCGGCTCCCGTGCCGAGAGGCATGAGGAAAGTCCCCCCACCGGCCGGACAGGTGACCGGGCGCAAGCCCGGGGCGGGAGACCGTCGGCTCTGGAACAGAAACGAGACCCCTCCGTCAGACCGATGCGGTGCGCGAACCCGGACCGACGCGGCGTCAGCCGATAAGGAACGGGGAGTTGACCCACCAAGGTTCGACGACGGAGAAGGGATGGAACGGCGAATCCTCACCGGTGCAAGTCCGCGCCGTCAGGTAGTCCGGCCGCGGGCGCGGACGCTGAGCCGAATGCCGGACCGAACAGAAGGGGGCTTACTCCCCTCAGCCGCCGCGTATTCGCGGTGACGCGAGTCGTTCTCGTCGTATCGTACGTCGTAGCAACGCGTAAACGCAGTCGCGGGCTCGCCGCCGCGGCGGTAGTGCCTCGACGACGGAAAGCGACCCACACGTTAATACCGTCCGTCCCCGAGAGCCACGCGTGGACAGAGAGGCACTCGAAGCGGCGCTCGCCGACCGGTACGGGGCGGACGAGGACGCGGTCCGCGTGGTCGCGCGACAGGCCCGCGACCTGGCCGACTCCGGCATGATCGCCGAGGACTTCGGCTACCCGCTGGACGTCGAACAGGTGCTGACGAACCTGGACGACGCGCCCGACGACCACGGCCTCGTCGAGCGATGGAACTGGTGGATCGGATCGCTGGACGTCTCGCAGGGTGGCTACGAGCGGTTCCGCGTGCGACCGGACGTCGTCGAGTGAGCGTCGAAAGAACGCGATCGTGACCGAAACCGCGACGACCAGTCAGCGCCAGCTACCTCAGAATACGGAGAGCCCGTGTTCCTCTCGGGCGTGCTCGAGAAGTGCGTCCGTGGTGTCGAATTTCTCACCACAGCTGCACGTGTGATACGTCGTCGAGGGTTGCTGGCGTGTCGCCATACACGTACATCGTCACGCCGGAACCTAATGAAAGTTTATGTGATATGCGGTGGCGTACCACGACGGTATCGCTGTCACGGGTGTCAATAGCACGGTTAGCGGGGTCAAGCGACGAGATCGGTCGGCGAGAACGGTCTGCGGGACCACCCCCGACGGCCGTCACGCGACCGCGTCGCGGGTCACTCCGTCAGCCGCGCCACCTCGTCGTCGGTCAGTTCCAGCTGCGAGGCGGCGACGTTCTCCGCCAGGTGCTCGACGCTGGAGGTGCCCGGAATCGGGAGGATGACGTCGGAGTGCTGGAGGAGCCACGCCAGCGCGACTTGGTAGGGCGTCGCGTCGTGAGCGTCGGCGACCGCCTCGACCGCGTCCGCCCGCTCGTCGAGGTCGCCGCCGCCCATCGGGAACCACGGGATGAAGCCCACGCCCTTCTCCTCGCAGGCCTCGAGGACGCGCTCGTCCTCGCGGTTGGCGACGTTGTACTCGTTCTGGACGGTCGCGACGTCGACGATCTCCTCGGCCTGCTCCAGCTGCTCGACGGTGACGTTCGAGAGCCCGACGTGGTCGATCAGGCCCTCGTCTTTCATCTCCGCGAACGTCTCGACCGCCGCCTCGAAGTCCGTGTCGGGGTCTGGGCGGTGGTACTGGTAGAGGTCAATAGTGTCCGTTCGCAGCCGGTCGCGGCTGGCGAGGACGGCGTTGCGGAGGTAGTCGGGATCGCCGTGGGGGAGCCAGTCGCCGTCGGTGTTGCGCAGGAGGCCGGCCTTGCTCGCCACGACGAGGTCGTCGCGGTCGGCGTCCAGCGTCTCGCCGATCAGCCGCTCGGAGACGCCGGGGCCGTAGGAGTCGGCCGTGTCGATCAGGTCGACGCCGGCCTCGTCGGCCCGCCGGAGGACGTCGCGCGCCTCGTCCTCGTCGTCGGGCGGCCCGATGATGTCGTCGCCGGTGAGCCGCATCGCGCCGAAGCCCAGTCGGTGGACCGTCAGCTCGCCGCCGATGTCGAAGGTGTCGCTCTCGTTCGTTGCCATCACCGGGAGGTCGGCCGGACCTCCCTTCAGCGTGGTGTCGGCGATGACCGAACGGCCGCCGGCCGCCGTTCCGGGTCGCTCTCACGAGGTCGCCGCGTCGGGACGGTAGTCGCGGCTGACGACCATCCAGGTGCCGCTGCGGTACCGGTGGTAGACGACGAGGGCGGGCACGGCCATCTCGACGACGACGGCGGCGTAGACGGCGGTCGCCCCCAGCGGCGTGACGACCCCGAGGAAGGCCACGGGGAGCGCGGCCAGGTACCGGCCGGTGAGCTGCGCGTAGAAGGGCCAGCGCGTGTCGCCGCTGGCCCGGAGCGGACCGGTGGCGCCGCCGTAGAGCCCGTTGAAGACGACGCTGACGGCGGCGGCCCAGATGAACACCGTCACCGTGGGAAGGACGGCCGGGTCGTCGACGAACACGCGGCCGATGGGCTCGGCGGCGGCGAACACGCCAGCGGCGATGACGACGTAGGTGGCGAGGCAGAACCGCAGGACGTCGCGCGCCCAGGCGTCGGCCTCGGCCTCGTCGTCGGTCCCCAGCTCCTGACCGACGAGGCTGGATGAGGCCAGGCTGAAGCCCCAGTTCGGCGTGTCCATCAGCATCCTGACGCGCATCGCGACGACGTACGCGGCGACGAAGTCCGGGCCGAACGTGCTGATGATGGCGAGCTTCGGGTACTTGGCGCCGTTGTTGGCGAGGTTGGTGCCGACGAGGGGGACCGCCACGTCCAGCAGGTCCCGCGCCAGCGTGCGATCGATCCAGGGCCTGCCGAGCGAGATCCGGATGGGGAACTCGCCGATGGCGGGCAGGCCGCCGCGGGCCAGGCCGACGCCGAAGGCGACCACCACGAGCAGGTTCGCGAGCACGGTCCCGGCCGCCGCGCCGACGACGCCCATCTCCAGTCCGAAGATGAACGCGACGTTGAGGGCGACGTTCGCGACGGCGCCGCCGGCCCGGATGACCATCGGCGTCCAGGCGTCGTCGGCCCCGACGAGCGTCCGGCTGCCGATCAGGCTCAGCGCCGCGAGCGGGACGCCGAGCCCGACGATCCGGAGGTAGTCCGTGCCGTACTCGACGGCGGCCTCGCCGGAGCCGATCAGGTCGATCAGCGGGCCCGGGACGAGCCAGAAGACGGCGGTCAGCGGCGCGGAGATGGCCACCGCGAGCAGGGCGCTGGCCCGGACCGTCGCCCCGAGCTCCCCGTGGGCGCCGACGCCGAAGCGCTGGGACACCATGCCGATGGTGCCGCCGGCGACGCCGCCGCCCAGCGCGAACGCCAGGCCCCAGTAGGGGGCGGCGTACCCCAGGCCGGCGATGGCGCCGGACCCGATGGCTGTCCCGACCATCGCTACGTCCACGGTGGACTTCGACATCCGCGCCAGCCCGGTGACGATGCGGGGCCAGGCCAGGTCCGTCGCGCGGACGACGCGCTCGCGGTCGATGAGCCCGGCGCGGGCCAGGGCCGTACCGACGGCGAGCAGGAGCCCGCGGACGGGGTTGAATCGGTCGAGCGACACTGGTGACGGCCTTTTGTATCCAGCGTCAAAACCCGTTCGATGGACGACAGCGGCGCTCGCGCTCGCGTTTCGTTCATCACCCTCGAGGCGAACGAACGGAGGTGTCGCCCGCTGGCGCTCCACAAGAGATATGCCGGGGTGTTCGAAACACCCCGCGCATGAACTGGTCCCGCAGACGCGCCCTCTCCGCCCTCGCCGGCGGTCTCGCGGCGAGCGTCGCCGGCTGCGCCGGGTCCGGCGACGGCCCGCCCAGCCCGGACGTACACGCCCGGCAGCGCCCCGTCGAGGACTACGAGCTGGGGCGGGTCAGGAACGCCGCCGCCGCGGTCCTTTTCACCAGGGCCGACGAACCCCCCACGCCGGTCGAGAGCGACGACCGCCGGTCGGGCCGCCCGGCGGGCACGTACGAACACGTCTACCTCGTCTCCGGGGACGACCTCGACGACCTGACGTTCGGCGACGTCCCCGAGGCCCGACGGCTGCGCGAGTTCGCCGCCGCGACGGACTTCGAGTCGGCGTCGGTGTACCTCTTCTCGACGCCCGTCACGACGTGCCACGAGATCCGGGTACAGTCGGTCGCGCTGGACCCCGACGGCGACCCGGACGGCGACTTCTGTCGGGCCACGCTGCCCGCCGACGTCGAGTGCGGCACGGACGACTTCGAGACCGTCAGCCTCGCGATCCGGCTCCCGGTCGCACCGGAGTCGGTCTCCGGCCACAGCGCCGGGATGAGCAGCTCCTGTCGCCGGCCGCCGGGGCGCGTCGCCTTCGAGGCCACGGTGACGCCCGCCGAGGGGGGGTGACGGCTCGTGACGACCCGGCGTCGCCTGCTGGCGGGCTGTGCCGCCGGGCTGGCCGGGCTGGCGGGCTGTTCCGGCGTCTCCGAGCTACCCGGCGTGGGCGGCGACGACTCGCCCGAATCAGTCGACGTGCGCGCTGTCGCCCGGGACCTCTCGCGGGTCGACCTCCCCGCGAGCGCGTTCCCGGCGGCGGTCCCGCCGTCGCTGGCCGAGGCTCACCGCGAGCGCGCCCGGGAACTCCTCTCGGACGTCCCGACCGATCCGGCGATACCCAACGGGGCCGTCCGGGCGGAGTTCGCCGACGAGCGCGAATACGCCGCTGACGACCTGGACGGGGAGGCGGACACCCACGAGTGGCCGATCCGGGCGCTCGACGACTGGCGGTACCGGCGGACCGAGGCGGCCACCGTGCGCGGCGCCTATCGCGCCGCCACCGGCGAGGACGACGAGGAGGGCCTGACCGAACGCCGACGGTCAGTCCGCGGCTCCCTGGCCGAGTTCGAGGCCGACTGGGCGTACTGCGCGCCCGACCCGGTGGCGGCCGTGCTCGCGCACGCGCCCCTCGAGTCGGTCGTCGACGACTGCCGCACGCGGCTGGAGCCGCGCAGATCGTACCCCGACGACCCGGTGGCCGCGCCGTTCCGGGCCGGGGAAGCCGTCGGCGACGTCGAAGGAGCCGACGCGGCCGTCGCCGACGCTGCGGGCCTCCGCGAGGCCGCGCTCGAAGAGTGGGCCGACCCGCCCTCGCAGTGGGGTGCCGTCGTGTCCGGCACCGAGGCCCTGCGCCACTCGCTGGCGGAGACGACCGACGAGCGGATCGAGTGGTGGCTCGACGCCGAGTACGACGACTTCGACCGCGACCTGGAGGGGACGCCGGCCAGGTGGCTGTTCTACGAGGCGAAACGCCGCGTCCAGACCCGGGAGCGAGCGGTCGGAGGGGCCCGGGAGCGCGGCGACCACGCCACGGCGATCGTCGACGCGGCGCAGGCGCTGGTCGCGACCGAGGTCTTTGAGACCGTCGTCGACGGCGTGCAGGACGGCGCCTACGGTGGCGAGATCAGTACGGACCGCCTCCGCGAGACCAGCCGGCGCGCTCGCGAGGCCATCAGGGCCGCGCTGGAGGAGGGGTCCGCACTGGACGGGTACCGGTCCGGTCTCGCCGTCGCGCTCCTCCGGCCGGCGCTGTTCACCCAGCGGTCGCTCGTCGACCGCCTCGCGGAGGGGTTCGGTGACGGCGACCGGGCGATCGGCGAGTTCGCCTGGGCCGAACTGTACGCGCGGACGGTGCCCGACGCGGTTCCGTTCGTCGCCGAGCGCCTGCGCGAGGGGGCCGACGGACGGCCGTGAAGCCGGGCGGCGACGCCGTCGCCCGGTGGCGACCGGCCGCCACGGCGACACCTACGCCTCGCGCGGATCTGTCTCGAACAGGTCCGTGAGGTCGTCGACGGTCGCGACGGGTTCGATCCCGTCGGCCGCGACGGACCGCTCGTCCCCGACGAGCACCGCGTCGACGCCGGTCCGCGTCGCTCCGACCACGTCCGAGCGGGGGTTGTCGCCGATCATCACCGCTGGCCCGGGGAGCCCCTCCAGCGCGATCTCGAACAGGTGGGGCTCCGGCTTCCCGACGACGGTCGCCTCGGTCTCGGTCGCGGCCTCGATCGCAGCGGCGATGGCGCCCGTCCCGGGCGAGACGCCGCCCTCGGTCGGGTACCAGCCGTCGGCGTTGGCCGCGATCAGGTCCGCGCCCCCGTGGTGGATCAGGCGGGTCGCCCGCTCGATGTCGTCGTAGGTGACCGCGTCGTCGTGGCCGACGACCACGGCGTCCACCGCTGTCTCTCGGGGATCTACGTCGTCCCCGCGGACCGCGACGCCGGCCGACGCGAGCATGTCGACGAGCCCCGGGCCGCCGACGACGAACGCCGACTCGACGCCCCGCTCGGCGGCGTACTCGGCGGTCGCCCAGCCCGCGCTGACGACGTCCTCCGGAGCGGCGTCGATGCCGAACCCGCCGAGGTGGTCGACGAGCGATTCCCTGTCGGACCGGGAGTTGTTCGTCACGAAGCGGACGCGCTTCCCCCGCTCGCGCAGTTCCCGCACGGACGCGGCGGCGCCCGGAACGGGGTCGTCGCCGAGGTGAACGACCCCGTCGAGGTCGACGAGAAACGACTCGTAGCGGTCGGCGAGCATGTCTCCGTCCAGGGCTGCGACGGCCAAGAGGGGTTCGACACCGCGGCGGCTCCGCGGGTCGACCGCTGATCTTCAGACGGTGAGCGCGTCGCCCGGTTCGGGCGCCGACGCCTCGTAGCCCTCGTCGGCGAGTTCGCCGGCGAAGGCCGCACAGCGGTCGCCGTGGTTGATCAGGACCCGGCTGTCCCGGTACTCCGAGAGCAGGTCGAGCAGGCCGTCCCGGTCGGCGTGGGCGGAGAAGTCGTACCACTCGACCCCCGCGCTGACCGGCATCACGCGGCCGTCGATCTCCGCGCGGCCGGTGTCGAGCAACCGACGTCCGGGCGTGCCCTCGACCTGATAACCCGTGAGCGCGATCTTGTTGGTCGGGTTCGCGCGGATCGCCGGGACATACGTCATCGCCGGGCCGCCGGAGAGCATCCCGCTCGTGGTGACGATCACGGTGTTCTGGTCGGCGATGCGCCGCCGCTGTCCGTCGCGGCCATCCACGAAGCGGGCGTTCGACTTCGCGCGCTGGAGCGCGTCGGCGTCGCGGACGAACTTGGGATGCCGGCGGAGCATCCGGGTGACGTCCTTGCCCATGCCGTCGACGTAGCAGTCCACGTCGTGGGCCTCGCAGACCATGAGCAGCTCCTGCGTCCGGCCGATGGCGAAGGCGGGGACGACGACGGTGCCGCCCTCCCAGAGGGTCGTCCGGACGCTCTCCGCGAAGCGGTCCTCGATGTCGGCCCGTGGTTCGTGCTCGACGTCGGAGTACGTGCTCTCGCAGATCACGACGTCGGCGTCCGGACGGGCGGTGGAGGCGGAGACGAGCCGCTGGGAATCAGTGTGGAAGTCGCTGGTGTACAGCAGGCGCGTCTCGCCGTCGTCGACGAGGACGTGGGCGCTCCCGGGGATGTGGCCGGCGTTGAAGAACGTCACCTCGTGGCCGGCCGCCTCGAACGTCTCCCGGTAGCCGTGGGTCATGGAGACCTGCGTGACGCGCTTGACCTCGGTCTCGGTGAACGGGCAGTCGTAGGTGCCCCCGTGTAGCTTGAGCGTATCGCGAGCGAGCGTCAGCGCAAGTTCCCTCGTGGGCGGCGTCCAGTGGATCGGCGGCCGGCGGTCCCCGGAGAGCAGCGAGGGGATCGCGCCGACGTGGTCGAGGTGGCCGTGGCTGACGACGACGGCCTCCGGGTCGGGCGCGTCGACCGGGAACTGCGGCGGGTTCCCCGTCTTCATACCGTAATCGAGGAGGAGGCTGTCGTTCACGAGGATGGCGCTGCGGCCGACCTCGCGGGCGCCGCCCAGGAACCGGACGTCCATGCGCGGCGAGTAGCGGGCCGCGCCGTTTGGACCCGTCGCTTTCCGGCCGTCGCTCACTCGTGTCCGGGGCGTGATTCCGGTGGCGAACGTCGCGGGCGGAAGCGTTTCACCCGTCCGTGCCCTACGGTATCACATGTCTCGAAGCGCCGACCTGCCCGAACTGTCGGACGCGGAACGCGAGGCCCTCCATCGGCTCCGGCTGGGCGTCGAGCACGCCCACCGGGGCTACGGGTACCTGCTGGCCTGTCACCACAGCGTCGGCCACGCGGTGGACCACTTCGAGCGGGCCCGCGAACTCCTCGAGGAGTCGGGTAACGAGGCCCACGCCACGGTCCTGCGCGACGAGGTCATCCCGCAGGGGTTCGTCGACGACATGTGGACCTACGAACTGGTCGACGACGTCCGCCGCGGGTTCCTGGCCGACGTGACCGAGGCGGAGCGGGCGGTCCGCGACGACCTGGCGGACGGGGAGGTCCACGTCAGCGAGCGGCGCCTGCAGCAGCGGTGGCGGCGCCGGGCCAGGCGGGATCGGGGACCGGAGTCAGAAGCAGAGGACTGATCGGAACGGCCAACCGATTTGCCCCGGGCTGCGCAACGGCCCGTATGGAGCGCACCAGCCTCGACGACGCGGACCGGTGGTTCGACGTCCTCCTGACGGGCGACGACGCGCAGGCGGCCGCGATGACGCTCTCGCCGGGACAGTCAACGGGCGGTCCGGATAACCGCCACCGCCAGAGCGACCAGTGGCTCTTCGTCGCCTCGGGGAGCGGGACGGCGACCGTCGACGGCGAGGCGGTCGACCTCGCGGCCGGCGACCTCCTGAGGATCGAGGCCGGCGAGGCCCACGAGATCGTCGCCGGCGACGAGCCGCTGGAGACGCTGAACCTCTACGTCCCGCCGGAGTACTGACCGGGAGGCGCCGCGACGACGGCGCGGTCAGTCGGACTCGAAGTCGCCGCGGACAATCTCGGCCACGCGGTCGTAGTCCAGCAGGCGCTCGCTCTCGGAGAGCTCGGGGTACGGCCCGGACTCGTAGGTCGGCCACTCGCCGAACCGGTCGGGGTACAGCTGCTTGGCGGTCATCTCCAGCTGGAAGAGGTTCAGCAGCGGCCCCTGGTGGCGAGTCCCCTGCGCGTAGACGCGACCCTCCGTGACGGCCGTGACGTCGCCCGCGACGGGATCGCTCCGGAACCGTTCCCTGATCGACGGCATGTCGTACATATCGACGACGCCGCCAAGCACGAGGATGACGTCCGGGTCCGCTTCGAGCAGCGACTCGTAGTCCAGCGCGTTCATGTCCCCGACCCCGTCCATGCCCTCGAAGGCGTCCCGCGCGTCCAGCGGGCGGGTGTGGGCCGCGAAGAACCCGTCGGCGGAGACGTCGTACGGCCAGTACTGGCTGTCGTCGGCGGTCGAGGGGAGCAGCATCGCGACGGCCGGGCGCTCGCCCTCGGGCGGCAGGTCGGCC
>SDGW01001189.1_pt1 | contig 10780 bp, 14 predicted proteins | sample 2873831 | NCBI WGS metagenome assembly SDGW01 (sample SAMN08132700, study PRJNA421101) | hypersaline lake metagenome | isolation source: celular fraction 0.22 microns magnesium sulfate-rich crust from ephemeral... | place: Spain: Penahueca Lagoon, Toledo | collected 2011-07
GATCTGTCGTCGTGTCCCGGTCGAATGGCCCGTTCCATCCGTTCGTCTCGCGTCTCGAACTCGAATCGCGGCCCTGCTTCCAGAACGACAACTGCGTAGCCGCGACTGGCGAGCCGATGGGCGACGAGTGCGCCTGCCGGCCCTGCACCGACGACGCAGACGTCCGCGCGGTCGCTCGGCGTCCGGTCGATCGCCGTGAGGTCGTCGGCTGTCGTCATACGTCGGATCTCCGTTGAAAGCTGGTGGACTCGCCAAGGGGTGCCTGCGAGTTCTCGATTTCAGCACCCACGAGGGATTTGCCTCCATTCTGGCGAACCACCTCCATGATGTCACGGATTAGGTGGGCCTAAACTTAGGACTTGTCATCCAGTAGGCTCTGATGACTCTGTGGGGGTGCGCAGACAAAAACCGAATCTCGGCGCTACGGGTCGTATTGTGTCCCGTCAGGGAATGTGGACGGTGTGTCGGAGCGTCCCGATTCCTTCGATCTCGATCTCGACTTCGTCGCCGTCGGCGAGCGGGCCGACGCCCGCGGGCGTGCCGGTCGAGATGACGTCGCCCGGTTCGAGCGTCATGAACTCCGTGATCTCCTCGATGAGTTCCGGGATCGAGAAGATGAACTGGTCGATGGAGGACTGCTGTTTCACCTCGCCGTTGACGCGGCTCTCGATGGTCGCGTCGTCTTTGAGGTGTTCCGGCGTGGCGACGAGCGGGCCGATGGGTGCGGCACCGTCGAAGGCCTTGCCGCGGACCCAGTTCTGCTCGACCTCCTGGTCGTCGCGGTTCGAGAGGTCGTTGACGCAGGTGTAGCCGGCGATGACGTCTTCGGCGTTCTGTGCTTTCACGTTCTTGGCCTGTTCGCCGATGACGACGCCGAGTTCGGCCTCGAAGTCGATGCGAGCTTTGTCCTTCGGAAGGGTCACGCGCTTGCCGTGGCTCGTCACGGTGTTCGGCGGCTTGAGGAAGAGCATCGGCCGATCGGGGACGTCCTTGTCCTGTTCGTCGGCGTGATCGGCGTAGTTGAGTCCGACGCAGACGATCTTGGTCGGTTCGCACGGTGGGAGGATTTCGACCTCGTCCGGCGAGAACGTCTCGTCGCCGAAGGAGATGCGTCCGTACGGGCCCGCCGCCGCTGTGACGAGTTCCTCGCCGTCTTCGACGGTCCAGCGGCCACCCCGAACGTTCCCAGCCGAGTCCCGAAAGCGAACGCGCTTCATGTCCCGCGAATCACAGCGACGACTGATAAGCGTTTACAAGCGCCCACGTATTACCGTCTCAATATGCAAGGAATCGGACTCGTAAGCCGTCTCCTACTGGTCGGGATCGTGCTCACGGCGTGTCTCGCGGCGACGGGCGTCGCGGCCGGAGCAGCCGAAACGAGCGGAAACGAGACGGCCCACGGAGGCGATGGCGGCGGACACGAGACGACGACCGTCGCGACCGACAAACCGCTCAGTGGCTTCACGCTGGGGGCCGGCCTCCTCGCCGTCCTGGTTGGCGGTAGCTACCAGTTCCTGCGTGACTGAGTCACTGCGGTCGCGTCTGCCTCTGCCTCCACCATTAAGTGGGCAACAGTCGAACCCTCGCACGCCATGGAACTCACTTGGCACGGCCATTCGACGTGGCACGTCACTGTTGGGGAAACAGACTTGCTCATTGACCCGTTCTTCGATAATCCGCACACGTCGCTCGACGCCAGCGACGTCGACGAGCCCGATTTCCTCTTGTTGACGCACGGGCACGCCGACCACATCGCTGACGCCGGTGCGTTCACTGACGCGACGGTCGTCGGTACGCCCGAACTGACCGGGTTCATCGAGGACGAACACGGTGCCGACGACACCATCGGGATGAACCTCGGTGGGACCGTCGAGTGCGGGGACGCCTACGTGACGATGCACCGCGCCGATCACACGAACGGCATCAACACCGGCTACGAGTACGACGCCGGGATGCCCGCGGGGTACGTCATTAGCGATACCGTGCCGACCCAGGTCAGCGACGAAGAGAGTACGACCTTCTACCACGCGGGTGACACCGGCCTGATGACCGAGATGCGGGAAGTCATCGGTCCGTACCTCGAACCCGACGCTGCCGCGCTGCCGGTGGGTGACCACTTCACCATGGGACCGATGCAGGCCGCCATCGCCGTCGACTGGCTCGACGTCGACCACGCCTTCCCCATGCACTACGACACGTTCCCGCCCATCGAGATCGAGGTCGAGGACTTCGAACGCGAGGTCGCAGGCACCGGCAGCGACGCCGACGTGCACGTGCTCGACGGCGACGAGACCGTCGATCTGGGCGAACTGTAGCCACCGCCGACCCGCTTGGATCGCCCTCGTTGCCTCATTCGCTTCGAGTATCAGCCCGTCCGAGATAACTGCCGGAGTTTCCGCTTGCACACCGTTTAGGCACGTCCATCCCCTCTAGGCGAAGGTATGCCAGACATTGAGACGACCACGACCAATGACGACGGGTTCGCGGCGGGCAACCACCTCGGCGAGTACGAACTGGACATCGACGCACAGGGCCGAACAGGCCCGTCGCCGAACCACGTACTCGTCGCGGACTACGCGTCGTGTTTCACCTTCGCGTTCCGCGCCGGCGCGATGCGCAACGACTACGACGACCTCGGACAGATCCAGACCGAAGCCGAGGCGAACCTCGACGACGAAGACGACCTGACCGACGTCCAGTTCACCATGCTCGTCGAAGCCGAGTTGTCTGACGACGAGGTCGACGACCTGTTAGCGAAGGCCGAGGACATCTGTCACGTGCACGCTGCGCTTCGCCAGGAACTCCACGCCGACGTGACCGTCGAGTCCGGCGCGTTCTGAGCGGGGAACACCCGCGCTCGGATTCCGAATGACAATTTGTTATAAATAACCGTTCATAGCCGGGAGAAGTATGACTGTAGATAACCCGCTACCGGTAAGTGCAGCCTTGGTCGGGGGTGGGACCTGGACCGAGGAATCGACGGCCGTCGGCTTCGATGGGGCTTTGCCCCGACGGACGATTCGCATCATGGGTGGGGACCCACGCCACTGGGGGTGGCACACGTCCCATCGTCCGGCGAAGTCGAAACGGACGCTTTCTCGAAAACGCTGATACACGGGGAGCCGTTACACGCAGGTATGAGTGACCAGTGGACCGACCGCATCGTCGGTGATCGGATGACCGTCGATCAGCAGTTCACCGACCGCGTGACGAACTCGCAGTTCTCCCGCCAACAGTGGGGACTCGTCATGACTGCGGTCGAGTTCGACATCGAACACCCCGAGGACGACGAGCGCGCGCGTCTCGTAGCAGACACCAGTAATCTCCCCTCGATCATGCCCGAACTCGACACCATCGAGCAGGCAGGCCCCATGGGCGCCGCTGGCGGTCCTGGAAACCGCGGGAAAGGAGACAGTTCCGGGCTGCTCGGCGGTCTCAAGGACGCACTCGGCTTCGGTGGTGCCGACCAGGAGACCGATACGACCCCCGAGATCGATCAGGAACGACTCGAAGCGGCAGAAAAACTCGCACAGGAGTACGCAGCGCAGCTCCAGACGCAACTCGAAGACGGCGGGAAGTGGGACGACGTCCGCACAGCGGCGAGTTCGGCGGATCAGTAATCTTCGTCGCTGCCCCGGAACAGGGTGAGCTCCTCGGCCTGATAGATGTTGATGAGCTCGTTGATGACCTCGTCGTAACTCTCGTCGTCGATTCGAAGGGCGTCCAACCGTTCGATCGTCTCGGCTTCGAGGTCTACGGTAGGCATAGTTAGTTCGACGGTCGGCGTCCTCTTAAGCCCCGCGTCGGGACAGGGCCCCACTAGCGGAGACGCGCCTGGCGAGAAGCTGTGACTGAGGCGCAATCAGCGGGAAGCTAGCCCGACCCGATTCGGCCGGAGAGTTTTATTCTGTCGACCCAATATGAGGACGAAGAGAGAACTGCAATTCCAACAAGCCACCACAGCGGCTCCCGGCCGCGTTCGTCGATAGCGACAACCCCACTGATCACTCAGTCGTCCCACCCGGTCGAATCCACGAAACAAATGAGCTATATCGTAGAGTTTACCCTGGCGAATCCGATTCTCGAAACCACACGGCGTTCAGTTCCCGACGTCGAACTGGAGGTCGAGGACGAACAACCGATCTCCGACGAGAACTCTCGCCTCATCTTCTGGGGCCGGGGGAGCGAAGCGGACCTGCGTCGGTTCGAGGAGGAGCTGCCGAACGATCCCTCCATTACGGACTACGAGTTCTTTTCTGAAATCTCCGAACGCCGTCTCTTTCGAGTGACGCTTTCGCCAGAGGGCGAACGGGGCTTGACGTACGCCAAAGCTATCGACATGGGAATTACGTTTTTGGAAATCCTGGCGAAAGGCGGTCACGTCGAGTATCGCGCACAGATCCCGGACCGAGACGCCCTCGTCGAGTATCGGAATCTGTGCGAAGAGCGCGACCTCTCCTTCGACCTTCGGCGACTCTACCGGAGCGATGACGACGACACGGCAGGCTACGACCTCACGGACAGGCAGCAAGAAGTCCTCCTTCGTGCCCTCGAACGGGGCTATTACGAAGTCCCCCGAGAAATTTCGACCGAAGAGCTGGCCGCTGAATTCGACATTTCGAGCCAGGCGCTCTCCGCTCTCCTCCGGCGCGGGCACGATGCGTTGGTCCGGAGTACGATTGCAAAAGGCGTGCACAATTAAAGGGTTGGTGGGTAAACCCGATCAAATACCCCTCGATACCTCCCACTCTAACGTACTCAATGGCCACCGATCTGAACCAGTCACAGAGAGAGACGAAACGCGAGGTCATCACCTACACCGCTGACGACACGGAATCACTGAGCGAGGCAGTGATCGTCGCTCTGCGGAAAGCAGTCATGCGCACTCGCGCACCAGCGGACGCCCCGGAGCAACTGGACGTCGGTGTCGTCGACCCGCTGTTCGAGACAGTCGATCCCGACGCGCTGGATGCGCTCTTCAGCCAGTCAGTTGGCGGCACTCGTTCGATGGGGTCCGTGTCCTTCACCCACTCCGGCTTCGAGGTCACCGCGCGAGCATCTGGTGAGATACTCGTCACTCAGGCGTAGTTGCCGACCACCCCGGTTCAGCACGCGACTTGGCGAACCTTCATTCTCTCTTTGAGACCGGTTTGCGACCAGTTACCGCACCTCTCGCCAGACGCCCGTCTCTTCGGTGTGGATGCAAAGAACTCGAGACGGTTGGAAATCCGTGAGAGCGGAACCTATTATAGCTGGTCGACGATGGCCCCGGAAACGTCCTGCGTCGACGCGTCGCCGCCCAGGTCAGGTGTCCGGGGACCGTCCTCCAACACTGCTTCGACTGCCGAGCGAACCTGCGTGGCTTCGTCCCCGTAGCCGAGGTGTTCGAGCATCATCGCCGCCGAAAGCACCATCGCTGCGGGGTTGGCGATTCCTTCTCCCGCGATGTCGGGGGCGGAGCCGTGAACCGGCTCGAAGAGCGCGTTGTCGGGACCGACGTTCGCGCTCGGGAGGAGTCCCAGCCCACCGACGAGGCCTGCCGCCAGGTCAGAGAGCATGTCGCCGGCCAGGTTCGGGCAGATGACGACCCCGTAGTCCTCGGGGTGCATGATGAGGTGCATCGCGAGCGCGTCCATCAGCGCCTCGTCGTACTCGTAGTCGCCCTCGTCTGCGACGTTGTCACAAGACTCTAAGAACTGGCCGTCAGTCGTCCGCATCACGTTGGCCTTGTGGGCGACGGTCACGTCTTCGAATCCGTTCTCCTCGGCGTACTCGAAGCCGTACTCGGCGATCCGCCGCGATGCGGAGTCCGTGATGAGTCGCGTCAGCGTCGTCACGTCGTCGGAGAGTTGACTCTCGATTCCCGCGTAGACGCCTTCGGTGTTCTCGCGGATGAACACGAGATCGGTCTCGGGTTTGACCGCGTCGATGCCCGGATACGAGCGGGCAGGTCGGACGTTCGCGAAGGAATCGACGGCCTCCCGGAGCGGGAGGATGACGTCGGCAGCGGTCTCGCCAGCCGCCCCGAACAGCGTCGCGTCGGACTCTTCGGCCAGTTCGTAGGTCTCGTCGGGGAGCGCTTCACCGCGCTCGTCGAGAACCGCGTCTCCAGCCTCGCCTTCGACGAATTCGAAATCGATATCCAGTGCGTCCAGCACGTCGAGCGTCGCCGGGACGACCTCCTGACCGATGCCGTCACCGGGAATGACCGCGATCTGCTCTGTCATGGACAATCGTCCGCAGTGGCACGAAAAGAGCGTGTCGATACGCCCGTTTTCCTCATTCAACAATTAAATTACATGAATCCAGGGGCAGATAGTCCCTCCTCAAAAGTGGCGTAGTCGTGCGATTTTGTGTCACGTCATCTACCCCCATATCGGGCGAAATATCATTATATTTAATCAGTGGGTTGTGATGGTTAGGGTGATGCCTGCGAATACTACCACCGGCAACCCAGGTCCACTGGGGCTGGCGGCGTTCAGTCTCACGACTGTGTTACTGAGCCTCGTCAATGCCGGCATCTTCGGTATCGATCTCGAGATGGCGCTTATTCCTCTCGCACTCGTCTTTGGCGGGTTCGTACAGTTGCTCGTCGGACTGCTTGAGTACCTCGAAGGGAACACGTTCGGTTTGACCGCCTTCACTAGTTACGGTGCGTTCTGGATCTGGTTCGGACTGCTCGTGACGATGATCCACAACGGGTGGCTTCCCTCGGTCGGTAAGTCTGCACTCGGAATGGTCCTCCTCGTCTGGGGCGTGTTCACTGTCGGCATGTGGATCAGCACGTTCAAACTCAACTGGGCACTCTGGAGCGTGTTCCTCGTCCTCTCGGTGACGTTCTTCCTGCTCGCGTTCGGTGACCTGTTCGGGATGCCGTCGCTCACTCGGTACGGTGGCTACCTCGGACTCGTCGCCGGCGCTGGCGCGTTCTACATCAGTATCGCGGAAGTGACGAACTGGAGTTTCGACCGAGAGGTTCTCCCGCTCGGGGACCAACCACTCGGTTCGACGTCGACGACTCCCGATTCGGTGAGCGTCGCCGACGACTGAACAGACGCGGCAATTCCGATTCCCCCTTTTTCGTCCTGTACCCGCAACGCTCCTGCGTATCGACTCGTCTACGTCGGCTCGATCACGGTCTCCGTCGGGTCGTAGCGAGCGAGACGTGACTACGCTTATGCGTTTCATTGACCAACTGTCCGTATGGGCCGCCCACTCTCAGCCGTGTACGGATTCGCCCTGCTCGTGGTCCCCGAGCGCGTCCTCGACGCCTGGGAACCGATGGCCTACGACGAGATGGGTGCCTCTGATCGGCGTTCCACGACGGTGCAGATCGCCCGACTCAAAGGACTGTTCTTCGTCGCCTACGCGATCAGCGACGATGGGTCAGGGACGTTCCGGTCGCTGCTGGGCGTGTTCGGGTTGCCCGCTATGCTCGCCCCCCGACAGTATCTCGAAACCGGACTACAGATCGGGTACACGAACGCGAGTGACATCTCGGTTCGTTCGTGGGTCGTGACGCTGACGCGTCTGCTCGGTGCCGTCTACGTCTTCAACGCGCTCCGCAGACTCGCCGCTGACGGGCGTGACGAACCGCGAAAAGAGCCGATTCCCGTCGACGTCTGACCGAAACCGCTCTCAGTCGTCGAGGTACGGCAGGTTCTCGGCCGTCTCCTCGATGGCCTGCTGGTTGGCTTTCATCAGCGCGGTCGTGTCCCAGATACCCTCGACGAGTGCCTTTCGCTGGCCCTCGTTGACGGTCACGTCGACGGTCTTGCCGTCGTAGCTCACCGTTTCCTCGGCGACGTCGATGTCGATCTCGGCGTCGGGGTTCTCGTCGACGAAGTCCTGAATTTCCTCGACCGTCTCCTGGTCGGTCGTGACGGTCGGCAGTCCGAGCGCCAGGCAGTTGCCGGCGAAAATCTCGGCGAAGGACTCGCCGATGAACGCGTCGATACCCCAGCGCATCAGGGCCTGGGGCGCGTGCTCGCGCGAGGAACCACAGCCGAAGTTCGAGTTGACGACCATGATGTTAGCATCCTGGAAGCGCTCCTCGTTCATCGGGTGGTCTTTGGCTTCGTCGTTCTCGTCGAAGCGCTGGTCGAAGAAGGAGAACTCGCCCAGCCCGTCGAACGTGACGACCTTCATGAACCGCGCCGGGATGATCTGGTCGGTGTCGATGTCGTTCCCTCGGATCGGGACGCCCTTGCCGTGAACCTCTTCGACGGACGGAATCTCGATGTCCTCACCGCCGTCGGTCACGGGTCGTGCCTCCCCGTTCCCGCATTCCGAGGACTCACTGCGTTCGTCCTCGCTGCTCATACGGACACCACCTCCTCCATCTCGCGGACGTCAGTGACTTCCCCGGTGACGGCCGCGGCCGCGACCATCTGCGGGTTCATCAGGACGGTCCGGCCGTCCTTCGATCCCTGGCGGCCGACGAAGTTCCGGTTCGACGACGAGGCCGATGCCTCGTCACCCTCTAGCTGGTCGTCGTTCATGCCCAGACACATCGAACAGCCGGCGTTACGCCAGTCGAAGCCGGCGTCCTCGAAGACGTCCTTCAGACCTTCCTCCTCTGCTGCCTTCTGAACGCGCTGGCTGCCGGGGACGACGAACGCACGCACGTCGTCGGGAACCTGGCGGCCCTCGACGATCTCAGCCGCGCGGCGCAGGTCGGGCAGGCGGGCGTTCGTACACGAGCCTAGGAAGGCCACGTCGATCTCGTAACCTTCCATCGTGTCGCCGGGTTCGACGCGCATGTGCTCTTGAGCCTGGCGCGCCGTCTCTTGCTTCTCTTCTGGCAGCTCCTCGGGTGCCGGAATCGGCTCGGTGACCCCGACGCCCTGACCGGGCGTAGTGCCCCACGTGACGACCGGCTCCAGTTCGCTGGCGTCGATGGTGACGACGTCGTCGTACTCGGCGTCCTCGTCGGAGCGGATGGACTCCCAGTACGGCTTGAGCTCGTCGAACTTCTCGGGATTCTCCTGGAAGTAATCCGTCTCTTCGAGCCACTCGTAGGTGGTCTCGTCGGGGTTGACGTAGCCCGCGCGAGCACCGCCCTCGATGGACATGTTACAGATGGACATCCGACCTTCCATACCCAGGTTCTCGATGACGTCGCCGGCGTACTCGTAGACGTAGCCGACGCCGCCTTCAGTGCCCAGGCGGCGGATGATCTCGAGAATGATGTCTTTGGCCTCGACGCCATCGGCGAGTTCGCCGTTGACCTCGATCTTGCGGACCTTCTGCTTGTCCATCGCGATTGTCTGGGTCGCCAGCACGTCGCGAATCTGGCTGGTCCCGATCCCAAAGGCGAGTGCACCGAACGCGCCGTGGGTCGAGGTGTGGCTGTCACCGCAGACGATCGTCTTGCCCGGCTGGGTGTGACCCTGTTCCGGTCCGACGACGTGGACGATGCCCTGGTCGCCGGTGTCCGGCGACAGGAACTCGATGTCCGCATCGCGGACGTTGTTTTCGAGTTCCGCCATCATTTCCTCGGCCGCGTCGTCCTCGTAGGGCCGTGACTGGTCCGCCGTCGGGACGATGTGGTCGACCGTTGCCAGCGTCAGGTCCGGGCGCGCGACCTCCATGTCGCGCTCCTGGATCATCCCGAACGCCTGCGGGCTAGTGACCTCGTGGATGAGGTGCAGACCGACGAACAGCTGATCCTGCCCGTTCGGTAGCGTCGTTACCTTGTGCTTGTCCCAAACTTTGTCGTACAGTGTACCTGAACTCATGCGAAATTACCTCGTAATTGAGCATGAGGTCGATAGTCACAGCCCGCGCAGTCGTGCGAGCAGGAATGTCTATCGGAACTCATACTGTCTCGTCGCGTCCTTCGGTCCCCCGCTCGAAGACGCGCATCGCGCCGTCTCCCGTCGGGGGTGTGTGACTCACGTCTTTCATCGTCTGTTTCTCGCTCTCCTCGCGACGCCCGCCGTCGGACCTCCGGCCCGACGAGGATCGCGAACCGTCGGTTCGCTCACCGCCATCCGCTGCGACCGTCTGACCGCGTCGGAAGACGACGGTCTCACCGAACGACTCGTCGGTGTAGGGGTTCGTGTGACTGACGTCTTTCATAGCGTCTGTCATGGCGTTACTCGGCGTCGTCGCCCCACGCGAACAGGTCGCGCAGACGGCCGCCGACCTCCTCGATCTGGTGGGTCTGTTCCGCGTCGCGATACTGCTTGTAGGCCGGCCGGTTGGCCTGGTTCTCGGTGATCCACTCGCGGGCGAACTCGCCGTTCTGGACGCCTTCGAGGATCTCCTCCATGCCTTCGCGGTTGATGACTTCCTCACCACGGGTGAGGCCGCCGTACTCGGCGGTGTCGGAGACGGAATTCCACATTTCCATGTGGCCGCCTTCGTACATCAGATCGACGATGAGCTTGAGTTCGTTCAGGCACTCGAAGTAGGCCATCTCCGGGCTGTAGCCCGCGTCGACCAGCGTCTCGAAGCCGACTTTGACCATCTCGGTCACGCCGCCACAGAGGACGGCCTGCTCGCCGAACAGGTCGGTCTCGGTCTCCTCGCGGAACGTCGTCTCGATGACGCCCGCACGCGTGCAGCCGATGGCCTTCGCGTACGCGAGCCCCTCTTCTTTGGCCTCGCCGGTCGTGTCCTGGTAGATGGCCAGCAGGCCGGGCGTCCCTTCGCCTTTCTCGTAGTTGCGGCGGACGAGGTGGCCGGGCGACTTGGGCGCGACCATCATCACGTCGACGTCCTCGGCCGGACGGATCTGGCCATAGTGGATGTTGAACCCGTGGGCGAACATCAG
>SDGW01001190.1_pt1 | contig 10776 bp, 10 predicted proteins | sample 2873831 | NCBI WGS metagenome assembly SDGW01 (sample SAMN08132700, study PRJNA421101) | hypersaline lake metagenome | isolation source: celular fraction 0.22 microns magnesium sulfate-rich crust from ephemeral... | place: Spain: Penahueca Lagoon, Toledo | collected 2011-07
CACACTCGAGCATGCGCGAGTCGTAGCTTTGTCGGCGGATCGCGACACTCACTTACAGCCGGCGGTCTAACGCGAGGTATGGTTTCGCTGCAGGGAATCGTAGTCGGGCTGATGGGAATCGCAGTTGTTCTCGGCTGTGCCGGTATCGTCTACCGGGACGCGGCTCAGAACGAGATCTCGAGACCCACACTCTGGGCGGGGGTTATGGTCGTCGCCTGGGGCAGTGCGCTGGGACTCTATCTCGCACCACTTGCCGTGCCGATTCCCGGCCTGCTCGTAATGGTCGTCGGGGGCCCGGCACTGTATCTGTTCGAACGCGACGATACGACACATGGCGACGACCCTGCCGATCCGTTCTCGCTGCCGGACGGTCTCGACGACTCCTCGAGCGATCGAAAAGGCGACGAGTGACGAACAGCCGACCGACCGCCACACACACCACACGCCTTTTGCCCGCCCCGGTCCAACGGCCGCTAACATGAGCGACTCCGCACCTTCCGGGGCCGACGCCGACGACGATGGCGGACCGGCACAGGTCTCGAGCCCGGACTACCACAGCGAGAACCACACGGCCGCCCAGACCTGCGGCTGGACGGCAAACGCCCTGCGCGGCGAGGGCAAGTGCTACAAGAACATTTTCTATGGGATCGAATCCCATCGGTGCATCCAGATGACGCCGGTCGTCCGGTGTAACGAGCGGTGTGTCTTCTGCTGGCGCGACCACAACGGCCACGCCTACGAGCTGGACGACGTCGAGTGGGACGACCCCGAGGCAGTGGTCGACGCCTCCATCAAACTCCAGAAGAAACTGCTCTCGGGCTTCGGCGGCAACGAGGAGGTTCCTCGCGAGGTCTTCGACCAAGCGATGGAACCGCGACACGTCGCCATCAGTCTCGACGGCGAGCCGACGCTGTATCCCTACCTGCCCGAACTCATCGAGGCCTTCCACGACCGCGACATCACGACCTTCCTCGTCTCGAACGGCACCCGTCCCGAGGTGCTCGCCGAATGCGATCCCACCCAACTGTACGTCAGTGTCGACGCCCCCGAGCGCCACACCTTCGACCAGGTCGTCGGCGCGATGGAAGACGACGCCTGGGAGAAGCTGCTCGAGACGATGGCCGTCCTCGCCGACAAAGACGAGACCCGCACCGTCATCCGGACGACGCTGGTCGACGGCGAGAACATGCACCACCCCGACTGGTACGCCGGCTTCTACCAGCAGGCCGATCCCGACTTCATCGAGCTGAAAGCCTACATGCACGTTGGCCACTCGCGCGGTCGCCTCGACCGCTCGTCGATGCCAGACCACGAGGACGTCATCGAATTCGCAGAATCGGTGGCCGATCACATGCCCGAATTCGACGAGGTCATGGGCGTCCCGGCCTCCCGCGTCGCGTTACTCTCGAAGACGAGCGACACGTGGGTGCCAAAACTGAAGAAAGGCAGCGAGTTCTGGAATCGGGACCCTGTGACCGGCGAATGACCCACCAGCGGCGTCCCGAACCCGCGGCGAGACGCGAGGCAAAACAAGTCAGTTACTAGATATCTCGAGTCGGGACTCCCGAACGACGCCTTCGATCGTCACGCGAAGTTTGCGGCTGATAGCGAACAGTGCCACCGAGTACACTGCCACACCGAACGCGACGACGGCGAGGAGGTGATACCACCGATCGACGGTGACGATGTCGATGAGCGGCCGAACCAGCACGAACATCAACACCGCGGCGGCGACCTGCTCGAGCAGCGTCCGGGGAAAGAGTTCGACTGCCGGCAGTTCCTGGCTGACGACGTATGCGGAGAGGATATACCGCAGCGTCTCGGCGACGATCGTCGCGATCACGACCCCGATTGCCCCGTATGCAAGTGTCAGCACGACGCCAAGGACGATGTTTAGCGCAAGCGTCGTCGCCGAAATCCACGTGTTAACGTCCGGCCGGTCGATCCCGCCGATCGCACTCGTGAGTGGCCCGCTTTGTGTGCTCACGATTTGGAACAGCGCGAGTCCGACTAGCAGCGCGGCGGCGTCGGCGTACTCGGATCCGAACGCGGTCACGACGAGTATTTCGGGCATCGCAGCCGCACCAAAGAACATCGGAATCGCGACAATGCTCGCAAACGCGAGCGTGTTCGAGACGTCGTCGCTGACGTCTTCACCCTGACTGTGGAGTCGACTGACGCGAGCCATCAGCACGCTCTGGGCGGCCATCATCACGAACGTTGCCGGGACGGTGAGCTTCAGCGCAACTTCGTACTGACCGGCCGCCGCCGGCGCGAGGAGATAGCCGAGGAGGAGAATGTCGAACCGGTCGTAGGTCTGTCCCAGAAACGAGTTTGGAATGCTGTATTTCGCGTACGACCAGAGGCTTGTGATGGTACCACGGGAGGGCATCGTCGGCTTCGTCCGCACAAAGTACCAGAGGACGGGCAGCGTGAGAAACGTCGCCGCAGCCAGCCCGTAGGCCATGCCGGCGGCACCAAGTCCGAGGAGGACGAGTGCAAGCTGGAGCGGGAACGTCAACAGCGATCGGAAGGTATCAACCCACATCGAGGCACCGACAAGTCCCCGCGCCTGGACGACGCGGTCGGTCGGCTCGTAGAGCGTGACGGCACTCATTAGGACGACGAACAGCACCGGTGCCGCAGCGAGTCCCGTATAGGACACGAGCCACTGTGAAGCGAGGATGCTAATCACACCCATAAGCCCCAGCCAGCCGAGCGTAAACACCAGTTGGCCGCCGATCAGCTCACGCTCGGGGGCCCCAGCCTCCGAGAATCGCTTCATGATCGCCGTTCCCCAGCCGTTGACCGCCCGGTCGCCGAGTTTGACCAGCGAGAAGAGCAGATAGAACCCGCCGAACCCGGCCGGACCAAGTACCCGTGCGAAGACGATAGTGCCGGCGAAGCCGATCACAGCCATCGTGAACTTCGCAGCCGTCGCCTTCACCGTCTCGCCGCCGAGGCTGACCGATGTCGCGTCCGTCATTCGTTTCGAGCTGAAAGCGACAGACAGACGATTCTAGCTCGACTCGTGTGGCCTACGGGGCCGGCCATGCCGTCTATCGCTCGAGCGAGCACGTTCAATCGAGGGGAGCGACAGGGGAGGATACTCGTCACCATGGCTAGCAGCGCAGTTGCGTGCGGTCACACTCATTATCCGGGCGTATCAGTGTACCGCCTGTTCCGGTCGCCAAATCGACTATTGGGGGTTCGGTCTTCGGCCTTCCCCGTCAGCGACACTGAGAGAGACGTTGCCCGGATGTTGAAGGGGCCTGTCGTGGTGTGTCTCTGCATGACGACGCTGGGGATCATCGCTCTCGACGCCGCCGACTACGACCTCGCCCGCGAGTGGGGGTGTGAAAACATGCTGCTCGAGACCCACGGGGAACTCGAGACGTTCGCCCATTCCGGCGAGAACCCGAACACGCTCGAGGTCTGGACGTCGGTCGCGACGGGCGTCGAACCGCCGATCCACGGCCTCGCCTCGACCGGCGAGCAACAGCAGTGGCGCAATCCGGTCCTCGAATATGCGAGTGTGGTGGCCCCCTACCTCCTGCCAAAAGCGGTACGCGTCAGTATCGGTACGTGGCTGCGCGGGGGCGGCGGCGATGGATCCGAAGGTGGCGGTGGAACCGACGGCGTCGAGATGACACTCCGACAGACCGACCACTCGCACCTCTTCGAACCAGACAATCGCGTCGTCCGCTGGTGGCCCGGCGTCACCCCCGGCGAGCACTTGAGCGAGACCTGGCACTGGCTCAACCTCGCCTCACGCGGTGACATCTCCGACGACGAACTCTGGCGGCGGCTGTACGGGAATGCCGGACTCGAGGTCGGCTGGCTGCAGGGGATGGGACAGACGAACGTGGCCGTCGCCGGCGTCCACGTCCACGCCCTCGACGCCGCCGGCCACGCCTTCGCGACGCATCCGGACCGCCTGCGTGAGGTGTACGAACGGGTCGATCGTCTGCTCGGGTCCGTCCGCAAACACGTCGACGAACTGCTGGTGCTGTCGGATCACGGCATGCAAGTCGAGTGGATCGACGACGATTCCAAACCCGGCTTTCACAGCTGGCGGGCGCTCGCATCGACAACGCTCGCCGACGACCTGCCCGCAAGCGTGTTCGACGTTCGCGACTGGGTCGACGAACACGCTGCCGACAGCGACGACAGGGGAATCGATCGACAGCCGGCAGTGATGGACACGACGGAAGAACAGCTTCGAGATCTGGGTTACCTCGAGTGATCGATCGGAACCTGTCCCATCGCCTTTCAATCGAGGTAGCCGAGTTCGCGCAGATGGTCCTCTGGGACGTCGATGGCCTCTCCGCTCCTGTCGTTCTCGCGTTCGACACGTGTGTCGCTGGCGTGTACGTCAACCCACTCTCTGACTGTGAACACTGATTCGGGACTGGTGTCGGTCGTCGCACTCGCGTACGCCCGCCAGGAGTGCGTCGCCGGGTTCTTGCCGGCGTCGGGCGGGTAGAATTCAGTGCGCATGCCGTGGTCGCTGAGTAACAGGAGGTCGTCGCCGTCCTCGAGTGCGTCGACGACCTCCTTGACGAACTCGCCGACGCGGGCGTAGGCGTTTCGGAGCGCGTCCTCGTCGTCGGCGTAGGCGTGACCAGCGGCGTCGAGGGCGTGGACGTGGACGCCGGCGATCGAGACGGGATGACGGAGCATCTCACGCGCCCAGGCGAACTGTTGGGCACACTGGCCGAACAGTTCGCGTTCGAACTCGCTGCGAGACATCCCCTCGGCGACGGCGTTCATGAGGTCCCACGCCCGCTGAAGTGGCCGGCCGTCGGCGACGCCCGGCCAGTTGTGGACGACCGCGTCCTCGGCATCGAAGATCGACGCGGCGTCCGTGCGGCCGATCCGTTCGCGTTCACCCGTTTGCGACCGGACGACCTTCCCGAGCGTGCCGCGGGTCGACTCGTCGAGCCGACCGGAGAGCCGCGAGAGTCCCTCGAGAACGGGGTTGTCCCACTCGCTCGTCCCGCCGCCGGTGATGCCGTGCTCCTCGGGAGGTAAGCCAGTGGCGACCGTCGCCCAGACCTCCGGCGTGTACGGCAATTCCTGTGTGTTCGCGAACGTCTCGAGGTTGCCACCCGAGGCGAGCCGAAACGCGTCGAGATCGAAGTACTCCACCAGGCCGGCGTCGAGGGCGTCCAGTGCCAGGATGATCACCGTCATCTGTCGCTCCCTCCGTCCGCCGTGGATCGTCGCTCACCGATCATGCATATCCTAGGTCTTCCAGGTCCTCCTGCAGCGCGTCCTCTTTGACCACGTACTCGGGATCGAACCGCTCGAGCCGTTGTTCGAGTGTGGGATCAGTCGCCGGTTCGCCGTCCGTGAGTCGAATGGCTCCATCGTTCGTCGCGAGGTGCTCGGCGTTCATCGCCGCCTTGTGCTCGCCGTAGGCAGCGAAGGCGACCTCGCGCTCGAGCGTGCCAACGCCGTGTTCGCGCCCGGTGAGGACCGTCGGGACGTCGACGAGTGAGACGACGTCACCGAGGTCGGGCGCGTTCCGCGTACCGAAGGGGACACGTAACAGTTCCGGGCGCATCTCGCCCGGGTGGCCCCACCGGCCGTCTTCTCCCAGGAGTTCGCCGTGGTCCGCACAGAAGACGACGCGCGTCTCGTCGGGGATCGCGTTCCACAGGCGTGCGAGTTTCCGGTCGAGTTCGACGACCTCCTGACGGTAGAGGTCGCGGACGAGGTCCTCGTCGGCCGCCGAACCGCGACCCGCGAGCACGCGGCGGGTCACCCGCTGGGCTTCCGCCCGGCTCACGTCCGCGCCGTCGGGGTCGTAGGGGTGGTGTGGTTCCATGAAATGCAGCCAGCCGAACCATCGTTCATGGCCCGCTATCTCCCCGAGGAACGCCTCGATCACGTCGTCGGCCGGTCGGAACGACTTCTCGAGTTCGCCAAAGCGGCTCCGAAGCGCCTGGTACCGGTTCCAGCCCCAGCTGGCGAGATCGTACGCCAGGGTGCCGCGCTCGAGTAGGACCGCCCCCCTGTCTTTCAGGCTCTCCCCACCGCCTCTCGGGGACGAAAAGGAGTCTAGCCCCTCGTCGTAGCCGTACGCCGCAGAGAGCAGGTGGTTCGTCGTGATTCCGACGCTGGGTCGGTCGAACGCGCGGGCGACGCTCGTCCCAGTCTCGAGGCCACCGCCGGTCGCGTACCGGCCGCCGATGATCGCCGGGAAACTCCCGAGGGTCGCCGTCGACGTCGCGAACGTCCGCGGGTGGGTGCGCTCGAGGAACGCCCTCGTACGCTCCATCTCCGCGAAGTGGTCGGCGCGAAGCGAGTCGACGGTAACTAGCAGCGTCCGCGCCGCCCGCAAATCCGACTCTCGCTCCGCGTTCTGCTTTGCCGTCATTGGCCCTCTCCACGTCGGCCGAGCACTTCGAGCGCTTCGATCGGTCCCTTTCGTCTCGCCGCCTCGAGGCGAAGCCGCACGTCGCGCAGGTTCACCATCTTCGCGCCGAGCCGCGCGGGCAAGCGAACGGGGAGGCCACCGTCGAGCATCGCCAGCGGCTTGTCGACCGACTGGTTGCCGAGCCAGAACTCGCGGGCGACGATCCCGTCGTACCCCCACTTCTCGAGGAAGTAGGACTTGCCTGCGAGCAGCTTTTCCGGGTTCAACCGGTTCGATTCGTACTCGCTGCCGCCACCTGGGTGGTGCGGAAAGAGGACGGACGGGCAGGTCCCGAACTGCCAGTCGGTCTCGCGCCAGTGGCCGACGAAGAAGTCGAGGTGGTCGCGTCCGATGACGTAGTTTTCGTCCCAGGCCAGTTCCTCAAGGCACTCCCGACGGAACGTCACCACGTTCGGGACGAAGTCGAACTCCACGAGCAGGTAGTCGGCCACCGTCTCCGCCATTTTCGGACCTGTGTCGCGGATGAGCACACCGTCCTCCTCGTAGAGGTCGTGACACAGCCCCTGGATCCGGCCGTGTTCCACGAGGAGGCCGCTGATACCGCCGAATTCGGGCCGAGCCTCGAGTTGCCTCGTGAGCACGTCGACGTTCGCCGGCACCTCGTGATCGCTGTCGACGACCGTCAGGTACTCCTCCTCGAGCGCGTCGAGGATGGCGTTTCGGCCGACCCCCACTCCCGCGTCGTAGGGGAGGTCGAGCACCTTGAGGTCGAACGGCCACTCGCGTTCGTAGAGGTGGGTTCGCTCTCCGGTGTGCCCGTCGTCAGCGACGTAGACCGTCTCGTAGATCTCGGCTGGAACGGACTCGAGCAGCGCCTCGAGCTTCTCGGTCCGGTTGAAGACCTTCACGCTGATGGCCATCGAGCCGTCGCTCATCCGTCGGGCGCCTCCGTTCGATTCGATCGTTCGGGTATCGGTAATCGGATTCTCATATCTCGAAATCACCACTCTCGGTCCGCATACCCCAGCGACGCGAGCCGATCCCTGACGTCGGCGTCGACGGCGCGCTCGTCCCGCCGGGTCGGCTCCGCCTCGAGCGTCGGTTCGACGGTTCCCCCGTCGCGGGCCTCGAGTTCGATCCACGGCACGCGCCGGACGCTCGAGACGGGCCTGTCGGGATGGCCCCAGATGCCGAGTTCGCCCAGCGCGTTCCCGTGGTCCGAACTCACCGCGAGCGTCCCATCGACGTTGCGCCGGAGCGTCGCCACCGCGTCCAGCCCGATCCGGAGGTTGTCCGCATACGCCTCCCAGGCGACGTCGCGGTCGAGTTCTCCCCGCCGGACCCGGTGCCAGACGTCGAGTCCGCGCATCTCCGGATCGACGAACGTATCCGGTTCGTCCCACCGGTTCCTGCGGTGGTGAGCGTGAACGTCGAGGTGCTCGAGAAACGGCATGTGCGGTTGCATGTAGTGGGCGATCACACAATCGTACTCGCCCTCGCGGTGGGCGCGGATCGTCCGGTCGGTGATGGGCTCGGGACGGATCGAGCCGAGGTCGGTGTCCCAGGCGTACCGCCAGACCTCGTCGAGCAGCCCGAGGGGGTGATCGTCGCCGAGGATCACCGCCGAGAACGGGTTTCCGGTCACGTAGGCGGTCTCCGCGAGCACCTCGGGGTCCACAGTGCCGAACGTTCGACGCATCCACTCCTTCGACGATCCGGCCACCGAGTCGATCGCCCCCGCCTCCACGGCCTCGGGCGACGGGAGCCAGTCGTACTCGCGAGCGACATCGGCCATCAGGTCGACCCGACAGGCGTCGAGCAGGACGAGAACGTCCCACTCGCGCTCGAAGACCGTCTCCTCGGCGAACTCCCCCATCCACAGTTGGCGACCAGTCCACTCGTAGACGATCTCGAGCGACCGCCGAACGCCGCGGTCGGGCACCCGTCGCAGGAACCGGCCGACGCCCATCAGTCGCGCACCCCTCGAGTTCCGATCATGCATACCCCAAGTCCTCGAGCTGTCTCATCACCGATTCGTCTAACTCGCCGTCGTCCTCGACTTCCGTCCGCCGCTCGAGCACGTCGACGAGTTCGCGGAGCCGTGCCCGCGGGTCGTCGTAGGGCGACTCACCCCACTCCGCGAAGCCGTCGAACGTCTCGTAGCCGAAGTAGTCGCCACGGGCCAGTCCCTCGAGCCAACGGGTGCGATGCTCGAGGTCCGAAAACCCCTTCCGACGCAGGGCGTCGAGGTGGCGCTCGGGCAGGCCGTGGTACTCGACGAGGACCTCGTCCGCGCGGAACTCGCACTCGGCTTCGGATTCTCCGTCATCCTCGGCGTCGAGGGCCGGCAGGTCGGTCAGGTCTCGCCCTCGAGCGTCAGGGGCGGACTCGAGGCCCGCCGCGGCGAAGACGGTTTCGTGGACGTCCATCAGGTTCACCGGCCGGTCGTCGTACGAGATCCCTTCGACGGGGCCGTCGCGGGCGTCGTAGACCGACAGCGGCACGTGGGCGAGTTCCGGGTAGATCCCAGAGAGGTGCTCCCAGCCGCCGTGTTCGCCCAGAAGTTCGCCGTGGTCGCTGACCGTGACGATCAGGTCGAACGACCCGCGCAGCTCCGCGAATATGCGTTCGTAGACGTACGAGAGGTACCGGACGCTGTCGTCATACGCCCGCCTGAGGTCGTCGGGGTCGTCATCGGGCTCACCGAGCGAGGCCGCCAGACCCTGGATGTCCACGTCGACGGTCTTCCACTCGGGCGGTGGGTCGTACGGCGAGTGGGCTTCCATCAGGTTCGCGAAGAAAAAGTCGTGGTCGCCGAAGTCGGTCTCGCGGACCAGCTCGAGGGCGGTGCTCGCGCCGTCGTCGATGACCTCGGTGTGGCGACCGAAGCGGGTGTCGCGCAGTTTCAACTTCGCACCGTGTTTTAGCGACGGGAGCGTCCGGTCCTCACCCATCAGGACCTCCTTGAGCGCGAGGGCGTAGCGCTCGGGGCCCTTATCGCGAGTGTCGGCGATGAACGCGTCCCAGTCGAAGAGGTCCTCGCCGTGGTGTTTGAGCCGCCAGCTCTTCTCGAACTGCTCGAAGCCGCGGTCGGCGTCGAACACCGGCGAGATGTTGGGATTCGCGCTGAACGCCCGGGTGGTGTAGCCAGCCTCCTGCAGCCGCTCGGCGAGCAGCGGTTCGGGACAGTCGAACGTCTGTGCGCCGGCATAGATACCGACCTCGCTCGCGTACTGCCCGGTAAACAGCGATGCGTGGGCAGGGACCGTCCAGTGACTGGTACTCCAGGCGTACTCGAATCGCCGGCCGGGCAGCCAGTCGAAGTGCTCCTCGAATGCGTCGTATCGCAGCGTATCGAGGACGATGAGTGCAACGTTCGTCATGGATTCGTATGGAGGGTTATCTGTTGGATCGAATGGCGTTCGGCAGGTCGTACCGGACCGTGTCGACGAGGTTCCAGACCCCCTTTCGCCATAGCCAGTCGTTGAGCCGTCCCGTGAGCGTGTCGGGGACAAGCACCGCCTCATAGCGGTCGGGGTACTCCCGTTTCAGGCGGGCCTCGAGCGCCTCGTCGAGCGTCGCTCGCGGCGGATCAGGGTGGTGCATCCGAACCTCGTCGTGATACGCACAATGGCCGTCGGCGTCGCGTTCCATCCGCCAGCCGAACTCGGTGTCGTCACGCCAACCGGCGAACGTCGAGCGAAAGCCGCCAACGCTGAGCGCTACGTCGCGATCAAACGCGAGGTTACAGCCGACGTACCTGCGCTCTCCGTCGTAGGTCCGCCCGCCGGAGACGGCCCCCTCGAGACAGACGAGTTCCGGATCGCGATCGAACGCAGCGACGATCTTCGAGAGCCAGTCTCGAGGCGGCAGACAGTCGTCATCAGTCAGTGCGACGATCTCGCCGCTGGCAGCGCGGATCCCGTCGTTTCGCGCCTCGCAGATGTCGACCGTCGCATCGTTGACGACGATCACCTCATATGCGTCGGCCGTCTGCTCGCGGAGGGACTCGACAACGGCGTCGTGACTGTTTGCGGGAAGCGTCGGGATGACCACGGAGATGGTCGGGTCTGGATGATCGATCGGGTGCAGCAGTGAGCCGGCTGTCGGCTCCATCACTCGTCGGTCACCCCCTCGAGCGACGCGTCACGGTCCTCATCGAGGGCGCGGGTAGCCTCGGTAGGGCGGCGTCGCTGGTTCGGTCCGGCCCACTCTCGTTCGTCGGTGTTAGGGCCCACGTCGGCGGCCGCCGTCTCCGCGACGACCGTACGGAGGTTCTCCGCGAAGCGGTCGTACTCGTAGCGTCTGGCGGCCTGGCGAATCTCGACGGGGTCGAAGTCGTTGGGATCGAACTGCCGTACCGTTTCCCGGATCGACGCGACGGTCGGCTC
>SDGW01001191.1_pt1 | contig 10776 bp, 13 predicted proteins | sample 2873831 | NCBI WGS metagenome assembly SDGW01 (sample SAMN08132700, study PRJNA421101) | hypersaline lake metagenome | isolation source: celular fraction 0.22 microns magnesium sulfate-rich crust from ephemeral... | place: Spain: Penahueca Lagoon, Toledo | collected 2011-07
GGGCGGATCCACCGGCTCCCGCCAGCAGGGGCCCGCCGCGACGGCCGACGGGGGGTCCGCCGCGGACGACGGCATCGTCGACCCGAGCTTCGGCCCCGCGGCGGACGACGGGAACGAGGCGAGCGACGACGCGTCGGAGAGCGGGACGCCGGACGTCTACTGCGGGAACTGCCGGCACTTCGAGTACGTGATGGCCGACGGCGAGCCCGCGCCGTACTGCAAGCTCCACGAGCGCCGGATGGACGACATGGAGGCCTGCTCGGGCTGGGTGAAGCAGTCGACCGGCGACGACGTCGACGTCGACTGACCGCGGGCGGAGCGGGCGTCCGACGCCCGCCGCGAGCGCCCGGCGGAATCCAGTGATTTAAATTGTGGCGACGGCTTACGGGGAACAACGATGGAGTTCTGCGACGAATGCGGCTCGATGATGAAAACGGAAGACGGCACCTGGGTCTGTGGGAGCTGCGGCTACGAGAAGGCCCGCGACGCCGAGACCGAGGGCGCGATGGTCACGACCCAGGGGCAGGAGGAGAGCGAGATCGTGGACACCTCCGAGGTCGACGCCGAGGACATGGGTCCGACGACAGAGGCCCACTGTCCCGAGTGCGGCAACGACCGAGCGTTCTGGGAGATGAAGCAGATCCGCGCCGCCGACGAGTCCGAGACGCGCTTTTTCACCTGCACCGAGTGCGAGCACAAGTGGCGCGAGGACGACCACTAGCGGGCTCTGGTACTCCTTCTTCGCGACCGTCGCGGGCGGCGATTCTTCGCATCGGAGTGGTGACGCCGAGTCGCCCGTTTGACGGCCCATATACCCCGATCTCCGGATGCCATACGTATTTGGCGCGACACTTACCCGGGTGACGCCCCTAGCCGGCCCGTGGGCCTTCTGCACACACTCCGGAAGTGGTACGCGCTCCGCCTGGGAAGCGGCAGGGAGATGCGCGAGAACGGCGCGACGCTGCACCCGTGTCCCCACTGCGAGCGGGAGACGCCGGTCTTCGAGACGCAGTACGGGCGCGACGGTCGACCGGTCACCTTCACCGTCTGTCTCTGGTGTCAGGGACTGATCGAGTACAGCGAACTCTCGACGGAGCCCCACGAGCCGTTTCTCTCGGCGGGCGAGGCACAGACGCACTGACTGCGGCGGGGCGGACGTCCGTCCACCGGCGGGCCACCGCGTCCCGACGCAGCGGCCGTGAACGGGTTTAACCAGTCATGCGCCCAACTATTTCGGCATGGACTCCCGGCCTAACGTGGTCCTCCTGCACTGCCACGACCTCGGCCAGTACCTGGGCTGCTACGGGGTCGACGTCGAGACGCCAAACGTCGACCGCCTGGCGGCGGAGGGCGCCCGGTTCGCGAACCACTTCACCGCAGCGCCGCAGTGCTCGCCGAGCCGCGGGAGCCTCCACACGGGACTCTACCCCCACCAGCACGGGCTCATGGGGCTCGCGCACACGGACTGGGAACTGGACGTCCGTCGGACGCTCCCGTACCGCCTGTCGGAACTGGGCTACGAGACCCACCAGTTCGGCCTCCAGCACGTCTCCGAGGAGCCGGAGCGGCTCGGGTACGACGAGATCCACACCGCGGGGACGCTCTCCCCGGAGGTGTCGCCCGCGGTCCACTCCGCGAACCGGGCCCGCGACGTCGCCGAGACGGTGGCGACCTACCTGACGAACGGACTCGAGTCGCCCTTCTTCGCCTCGATCGGGTTCTTCGAGGCCCACCGCGTCCTCGAGGACGACGGCGGGGACGACCCGCTGTACGGCTTCGGCGACCGCTACGACACGCCCGACCCGGAGGCCGTCGAGGTGCCGGGGTACCTGCCCGACGAGCCGGGGGTTCGCGAGGACTTGGCGGACCTGCAGGGGATGGTCCGCGCCCTCGACGACGGCGTGGGGACGGTCCTCGACGCCCTCGCGGCCGCCGGCATCGACGACGAGACGCTCGTCGTCTTCACGACCGAGCACGGCGTCGCGTTCCCGCGAGCGAAGGGCACCTGCGACGACGCCGGCATCGAGGGCGTCCTCCTGTCGCGGTACCCGCCGCTGATCGACCCCGGGACGGTCTACGAGGGCCTGGTGAGCAACGTCGACGTCCTGCCGACGATCATCGACGCCGTCGCCGACGAGATCCCGGACTACGTCGAGGGGCGGAGCCTCGTTCCCCTGTTCGACGACCGGCCGTTCGCCGAGCGCGACGCGGCGTTCGCGGAGCTGACCTGGCACGGCACGTACAACCCGGTCCGGGCGATCAGGACGGACCGGTACAAGTACGTCCGTCACTTCTGGCACGGCCCCCGCGTGTTCATGCCCGACGACGTGTTCGCAAGCCGGGCCGGACGGGCGGTCCGCGGTCGCTACGGCCTGACATCGGACGTGTCCGAGGAGCTGTACGACCTCGAAGCGGACCCCTGGGAGCGGGAGAACGTCGCCGCGGACGAGGCGTACGACCAGGTCCGCGAGGAGCTCGCCAAGCGGCTGGGCGGCTGGCTCCGGGAGACGAGCGATCCGATCCTCGACGGACCGATCCCGCCCGCGGACTACGACGAACTGTTCGCCGGGCTGGAGTGATCGAGGACCGGCGTTCGCTGCGGCCGCGGCCCACGCACCGACCTACGGTCGCCGCGCGAAGGTGAGGTAGCCGGTGTGGCCCACGCCCCGCGTCGACGGGCGCGTGCCGCGGTCGCCGACGTCGAGTTCCCGCTGGATGGTTTCCACGGACTCGACGCCCTCGAGCCCGACCTCGCGGGCCGCCTCGACGGCCTCGCGGGACTGCTCGACGAACGGCGAGTAGACGGCGAGGAAGCCGCCGGGCACCAGCAGGTCGGGCGCCCGCTCGACGACGGCGGCCGCGTCGCCGGTGTCCAGCGTGATCGCGTCGAACTGCTGGCCGAGGCCGTCGAGCTCCTCGGTCACGTCGCCGGTCCGGACCTCGACGGCGTCCGCGACGCCCGCGTCGGCCATGTTCTGCCGGGCCACCTCGGCGAACTCGGGGTCTCGCTCGTAGGTGACCACAGAGGCGCCGATGCGACCGAGGTAGGCCGCCAGCACGCCCGTGCCCGTGCCCGCGTCGAGGACCCGGTCGCCGGACTGGAGGCCGGTCCGGCCGATCATGAGCCCGATGTCGCGGGGCATCATCGGCGCTCCGGTCCGCTCGAGGTGCTCGAACAGGTCCGGGCCGCGCAGGTCCCGGACGGTGAAGGCCTCGCCGAGGTGCGTCTCGACGACGTCGCCGGGCTCGACGTCCTCGGGGACCTCCATGATGCCGAGGTCCGACTCGAGGGTGTCGCCGGGCGACAGCAGGTGCTCGCGGTCCCGTTCGCGGTGAACGAAAAGGTAGCTCATGGTGACAGTCGAATCGTAGACGGGACGACCGTCACTCCAGTCGCTCGACGGCCGCCGCGAGGTCGCCGTCGGTCTCGGCCAGCGCCTCGCGGGCGGTGTCCTCGTCGACGCCGGCGCGCATCGCGACGAGTTCGACGTCGTCGTCCGGGATGCCCCCGTCATCGCCGCCATCCTCGGCCCCGGCATCGGCCCCGCCGGAGTCGCCTTCGCCGCGCTCGCGGGACTCGGGCTCGCCGACGACCTGGTAGGTCTTCTGCCCCTGGGCCTCCATGAGCTGGACCTCGGCGTCGTCGAAGTACAGCTCCTCGTCGGGGGTCCGAATGATCACTTCCTCGGCATCGATGTCCTCCATGTCGATGCCCATCTGCTCCATCATCTGTTGCATCTTACGCGGATTCAGACCGCCGCCGCCTCCTCCGAACATACCCGGGACTGCGAGGCCCTGGGCAAAAAGGACACCGACCCGCGGTGCTCCCGAAAGTGTGACCGGGTGCGCCCCCTCGCTACTCGCCCTCGATGCCGTGGCGGACCTTCACGGCCATCCCCGTCTCGAAGTCGAGCATGGCCTCGCCGGGCAGCTCGGCGCGGCCGACGCCCAGCAGGTCGCCGTCCTCGTGGACGACCAGCGCCTCGTCGCCCGGGCGGAGGGCGGGGTCGGCCGCCTGGACGAACTTGGCGAAGGTGTTGCGCCCCTCGCGGACGAAGGGCTCGCTCTCGGAGCCCACGACGACGCGGTGGCGCGGGGACTCGTGGGCCGCCTGCAGGCGCCGGCCGCCGCCGGCGCCCAGCACGAAGCGGCCGTCGGTCGCGTAGGTCACCAGCCGCCCCTCCGGCGCCGTCACCTGTCGCGGTCGGCCGGAGCTCGTGTGGCTCACGCTCAGGTCCTCGCCGTCGCCGAACAGCGCCGCCCCGGCGCCGGCGCCGAACTGGTAGTCGGCCGCGCGTCGGAGCAGGCCCAGCTCGCGGTCGGTCATCGGCTCGTCGGAGGCGTTCCCCGACCAAAAGGCCACGCATCCGCGACGCCGCATCCGGCACTGGTGTGGTACGGCGTACCGCTCGCAGTCGAATTCGGGGAATTTTATATTCTCCGGAAATCTATACTTCTCCGACAATGGCAACGGATTCGCGAAAGGTGATGGTCGGCTCCCTCCTGCTTCTGGTCAGTACGGCGCTCATCATGGGCACCGCACCGCTCGGCGACGCCCTGCCCGCGCTGGCGGCGTCGCTCGCGACGCTTGGGCTCGCGGCCGGCGCGCTGTTGGTCGGGACCTCCGAGGACGCCCGTCCGGTCTAGAGAAGCGCTTGCTTTCGACATTCGACGACGCGGAGCTACAGCAGGAACCGATCGGACTCCTCGCTGAGGTCGCGGAAGTCGTCCGCGGCCTCGATCAGCTCCTCGGCGGTCGACTCCGCGAAGCCCATCGTCTCGACGCGGACGCCCTCGTGGCGGAGATAGCGACATAGGCGCGCGAAGTCGCCGTCGCCGGTACAGAGGACGACGGTGTCGACGTGGGGCGCCAGCGAGACGGCGTCGAGGCTCATCCCGACGTCCCAGTCGGCCTTCTTCGACCCGTCGCCGAACGTCTTGATGTCCTTGATGCGCGTCTCGAACCCGATGTCGACCAGCGCTTCGAAGAACGTCTCCTCGTCGTCGGCGTCGGCGCGGATGACGTAGGCGATGGCGCGGGTCAGGTCGCGGTCGTCGACGGCCTCCTCCAGCAGCGCCGAGTAGTCGATGTTGCGCGTGTAGAGGCTCCTGGCGGAGTGATACAGGTTCTGTGCGTCGGCCAGGACCCCCACGCGCTGGCCCGGATGTGTCACAGTCATACACGTGCCGTGCGCGTGATGCGGCAAAATCCTTCGGGGTCCCGTCCTCGACGATCCGGCCGCGAAGCGGTCTGCCGCCGGCGCGGCCGGATCGACGGCGGCGCTTTGCGTCCCGCTCCGGGCGCCCCGCGCGGCGAACGCAACGCCTAAGTTCGGTCACGGAAATTCATCACGTATGCGACCTGACGTACCGGTTCGCGCCAGCGGGGCCGCGAGCGGTGCGTCCGCGCCGGGGAAACCGAAACGCGCGTCGTAGACTCGCGGCGGGCGTGGCACCCCCGTCCCGGGTCGGACCACTTTTGCCGACGCGCACCGGACCGTCGACCAGTAACCGCGACACCCACACCAATGACGGACATCGACTTCAGCGGCGTGTACCCCGCGATGTGCACGCCGTTCCACGACGACGCGGACCGCAGCATCGACTTCGAGACGCTCAGAGAGGACGCCCAGCGACTGGAGGAAGCAGGCGTCGACGGCCTCGTGCCCGTGGGCTCGACCGGCGAGTCAGCGACCATGACCCACGACGAGCACGTCGAGGTCGTCGAGGCGGTCGTCGACGCCGTCGACGACGTGCCGGTGATCGCCGGCACCGGCTCGAACAACACCCGCGAGGCGCTCTCGCTGTCCCGCCGCGCGGCCGACGCCGGCGCGGACGCCCTCCTGCTGATCTCCCCCTACTACAACAAGCCCGAGCAGCGCGGCCTCGTCGACCACTACGAGACCATCGCCGACGAGGTCGACTGTCCGCAGATCGTCTACAACGTCCCCTCGCGGACCGGCCAGAACATCGAGCCAGACACGGCCGTCGAGCTGGCCTCTCACCCGAACATCCGGGGGTACAAGGCCGCCAGCGGCGACATGAACCAGATCTCCGAGATAATCGAGCGCACGCGCGACGAGGCGTTCGCCGTGCTCTCCGGCGACGACGGCATGACGCTACCGATGCTCTCGGTCGGCGCCGCCGGCTGCATCAGCGTCGCCGCGAACGTCGAACCCGAGCGCACCTGCGCCATGGTCGGCGCGGCGCTAGCCGGCGACTTCGAGCGCGCTCGCGACCTGCACCACGAGCTCGGCCCACTCTTTCGCGCGCTGTTCGTCGAGACCAACCCCATCCCGGTCAAGGAGGCCATGCGGATCCGCGGCTACGGTCCGGCGCACCTCCGCCAGCCCCTCTCGCGGCTCTCCGAGGAGCACGTCGACCGCCTCGAGGACGTCCTCGCCACGCTGGCGGACGAGGACCTCGAGGACGAGTACGCTGAGGTGGAGCGATGACGCGCATCGCAGTCAACGGCGCGACGGGCCGCACCGGCGGCGCCGTCGTCGACGGCGGTCTGGAGCGCGAGGACGTCGAGGTGGTCGTCGGGTTCGCCAGCGAAGCGGGCGAGCGGGCGGGCGTCCCGATCCGACCGGCCGGCGAGGCCGCCGACGCGCTCGCGGAGTTCGACGTCGACGTCGTGGTCGACTTCTCGGCGCCGGCCCCCTCGCTCGCGGTCGCGGAGGCCGCCGCCGAGGCCGGCCTCCCGTTCGTGACCGGGACCACCGGCTTCGAGGACGACGAACTTGACCGCCTGGAGGAGATCAGCGATGCCGTCCCCGTCCTCAAGGCGGCCAACTTCTCGCGTGGCATCCAGGCGCTGCTGGGTGCCGTCGAGGCGGCCGTCGCCGCGCTCCCGGAGTACGACCTCGAACTGCTGGAGACCCATCACAACGGCAAGGTCGACGCGCCCTCCGGGACCGCGGGGATCATCCTGGAGACGATCCAGCGCCAGCGCGACGTCGAACCCGTCTACGGCCGCGAGGGCCACGCCCCGCGGGAGGACGACGAGATCGGCGTCTTCGCCCGCCGCGCCGGTGACGTCCGCGGCGAGCACGAACTCGTGCTGGCGGACAACGACGAGGTCGTCACGCTCTCCCACCGCGCCGAGGACCGCGGCGTCTTCGCCGCGGGCGCCCTCGACGCCGCGACCTGGCTCGAAGGCCGCGAACCGGGCTGGTACGACTTCACCGGCGTCGTCGCCGGGGAGTAGTCAGGCGCGGCCGGCCAGCCGCGGCAACAGGAGGTGGCGAGCGGCGGTGCACAGGGCGCCCGTCCAGACGAATACGACACTGCCCACTGCGAAGGCGCGTATCTCCTCCGACGACAGAACCCACCAGATCGCCACCGTCCCCGCTGCGGTCCCGACCAGCGCCACGAATTGCGAATACCCGCTGAGGAGCGGTTCGTCGAGGGACTCTCCGAGGTAGTACAGGCCACCGCCGCAGACGATCCCACCGCCGACTGCGACGCCGGCCAGTTCGGTCGGTATCGAAACCGGGTCGACGAGGGCGAAGGAGATGACGAGCGGGAGCGTCGAGAACGCGACGAACAGCATCAGGAGGGCCCGCCCTCGCGGGTCATCCCCGACGTCCTCGAACCAGCCGCTCGATTCGCCGGACATAGGTTCGCGTATTCTGCGCTCGATATAAAGGCCGGCCCCACGACCGGCGACTGCGTCGCCGACGACGGACTCCGGGGACGTTTTGACCTAGCGCGCGCTCGGCTCCCCTATGAGCCTGCAATCCGACGTCGAAGACCTCTGGCAGCGCAAGCAGGAGGGCCTGACCGCCGCGGAGACCACCGACGACCACCTGACGATTCTCGACGAGTTCCTCGCGGCACTGGAGGCCGGCGAGGTCCGCGCCGCCGAGAAGCAAGGCGGCGAGTGGGCGGCCAACGAGTGGGTCAAGCAGGGCATCCTGCTGAACTTCGGCCTGCGCGAGACGGAGGCCCGCACCCACGGCGGCGTCGACTATCACGACGTCCTGCCGCTGCGGGAGACGGACGACCTGGGCGAGCGCGGCACGCGCAACACGCCCGACGGGACCGTCATCCGCCGCGGCGCCTACCTCGGCGAGGACTGCATCATGATGTCGCCCTCCTTCGTCAACGTCGGCGCCCACGTCGGCGACGGCACGCTCGTCGACTCCTGCGACACCGTCGGCTCCTGCGCCCAGATCGGCGAGAACGTCAAGCTGGGCGCCAACACGCTGATAGGCGGCGTACTGGAACCCGTCGAGGACGCCCCGGTCATCGTCGAGGACGACGTCTCGCTGGGCGCGGGCTGTCGGGTCACCTCCGGCTTCGTCGTCGGCGAGGGCTCGATCGTCGGCGAGAACACGCTGCTGACCCCCCGGATCCCCATCTACGACCTCGTCGAGGAGGAAGTGATCTACGGTCACCTCCCGCCGGAGCGCCGCGCGTTCACCCGGTTCGTGGAGTCCAGCGTCAGCGATCACGACCTCTTCGAGGGCGGTGCCTACAAGCCCGCCGTCGTCGCGACCGACGTCGAGGAGGAGACCCTGGAGGCGACGGAGCGGGAAGACGCGCTTCGGGAGTAGCGAGGCCGCGAGCGAAGCGAGCGGCCTCGTAAATGCGAGCGGGAGCGACACGCGAGCTGCGAGATTCCGACCGTAGGGAGGAATCTCGAAAGCGAGCGGAAGCGAACGGAGTGAGCGACACGCGAGCATCCGTCGGGGACGAGTCCTTCCGCTTACGACGCCGTTTCTCGCCCGTTCGATCCGGTTGCACTGCCGATGCCGACCACTCAGTGCGCAGCCGATAGCCCGTCACTGCCGCTTGGATCCCGATAGTGGCGGTGTTTTTCGTGGTCCGCTGTGTGTCACGCTACTCGTCACCACCATGCACGCACCGATCGACGACGTGGAGCGCGGCGCGGACGGAGGGGGCGGATGAACCGGGACGACGGGAGGTGCCCCTCTCGACGAGACGTGCTCCGGGCGGCCGGTGGCGCAGTCTCGCTCGCCGGCCTCGGCGCGGGGTCGGCGGCTGCCGACGAGGACCACACGCCGACGCCGCACGGCGACTGTCCGGACGGGACCGTCGGGCCGTCGATGGTCCACTACGACGACTCCATCGAGACCGTCTGCGCCGACGACCACGAGGCGACGCAGGAGCTCCACGAGTCGGTCTCCGACGCGCTGAGAGAGCAGTACCCGACGGTGGGGTCGCTAATCCACGACGGGTTCGTCCCGTACTTCGACTTCCTGACCACGGACCAGGCGACGGGCTGGTCGCACTGGCTCAGTCCGGAGTACATCGGCGACGACGCGATCGTGGACCCCGAGCGGCCAGCGTCGGTCCTGCTCGACCACCAGTCGTGGCGGCCGATCGGAGTGATGTTCGTCGCGACGCGCCGGGGCGAACCGGTCGAGCCGCCGCCGGCGGTCTACGAAGCGGCGGACGGCGACGGCACGTGCGTCCCCTGGCACGCCCACGTGGGGTTCCCGGGCCGGCTCTCGTGGTGGAAGTTCCGGGTCGTCGCTGCAGAGCAGACGGGCGAGGGGTTCGTCCCCGAGTTCCCCTGCCGGACGCCGTGGATGATGCACATGTGGGCGCACCCGCACCCGGAGAGCCTCTACGCGCATCACGCGCCGCCGCCGGAGGACCGCGACGTCGAGCCGGCCGACCCCGGGTTCGAGACGGACGCCGACCCCGACGTGGACGAGTTCGGCCCGGAGCTGTTGCCAGGGAGCTTCCGGGCGGGGTACGACCACCTGCCTTGACCGTCTCGGAGGCCACAAGACACATACCGCGCTCGCCGAAGGCCGCGGGTAGAGCAATGACGCCCGAGATCGCGGTCGCGCACTACCCGGAGGGGGCCGGCCATGCCACGCGGATGCTCGCCGTGGCGAAGGCGCTGGAGCGGGGCGGCGCGACCGTTCGGCTGGCGGGCGGTGGCGCCGGGACGGTGTTCGTCGAGCGCAACGGCTACGAGGAGTACGAGCCGACGCCGGTCGACTACATCGACACCTATCAGGGCGGGTCGCTCCGGCAGGTGTTCGCAGAGAGCGTCCCGAAGACGGCGTCGCGGGTGACCGACTACATCGCGTGGCTCCGGGAGACGGAGCCCGACGCCTTGCTGACCGACGACGTGTTCGCGGCGATGGCGGCGCTGCGGACCGACGTCCCGCTGTACGTGCTGAAACACGACGTGCCGGCGCTCTACGACGACCGCGTCGAGCGGGCGGGGGCGACGTTCCACACCGTGTTCCAGCACGCCGCGGCCCGCGAGTTCTTCTATCCGACGGTGTGGCCGCTCTCGGCGTCGGACCCCGAGGGCGTGACGCGCGTCCCACCGATAGCGCTCGACGGGGACGCCGACGAGCGGGGCGACCACGACGTCGTCGTGGTGCCGAGCCACTACTCGGAGCTGGACCGCATCGCGGACGTCCTCGAGCGGCAGGGACTCGACGTGGTCGACGTCGGCAGCGACGAGTGGGAGGCGGTGCCCTCGCTGCTACCCTACATCCGGCAGGCCGACGTCGTGGTCTGCTCGGGCTACTCGACCGTGATGGACGCCGCCGTCGCAGGGACGCCCTGCGTGGTCCACCCGGCGACCGACGAGCAGGCGGCCGTCGGTGACTGGATCGAGCGGTTCGACGTCGACGGGTTCACCGTGGCCGAGGAGCCGCTGGACGTGGTCGAGGCGGTCGCAGAATCACCGGCTGCGCCCGACTTCGAGAACGGCGCAGCCGTGATCGCCGAGGCAGTTCTGGACGACCTGGCGGAACGGGCGTCAGACGAGGCGACGGG
>SDGW01001418.1_pt1 | contig 10773 bp, 11 predicted proteins | sample 2873831 | NCBI WGS metagenome assembly SDGW01 (sample SAMN08132700, study PRJNA421101) | hypersaline lake metagenome | isolation source: celular fraction 0.22 microns magnesium sulfate-rich crust from ephemeral... | place: Spain: Penahueca Lagoon, Toledo | collected 2011-07
ACGAGTTTCGCCTCGACCGTGTGCCACGCCTCGTCCTCGTCGATGTCGCCGACGGCGATCAGCTCGCTGCCGCCGCCACCGCCGCCGCCGAGCGCGTCGCGCTCCAGCCCCGCTTCGTCGAGGTAGTGGTTGGTGACGCTGCGGCGCGCTTCGTCGACGGGCACTCTGTACTCGTCGACCAGCGTGGACAGTCGCTCCTCGACGTCGTCGACGTCGATCTCCAGATGGTCCGAAAACTGTTCGTGTATGTCTTCCGCGTGCTCTCGAAGCTCACTCATGGGTTGCCTGTCTCCGCTCTGTTTTCAGTGGGAGACACTACTCCGTTGGTCCCGTTCGTACATAAACCTGTGCCGACCGTATCGGAAGTGAAAACTGGCGGTATGGGGGCTCTCGGGCATCTCTGTCGCACCTGTCGGATTCCATAATCGACTCGCATCGACGCCGTGAGGCGGGCGCACGCACCTCGTAATCGTCCGGTCGTAACGACCCCAGCGGGTCGGCCCGATCCCCACCTGCGATGGACCTTAGTGCGCCCGCCCGCAATCACTTCGTATGACAGAGGCCGGTGGTCGCCGTGGGTGACCGCGACCGCGTCCGGCGGTTCGTCAGCAAGACGCTCCGCGGCGCGGGCCGACAGCTGGAGGAGGCCCGGCAGGCCTATCAGGAGGGGCGGACGACGGGATCGATCCCCCGCGACGAGGACGGCAACGTCCGGATCGTCTGCCGCAGGTACGCCGAACGCCGCGCGGTCGATCTGGACGCCGACGGACGCCCCGAGTGCTTCGACGCGGGCCACCCCGACTGCGAGGGCTGTGCCGAGGACGTCCGCGAGGGCGTCGTCGAGACGTGGTGACCGGCGTCTGACGCCGGAGCGAAAGTAGTTCCTTTCTGACTGACTGTGTCGCAGTGGTGCGATTTCGAAGTGAAACGAAGGGGTTCGGTACGGACTGCCAAGCGATCAAAATCAGTCGCGGATCGACGGCCGGCGACGCGGGCGCTCAGTCGCCCGCGCTGGGCTGGAGTCCCGCGCGTTCGACGTCCTGTCCGCCGACCGACGAACGGTAGCTGTCCATCCCGTCGTCGCGCGTGACGCCGAAGTTCTCCGCGTGCAGTTCCTGAACGCGCTGGTACTCCTCGTCCGAGAGCGGCGCCACGTCGCTCGCCGCGGCCCACGCGTCGATGTCGTCGGTCGTCCGGAACGTCGGCGTGACCGAGGCGACGGCGTCGTCGTACAGCAGCCACTGGATCGCGGCCTGGGCCATCGTCCGCTCGCCGTCCCGTTCGAGGAAGCGGATCGCTTCGAGCTTGTCCCAGCCCGTCTCGTACCACTCCTGCGGGCGGTGCGAGCGGTGGTCGCCCTCGCCGAGTTCAGTGTCGGGCGTAACCTGCTCGTTGAGCAGTCCCGAGGAGTGGGGGACGCGCGCGAGCACGCTCGTGTCCGCGTCGTGTTTCTCGACGGCATCGAGGAAGTGCGTGCCCGGCCCCTGCTCGAACAGATTAAAGACGGTCTGGACGGCGTCGAACTCCTGCTCGACGGCGGCCTCGCCCTCGGCGAGCCAGCCGATCGAGGGGCCGAGCGCCCAGCCGATCGAGTCGACGCGGCCGGACTCGACGAGTTCGTCCAGCGTCTCCCGCACGTCGGCGTCGACCTCGTCGGCGTTGGCGTTGTGAACCTGCAGCAGGTCGACGTAGTCGGTGTCGAGCCGGTCGAGCGACCGGTCGAGCGCCGTCTCGATCCACTCGGGCGTGATCTCCTTGGGGAGCTCGCCGTGGCCCGCCTGCGGATTGTTGTAGAAATCGTAGCCGACCTTCGTGCCGATGGTGACCTCCTCGCGCCGATCCGCGAGGGCCTCGCCGATGATCTCCTCGCTGGCGCCGTGGCCGTACACGTCGCCGGTGTCGAAGAACGTGATCCCCCGATCGACGGCGTGGCGGACCATCTCGATCGCCTGCTCGTCCGAGCGGTCGCCCCACCAGTCCGTGCCGACGACCCACGCGCCGAATCCGACCTCGCTCACTTCGACGTCGGTGTCGCCCAGCGTTCGGTAGTGCATACGCGTGTGTTAGGAACGGGACCACTTAGCGCGTGCGGATTCCCGCTCGTCGGCGTCCCTCCGAAGTCGCTGCCGAGACTGCCGTCGACCGCCTACTCGCCCCGCTCGCCGACCTTCACGAGCTGTTTGCCGATGTTCTCGCCCTCGAACAGGCCGAGGAATGCGTCGGGCGCGTTCTCCAGTCCCTCGGTGACCGTTTCCCGGTATTCGATCTCGCCGGCGCCGACCCAGGTTGCGAGATCGCGCGTCGCCTGCTCGAATCGCGCGGCGAAGTCGCCGACGAGGAACCCCTCGACCGTCGCTCGCGACTCGATCAGCGCCGGCAGCTTTCTCGGCCCGGTCGGCAGCTCCTGGGCGTTGTACAGCGAGATCTGCCCGCAGACCGCCACGCTGGCGTCCACGTTCAGTCGCGTGAAGACGGCGTCGGTGATCTCGCCGCCGACGTTGTCGAAGTACGCGTCGACGCCCTCCGGCGCGGCGTCGTCGAGCGCGGCGCCGTAGTCGTCGGTCTCCTTGTAGTTGATCGCGGCGTCGAAGCCGAGATCGTCTTCGAGGAACGCGACCTTCTCCTCGGAGCCGGCAAAGCCGACCACGCGGGCGCCCGAGAGCTTCGCGATCTGGCCGGCGACCGAGCCGACCGCGCCCGCCGCGCCGGTCACGACGAACGTGTCGCCGGCCGCCACGTCGGCCACCTCGCGTGTCCCGAAGTAGGCCGTCCGACCGGGCATCCCCAGGACGCCGAGCGCGGTCGAGACGGGGCCGAGGTCGGGGTCGACCGGCTGCAGTTCGGCGCCCCGAGCGGTCGCGTAGTCGGCCCACTCCAGATTGCCGGTGACGACGTCACCCGCCTCGAAGCCGGTCCCTCGCTCGTCGACGACCTCGCCGACGACCCCGGCCTGCAGGGGATCGCCGACGTCCCACGGCTCCGCGTAGGACTCGCCGGCGTCCATCCGTCCGCGCATGTAGGGGTCGACCGAGAGATACAGCGTTCGGACCAGCGCCTCGCCGGGGCCCGGCTCCGGGACGTCTTCTTCGACGAGCTCGAAGGTGTCTCGGTCGGGTCGTCCGTCGGGACGCTTCGCCAGCAGGAACTTCCGATTCGTTTCCGACATCACTCCGTGTTCGTGCGGCGGCTCAAAGGTCACGTCGGTAACGGACGCATCCTCGCCGAGGGTCAGGGTCATACGTCGTGACGATCGGTTCGTCACCGAACTGGTTTCCACCGGGTATCTGAACCCGACCGACCGCTCCGACCGCATCGCGAACTCGTCTTTTATTCTCTGCTCGAACCGGGTTATTACTCCTAAAATATCATGTGTATTTATTACGGTCGGTCTGAAAGGGCGTGTCATGACCAGCGAGCAGGAGAATCAGTCGACTACCGGCGAGGGGGCGCCCGCGGTCGGCGTCGAGGAGATCGAGGCCGTCGATCCCGAGGCGGTCGCAGCGCTCGACGACGAACCGGATTCCAAAAAGCCGATCGCAAGCGGCGATCCGATCGCCGAGAACGTCCCGCCGACCGACCGCTTCGACGGGTTCGTCCGGAACGTCGACGCTGGGCGGGTCGCGCCGGCCGAGGGCGCCGACGAGGAGGTCCCGATCGACGCGTCGATGGACGAACTGTTCGCCGAGCGGTAATCTCACGATCGATTTCGACGCCTCGACCGTCCGTTCTCCTCGCCCGCCGCGCTCGCGGCGAGCCCGGCCCCGACGGAAACCCATTTTACTCGGGGCGAGCAACCACTCGTCATGACAAAGCGCCACGTCAGCCTCCCGGAAGACGCCGAAGCCGGGTTAGAGGAGTTCCTCGACGAGGTCGACAGGCGACTCTCCTCGGACGAGGACACCTGTTCGGTCGTGGAGGACGTGCTCGTCGACCTGCACGGCGACCGGGACGCCTACGAGCGCTGGCAGGCCGGCGGGGACGTCTCGCCCGCCGAACGCGTCCGCCTGCAGGGGTACGACCCCTGCAATTCGACGCTCGAAAGCGAGTACTACGCCGAGAAGGACGAGGAGAAGTTCCGCGAATCCAAGCACCTCCAGTGGCTCTGGCGGCAGTTCGACGCGACGCCGATGGCCGACAACGTCGAGTTCGCGCTCCGATTTCGCCGGATGCTCGGCGATCACCTCTTTGCCGAGTGCGGCGACGACTGCAGATTTTTCAAGGGGATCTCCGTCACCTACGGTCACAACGTCGAGATCGGGGACAACGTCGTGATCCACGACGACGTCCACCTCGACGACCGCGGGAAGCTGACGATCGGCGATCGGGTGTCGATCTCCGACGGCGCCCACATCTACAGCCACGATCACGATCTGGTCGACCAGACCGCCGTGGAGAACTTCCACACGATCGTCGGCGACGACGCCCGAGTCACCTACGACGCGATGGTGCGGGCGGGCTGTCGGGTCGGCGAGAACGCGGTCGTCGGCGCCCGAGCGGTCGTCCAGGGCGACGTGCCCGATCATCACGTCGCCGTCGGGATGCCCGCCAAGAGCGTCAAGATCAAGCCGGGATGGGAGGAGGTCGCGACGCCGCTGGACGCGGATGGCGTCAACGCGAATCGGCAGGACGAGCGCCGGGTCGAGCGCGACCTTCCCGACGATTTCGAGCGGTTCGACGAGTTCCAGCGCGACCGCGAACCGCCCGCACCGCCGCGCTCCCGCGACGAGTAGCGCGGCTGCTGCGTCCGTTCCTCTCGACCGTCACCGTCGTCCAGCGGCGCGGCGCACCGAACAATCAAGTTGTGTGAGAACGTACTGCACGCTAATGGACGTCTGGCAGTGGGTGCTGCTGTACGCGGCGTTCCTCGCGGTCGTCCAGTTGCTGATCTACTACTACCTCCGCCGGGGGCGCGACCGCCAGTCGGTCACCGTCTCCGGCGCGGGCGATCGCGGACGCACCAACGGCACCGTCCCGAACAGTTCCGGGGTTCGAGAGGCGCCCGGATCGCCAGACGACGTCGAGGCCAGCGCCGATCCCGATCCACGGACCGACGAGGACGCGCTGGTCTGCCCGCACTGCGGCGCGCGCAACGAGCGCGAGCCGACGTTCACGTACTGCCGGAACTGCGTGTCGCAGCTCGGCGCCTGAGCGCACCGAAACTTCTGCCGGCCTCCCGCCTCGTGCGATCGTCCGTACCCTTTTAGCTCCGGCGACGAACCGTCCGGTATGCCACGCGGGGTCGCCGTCAACGTCGGTGCCAACACCAACCTGCCCGGTCGTCGGGGCCCGATCTACCCCGACGGCCGGTTTCGGTACGTGCCGATCCCCGAGCGCGAGCCGACCGCCGAGCCGGTGCCGACGTACGCCGACCTCGACCTGGACGTCGACCTGCCGGCCGAGGCGCTCGACGAGCAGGTCCACCTCGACCCGACGTTCGCGGAGTACACCCACTGCGATCGCTACACCTACGGCGACGACTTCGCGGTGAAGGCCGGCCCGCTCTCCGAGCTGTCGGCCGGCGACTACGTGTTCTTCTACGCGACGCTGTCGACCGCTGCGGGTGAGACCGCCCGAGTCCCGCTCGACGCCGACCCGCCGGACGCCGACGCGACGACTGCGGACGCCCCCGCCGACTGGATCGCGCCGGAGTGGGGCGCGTACGTGATCGGCCAGTTCCGACTCGCACGGGACCCGCTCACCGGCGAGGAGTACCGCGCGCTGCCGGCCGACGACCGCTCGTGGTTCGACGCCAACGCACACGTTCGCCGCGAGACGTTCGACGCCCGCGTGCTGCTCGCGGGCGATCCGGACGAGTCGGCGCTGTACGAGCGAGCGATCCCGCTGAGCGCGCAGGACGCCGGCAGCGAGGCTAACCGTCTCGTCACGGACCTGTCCAGCGACTCCGGGAAGGGGCCGTGGTGGCGTCGTCCGATGCGATTCGACGCGGCCGGCGTCGACGAGTTGCTCGCGATCCGCAGGGATCGGGTGATCGAGCGGTGCTTCGACAACTCCTGACGAGTCCGGAGCGCAGACTGGCGACGCCGACCGTCTGACCCCGGTGGATTTTGTCTCGGCGGCCCCAGTTTGTGGTATGGGGGAACGAGCCAAGGAGAACGCGGGCAACGTCGGTCGACACTTCGCAGACTTCGCTCGACGGGACTGGGAACAGCCGACCGAGGGCGGGCCGATCCGATTCGCGGTCGTCGGGATCGGCGGGTTCGCGCGCAACCGCGCGCTGCCGGCGATCGAGGAGGTCGAGACCACCGAGACAACCGTGCTCGTCAGCCGTTCTCTCGACGAGTCCGACCCGATCGTCGACGAGTACGGCGTCGACGCCGTGCTCGGCTACGACGAGTTCCACGAGGGCGCGGCGACCGACAGCTACGACGCGGTGTACGTCGCGACGCCGAACCTGTTCCATCGGGACTACGCCGAGTCCGCCGCCCGATACGGCAAGCACGTCCTCTGCGAGAAGCCTCTGGCCGCGAGCGCCGCCGACGCCGCCGCGATGGTCGACGCCTGCGAGGACGCGGGCGTGACGCTGATGACCGCCTACCGACTCCAGTTCGAGCCGGCCGCGCGTCGCACCCGCGAAATCGTTTCGGAGGGCTGTATCGGCCGGCCGGTCCAGATCCACAGCAACTTCTCGACGAAGCTGCTCGACAGCTTCGGTCCGGATCACTGGCGACTGAACCCCGAGATCGCCGGTGGCGGCGCCCTGCTCGACATCGGCGTCTACCCGCTGAACACCTCGCGATTCCTGCTGGGCGAGGACCCCGTCGCCGTTCAGGGCGCGACCAACTCCTGGGAGCCGGCGTTCAATCAGGTCGACGAGCACGCCGCATTCCAGCTCACCTTCCCCGACGGCGTCGTCGCCTCCTGCTCGACGACGTTCAACGGCCAGCCCAACAGCCAGCTGAAGATCGTCGGCACCGAGGGGTCGATCTCGATCGACTCGCCGTACGGCGACGTACCGCAGGAGATCGTCGTCGAGTGCGGCGATATGCGCATGGAGTACACCGGCGCACCCGTCGACGACGTCGTCGAGGAGGTCGCGTACTTCGCGAACCACGTGCTCACGGATCGCCGCCCCGAACCGGACGGCCGTGACGGGCTCGCCGATCTCCGGGTGGCAGACGCCGTCTACGAGTCCGCCGAGACGGGCGATCGGGTCGAACTCGACGACCTGTAGGCACTACCGCGCTGCGACGCTCGATCGCGGCGAACGAGAGAACGGTTCGATCGCGGCGGCGCTCTGCCGACCGGGACTCGCTCAGCCGGCCAGCGCCGTCTTCACGTCGCTGACGCTCTCGGTCTCGACGATCACGGCGACCTGATCGCCGGACTCGATCGTCGTTCCCGGCAGAGGGATCGTCAGCGACTCGTGCTCGCGACCGTGGGCGTAGATCCGGGCGCTCTCGGGGAGATCCACGTCGCTGACGCGGTTGCCGACCGCCGCCGAGTCGCCGCCGATCGTGAACACCGAGAGCTGGAGCTGCTCGGTCAGGTCCGAGAGAACGTTGAAGTCCCCGCCCAAGAGTGCCGTCTTCGCGCCCGCGGCGCCGAGGCGTTCGGGGTAGATCACCTCGTCGACGTCGTCGGCGTACTTCTGGTAGATGTCCTGGCGGTAGTCCTCGTCGATCCGCAACACGGTGCGGGCGCCGTGGTGCTTGCCGATCATGCAGGCCGCGAAGTTGACGTTGAGATCGCCGGTGAGGCCGGCGACGGCGTCGATCGTCGCCATCTCGATCGCCTCGAACGTCTCGTCCTCGGCGCCGTCGCCGTCGACGACCCGAAACCCGTCGCTCCGGCCCCGATCGATCTTCTCCGGGTCGTTCTCGACGACGATGACCTCGTGTCCCTCCTCGCGCAGGATGCGGGCCGTCCGGATGCCGACCCGACCGTACCCCACGATAACAAACTTCATGCGAGATGCCTACGCGGTCGACCCTCAAAAAGACTGGTCCCCGATTCGCCGCCGGGCGTCGGTCCGGAACCGACCCCGAGAGCGGTCCCGCTGTGCCCCTCAGCGCCGATTCGACTGCACCGAGAGCACGTCGCTGACGTTCTCCAGCTCCCGTGAGAGCAACACGACGATGTCGTCGATCGCGACGATCCCCTCCAGAGCGCCGTCGCCGTCGATCACCGGCAACCTGCGCACGCTTGCCTCGGACAGCCGCTGGGTCACCTCGAACACGCTCGTCCCGGCGGTGACGGTGACGACGTCGCCGGCCATCACGTTGGACACCGCCCGATCGGCGAGCGTTCCCTCGTCGTCGACCGACAGCGCGATCGTCCGGTCGGTGACGATCCCGACCGGCGACTCGTCGTCGTCGATCACGACGACGCTGCCGACCTCCTCGGTGGCCATCGTCGCGGCGACCTCGTGCAGCGGCGTGTCCCTCGACGCCGTGACGACATCCTCGACCATGATCTCGTCTATCGTTCGCGGCTGGATCGCTCGCTCGCCCCCGGACTGATCGATTCCTGGGGTGCCGCGTCCGGATCGGGCGCGGTGCTGCTGGGCTCCGGTTCCGCCGCCGGTCCGTCGGCGTGAACTGGGGGCGTCACCCCGTTTCCAGTCGCCGGAGACCCGAGCCTGCTCCTGGTAGCTGCCGAGCTGCTGGCTTCGACTGGGCTGCTGCCCGCCCTGCTGGGACTGCTGGCTCCCCTGTCGCGACGGCGTCTGCTCTGGCTGGCGTGGCGGCGCTCGAGGAGACGACTGCTGGCCACGCTGTGGCGGCTGCTGCCCCTGCTGTGGGGATCGCTGGCGTTGGGACGGCTGCTGGCGTTCGCCCGGTTGCTGTCGGGGCGGTTGTTGCCTCTGCTGTGATGGTTGTCCCCCTTGCTGTGACGGTTGTTGCTCCTGCTGTGACGCTCGCTGCTGCGACGGTCGCCGCTGCGGCTGGTCTCGTCGTGACGATTGGGGCTGTTGGCGACGTGTCGGTTGCTGCTGCGGCGGTTGCCGTCGCCCGGTTTCCGACTGCTGCCCGCCCTTTGGCGGTTGCTGTTCCCCTCGTCCGCGGCCGAACGGTCGTTCCCGATTCGGGTTCCCCTGTTCTCGGTGTCTGTCCGCCGATGCTCGTCGGTCCGGTCGCTCGTCGTCTCTGTCTCGTGGCATGATAGGTGCTCGCGGGTGTCGCCGTCGCTGGAACGCGACGCGGTAGATACGCCGGTGAGCAGGACTCGGTTCCACGAGTCCGCGTAAAAAGTGGGCAAACCGTTCAGTCGTAGTGCGGTCGTACCCGCGCTGAACGGTTCGGTAAGACTGCGTTAGGAGGTCCGGAGCGGAGTGCAGGTTTGTCGCGCGACTCCTCCCGGAGACGGGGCGTCGAGACGAGGACGGACGACCTGGATCAGGACCGCCAGGAGCCGACGGCGTTCCGGAGCCGGCCGGGGACGCCCAGTAGCGACAGGCCGGCGCCGACCAGCACCATCAGCACGTACAGCCCCAGCGTCGACAGCCAGATGACGATCATCGCGAAGATCGCCCAGCCGCCGCCCAGGTAGGGCGTGTACAGCGCCGCACGTAGCGCTTGAGATCGCCCTCGAACTCGTCGCGGTCGACCGTCTTGTCGTCGACCTCGTCCTCGAACTCGTCGAGCTCCGAGCGCAGGTCCGCGATCTCGCTGTTCAGTCGCGCGACCTCGCTCGCCGGCGCCGTCCCCGGCCGGACGCGCTCGGAGGCGGTCGGCTCGTCGGCGGCGGTGCCGCCGTCGGTCTCCGGGTCGCTCGTCCCGGTGTTCTGGCCGTTCGCCCCGGTCGAGCTGTCCGAGCCCGCCGTCCCCTCGGAGTCGTCGTCGGCGTCGTCCGGTCGTTCGGGTGAGTCCTCGCCAGTCATCGCTTCGGTTGTGTCGGTGTGTCGAGCGCCATCACGTTGTACTTGCCGGTCTGTCGTCGTTCGTTCGCTCGTTTCGCGCGTGTTCGTTTCGTCTGCGCCGCGGGGTTGGGTCGCGTCGGCATCCCCAGCGTTCGGCCCGTTACCGGTACCAGCGCCCCTCGCCTCGCGTGACAGCCCGCTCGGATCGTACCCCGGTTCGTAGTCCATCGCCGCGGCGTCGTCGGCGTCGAGCCGATCGGCCAGCACCGCGTTGACCACCGCGCCCAGCATCACGATCAGCGCGCCGAAGTACAGCCAGGTCACGAGCAGCAACACCCCGCCGAGCACGCCGTAGGCCGCGAAGTTGCCCGCGTTGGCCGAGTAGAGCTGGAAGCCGGCGCCCAGCACCACCCAGCCCAGCGACGCGAACAGCGTCCCCGGCAGCGCCTCGCGCGGCTCGATGTCGGCGTCGGGCAACAGCAGGTACATCGGGTAGAACACGACCGCCAGCGTCGCCACCAGCAGCGCGAACCCGATCTGGGCCGACAGCTCGCCCGCGGGCAGTCGGTCGATCGCCGCTCCGACGACGGTCATCGACGCGACGCCGACGACGATCGCCAGCGAGACCGCGACGGCGTTGAGAAGCTCGTTGAGGATCGTCTTCGAGCCGATGGTGCCGTACACCTGCGAGAACGCCTTGTCGAGTCCTCGAAACAGCCGCAGCCCGCTCCAGAGCAACACGACGGTGCCGACGATCGTCGCGCCGCCGCGGCCGGACTCGCCGGTCAGGGCTTCGGCCAACAGCTCCTGGGCCTCCGGCGTGAGAAACTCGCTGGCGGTCGCGACGACCTGCCCCTCGAAGACGGCGCCGCCCATCACCGAGGCGATCACCAGTCCCAGCAGCGACAGCGGGATCAGCGAGACGAACGCGTAGTAGGCGACCGCGGCCGCCA
>SDGW01001192.1_pt1 | contig 10772 bp, 12 predicted proteins | sample 2873831 | NCBI WGS metagenome assembly SDGW01 (sample SAMN08132700, study PRJNA421101) | hypersaline lake metagenome | isolation source: celular fraction 0.22 microns magnesium sulfate-rich crust from ephemeral... | place: Spain: Penahueca Lagoon, Toledo | collected 2011-07
AACGCACAGGACGAGCAGGTCCCTTTCTTGTACTTGTGGTCGATGACCGCCGAGGAACCGATCGACTCCATCCGGTCGAACGACTGCTCTTCGAAGTACTTCGTCGGAATGGCCTCGACGGCGTTGGCGTACGCCGACACCGAAACCGTGCCGGCGTCTTTCCTCGGACTGTCGGAGTTGGCCGCCTCCTGATGCACGGCGCTCGTGACCTCCTCGTCCAGGTCGTACTCCGGGCGGGAGTCGCCGTCGAAGGTGATGAACTTCACACCCTTCGCGCCGAGTACCGCACCGAGCCCGCCGCGACCGAACGCGCGCGATTCGGAGGTGATGATCGCCGCGTAGCGAACCTCGTTCTCGCCGGCCGGCCCGACGATGGCGGTGTTCTCCATCCCGATGTCGTGTTCCTCGTCGACGTACTCGACGACCTCGTCGATCGTCGCTTCCTCGAGGTCGGATACGTTCTCGAACGTAACGCCGTCGTCGCGGACGTGGATGCCGACGAGTTCGTCGCTCGCACCCGTGAATTCGACCGCGCCGTACCCCGTCTCGACGAACGGTCGGGACATGAATCCGCCTGCGTTCGAGGAGAGCAGTCCGTCCGTCAGCGGTGACAGCCCCGTACAGTTCATCCGCCCGGTGAAACTCATCGTCGACGTCTGGAGCGGCCCCGTCGCGAAGACGAGCCGGTTTTCCGGCCCGAGCGGGTCCGCGTCGAACGGAATCCGGTCGTGCGCGAGTTTCGTTCCAACCCCACGGCCCCCGATGAACGATTGCAGCACGTCGTCGATGTCTTCTTGCGTCGTCGTTCGGTCCCCGACGTCGATACTGAGCAGCGGCCCTTTCCCGTGTATCATTACCAATCATGTCATTGTATGCCGAACTAATAAATCGACGGCACGTATTTTCGGGATAGTTATTACAGCGTTAGCGATCGCGGGCGTCGATTGAGAGCAGGTAGCTCCCGCGCCGCACGTGTCCTCTGACGGACGGAGATGAAACTCCGCGTCGTTGGTTCGTGGAAAAAGCCTAGGCCGGAATTTGAACCAGAGGCAGACGTGCTCGTTACACTGCGCGCGACTGCCAGGGATTCAAATTCCGCGACCGGCGATTTCACTCACGGGAGGACGCGGAGATGAAACTCCGCGTCGTTGGTTCGTGGAAAAAGCCTAGGCCGGAATTTGAATCCGGGGTCTCGTCCTTACCAAGGACGCGCTTTACCGCTAAGCTACCCAGGCATACCGTCGTTGTGTCCGCAATACACGGTAACAGGAGATTGTCTTTAGGCGTTTCGATTTAGTGGTCCGCCGAGGTCCGCGCTTCCCCGGTCGGCGAGGAGTCGGTCCCGACCAGTCCGTCGAGCCGGTCGAGGGCGGTCTCGGTGAGGACGGCGTCGGCCGGTGGCAGGCCGCTACCGGCGTCGGCGAGGTCTGTGACGAACTCCCGGAGGTGGACCGGTGTGCTGGCGCCGGTGCCCGTCGTGCCGGCGACGACGGCGAGTTCGAGCACGTCGGCTTCGAGGTTGTGATCCAGCGTCGAGTCGTCGGTCTCACGGCGAACGGTCTGGTCGCGGCCGAACGATCGGACGACCGAGACGGCGGCGTCGGCGGCTTCCGTTCGAGCGAGCAGGTAGAATCCTCGTGCCACCAGAATGTCGGCGACGAGGACGTCCACGTCGGCGGCAGCGGCGCGTCGCGATTTGCCGTCCGGATCGGGCCGGTCGGCGGTGACCGGGACTGCCTGCCAGGCGTCGCTCGGCTCGCCGTTGTCCCACGGGCTCTCGTGAGCCAGTGCTCGGGTCAGGCGCAGGCCTTCGTAGATGAGCTGTACGCCGGCAGCACGGTCGTCGATGCCCTCAGTGCCGACCGCATCGTCGACGGCCGCTGCGCTGAGAAGCGTGAGTACCCCAGGAGCCATCGAACCGGCCTCGACGCGTTGCTCGATGCGCTCGAAGAGCCGGGTGGGGTCGACGTCGTCGACTGCTTCCAGCGCCGCTCGCCGGACCGCAGCGGCTTCCTCCATTACCGCGACCTAGCGGCGGGAAAGGCAAAGACCTTTGGAAACGACCGACCAGCACTGTCCAATGCTTGCCACGACTGACGAGGGGTCCCTTCGGGTGATTACGCTCGACCGCCCCGACCGGCGGAACGCGCTGACCCCCGATGGATTGGACGCGCTGCAAACGGCCGTGATCGAGACCGATGCCCCAGTGATCTACCTCCGCGGGGCCGGCGACGCCTTCTGTGCCGGGGCCGACCTGGACGTGGTCGCCGATCTCGACGAGGAAGAGGCAGCAGCGTTCGCAGAACACGGGCAGGCCGTCGCGCGGGCCATCGAAACCACCGACAGCGTCGTCGTCGCCGGCATCGACGGGCCGGCGCGAGGCGGCGGCGTCGAGTTGGCGTTGGCCTGTGACCTGCGCGTGGCGACCGAGCGCGCGACGTTCGCGGAGACCGGGGTGACGCTCGGCCTGTTCGGCGCGTGGGGCGGGACGGTTCGATTGCCCCGCGTCGTCGGCGAGGGTGAGGCGATGGACATCGCACTCTCGGGTCGCGTCGTCGACGCCGAGGACGCACTCCGGATGGGACTGGTCTCGCGCGTCGTCGCCGACCCGAAAGCCGTCGCCGAGTCGCTGACCGACAACGACCACACCGCGCTCTCGCTGCTGAAAGACCGGATGCGAGATACGGCACCCCAGGAGACACAGGAGGCGCGCGAAGCCGAAACGTTCGCGACGCTCGTCGAACGAGCGGAGTTCGATCGCGTATGAGCGTCCGGAATCCATCCGTGCGTGTGGGAATATCTCGTGAACCGAAAGGATTGAATTATAGAATCGCCAAGCAGTTGAGACGACAAGGGAGAGCACATGCCGGACTGTAACTACTGTGAGGAATCGTTCGCCGACGAGGATGCCTATCTAGAGCATCTCCACGCGGCGCACGACGAGGCGGAACTCAGCAGAATCGACAGGCGGCGCGTCGAGCAACACGTGGAGGACAGAGCGGGGGGAGGATTCCCGACCGGGCCGGTCGTCCTCGGCGGGTTACTCCTGTTCACCGTCGGCGTTCTCGTCTACGTGACGTTTTTCGTCTGGGGAGGCAGCAGTGCTGCGACCACGCCGATGAGTGACGTCGAGCAGACCCCGACGAACGTGGGGGACGTCCACGAGCACGGGCGGATCAACGTCACCATCGACGGGCAAACGCTCGATTTCAGCCAGCCACGGTTCCAGAAGCCACAGGAGTACCCCGGATTCCACTTCGAGGCCGGCGACGGGTCGGCCTGGCACGTCCACGCACAAGGGGTCACTCTCGAATACGCGATGGCAACGCTGGGAATCGACGTCACGGAGAACACCGTAACGTACGAGGGAACAACCTACAGGGGTAGCGATCCGAACACGAACGTCACCGTTCAAGTGAACAACAAGTCCGTCGACCCGGCGACGTACGAACTCTCGGGCGTTAACTCCCCCAACGGCCAGGGCGGCGACTTCGTCCGTATCCTCGTCGAACTGAACGAATCGACGTAACTCAGTACAGCGGCTCGGGGCCGGGGGGCGCCTGTCGTTTGTGCGCGCTGCGCTCGTAGAGGTGCCGGACGTGCTCGACCAGGTCTTCGTCGACGTCGAGCGTCCGGACCGTCGCGGCCGTCGACAGCGGGCCGTCGACGTGGAGTGCGAGGATCGAATCGAGCGTGTCGTAGTCGAGGCCGAGTTCCTCCTCGTCGGTCTGTCCGGACCACATCTCGGCGCTGGCGGTCTTCTCGGCGAGGTCGTCCTCGACGCCGAGGTGTTTCGCGAGCTGGCGGACCTGCTGTTTGTAGAGGTTGGCGATTGGGTGGCAGTCCACGGCACCGTCGCCGTACTTCGTGAAGTAGCCCACGAGCGCCTCGCTGCGATTGCCCGTCCCAAGGACCAGTGCCTGCCGGCGGTTCGCGGCGAAGTAGTTGAGGACTGCTCGCGTGCGGACGCGAAGGTTCCCTACGGCCGTCTTGAGCGGATCGCTGCTCGTGTCAACGTCCGCGTCGACGCTCGGGACGGCCGCCAGCATGGCGTCGACGATGGGTTCGATCTCGATGACGTCGTAGGAGATCCCCAGCGTCTCGGCGACGCGCTCGGCGTCGCTCATGTTCCGGTCGCGGTTGACCTCACTGGGCATCACTAACCCGTGGACGTGGTCGGCTCCGAGCGCCTCGACGGCGAGATACGCCGTGGTGGTGCTGTCGATGCCCCCCGAGAGGCCGAGGACGGCATCTTCGACGCCAGCGGCGTCGAGTTGGTCCTGGATGAACGCGACAATGTGCTCGCGATGGCGTTCCAGTTCGCCCGCTGACAACGAGAGGTCGACCAGTTCATCAGCCCGCTCGACCGAACTCGATTCAGACATGCGAGTAGCTACGTCCGGGAGAAACTATACGCTTTCTATCCGGCGAATTACGCCAACATTATCGGGATATCCGGGTAAGAATCGAAAAATCGTCCAACAATACCGCGTGATGGCGGCCGTTCGGAGAGACCACCATCGTAGCTGCTCACCGTGGCCGTGTTACGCCGATCTTACATCGGGGGACCTTGGCCCTGTCCTTGTCCCATTCCCTGTCCGGGTTGGTCGGCCGTCTCGTCTTCGAGGACGAGCACCCGGAACGTCTCGTTACCGGCGGCCTCCTCAGGATTGAGGTAGCCGGTCGCGATGCCGGTGTAGGCCTGGCCGCCCTCGACGGAGACGTCGACCGTCGTCACGACCTCGCCGTCGTTGTTTGCCGTCGCCGGCCGGACTTCGAGCGTGTAATCGCCCGGTGGCACGGTCTCGTAGTCCGTCGCGTTGGCGAAGCTCACGTTGTCGAACAACACGTCACCGCTCTCCGCGACGGTCACGTCGACCGTCGGCGCGTCGGGAGAGAGGTGCGCGAGTCGGACCATCGATTCGTTCTCGCCCGGTTGCGCGTCGTCAGCGAGCAGGACCGGCGTGAAGGCGCGTTCCGCACCGGGAGTGACCTCGCCAGCGGCAGCGATGGTGAACTGTCCAGGTTTGACCGGGATGTCCTGCTGGAACACCACGTTGCTGGCGTTGCCAGCCTCCGTGATCGTGACGTTGTGCATTCCGGGCCGGAGCTCGACGTAGTCCGTCGCGTTCCCGAACGCGAGGTCTTCGACGGCCGGTTCACCGTCGACGTAGATGTCGACCGGCGGCGCGTCGGGGGACGCGTGGACGAGCCGGACCTGCGCCTGCCCCTGTGACTGGTTCTGCGCCTGCGATTGGTTCGGGGCCTGTTCCTGTGTGGCCGCTACTGCGCCACCAGCGATCGCGATGCTGCCGATCGCGACCGTTGCCAGCGTGAGCGCCACCAGTTGTACTGCCGTCAATCCTCTGTTGTCGCTGCCAGACATGCACCGCACACATTGGCCGACAGCACCTTCGTTATGAGTGAGATATTCGAGACCGCCGGACGGCTCCCCGTGAAGGGTCACTGGAAAGACTGAATTTTCGAAAAATCGTAGCGATGCGGTCCGCATCCGACAGGGGCCAGGAGAAACGAGTTCGACAGCGACCGGTCCGTGTTCACACAGAGTTCGTTCCTGTTCTGGAGTAACGGGAGCTATGTCGACTGCAGTGGGCAGATTACCGAAAGCACGCGTCTGTTTCGGTGAGCTTTCGAGACGATGCTCGCCGGCGTTCGCGTAGCCGGAAGCGCTACGTTCAAGTGCCGCGGTCGGATACGAATGGAACAAGCGCCGGTGTCCTGCGGAGCGAAGCGACGCAGGGCTCGGGGCGTGAGCAAAGCGACCGAAGCGCCGGTGTCTCACCGAGCGAAGTGAGGTGAGGCTCGGGGCGTGAACGAAGTGAACGCGCCGGTGGTCTAGTGGTAGGACATGAGCTTCCCAAGCTCATAGCCCGGGTTCAATTCCCGGCCGGCGCATTTTGTGGCGAACAATTCGTGAGCCACAAATGCAACTCGTACGGGAATTGAACCCTGGGAGTCGCAGCACCCGAGCAAAGCGAGGGTGACCGTCTCCATCCGGTTCAATTCCCGGCCGGCGCATCCTGCGACGAACGGATGTGAGGAGCGAATGCGCTCCCGGCCGGCGCACTTCTGTGAGGAATACCCCGCGAGTGGCGAGCACCGCCGTCGCTCACCGGGCCGCCACCACTGGCTGTGCTGCGGGTACCGCTACTGCCGGACGAACAGGCCAGTTGCGATGGCAATACCGGCAACGACGCCGGCGGCTGCGGTCGGTCCCGTCACAGCAGGGAGGCCCTCCCGTGACGCGGGCGTCGATGCCGCCGGTTCGGCTGCGGCGCTAGCCGCGGTCGCCGGCGGGACCATCGTTCGGGTCGTCTCGTTGGTGCCGGTCCCAGTCGGCACGGCCGCTGCGGTCCCGGCGATCAGGCCGCCGACCAGGACTGCGAGAACGAGCCCCGTCACTGCCAGCGATCGTGCTGATTCGGTCGTGACGACCGACGATTCCCCCACTCCGGACTGCGTGCTGAAACGGTTCATTGCTACCCCCCGGAAGCCGACCCGTACTGTGCGCCGACTTCGCCGGCGTCACCCCCTACAGGTCCCAAACTTCCGTCTGACAGCTACGTCTGGCGTATTCCCTTGTAAGCGTTCGTTTCGTTTTCATTATCCCGGCTAGTGGAATAAATGCGGATAGTGTCATGCGACATCCTGTGTGCGGAACAGTTAGATGTCCAACTAGAAACCCGAAACAACAACGGATGGATGCGGGCTGAACCCCCTGGCGAGTATGACAATGCGATGATTATATTACACTTTAGGGGAAGTTACTGACAGGCGATGGACTGGGAGGAGTTCGTCGAGGAGGGGATGTACGAGACGCTCTTCGAGTGGATCGTTCCGATGGTGAGCCTGATGTTGCTCGGGCTGACCACGGGGTTCGCACGGTTACACGTCACACAGCCGTTCTTTTTCGTGGTGGACCTGCTGTTGCCGGCGCTGTTCGTGATGCTCATCGTCTGGCAGGGGTTGCAACTCCACAAGTCGGGGCTCGCGACGGGGCAGCGACGGACAGTCGCCGTCTGGTACGCGCTGGGAATCTACACGATGCTCGGCCTCGGCGGCTGGACGGTGCTGCTGGAGATACTCGGCCAGTCGAACGTGCCGATGAGCGTCGAGATACTCACGCAGGTCGTCGCGGGCGGCTTTTTCGGGTTGCTGGTCGGGACCGCACAGGTGCGATCCCAGCAGAACGCCCAGGCGGCGACGCAGGCGAAACTCGAACAGGAATTCCTCGAACGGCAGCAGGAGACCAACGAAGTGTTGAACCGGATCCTGCGCCACCACCTGCTGAACGGCCTGACGGTCATCCGCGGACAGACGCAGATCCTCGAAACTCACGTCGACGAGGACGGCGAGGAGTACGTCGAGACGGTCATCGACCAGGCCAGCGAGATGGCGGACACCATCGAGGAGATCCGGACGATCACTCGGACGCTCACCGAGGAGCCGGAACTGCTCCCGGTCGACCTGGCGTCGGTCCTCGACACGCAACTGGAGCGAGCGCGGACGAACTACCCGGAGGCGACGTTCGAACTGAACGGGGCGGACCCGGAGGGCATCGCAGTGGAAGCCAACGACCTGCTCGGGCGGGCGCTGGCAAACGTTCTCAGTAACGGCGTCGAACACAACACGGACGCGGAGCCACACGTCGAAGTGTCGCTCACCGAGCGCGACGACGAAGTGCTGGTGGCCGTCGCGGACAACGGACCTGGCGTGGCCGACGAGCGGAAAACCGAGGTGTTCGAGGCGAGCGAACGCGGGATAAACAGCGACGGCGAGGGACTTGGACTGTTTCTGACCGCGTCGATCGTCCGGCAGTACGGTGGCGAGTCCTGGATGGAAGACAGAGCGGAACAAAGTTCGACAGCCAGCCGGACAGAGCCCGACGGGAACCAGTCGGGGAGCGTGGTGAAGCTGTCGCTCCCGAAAGCCTGAGCGGCCGGCCGGGTGTCGACGAGCGATTACTCCAAGAAGTCGGGAAACTCGGTCTGTTCCGGGTCCGGGTCGGGGCGGTCGATCGCCTCGGACCGATCGGCGACGGCAGAGGGGAAGTCAGTGGGACGTTGGACGGCGTCTTTGAGGAATTCGACGGCGTCGACGTCCCAATCCTCGTCGATACCGATCAACTCCGCGTCGAACTCCTCGGTGAGGAGTCGGCGCCAGAGGGTCATCCCGCGAGCATCGATCTCCTGCATCCGTTGTTTCGTCTTGCCTTTCCCCTCCTTGTAGGCGAGTTCGACGATGCTGGCGTCGTAGTTCGTCCCCATCTCTTCCTGGACTGCTTCGAACTCCTCTTCGTTGGGTTCGCCCATCGAGGCGGCGACACCGAGCGCGAACGCGCGGACCATCGCCTCGTCGCGATCGAGCGAGTCCCAGTCGGGGTCGAACTGTTCCTCGTAGAGGCTCATCGTTTGACCTTTTCGTCAGGGTACACCCGGAGGCCACTGTCGGAGAAGCCGACCTTGTGGATGTCACAGTCGATGGCCGTCCCGCGCATCTTGATGGTCTGGACGCCCCGGGTCATCCCGCCCGACTCCATGTAGTTGTGGAAGAAGACGACGCCGTGAGCCAGATAGTGCTCGTCGGCGTAGGAGGTCGGGTCGGTCATCTCCGAGATGAGGAGAATGGTCGTGTCCGTCTGTTTCAGCGCGGAGAGAAACCCGGTGATCTCGTCGGACATGTCCGAGAAGAAGTGCTGGAGGAGCATCGTCGAGTCGATGACCGCCCGGTCGATCCCGTTCGAGTCGATGAATGCCGCCAGGCGATTGGTCAGGCCTCCTTCGGTCCCGAACTGCGTGATGGTCCGCTTGCCGGCTTCGGTGACGAGGTTGAGGAACTGCACTCGATCCGACCGCATCACCTTCTCGAAGCCGAAATCGAAGTTCCCCATGTCGTGGATGAGTTCCTCTTTCGACTCGTGCATCGTCACGTACAGACAGTTCTCGCCGTTCCGTGCCCCATCCGTGATAAACTGCGAAGAGAACGTGGTTTTCCCGCTGCCCGGCGGGCCGCTCACCACGTACAGCCGCTGCGCCGGGAGACCGCCCTCGACGAGCTCGTCGAAGCCCGGGACGCCGGTCGAAACTCTCATGCGCTCAACATACCCACGTCCGACCATAGTTGTTTGCTTCTTGTTCTCACGATTGAGAACGCAACCGATAGACGACGAGGGGTCGCTTCGATCAGGGGACAGTTTCGTCAGTCAGCGAAACACTCTTCGAAGGATTGGTGCGCCCGGATAGCGAGGAGTCGTTCGGTCGTCTCGGCGTCGAATTTCATGGGACGGCGCCACCACGGGCCCTTTCCGGAGTCGCTCGAAAGCTCGGTGACCAGCCGGTTCGCGTCGCTCCCGGTCGTCCGGGTGCTCAGCGGGATCGCCGTGTCGTAGAGCGCGGACCCGTCGGTGTCGCCCGCGACGAGGACGCGCGCGTCGAACTCGCTGCGCTTGACGTGGGCATTGTTCGCGTAGGGTGTCCGCTCGGTCGCCGACAGCTCGCGGTACTCCTCGCCAGTGATGGCGTCGCGAGCCAGGCGGAACTGGCCGATGAGGAAGGCGCCCCACTCCGGCGGTGCCCAGTCGGGGCGGTCAGCGTCCGTCGAGAGCGTCGCGTAGAAGAACAGGTAATCGCCTTTCGCGAGTTCCGACAGCGGACTGGCTTTGATCCCGTGTTCGTCGCCGTAGGAGTAGCGGTCGCAGTGTGGATACTCGGGAAACTCCGGGTCGAGATGCACCGGCGCGTCCCGGTACCCCTCGGGAAGGTCCGTCTCGACGTCGAGATCGGCGTAGGTGGGGACGGCGTCGCTCGTCGGTTTCGACTCGGGAATCGGAATGTACTCGAAGGAGCCATCGGGGAACAGTGGCCCGCGGACGCCAGGCTCGTTGGTGTTGGCGGCGACGTTGATCGCGACGCTCTGCATACCCGCACTCTGCGGAGTGCAGGGAAAAACGGCTCGCTACCGCAGCGGCGAAACGCACTGTTTGCAGTATCGATACGTGGCCGCCTGCTCGTTGAACGCACCGCAGTGTTGGCAGTACAGACCGTCGTCGTCGGTCTCGCTGCCGGTCTGATCCCGCTTCAGTCGGTCGCCCGCCGCGTACCGCTCGCCGGCCCCAGGCGAGGGCTGCTCGACCGATGGCTCGCTGTCCCGGAAATACCGGTACACCAGCAACTGAAGGAGACTGAACCCCACGATGTACGCCACGATCCAGGTCCAGACCTCCATGCCGTGTGGTACGGTGCCACACTACTTGGTTCTGTCCCCCGCCTTTCTCACCGTCGGGTGGTCTCGCGTTACTCGGCCACCGCTCCTCGAAAAACGTGGGCGAAACACTGCACCAGGCTCCCTTCGGTCGCCTGGAGTGACCCGGCACGCAAGCGCGCCGGATGCTAGCGTGTTCAACGGTCGTGCTGACTGTACGTCGAAAATCACCCGCTTTCGGCGGATCTGCTCTGGATCGCCGAAGCGCGCAGTCCGGCGTAAGCGTATCCGAGAAGTGCGCCAACGAAGCCACCGATCCCAGCACCGACTGCTCCGCCGATGCCGGACGCGGTGCCGATCAGCAAGCCCATGCCGGCGACAACACCGGCACTGATTGGCCCAGCTCGCTGTGCGCGCTGTCGGATATTGGAGTCTGTCCAGTCAACAGCACCCAGTCGCTGTCTGCCCCTCATCAGCCGACCGTTGTGTCAGTGATGCAAGTAGCTGTTTCCATCTGACCCGATTCGTGATGGACATCACGTAGTGTGTCT
>SDGW01001193.1_pt1 | contig 10764 bp, 12 predicted proteins | sample 2873831 | NCBI WGS metagenome assembly SDGW01 (sample SAMN08132700, study PRJNA421101) | hypersaline lake metagenome | isolation source: celular fraction 0.22 microns magnesium sulfate-rich crust from ephemeral... | place: Spain: Penahueca Lagoon, Toledo | collected 2011-07
CCCCGACGGACCGGCGGCGGTCGGCCGTACCAGATTCGGGATAGACTACCCCGGTCCCCGTCTCGAAGAGTCGACCCGACTTCTATCAGCGTCCAGCTGGAGTCGACGAGTAAGACGGAATCGGATCGAACTGCGTCCGGGACCTCCTCGACACGCCTGGGGGTTCTCGCTGGTGTCGAGCAGCCTCGTCGGCCAGGCGCTCGGCACCGGCGACGGACGGCGCACCGGGACGTACACGTGGGAGATCATCCCGTTCGGGACCGCCATGTACGCCTTCGGTGCCGTCGCCGTGCTGGGGCACCCGGCAGGTGGCGGGGCTGTTCGTCTCCGACCCCGGGTTGGTCCCGCTGGTGACGCCGTTCGTCGTGGTCGCCGCCGTCAGCGTCGTCTTCCGCGGCATCAACGCCGGCACGACCGGCCCGCTCCGGGCCAGCGGCGACACGACCTGGCCGTTCTACGGGCAGTTGCTCGGCCTCTACGCGGCGACCCTCCCGCTGGCGTACGCCGGCGCCGCCGTCCCGCTCGGCCCGCTGGCCGCGGTGACGCCGCTCGGGCTCGAGGCGCTGTACGTCGCGCTCGTCCTCGAGACGCTGGTCCCCGCGGCCGTCACGTACTACCGGTTCGACACCGGGTCGTGGACGGTCGTCAGTCGCGCGTACCGGCCCGAGCCGACGGCAGACGACTGAGGCAGGGGCCCGGACTCCCCGCCACACGGCGGCCGGCTCGTCCAGATTCTTTTGAACGGCACCGTCAGTCACGGCCGTCCCCATGGCCCCGTGTGCCACGCCCGGGATACAATTAATACCGGCGCCCCAGTGGGTGGAAGCCGACGCGTTCGACTCCCGACGCACGGTGATACAGCGACACACGAAGAGGTGAGTACAGATGACGATTGACGATCTCGACCTGACGTACAGCGACGACGAGCTACGGACGTTCATCGAAGACGCGGTCGCCCGGAAGGGGACCGAACACCGGCCCCGCTTCTACGCGGTCACGGGCAGCCACATCTACGGGTTCGACAGCGTGGAGAGCGACATCGACGTCCGCGGACTCCACGTGGTCCCGCCCGATGAGTACGCGTACCTGCAGACCCCGGCGAGCGAGGTCACCATCAACATGGACGGGACGACCGAGGGGTTCGAGGAGTACGCCGAGGTCGACCTCCGGAGCTACGAGCTCAAGCAGTTCGGGTCGCTGCTCTACGAGGCCAACTACAACGTCCTCGAGCTGGTCTTCGAGGCGCCGACGGTGATGAACGGGATGCCCCTGGAGATGGACGCGCTCCGGGACCTCGTCCGGGAGTTCCTGCCGATGAACGTCCCGCACGCCTACCTCGGGATGGCGAAGTCGAACTACTACAAGCACCTCGATCCCCAGAAGACCGAGGGATACGACCCGCGGCCGAAGAAGTTCCTCTACGTCTACCGGGGGCTGCTCGGCGCGCAGTACGTCCTCGACCACGAGGACGTCGAGGCGGACATCCACCGGCTGGCAGAGACCGTCGACGGCGGCGATCCGGACCTGGTCGCGGAACTGGTCGAACACAAACGCGAGGCCGACGAACCGGAGGTCCCGCAGGAGCTGGCAGAGCGGGCCCGGGAGGCGATCGCGGCGCAGTTCAACGAACTCGACGAACTCCCCGACCCTGACAAGAGCGGCTATCGAGACGCCATCGACGACTGGATGCGGAAGGTCCGGACGTGACTCCGTCGGACCGAGGATTCTGGGCGCATGATACAGTCTGGAAGGGCGCTGGGATGGTCCCAGTGCCCAGCGGTTCGAATCCGCGTGCGCCATTCCGCGGCGGGTCCGGCCGTGAACGGGCAGCGATGCCTCTCCGCGACCACGTCCCGTCGCACCGACGGTAACGCGTCGGTTCCACTTGCGGGTGGTCGTCGAGACGGAGCGTTACTTCCTCCGGCACCCAGTGGGTTCAACTCCCGCCGTCCTCGCGAGCACAGCGAGCGAGGGCTCGGAAGACGAGCGCAGCGAGTCTTCCGGCGGTAGACGAGGTCTCGACCGTACTCGTCCGGACAAAGGGGACGACCCCGATAATGGACACCTCGCTCTGTCGATTTGCCGGTCGCCGCGCTCCAGTGGAGTAGCGGCCAAACTCGCGACCCTTTCGAGGTCGAACCCTGGAAGACGAACGAAGTGAGTCTTCCTCCGGTTCGAATCCGGGCTGGAGCACTTGAGGTGGCCGTCGAGGCGGAGCGTTACTTCCATTGGCACCCAGCGGGTTCGAATCCCGCGCCGCTCCGTCGGTTTTCCGGCCGCCCGTCACTCGCGGCGACCGTCGAGCGGGAGCGGTCCTTCGCTTACGCGATATCCGGGTTCGAATTTCGAGAGACGCTGCGAGTGTCTCTCGACCCTCGCGAAGCAGCTGGCTTCGCTCAGTCCCGGCGCGCTGCCACCGGTCTCGGCAGCCGTCCGACGGCCGACCACGGCCGCCTCGGGCGTGGATTCCCCAGCGTGGATCGGCAACCATCACCGCTCCTGCGACTTTCCGGTCGCCGTCACGGTGGTCGTCGAGCTGGAGCGTTACTTCGCCTGTTAAGCGAGAGCTCCGGGTTCGAGTCCCGGGAGCTGTCGGTGCGGCTCCGGCCCGGCGAAGCCGCTGGTTTCGCCAGGTCTGGGACGAATCGGCCGCTCTGGTGTAACTGGAAACACGCTATTCCTCGCTCCGGCGGTTTTCCGACCACCGTTCTGTCCCCATCAATCAACGGGGAGAAAGCTTACTACAGAACAAAGTCCTGAAACAATCAGACGCCGTCGAGGTGGCGAGTTACTTCCGAATCTCTGCAAATCCCCGATCCGAACGGATCGGATTCTCGCCGCCGGTTTTCCGGCGTCGTACTCGTTCCCGTAGCCGATGGGACAGCGACTGGCCTTCGAGCCAGCCGTTGCGGGTTCGACTCCTGCCGGGGACGTTCACCGCTCGCACAGGTCGCGAGCGGTCTTCTTTCGGGGTCGCCAGTTGCGGCCCCGGTGATGGTATGGAGTTCAACGACACCAAACAGACGGTCGCGGAGGCGACGCGGACGACCAACAACGAGGGCGGGGAGGCGTTCGAGCCCGCCGACCCGCGCCTCGCCCTGTACAAGCGCACGATCAACCAGCTGCTGGAGGACTCCTTCTACGAGTCCGACGAGGAGCACCTCGCCGCTATCGTCGAGCGGTTCGACGCCGCCGCGGACGCGGACCCGGAGTTCGTCCTGAAACTCGCCGCGTACGCCCGCCAGGAGCTGTACCTGCGCGACGTCCCGAAGGTCCTGCTCGTGCTGGCGGCCAACGACGACCGGTTCAAGGACGACTCCGACGCGTCGCTGATCCGCGAGTGGGCGCCGGAGATCATCCGGCGGATGGACGAGACGGCGACGGCGCTGGCGGTCCACGACGACCTGTTCGGCGGGACCGCGCCGTGGCCGCTCCGGCGCGGCATCGAGGACGCGCTCGTCGGGATGGCCGACGCGTACACGCTCGGCAAGTACGAGCTCTCGCGGCGCGAGGTCACGCTGCGGGACGTGTTCAACCGCGTCCACCCGACGCCCGTCGACGAGGAGCAGGAGGACCTCTTCGAGCGGTTCATGCGGGGCGACCTGGACGACTACCCCGACGTCGAGCCGCTGCCCTCGCCCAAGACCTGGGAGACGGTCATCTCGGAGCGCGGCAACACGAAGGACGCCTGGGAGACGCTGATCGAGGACGACGACCACTCACTGCCGATCTTCGCGTCGATCCGGAACCTCCGGAACATGCTGGAGGCCGGCGTCGAGGAGGCGACCATCGTCGACCACCTCGACCTCGAGGCGGTCCGGCACGCGCCGCTGTACCCGTTCCGGTACTACCAGGCCTACAGGGCCCTGCAGGAGGCGGGGATGGACGCGCCCGAGGTCGAGCGCTGGCTCGAGCGGGCAATCGACGTCTCCGTCGAGACCGTCCCCGACGGCCTCGGCGACACGTTCGTCGGCGTGGACCTCTCGGGGTCGATGGACGCCGCGCTGTCCGCCGACAGCGCGCTCCGGTACAAGGAGATCGGCGCGCTGTTCGGTGCGGTGCTGGCCGAGCAGGGCGCCCGCGTCGGTGGTTTCGGCGACGACTTCCAGGTAGTGTCGACCCACGTCGACACGCCCGTCCTCCAGCGTCAGGAAGCGGTGCTGGGGATCGACGGCGAGGTCGGCAACTCGACGAACGGCTGGAAGGTCCTGGAGTACCTCCGCGAGGAGGGGATCACCGTGGATCGGGTCGTCCTGTTCACGGACATGCAGATCTGGGACTCGACGTACCTCGTCGACCAGGACCGGACGGTCCGCGAGGAGTTCGAGGCCTACCGCGACCGCGTCGCTCCCGACGCGTCGCTGTACATGATCGACCTGGCGTCGTACGGCGACCTCGTCACCCCGGAGGGGTACGAGGACGTCTACAACGTCTCCGGGTGGTCCGAGAACGTCCTCAAGTTCGTCGAGCACGCCGAGGAGCCGACGCAGGCCATCGACGAGATCGAGGCATGGTGTCCAGGGTAGAGATCACAGAGTCTCCTCTAAACACCCCGATAGCGACCAGTTGTGACCAGTCACAGCACTGTATCGAGCGCGCCGAGCGCTCCCTCTCGATGCCAGACCCAGCCGTAAACGGGCAGAGTGCCCTCGTTTCGGTTGTATCGAATGTGTGGTGGGAGCATCGTCGGGTCTTCTGAGACGGTGAATCGGACGTCTCCCTCCAGCGGGGGGACCAGGTGCTGGAGAGACTGGTAGCAGACCGGAGCCGCTGCGAGGCCGTCCTCACAGTACCCCTCGTCGTGGGCAGACGGCGACGAACGAACTCGCCGTCGTCGATCCGGAGTCCGATCGTTCGGCTTTCGTCTTCGAGATCGAAAAAGAACACCTCGAGTCGTTTCGCCTCCCCGTCGACGATAATTCACGCAGATGCTCCGTCCTGACGACGGCGTAAAAGTCGTCTTCGGGATCGGTCTCTGGTGTTAACGTAGTCTCCGACCCGCCGGGAAGATCGGGGTCTGAGGACGCTTCTGTCTCATCGTGGACGTCGGGCATGGGTACGCCATCCCTTTTGTCCGACTTAGCACTCACGGCGATGTCGTCCGAGAGACGGTGATCGGATACTACTGGCCTAATATTCTGTCGTCGAGAACCACAATTATACAGAGTCACCGAGTAGGCCCCGCCATGCGAGACCAGCGCTGTCAGGACTGCGGCGTATCGCTGGAGGCCGTCGAGTTCAGCATGGGCGACACCTGGAACCCCCACGTCAAGACAGGCGAGAAGCGCCAGGGACTGCTGGGAAAACTCGAGATGAACGAGCGGGCCGACGTGGAGACGTTCATGTGTCCGGAGTGCGGGCGGTTGCAGTTCTTCGCGGACGTCGAGGAGTAGGGCGCCCGTTCGGCCTCGGTCGTCCGAGTCCGTTCCGGAGTGTGGCCCGAGACCGATCCCGTGAGCCGGGCGGTGTGGATCAGTGTCCGACGGAGCGGTGAGCCTCACCGATCGGGCGAGCGCAGCGGTCCGGAGAGGAGCCAGTCCTCTATCGCGGCGACGATCCGGCGGTCCACCCGCGCGTAGTAGACGACCGCCAGCGCGAACAGGGCCGTGGACGTCGAGGCGATCCGCGCCACGCGGAACGTCTCGGGCAGTCCGAGACCGACGACGGTGACGACGTTCCCGAGCGCGTCGAACGAGAGTACGACCGCCGGTATCGCGGCGAACCGACGGGAGCCGTACCGGTGGATGAGCCGGTAGAGGATCGTTATCAGCACCGGCGTCAGGAGCACGTACCCGCGCTTGCCCAGCGCGTCCATGAGCGCGCGGGCGACGGGGTTGGACTCCTCGTGGATGCCGACCATGACGAGGGTCAGCGTCATCGCGACCCACGAGGCAGCGTGCGCGATTGCTTCGAGGCCCCGCGGCTGCACGAGGAACCGTCTCGTCCGCCCCAGAGCACCGACCCGCGACGAACTGCCGTCTGAGGGAGCCATCTCTCAATCAGGAAGCGTTTCGGGAGCGATCCGGGTCCCCGCCGTGGCAGGCCCGACCACCGCTGACAGTCCGGACCCGGAGTTCGATCGTATCGGCCCGTCCGGCCACGACCAGGGCCGGAGCGGTTCCCAGAGTATATTTCCCACTCATTCTACTTCATTACAGACAATTTCTATAGGATAATATAGGGCTGACTATTCTGTCTCTCGCCCGCCAGCGGCGACTCCGGGGCCGTACCGACCACTGATGCCGCCCCGTCACTGAATTCGACCGGAGGGACCGTATCGCTGTCAGATACCCCGAAAAGCTATTTATATAAAGTCAAAAGAGAGGGTAATATGGGGCTGCTAGATTCGGTTCTGGGGGCGTTCGGCGTCGGCCATACCAGCGCGTACGGACAGCGGTCACGTTACGTTACGCGCTGGCCGCTGTGACACGGCCTGGCCGTCGGGCCAGGGGTCGCCGACCGATCACGGGCACCGTCCACGGTCGCGTGTTCGTCGTCGGTCCCGTGGGACTGCTGGCGCTGGCGCCTGGCGAGAACAGTTGAAGGGCGCAGAGCTCCGACAGAACGTTTCCGTCTCCGTGGTGCACTTCCATCGCCCTATCGGGTCGCGTCGTCACCGGCAGCGAACCCGCGGGAAATCGACGGGGAACCGGCCAGTGCAATCCCGACTGCGGCGACGCCGAACGCGAGAACCCCGGCGAGGCCGACCGGGTTCGCGACGAGGTCGCGGAGCACGGGCTCGTCGGTGACCGCGTAGGCGGCGACGAGGCCGGCCGAGCCGTTGAACACGCCGTGGAGGAGCGCCGCCGCGATCACCGACTCCGCGCGGGCGACGAGATACGTGTACACCGGCGAGAACGACACGCAGGCGAGCGTCATCACGACGACCCCGATCACCGGGAAGGAGGGGTAGTTGTAGCCGGCGACGATCACCGGCGCGTGCCAGAGACCCCACAGCGCGCCGATCGCGACCGACGCCTTCCAGAACCCCCACGGGGCCAGCTCCCAGAGGAGATAGCCCCGCCACCCGAACTCCTCGCCGAAGGCGAAGATCGCGTTCACCGTCGCACCGAGTCCGAGCGCGAGCGCGAGCGTCGCGAGCACGCCGGGGAGGCCGGGGGGCAGTCCGATTCCCGGGATCGTGTCGGCGGTCGGATCGAACCCGACGCCGGGGACGGCCACCGCGATCAGGAGCGTCAGCCCGACGAGCGGCAGCGCGCCAACCGCGGCCACGGCCAGCCACCGAACGCGTCCGACGCGGAGTCCGGCCGCCGACAGCGGAACGTCGTGGCGGAGACAGACGACGAACCCCGCGATCAGCGGAGAGAACATGTACGCCGGCGCGAGTGCGATCGGGCTGATCGCGACGATCCGGGAGCCGACGTGGAGGGCGACTGCAGCGGCGACCAGGAGACCGACGAAGAGACCGAGGCGGCCGCGGTGAGGGCTTACCATTTCGTAGCAGTATCAATACTACTTCCATAAAGATGTGCTCCGTTGATCCCGCAGACAGCCACGGGGGCAACCCACTCGAGATCATCTCTCTCGGTCTATCCACGTAAAGGAAACGTGCGTCAGTACGGCGATCAACTGGGTCGCTCGACTATACTCAGGTCTCGTCGCCTGCTTCCCACTCCGGACGCGGTGTCGGGGACGGGAGTTCGTCAATCGCAGTTCGGAGTTCCTCTTCTGTCGTCCACGGGAAGCACCGATCGTGGAGTTCGAATTTGCGGAACTTGTTGAGATGGACCCAACTATACGTCGCTGGTTCTTCCTCCTCGTCCACCCGGTCGTCGATCACGTCCCAGACGTCGTCTACCGCGACATCGATGAACTGTTATGGCGCGTCCCCTCGTACTACCATGTATGAGCGACACCGGCACTGGCGCGGCCGATGCAGGGCCGTTCGCGGAACAGCAGCGGCTGTTCAAGCTGCTGTCCCAGGACACGCGCCACCTCATCGTCCAGGAGCTACTGGGCCATCCTGCACATCTCATGTCGCTCGCCGAACTCGAGTACATGACCGGGAAGAGCCAGGCGACCATCAAAGACCAGCTGGAGACGCTGATCGACGCCGGGCTCCTCGCACGCTACACGTACGAACCAAGTGAGGGGAAACGCGATCTCCCGTCACAGTTCTACGGGTTCACCGAGCGAGGTGTCGAGGTCCTCCACGACTACAAGTATCTCCGTGGACTCCCGGTCGCACGCGCCCTCTACGAAAACACGCGCAAGACCGAGAAAATAGAACGCCACGAATCGGCACCGCGTCCGGAGCTTCCTGACGCTGTTGCGGAAGCACTCGAGTTCGACGAACCCGATCTCGACGCCGTCGACGTCAACTCGGAGCAGTAGGGAGAGTTGCGGGTTCGCGAGTGGGACAGTCGCGACTCGAACCGCCACGGCGGTCGGTGTGAGTGGGATTTTTCTCGCCGGTCCGAATACTCCCGTGTATGCCCGACGACGCCGTCCAGTTCCTCGCGGGGTCGCCGGACCGGCTGGCGCTGCTCACGAGCCTGGCCGACGGGCCCGCGTCCCCGAGCGAGCTCGCGACGGAGCACTCCCTCTCACGGCGGAGCGTACAGCGGAACCTGGCGGCGTTCGTCGACCGCGGCTGGGCGGAGACCGACGGCGGGACGTACGACCTGACGGTGACCGGCGCGCTCGTCGCCGAGGAACACGCCGCGTACGTCGACGCCATCGAACGCGTCGACGAGTTCGCGCCGTTCTTCCGGCACCTCCCCGACCGCGACCACACGCCGGACCCGGCCTGGCTCGCCGACGCCGAGCTGACGGTCTCGACCGCCGAGGACCCGCAAGCGCCCGTCCACCGGTACGTCACCCGCGTCGAGGGGCTCGACACCGGTCGGATCCAGATACTCTTGCCGGTGTTGAGCCGCCTGTTTCACGACGCCCACGCCTCGCTGGCGATCGAGGGAGTGCACACCGAACTGGTCATGCCGGCGGCGATGGTCGAGCGCGCACGGGAGCGCAACCCCCTAGAGTTCAGGGGCGTCGTCGCGGTGGACGTCCTCACGCTCTACCGGCACTCGGAGCCGTTCAGCGTCGGACTCACGCTCGCCGACGACTGCCTGTTGCTGGCTGCCTACGACGGCGAGAAGCAGTTACAGGTGCTCGTCGAGTCGACGCACCCGGAGTTTCACGCGTGGGCAGCGGACCTGTTCGACCGCTACCGGACGGCAGCGGAGCAGGTCAGGGGGTGACCGCTACCCGGAGGGCGCGACGGGATCAGACGAACACGTCGCGACTGGCTATACGGGATCACTCCTCCCGTTCGGCGAGTCGGTTGAGCGCGAACGCCGTCCGGAGGACGTCGTCAGCGGCGCCGGCGTCGAACACGAGGCCGTCCTCGCCGCGCACGTGGTCAAGAACGCGTCCCGAGGCGTGTTCGGGCGCTGCCGCGATGCCCAGGTTCTCCGCCGCGACCCACTCCATCACGCGCAGGTCGCTCTTGCTGTCGCCCATCACGAGCGCGAAGGGGTCGTCGACGCCGAGGACGTCCAGCGCGGCCTCCACGCCGACGACCTTGTTGAGTTCGCGGCTCGCGATCTCCGCCGCGTCGGCCTCGTAGTAGGCGACGTCGATGCGGTCGAGGACAGCCGCGACGTCGTCGGGGATCTCGACGGTCTCGGGATCGACTGCCGCGCCCTCGTCGGCGAGGACGCGGTCGATCTCCGGGTCCGCGGCGGCGTAGTACGCCCGCGTGTGCTCGACGTCGGCGCCGGGGACCGCCTCCGCGAGGAGGTCCAGGGCGTACACCGTCGCCTCGTCGATGACCGCTGCGGCGTCGTCGCTGCCGGTCTCGTAGTTGGGCTTGAGCGTGACGTTGAACTCGTTGCCCTGGAGGTGACACCCGCGGCGGATGCTCTCGGGGGCCTCGGGCAGTATCCGCGAGCGAACGGCGTCGAAGACGTCGGTCACCGCGTCGTCGAGGTCCTCGTAGAGGAGTCGCTTCGTGTCGGAACCGTGGCCGGGCGTGAAGACGCCGGTGCCCGCCTCGTAGACGACGCTCACGTCGCCGGAGTGGACGAGTTCGTTGCCGAGCCCCTGGATGAGGAATCCCTTGACGTTCTCGAGGGTCTGGCCCGTGCAAATGACGATGGGGACGCCCGCCTCGTGGAACTCCGTGAGGTAGTGGAGCGTCTCGCGGGGGATCTCGTTGTCCGTCTGTCCGGCCGACCGCAGCGTCTCGTCGACGTCGAGGACGAGCACGTTCACGCCGCGCTCGTAGGTGGCGTAGAGGTCGAGCGCGGCGAAGGCCTGCTCGCGGGTCGCGTGCGCCGCCAGTTCCGCGAACGACTCCCCGTCGGGGAACGCGGCGGCGATCTCCTCCTCGTACTCCCTGAGCTTCCGGTTGGCCCGCTCCCAGTACCCGAGGGCGACGCGCGAGTCGACAGGCGGGAAGAGATCCACGAAGTCCCGGTAGGCGCGGAGCGTCTCGGTATCGAAGTCGTTGTATAGTGCGTACAGTTGATCGTACCGCTCCATGGTCGTACGCTATTCATGACCGACTAAAGAGAGAGGTGTTTCGAGAGACCGGATGGACGAGTTCGAACAGTTCGCTCTGGATACGAAACGGCGAAAATCCCCGACCAGCACTGTCACTGGTCAGGGTTCGAAATGCGAAACCCCCCGAACAGCGCCGCTGCTGTTCGAGGGGTGAAGTATGAGCCCGACGCACTCGCGTCGGGGATGAATGGGTAGGCGGCGAACCGGATTTCCCAGAGGCTCGCGCACTCCAGT
>SDGW01001194.1_pt1 | contig 10762 bp, 13 predicted proteins | sample 2873831 | NCBI WGS metagenome assembly SDGW01 (sample SAMN08132700, study PRJNA421101) | hypersaline lake metagenome | isolation source: celular fraction 0.22 microns magnesium sulfate-rich crust from ephemeral... | place: Spain: Penahueca Lagoon, Toledo | collected 2011-07
CACTTCGGCGGCCACCCCCTCGACCGGGACCTGATGGGCGAGGCGGTGGACCTGCTCGAACGCCACGACGACTGTTACCTCGACACGAGCTACGTCCGGTACCGGGACCTCTTGGAACGGGCGATGATGGAACACCCCGACCGCGTGCTGTTCGGGAGCGGTGCCCCGAGTTCCCACCCCAACGTCGCCGTCATGGAGATTCTGACCCTCGACGTGCCCGAGGACGCCATGCGAAAGGTCTTCGACAAGAACGCCCGGCGCGTCCTCGGCGATTCGTTGCCACGCGACTTCTGAGCGTCGCCGTCGCCCGCGGTCGATTCGCTGGTTGCCTTCCCGCTCGTTCGCGGGTCCCTCGCCGTCGGTTCCCGGTCGTTCGACGCCACCGCGCCGGTCCCACGGGATGCAAAATCATTAGGGACACCGCGACGATACGTTCGGGGGGCGGAACCTAATGTCAGAGAACGGTGGGACCGGAAGCGACGCGGGCGACGACCGGAACGACGAGAGCGAGCGCGACGGGGCGGACTCGTCTGCGGACCGACCGGCCGGGAGGGTGGCGCTCTCGCTCGACGCGACGCTCGAACTCCTCGCCAACCACGACCGGCGAGCCGTCCTCTCGTATCTGCGCGACGCCCCCGGCGCGACCGCCACGACCGGGGACCTCACCGACTATCTCGTCGAGCGACGCGCGGCCCGGACCGGCGAGCGACCGGCGCGGAGCCACGTCCGGTCGACGCTCCAACACATCCACGTCCCGAAACTCGCGGACGCGGGCGTGGTCGATTACGACGCCCGCACCGACGAGGTCCGTTACTGGGGAAGCGAGCGACTCGAGACGTGGCACGACCGTATCGAACGCGACGACGAGTGACCGGCCGCGACGCGGCGCTGGCGGGCTATTCGGAAACGTCTCTCGCGAACGCGTCGGTCGAGCGGGTCGCGCCGGAGGACGGCAGCGACTCGCTGTCGAGTTCCCGTCGTGCGGCGACCGTGAGAAGCGGTTCGAGCGTATCGACGCCGCCGGCGAGCGACACCGCCTCGTCGGTGCCCTCGTACTCGACCACCTCGCCCTCCGAGAGCTTCGGGAGGTGCGTGTGAACCAGCGACGCTATCGCGCGCTGTCGGTCCTCGGCGAGACCGACGGCCGTGACGGCGTCCGCGAGTTCGGCGACCGACGCCGAGCCTCCTCGTCGGAGGGCGTAGATCACGTGACGCCGGTACGCGCTACGCAGGAGTTCGCACGAGCGGTCGATTCGCTCGCTGACAGTCGTCCCGTCCTGATGTACCATCGGGCTACGTTACCCTCATCACGGACTTAAAGCGCGTCTTCGTTCCCGTACCGTTTTGCGTCTCCGTTCCCGCCGTTGCAACCGTTGCAGACGGGGGCTGGCGAACCGCATCGTTAACTCTCTCGGCGTCGTAACGCCGACATGACTCTCATCGCGGACTTCTATCTGGAGACGCCCGTTCTCCGGCCCGCGTTGGAAGCCGCTCCGGAGATGGATATCGCTATCGAACAACAGACGTCCAGAGAGTTCAAGCCGTTCGCGCTGGCGTTCTGGGCGTCGAACGGCGACTTCGAGGCGTTCGACGCCGGACTGGCCGACGACCCGACTATCGGTGACGTGACCCTCCTCGCGGAGACGGAAGACCAGCGACTCTACCAAGTCGAGTTGACCGACGAGGGCGACAGGCAGATGACCTACCACTCGTGGGCCGACCAAGGCGGCGTGTTCGTCTCGTCGGAGCGAGCGGGCGACGGGTGGCGCTCGCGCATCCGGTTTCCCGACCGCGACAGCCTCCGGAACTACGTCGACTTCTGCGAGGAGCACGGACTGACTTTCGAACTCCGGCAGTTGTACGACGCGGGCGAGCGAGACGACGACCCGTTCGGCCTGACCGACCGCCAGTACGAGACGCTCCGGACCGCGACCGAGATGGGTTACTTCGACGTGCCGCGGGCGGTCGAGTTGGAGGACCTCGCCGACGAGTTGGGCGTCTCCCGGCAGGCAGTCTCCGAACGGCTCCGGCGAGCGACCGAGACGCTAGTCCGGGCGACCATCTTTCGCCGAGGAGAGGCCCGCGACGCCGACGAGTAGCTCGCGGTGCGTTCACTACGGCAAGTGAGTCGCAGTGCGTTCGCCGCGACGACGAGCAGCGGTGACGCCGCCGAACTACTGTTCCGGCTCCTCGACGGCCTCGTCGGGGGTCTCCGGCTCCCGCCAGTCGTACAGTTCGACCGCTCGGTCGGCGCGCGCCGAGAGTCCCGAGGGGTTTCTGGCGTCGCTCCGGTCGCGGAGCCGCGACCAGAGTCCGTCTTTGGAACCGACCGCGATGTTCGCCGTCACGCGCTTGCCGCTTCCCATCCACCCCGAGGGCGTCTGGTCGCCCCGAATCACGTCGGCCGCGTTCGACGCGGCGTCGGCGGCGGCGTCCCGAAGCGTCCGCCCGAGGATGCCGGGTCGGGGGCCGTAGTTCTTCACGAGTCGGTACGCCAGCGCGCGGTACTTCCACCCCCAGTCGCGGTCCTCCTCGTCGCCGTCCGCCTCGCCGTCGTGAATCACGCAGACCGACGACGACCACTCGACGTCGTAGCCGTTGGCGGCGAGTCGGTGGGCGCAGTCGCGCGCGCCGCCGGTCACGAGGTACTCGTCGAAGCCGTCCACCGCTTCGATGGTCTCGCGGGTGAACGCGACGTTGCCGCCGTCGAAGTAGGTCACGTCCCGGCCGTCGATGGTCCGGGACTCCTCGGACTCGGTGGTCACGCCCGCCCGGACCGAGCGGTGGACCGGGCCGGTGACGGCGTCGGTGTCCGGGTCGGCCAGCACCTCGCGGACGCCCTCGCTCCACGAGGGTTCGACCGCGTTGTCCTGTCCGACCAGCGCGACGGCGTCGCCGCTGGCCGCCGAGAGTCCGGCGTTGCGCGCGACGTTGAGTTTCCGGTCGGAAACTTCGACCAGCACGTCCACGTCGTCGCGCTCTCGTATCATCCCGGTGGTCCCGTCGGCCGAGGGACCGTTGACGACGACGACCTCGGCGTCGGGAGCGTGGGCCGCGAGCGCGTCGAGACACGACGCGAGTCGCTCGCGGCCGTTGAGCGTCGGAACCACCACGGATAGCTCCATACCCCCGAATCTCCTGCCCGAGGGTTAAAAACGGTTCGGCCTCTGGTGGCGACCTGTCGAGGAGAGAACGGTTCGGTCAAGTCCGCCGAGACCTACTCGACGCGGGTGTTCCAGTAGGAGACCGACGCGAAGTAATCGCCGACCGGCGACTCGCCGATGGACGTGTCGAGGTCCCGAATCGGTCCCGCGACTGCGCCGGGAATCTTCCGGTAGAAACCGTAGGGCAGAATCCAGTCGTGTTCGGCGTCCACGAGGTGGAGGTCGGCCTCGTCCAGCAGTTTGTCCACGTCGGCCCGCGAGTAGAGGTGCGACCCCATCGGGAGCAACCAGTTGTAGACGCTCCGGGTACTCCGGGCGTTGAACGTGTCGAAGACCACTCGTTCCTTGGCGACCCGACGCATCTCCGACAGGAAAGTCGCGGGCGTGTCGGCCAGATGGAAAAAGCGCATGGCGAACACGGTGTCGAAGTGGTCGTCGGGGAACGGCAGTCGCCCGGCGTCTCCTCGCATGAACTCGAGGTGGTCGGCGACTCCGGCGTTACGGGCCTTCTGTCGGCCCTGTTGGAGCATCGCGGCCGAGATGTCCAACCCGACGATGTCGGCCCCGCGCTCGGCCAACATGACGGTGAATCTGCCGGTACCGCAGGCTATCTCTAAGACCTTCTGGTCGTCCAGCGGGCCGATGGCGTCGAGGACGGCCTGTTTCTCCCGGCGGTCGATGAGGCGTCCACCGCGGGAGAATCGCTTGTCTTCGTACTCCTCGGCGACTTCGTCGGCCTGATACCACTCCGCTCCTTTCACGATTCTCCTTTCGATATAGTCCACGGGGGGACTAAAACGGTATTGGAACCGTCTCGTCGCCGACCACTCCACGCGGCGAGAGGACGCTCGGGTCGGACGACTGGAGGACCCGACTCGCCGGGTCGGACGAGACGACTCACCCGGTCGAACGAACCGGCCCGTGCGACCGGACGAAGTTCTTTGTCTCTCGGAACCGTACCGCACACGAGGGAGCGCACGACGATGACTACCTGCAAGGGATGCGGACGCCACCTCGACGCCGCGGACCTCGTTCGCCACGAGCGAGGCCGCTTCGTCGTCGTCCACTGTCCGGACTGCAAGTGCTTGCTCGGGCGGTACAACCGTCACGGCGACGACCCGCAGACCGACCGACTGCGCGGGTGACGGTTACTCGCCGCTCGTGACCACGCGGTCGGGGCGAATCCGGATTATCACTCGCGGGCCGGACTCCTCGCCGTGGTGGGGGTACTCCTCTGCGTCCATGTAGCGTCGCGCGAGTTCGTCGATGTGGTCGACCGCGCCCTCCTCGGTGACTTCGACCGCCTCTCCTCGGACCGAGACGTAGCGGTAGGGGTCGTCGGGGTCCATCACGCAGAGTCCGACCTTCGGGTCACGCTCGACGTTCTTCTCCTTCTGACGGCCGCGAGCGGTGTTGACCAGCAGGTGGTCGTCGTCGCGGTCTATCCAGACCGGCGTCACCTGCGGCGTCCCCTCCGGCATCAGGGTAGCGAAGTTGGCGAACGTTTCGCGCTCGAACAGGTCGTGAAACGACTCGGGAATCGACTCCATGCCCAACCAGAGGAGTTCGGACGACGTAATAATTCCCGACTCGTCAGACGCGTAAAATAATTTAAGGTGACATAATATGGCCTTAAGGAGTTTAGAGTGTACTGATAAACATATAGCCAACATTTACCCGTCTCTTCCGGAGTGAGGTTAGGTATGAGTACGACCACGGACGAGTCACCCGTCGCCGAGCAGTTACCAGACGACTTCCGCGAACGCCTGCGCGAACTCCCCCCGAGCGCCAAGTTGGTCGCCAAGGTACTGGAAACCGACGCGCCCCTCTCGCAGGGCCAACTCGCCGAGGAGTCCCTCCTGCCGGACCGGACGGTCCGCTACGCCCTGAACCGTCTCGAAGAGGAGGACCTCGTGGATTCGCGGTACAGTTTCCAAGACGCCCGCAAGCAGGTCTACTTCCTCGACCGCTGACCTGACTTCGCTTCCGAGTACGCTTACCTATCCTTTTCTGCCCGGCGGACCTCGGTCGTGACATGCACGTCCAGCAGGTCTCGGTTCCGACCGAGACGCTCGCACCGACCGGCGCGACCAACGCCTACGTCGTCGGCGACGACGAGGCGATTCTCGTGGACCCCGCGAACCGCACCGCCGACCTCGACGCCGCGGTCGCATCTGCGTCAGTCGAACACCTCCTCGTCACGCACGCCCACCCCGACCACGTGGGCGCGGTCGCCCACTACGCCGACTCCTGTGACGCGACCGTCTGGGCGCGGGCGGGCCGCGAACGGCGTTTCGAGCGCGCTACCGGCGTCGCGCCGGACCGGACCTTCCGCGAGGGCACCGCCATCGGCGACGCGACGGACGACGACTCGGCTCCTACGGAGGCGACCGTCGTGGAGACGCCGGGTCACGCGCCCGACCACGTCGCGCTCGCAACCGACGATGCGATGCTGACCGGCGACCTCGTGGTTTCGGCCGGGAGCGTGGTCGTCGGCGCAGACGAGGGCGACGTCCGAGCCTACCTCTCGTCGCTCCGGCGGCTCTACGCGAAGAACCCCGGCCGGCTCTACCCCGGCCACGGGCCAGCTATCGACGCTCCTCGGGCCGAAATCGAACGCCTGATTCGCCACCGACTCGACCGCGAGACCGACATCCTCGCCGCGGTCCGCGACGGCGCGACCACGCTGGACGCGATTCTCGACGCCGCCTACGACAAAGACCTCTCGGGCGTCCGGGACCTCGCGCGAACCACGGCCGCCGCGCACCTCGAAAAGTTGGCTGTCGAGCGCAAAGTGGAGTGGGACGGTGAGCGGGCGACACCGACGGCCGCCGCCGAGTAGCGGCGGCCGGACCACGGGCGCTGAGTGACGCAGCCCACCGGCGGACGCTTGACCGACCGACAGAGCGAACGTTCGCCGCCACAGACCGCCGGTCCGGGTGGACTGAAAGGGGCCGCCGGTCGCGGTCACGCGAGCGAAGCGAGTGTGACCTCGGAAGACGCGGTTTGTCTTCCGGCGTTCACTTCAGTCGCCTGAGCAGGCTACTATTCGACGCGTCGAACGTCAGTGAGGCGCGAGCATATCCTGCTCAGCGACCGCGAGCGGGCAGGCTTTCGAGAACTTCTCGATAGCGGTCTCGGTGGTTGGTTTCGTAGCACCAACGAGTCCCTCACGCCGGACTTCATCGACGCAACGAATACCCTTTTGCCAACCAAACCCAACTCGCAGACGTGCAGAGTCTCGAAGCGGAACTCGAAAACGCCCAAGCCCTCGACACCGACGACCTCGCGGACGCCATCGAGACCATCGGCTTCGAGTGTACGCGATGCGGGGCGTGTTGTAAAGCCGAGGCTGACGACCCCCACACCGCGACCGTCTTCCCCGACGAAGTGCGGGAGCTTCAAGACGGCACAGAGTACGACTGGCGCGACGTGGCTCGACCGATGCCGTACGGACTCGACGGCGACGACGCCAGCGGACGAGACGACACCACCGAACCGACGGGCGAGACCTTCGAGTGGGCGCTCCAGACCGACTCCTGTGGCGACTGCACTTTCTACGAGGAGGCCGACGACGGCACGGGAGCCTGTTCGGTCCACGGCGACCGGCCGCTCATCTGCGAAACCTACCCCTTCTCGGTCGCGCTCGGCGGGACGAGCCAGCCGATGGGCGAAGCCGTAGACGAGGAGGGCGTCGTCCGCGCCCACGAGTGCGAGGGACTGGGTAGAGATATCTCTCGGGAGGCCGCCGAGGACCTCGCGGCGGCGCTCAAGGAGCGTGCGGTCCGGGAACTACGGGAGGCCATCGCGGTCCGCGACGAGTACGCGCCCACCGACCCCGACGAGGGCGTCGTGGTCCACGACTCGGAGGGCGCGAAGCACCCGGACGGGTCGGTCTACGACGAGTGACCGCCGCGAACGCGGTCGCTCGCAGTACTGCGCTGGCGACCGATGACAGCACCGTGAGCCGGACCATCGCCACCATTGCCGAGGGCCAGACCGCCGGGAGCGGGCCGTGATTCGTTCGACGCATCGACACGCGACCGGTTCGTCCCGGACTGGTATTTCAACCTTCGCGCGAGTCGGCGACTGGCGGGTGTGCAGTGACGGTCGGTTGAAGGCAGAAAAGTAATTCCTTAGTAGGCCTATAGGTGTTTCAGATAAAGCTATAGATGTCTCCTCTGTTCGCCTCGGCCGACTCGCTCGGACCCTCGTCGTCGGTGCCGCATCCGTACAGCGGCACATCGAAGGTGCAGTCACCGCTGACGGCGTCGCAGACAGCAAAGAATGGTCGGTCTCAGAAGTCTTCTTCGATGATTTCGCCGACCGCGAAGTTGGACTTGACTTCCGTGATCTCGACCTTGACGCGCTCGCCGATCTCGGCGTCGGGGACGATGATGACGTAGCCACGCTCGACGCGAGCGATGCCATCGCCCTGCTTGCCGATGTCCTCGACCTCGACGTAGCGGACCTCGCCCTCCTCGACGGGGGGCTGGGGTTCGGACGGTGCGCCGTTGCTCTTGGACTCCGAACTGGACGTCGACTCGGACTGTTGAGACGAGTCCGAATCGTCCGAGATGAGTGCGACTCGGTAGGTCTCGCCCGGTTCGACCGACCCGGTTTCGATTTCTCGGCGCGGTACTTCGACGACGTACTTGTCGTCTTCGATAGTCACGTCAGCACTGAACAGACACAGGAGTTTGTCAGAGATCTCCAAGGTTATATTGCCTCCGTTCGAACCCAAGTGGTCAGCGCGTAAAGAATTTTACTCAACGACCTTTTGCTGCGCTCGGTCGGCCGCGCGCCACCGGCGCGCTACCTCCCTCGCTGGCAAAAGGTCGATCAAAATCCGTCGTCACCCCCTCAGAAGCGCCTGCGGCGCTTCTTCGAGGGCTCATCGGACCGCTCGCTCGGTCACTGCGTTCCCTCGCTCGCGGAGGATTACGGTGTATCGGAACCGCTGGCATCCCCGTCGTGGATTCGGACCTCGGTTCTGCTGGCCTTTCGCTCCTCGTCGTCGAAGTGTGTTTCCGAGATATCAGCGACCACACCACACTTGGCAATTAGCCAAACGTTGATTATGACCGACATACAAGACGGGGGTATGGCTCTCGAATCGTCCGACGGGTGGACCGGCTACGACAAACTGGCCGGACTACTCGCGTTGGTTCTCATGGCGGGATACTACGTGACGCCGATACAGCAGGCCGTCGCGGGTGCCGTGCACGCCATGCTCGGCCCGGCCACGACTATCCTGCCGTTCTCGGTACTCGTCCTGCTTCTCGCGGGAACGACCGGTCTCTCGTCGGCGCTCCTCCAGACGAAGCTTCGGAACCGCGAGCGAATGGAGCGACTACAGGAACGCATGTCCGACCTGCGCGACCAGTTGGAATCCGCCCGAGAGCGCGACGACGAGGAGGAACTCGCGGAGCTTCGCGAGGAGCAACAGGACCTCACCGTCGAGTATCTCGCGGCGATGAAGACGCAACTCCGGCCTGCGGCGTGGAGCATGCTCGTCTCGATACCGGCGTTCTTGTGGCTTCGCTGGGTGTTTCTCGCGCCGAGCGTCGCCGTCGCTCCGGCGGCGTTTGCGCTCCCGCTCGTCGGCCACGTCGCGTGGACGGCGACGGTCGTCGGACCGCTCAAAGTCTGGCTCGCGTGGTACGTCGGCTGTTCGCTCTCGACGGGACTGCTCGCCAGAAAAGCGGTCGCACGACTCGCGTAAGTTACCGACCGCCTCGCTCTCCTCTCAGTCCGCGCCTTCCGGTCGCTCCGCCGTTGTGAACGCCGTCAGGTCTACGCTCACGTCGGCGTCGAGGTCCGCGGGCGAGTCGTAGGGTCGGTTCACGATGACGTTTCCGGCGCGTTGCTTGCCGAGGCCCGGAATCGCAGTGAGTTCGTCCATCGTCGCGCTGTTGAGGTCGAGCGGGTGGACGACGCCCGTCACCGAGCGATAGCCGTGGTCCACGACCGCCACGTCCACCGTCCGGCCGAGTTCGCGCTCGCCCGGAATCCCGACGAGGAGCGGGTAGGTTCCGAGCTGTCGCCCGAACGTCCGGCCGCCCTCGTGGTATTCGAGGTGGACGTCCGGCAGAACCGTCCCCGCCGGAGCGAGTCGCTGGAGCATCGGGTTGTCTATCTCCTCGCGGACCTCGGTCTTGTACTGCTTGAACAGCTTCTTGTGGTCCTTGGCGATGTCCGCGCCCACGTCGCTCATCTCCGTGCCGTCGAAGGCCATGACCTGCCGGATGTTGACTCGACGGAGCATCAGCCCCTCGTCGTAGACGCGTTCGAGGAACTGCATGTTGTGGTCGAACGTCTCCTCGCGCTCGCCTTTCAGCCCGTGGAGGAGGTTGATGCCCGGCAGGAGCTTCGGCAGGCGATTCGCGGCCGACTCGCCGTGCGTCGGGGCGTCCGCGGGGTCCTCGCCCGGTCGCCACCCGGCCTCCTCGTTGACGATTTTCACCGCCTCGAAACACTCGTCGGCGGTCACGTTGAGATTGTTCTCGTCCTGCACGCGCGGGTCGGCCGATTCGAGACCGAACGCCGCGGTGTCGCCCGGCGTGTTGTGTTCGGCGATGACTCGGATGCCCTCGCGGGCCAACTCTGGCCACTCGACGACCGTGATGGGGTTCATGTTGTCGAGGTGGAGCGTCTCGAGGTCGGGGGCGACCTCCCGAATCCCGCCGTAGAGGTCCCGGAGCGCGTCGGGGTTGGGCTTCTCGCCGTCGCCGCCGTACGCGAGGATGTCGGCCTGTCGCCCGAGTCGGAAGTGTCGCGCGCCGCGCTCGTAGAGCGTCTGAACTTCGCTGACTACCGACGGGGGTCGTCGGAACGAGGGGTTGCCGTACAGCGGTTCCGTGCAGAACGAACACCGGTAGGGACACCCTCTGCTCGTCTCCATCTCGCAGATGAGATAGTCGGGGTGGTTGGGGTGCTGTTCGATGACGAACGCGCCGTCCGCGGCCCACCGGTCGATTTCGGCGTTGTCGCGCATCCGGTTGTTGAACCCTTCCAACCCGCTTTCGAGCAGGTCGTAGGCCGCGGCTTCCACGTCGCCTTTCGCCACGAAGTCGAAGTCGAGGTCGTCGCGCTCGGTCTCGGTCGCGCCCGCGTTCTCGTCGCCGACGCCGAACTTGACGGGGCCGCCCATCAGGCTGGTTCCCTGCGCGGTCCACGCCATCTTTCGCACTTCGTCGGGTTCCGCGGGCGTGCCGCCGACGTACTTGCCGGGCACGGTCATCCCGCCGATGTAGACGAACAGGTCGGCCTCCTCCACGTCGCGCCACTTGCCGGAGTCGTCGCGCAACTCGTCGATGGTGTGGTACGTGACGTTCTCCGTCGGGACGCCAGCGTCCACGATGGCCCCGGCGGTGTACCGTGGATACGTCGAGATGTAGGGCGGCACGCCGAAGTGGGCCGGTTCGTCGACGTACCCGTCCACGAGGGTCACGTCGAGGTCCGCGAAGTCGGTCATGGGCTAGCGTTGCTCCTCGACGGGTAAAACGGTGACTACACAGCGCGTCGAGATACCTTCGCGCCCCGACGAGGAGCCCTCGTCAGTGGAGGTACGGGTACGACCGAAACGCACCGAGGAG
>SDGW01001195.1_pt1 | contig 10760 bp, 12 predicted proteins | sample 2873831 | NCBI WGS metagenome assembly SDGW01 (sample SAMN08132700, study PRJNA421101) | hypersaline lake metagenome | isolation source: celular fraction 0.22 microns magnesium sulfate-rich crust from ephemeral... | place: Spain: Penahueca Lagoon, Toledo | collected 2011-07
GAGCGAGCAACGCGAGCGAACGAGGAGCGCAGCGAGCGTGCGCCCGCCTCGCCGCCTGGGGCTTTGCAAGTGTTCACCACACCAACATCGGTCGCTTATAAACAGCCGTCAGCAACACCACTCTATCACTTATAAACAACCACGCAACCAACGTACTATACCCACTCCCGGAATCGCTCGCCGCGGTTTCCGAATCGATCTTTCCCGGGAGAGGGACGCGCATTCCGACGGACTTCGACAGAGCCGGGATCCTACAAGAATCCGCCGAGGCCGACCGCCTCGATCAGCGGGACGCCGGCGACGACGGAGCCGATCAGGTAGCCGCCGATCGCGCCGCCATTTAAAAGGGGAAGCCCGGCGTGCGGGCGCCCCTTGATAACCCAGCTCATCAGCACCAGGAGTCCCGCGAGGCTGCCGACCATCGCGAGCAGCGCGGGGAGGTTGATCCCGATAAGCGGCACGGAGAGGGGATCCGCGGTGGAGAACCTCGCCGCGCTCGCCACGAGCACCGCCGGGATCACGGCGGCGCCGAGCCCGATGAAGAACGCGTCGCGGTCCTCGATGTCGGTCGGTTCCGAGACGTCGGCGCTCGCGTCGTCGGACTCCGTGTCGTCAGCGTCGTCGGTGTCGGCCCCGCTGTCGTCAGAGTCGGCGGCATCGCCCTCCGATTCTTCCGCGTCCTCCTCCGTCCCCTCCCCGTCCTCCCCCAGAAGCGAGTACGAGAGCGACAGCGGGATCACGAGCACGACGGGGATGTTCAAGTCCATCACGCCCTCCGCGAGCGACAGCATGTGCTCGGTGCCGTACACCGAGATCGCGTCGTACACGGCCAGGAAGCCCAACAGCAACAGCGCTGGCAACAGGCCGAAGGAGATGCCGAACAGCCCCGCCGCGCCCGCGCCCATCAACACCCCGGCGGTGTCGATCACGTACCACTCCGGGTACGCGAGCAGGGCGACGCCGACCGCGACCGCGGGCACGGCGGCCGCGAGCGGCGAGACCAGCGCGGAGAAGACGTACCACGAGAGCCACGCGGAGACGCCGACGATCAGCAGGCGGATCCCCTGATCGAGGTCGTAGCGGAACGCCGCGAGCATCAGCCCCGTCATGGCGATGATCGCGGCGATGTAGACGAGGCTGTTCGTCGGGTTCTCAGGGTTCTCGACCGCCTGGTAGCCGCTCTCGGCGAACTCCGGTACCAGCGCTAGCGCGCCCAACTGGACGACGAGGAACAGGCCCACGACGAAGGCGACGCCGCGGTACTCGCGGGGGAACATTCGACCGTCGGTTCGGGATCCGAGGGTTTCGTCCTTGCGCTTCGGCTCGGCGCGCGGACAGATCGGACGGATCGACCCCTCTCGGACGAGAGTGCTGTGCCGAGAAACGGGATCGGGTACGGTGTGGGAGCGGGTTGACCCGAACCCGAAAGCCGACGGACGACGGACGGTGGAAGCGAGTCTCCGACCGGCCCGTCCGAAAACGGGTTGGGCCGACCGGTTTCGTCCGCGGCGTTTACCTGCTGCCCCGAGCGGGATAAGTAGCTATCGCCCAATTTATCGGAACTGATTCTTCCGTGAGATCGGTGATCGGGTTCGACGGGTCGTCACCGGATGGCGCTCGGACTGATCAGTTGCGGAGCGTCGAACGCGAGGCTGCGGCTCCGGGGCGGTCGGTGAGGAAAGGGAGAGGGGCGAAGTTGCGGCGAGAGGCGAAGTTGCGGCGAGAGGCGAAGTTGCGGCGAGAGGCGAACCGGACGATTGAACGACGGGAGGCGGGCGGGCGGCGGCCGAACAGCGGACCCCCGGGCTGTCATCGGCGTCGCCGCCCGAGTGGTCGGGACGGGCGCGTGGTTTGTCGCCGAACTCCAACGAGAAAAGCGTCGGACTTCGGCGATTAAGCATAATCGCTTCTCCGGTATAAACCAGACGGTCTGCGCTCGCACCTCGGAGCGGAATCGGGACCGGAACCGTCGGTCAGCGTCGGTCCCGCAGCGCGGGGAACTCGTCGCGCACCGCCGCGACCCGCTCCGGGTCGACCTCGGCGGTCACGGTCGCCGGCTCCTCGCCCGCGGACGCGAGCGTGGTGCCCCACGGGTCGTAGACGGTCGTCCGGCCGCAGAGCGCGTCGCCGTCGAACGCGCCGCTCCCGTTGACGGCGGCGACGTACGCGAGGTTCTCGATCGCCCGCGCCCGACCGAGCGTCCGCCAGTGTTCCACGCGCGGGTACGGCCACGCGCTCGGCACGAGCACGCACTCGACGCCGGCCTCGACCATGTCGCGGAACTGCTCCGGGAAGCGGAGGTCGTAACACGTCGTCACGCCGACGCGCACGCCCTCCAGCTCCACGACCGGGACCCGCTCGCCGGGGACCATCCGGTCGGTCTCCTCGGAGCCGTACCCGAACAGGTGGTGCTTCCGGTAGACGAGCCGGCGCTCCCCCTCGCGGTCGAAGAGGACGGCCGCGTTCGCGAGCCCCTCCTCGTCCGGGACGTCGACCCCGTCCGCGGCGGAGGCCGCGAGGTCCTCGACGACGGTCCCCGCGAGGACGTTGACGTCGGCGTCGGCCGCGACGGCCGCGAACCGAGACAGCCGGTCGCCGGCGAGGCTCTCCGCCGCCCGGGCGTACGAGTCGAACGCGAAGTAGCCGACGTCGAACAGCTCCGGGAGGACCACCAGGTCCGCCCCGTCGGCGGCGGCCGCTCGGACCCGCTCTATCGCGCCCTCGACGTTGGCCGCGACGGCGCCGCCCTCGACGCCGAGCTGGACGCAGGCGACCCTCATGCCGTCGGGCCCAGCGAGGCGCGGAGCGCGTCCTCCAGGTTGTCGAGCTCCGCGTCGAAGTTGCGCTCGAAGAACGACTCGACCCCCGGGAGCCGGCCGTCGACGACGAACTCGTTGGCCAGCCGACAGCCGCCGTCGGTCTCGGTGATCGTGTGCTCGCCGGTGACGCGGAACGCCTTCGACTTGCCGACGAACTTCACCCGGTTCGGCGGGTCGCGCTCGACCTCCTCGGTCTCGACGGAGATCGTCGAACGGATCATCGGGATCGGGAGCGCGACGTGCCAGGTCGCACGCCGTTCGTCGTGGACATCGAAGGACTCGACCACGCTGATCGCGCCGGCGCGCTTCTCGGCGTCCGAGATGAACGCCCACACGTCCGTGGCGGGCGCGTCGAACTCGAACGTCCGGGAGACTCGGACGGTCATACCTGTCCGTTGGTGCCACGGGGGTTAAAAACACGCGAGTCCGGCAGGGCCGCCCGAGCGGAACGCGGGGCTCGCGCGGCGGTCCGAACCGCCGCTATCCCTGCGGCGTCACGCGCCACGTCGTCGACCGGGCCCGGCCCCACTTCTCGATGTCCACGTCGTCGGACTTCTCGGCGAGCCGGGGGAGCCGCGAGCCGACCTGCTTGGCCGTGAGGCCGATGGCGTCGGCGATCGTCTTCGAGCGGACGTACCGCTCGCCACGGGTGACGCTGTCCGTGAGGTACGCGAGGATGCGCTGCTCCTCCTCGGTGTACTCGCTCATACCGCGAAGGTAGGTGTCAGACGTCCTTAACGGTTTCTCGTCGGTCGGTCGCTCACTCGAACACTTGCACGGCGACGACCGCCGCGAGGGCGAAGACGAACGCCGCCGCGAACCCCCACGCGCGGCCGAGCTGCGACGGGTACCCGAACATCAGCACCGCGCCGACGAGCGCGACGGCTCCCAGCGCCAGCGCCACGCCGATCTCCATGTCAGAGTCGATAGATGCCTCGCTCATACCTGACGCTTCGCGGGCGACTACTTAGTTCATGCGAAGCCCGCGATGCGACAGTGTCCGCGAAGAAGGCGGCGCGCCGACGAGACCGACCGCCTTCAGATGATCTCGACGTGTTCCGACTCCTCGTTCAAGGCGAGGTTCGCGGCGATCTCCGCGTTCCGCATCGCGTACTCGGCGGTGTGCTGGAGGCTGACGAGCACCTCCCGAGTCATCAGCAGCGTCTCGTTGTCGAGGTCGCCCGGGAGCTCGCCGAGGATCTCCTGCTCGCGGTCCTCCAGCCGGGCGAACAGGTCGCGGCACTCGACCGTGAGGTCGTAGTCGCGCTCGACGACGGCCCTGACCGCGAGCGCCGTCAGCTCGTCCACCTGGTCGGTGAACTCGCGGATCTGGCGCATCGTCGCGCTGTCGACGTCGAGCGTGTGGCCGTCGGCCTCCATGACGATGTCGGCGATGTCCTCCGCGTTGTCGGCGGTGAGCTCCAGGTTCTTCGCCACGGAGCGGTAGCCGATGAGCGGGAACCCCTCCTCCAAGCCGACCGCGCGGGCGAGGTTCGGGTTCTGGTACGCCGTGAAGATGAGCCGGAGCAGGAGGACGAAGATCTTGTTCGCCTGCCGCTCGCGGTTGAGCGCGCGCTGCGCGAGGTCGGGGTTGCCGTGGGCGAGCGCCTTCACGGCTTCGCCGCGCATCGTCGACCCCGTGTTCTCCAGCCGCTCGAGGAGGTTGTCGAGGGTGAAGTCCTCCGGGTCGACCGAACAGCGGATCGAGATGTCCTCCGGAGTCTCCTCGATGACGCCGAGCCCCATCAGCTGCGTCTCGGCCTTATAAACGGCGTTGATGTGCTCGCTGTCGAGCGTGCCCTCGCTCCGGACGTGGATCACGCGCCGCCCGAGCACGTACTGCGCGACGATGGCCCGCTCCAGCGACCTCGCGTCGAGCCCGTCGGCGTTGATGACCGCCTCCGATTCCTCCGTGCTCACCGACTCGGGGAGCACGGTGAGCGTTCCCTTTCCGCCCATCCGCAGCGACACCTCGTCGCCCTTGTTGACGCCGTGTTCCTGTGCCCACTCGGCGGGGAGCGTCATCGCCAGCGTGGACGGACCCAGCCGTTGGACCTTCCGCGTTTCCATGGAAGAGGATACCGCGGGATCCACCTTAACGTTGTTCCTATGTTCATTATACGCTTGATCGAATATACAAGGTATTCCAAACGGTCACGCCGGGGATCGCCGATCGATCCGCGCGCTTATGCCGTCCACCCCCCGATCGGTCGCCATGACCGAGCGGGTGCTCGTCGTCGACGACTCCTCGTTCCAGCGGACCGTGGTCCGGGACGCGCTGGAGGGGTCGTTTGACGTCGTCGGCGAGGCGGAGAACGGCGCAGAGGCGGTCGATCTGTTCGAGGCGTACGAGCCGGACGCCGTGTCGATGGACGTCGTCATGCCGGAGATGACCGGCATCGAGGCGACGCGAGCGATCAAGGGGCGCTGGCCGGACGCCGTGGTCGTGATGTGCACGAGCGTCGATCAGGAGGAGAAGATGATGGAGGCGGTGAAGGCCGGCGCCGACGGCTACGTCACCAAGCCGGTCGACCCGGACGAGCTGGTCCCGGAGCTGCGGAGTCAGCTCCGGTAACCGCCCGTCCCCGCCGAGCGCGGGCTCGGACCCGGCGCCGCCCGCTCAGGCGGCATCGAACGATCGGAGGATCGAGGAGAGCGCGCTGGTGAGCTCCTCGAACCGGTCCATCTCCATCGAGTCGGTCGTCACCCACACCCCGTGTTCCCCGGCGATGACCCGCGTGAGGTACCCGTTCTCGAACACGCGAACGGTGAACTGGTAGTCCCCGAGTTGCGTGTTGGCGTACAGCGACTGCGAGTGGAACCCCTGGCGCTCGTTCTCCGCGAAGCCGACGAGGTCCGCGGTCCGGCTCAGGTCGCTACGGAGGTACAGCTGCGTGACCTCCTCCTCGGTGAAGTAGGTGAGACTCCGGAGCTCGTCGCCGATCGCCGTCCGCGTCGCGCTGAGCAGTTCGTCGACGTGAGAGTCGGGTGGCTGCGACATAGTCACACGATCTATCGTCGGATACATGAGCGTATGGGTGGCCGCAGGACCGGCCACGAGGGGCGACGAGCCGGACCGAGCGCTCTCCGCGAGGCCGGTGGGTCGAACGGCACGCTCGGTCGACCGGTCCGTCGCGTCGAACGGCCCGCCAGTCGTCGGGTCCGTCGCGTCGAACGGCCCGCCAGTCGTCGGGTCAGTCGCGTCGAACGGCCCGCCAGTCGTCGGGTCAGTCGCGTCGGAAGGGCAGAGTTTAGGAACTCCCCCGCCGTCGACCCGCCATGAGCGACTACGACGACGTCTGCGTCCTGCTGCCCACGATGGACGAGGCCGAGACGGTCGCGCGCGTCGTCGACGCCTTCCGCGACGTCGGGATCGAGGAGGTCCTCGTGATCGACGGCGGCTCCACCGACGGGACGCGAGCGGCCGCCCGCGAGGCCGGCGCCCGCGTCGCCGAGCAGTCCGGCCGCGGGAAGGGGCAGGCCGTCCGCGAGGCGGTGCGTGACCACGTCGACGCGCCGTACGTCGTGATGGCCGACGCCGACGCGACGTACGACGCGGGCGACGTCGACGCGATGCTCGAGCCCCTGTTCGACGGGGAGGCCGAGCACGTCATCGGGAACCGGTTCGCCGACATGCGCCCGGGGGCGATGACCCGGCTGAACCGGATCGGGAACCGGATCATCAACGTCGCCTTCCGCACGATCCACGGCGAGGGGTACCGGGACATCCTCTCCGGATACCGCGCGTTCACCCGGGAGTCGTTCCTCCGCCTCCACCTCACCGCCGACGGGTTCGGGATCGAGACCGAGATGGCGGTCGAGTGCGTCAAAAACGACGTCCGGGTCGCCGTCGTTCCGATCACTTACCGCGAGCGTCCCGGCGGCTCCGCGACCAACCTCCACCCGATCCGCGACGGAGGCGTGATCTTCCTCGAGCTGTACCGCAAGGCGAAGACGAACAACCCCCTGTTCTACTTCGGCAGCGTCGGCGCGGTGTCGACGGCGGCGGGCGCGCTCATGACCGCGTACGTCCTCTACGAGTGGCTCGCGTACGGCATCACCCACGAGATCATCTCGATCGGCGCCGTCGGCGCGGCGATCCTCGGGGTCCAACTGCTGATCTTCGGCTTCCTGGCGGACATGATCCTCTCGCTGCACCGCGAACAGGTGGACCGATTCGAGCGGGCGATCGAGGCCCGCGGGGTCGGCGACCGGCGCGACGGCGACGAGGTCGGGCGGTCGGCAGACGCCGAGGGGGACGAGGTCGGGCGGTCGGCAGACGCCAACGACTGACGGCGACGAGGTCGGGCGGCCGGCAGACGCCGACGACTGACGACCGGTCGGGCGCCGATCGTCCGACGAGACCGCGGCCGCCGGTCGACCGCGACTCGGTTTTCGTCCGGGACCAGACGCATGGTTTATGTTGGGAGACCGAGACGAACGGCCATGGACGAGAAGCGGTTCGTCATCGCCCTCTTCGGTCTCGTGGTCGCGCTTATCGTGGGATTCATCGGATACCGGTTTATCGCCCCGCTCACGGTCGCCGTGTTTCTCTACTACTCGACGCGGCGGCTCTTTCGCCGGTTGGAACGGTTCCGGCTCCCCGCTCGCGTCCGGGCCGTCGTCTCCCTGTCGCTCATCGGCGTCCCGCTGATCGGCCTGTTGAGCTACACCGTGCTGCTGTCGCTGATCGAGGCGCGCCGGTTCATCGAGCGGTATCCGGTCGCCGAGACGATCGGCGCCGAGAACTCCTGGGTCGGGGACCTGGCACGGCTCTCGAATCCGACGTTCGACGGAGTCGTCGCCGCCTACCGCTCGGGACAGCTCGACCCGCTGATCGAGTTCGTCTCCGAGCAGGCGGGGCTGCTGGCGAGCACGCTCGGCGGGCTCGCGCTCAACCTCCTGATCGTCGTCGTCGTCACGTACTACCTGCTGCTCGACGGGTCGAAGTTCCACGAGTGGCTGCTCACGTTCGACGACGACGCGGTGGTCCGAGAGTACCTCGAGACGGTCGATTCCGAGCTGGAGGCGGTGCTGTACGGGAACCTGCTCAACGTCATCGCCATCTCCATCATCGCGGTCGTCACCTACACCGCCTACAACGTGGTCGCGCCGGCGCCCGTCGAGGTCCCCTACCCGGCGCTCGCGGGCGCGCTCACCGGGATCGCGAGCCTGATCCCGGTGATCGGGATGAAGATCGTGTACCTCCCGCTGGCGGCGGCGGCCTCGGTGCCGACGGTGCTCGGGGGCGACTTCGCGCTGCTCGCCTACGTGGCCGGCTTCCTCCTCGTCGCGGCGGTCGTCGTCGACACGATCCCCGACATCGTGCTCCGGCCGTACTTCAGCGGGAAGACGACGCACGTCGGGCTGCTCATGCTCGCGTACATCTTCGGCCCGGTCGTCTTCGGCTTCCACGGGCTGTTCCTCGCGCCGATCGTGCTGGTGCTCGCGCTCACGTTCGCCAGCACGGCGCTGATCCGGCTGCTCGGCGCCGACCCGGACGAGACCGGCACAGACGGGCGCTCCGCCGCGGTCTCCCGGGGTCAACGGCGGCTCGACGAGTTCTGATCTCGGGGGCGCGGGCGCGCGGACCCACCCGTGTCACCCAGCCGAAGGGACGCTCCCCTGTGTCACCCAGCCGAAGGGACGCTCCCCTGTGTCACCCAGCCGAAGGGACGCTCCCCTGTGTCACCCAGCCGAAGGGACGCTCCCCTGTGTCACCCAGCCGAAGGGACCCCCGCGCCGCCGAGCCGAAGAGATAAGCCCCCGCTCGCCGACCGGAGTGACGTATGCGTCTTCACGTCATCGGTCTCGGCGGTGCCGGTGGCCGGATCGCCGACCGGCTCGCGGCCGACCACGGCGGCGACCGGTTCCTGCAGGGGATCAACGCGTTCGACACGGACGCGGCGGCCCTCGACTCCCTCCGGTCGCTCGACGAGTCGCGCCGCTACCGGTTCGGCGACGCCGCCGACGGGAGCGGCCTCGACGGCGACCTCCACGCCGGTCGCCGGCTCGGCGAGGCTCACGCGAGCGAGCTCGGTCGCGTCATGGACGACGAGAACCCGTCGATCGCGGAGGCGTTCGTGCTCGTCGTCGGCCTCGGCGGCGCCGCGGGCGCGGGCGCGGCACCGGCGCTCGCGGAGGAGCTGTCGCGCCTCTACGACGCGCCGGTGTACGCCGTCGGGCTGCTCCCGACGCCGGCGGAGTCGGCGGCCAGCGAGGTCGACCCCGTCCGCGGGAGCGCGACGGAACCCGGGGAGCGCGAGCCCCGGCGACCGCTCGCGGAGAAGAACGCGGCCCGAACGTTCGACGCCCTCTCCGACCGCTGTGCGGCCGTGTTCCCGTTCGACAACGACGCGTGGCTCCGCCCGGGGGAGCGCCTTCCCGAGGCGCGGGAGCGGCTGAACGGGGTCGTCGCCGAGCGGACCGCGGCGCTGTTCGGGGCCGGCGAGTCGGACGCCGAGACGTCGACCCCGCAGCAGGTGCTCGACGCGAGCGACATCGCCCGCGTGCTCGGTGACGACGGGGAGATCGCCGCGGTCGGCCACGCCGCGCAGGCGGTCGACCCGCCGGAGTCGGGGTCGCGGTTCGGGCTCGGGCTGTTCGGTTCGGACGAGCCCGCCGAGGTCGACGCCAGCGCCGCGGTGTCGGCGATCGAGACGGCGATCCGGAAGGCGGCCCGCGGGAAGTCGACGGTCGAGGTCCGCGAGGGGCGCGCGGACCGGACCCTGCTCGTCGTCGGCGGCCCGCCGGCGTGGCTCAACCGACAGGCGATCGCCGACGGGCGGCGGTGGATCGCCGAGGAGACCGGGTCGGACGCAATCTTGAGCGGGGACGCGCCGGACCCGGACGGCGAGGCGGTGTTCGCCGTCGTGCTGCGCTCGGGGATCGACGAACCGGCGCGAGTCCGGGAGATCCGGGAGTCGATCGCGTGATCGCGCCCCGCCGAGCGCGGGCCGGCGAGGCCTCACCCATCCGAACTGATTAAGCGCTTGTGGCGCCCAGATCGGCCGTGACCACCCACGCTGACCTCGGGCTCGACCTCGACGTGCGCGACACGGACGCGGTCGCCGACCGGCGCGACGAGCTCGTCGCCGCGGTCCGCGACCACGCCGGGACGATCGCCTATCAACTCGCTAAGCTCCAGGGGGGCGACTACGGCCGGCGGGAGCTGTCGACGCCCGGCGGGACCTGGACCGTCAAACACGAGGCCGGCGAGCTGGAGTTCCTGCTGTTCTCGCCGACGTCGGGCTCGGACGTGTACGTCATCTCGACGAAGCAGCCGCCGGACCCGGAGGACCTCGCGGCCGCCCTCGACGACTACGCGAACCTCGTCGCCGCCTGGAACGAGTACGTCGCGTCGCTGTCGGGCGTCCTCGACGGCGTGAGCGCCGAGTTCCCGGAGCCGACCTCGACCGACGGGGTCGTCGCCGAGCGCGACCGCGTGCTGGACGCGATCCGCGAGGCCTGCACCGTGATGGCCGGCGAGATCCACCGGTACGAGGGCGACGACTACGGGACCTACACCGCCCGCGTCGAGGGCGACCGCTGGGAGCTGAAGTGGGACGAGGGAACGGTCTCGTACCTCCGGGTGGGCGGCTCCGGCGGGCTCTACCTCCTCTCGCAGTACGAGGCGCCCTCCGCGGCCGACGTGCGCGAGTACGCCGACTCCTTCCGCGGCTTCGTCGACGCGTACAACGAGTTCGTGGCGGAGTTGGAGAGCGACCTCGCGACGGTCGAGCTGTAAACGCCGGGAAACGACTGTGAGCGATAGCGGGAGTAGGTGTATCGATACGGTTGAGTGGTTCTTTATCAGGGATCGAGTGGTGTTGCCGTCGGCTATTTATAAGTGATAGGCGGCTTTGTGGTGAGCATCTTCAAATCCCCAGTCGCTCGGTGATACGTCGTTGACACTGAATCCGCGGCGAACACCTCCAAAGC
>SDGW01001196.1_pt1 | contig 10760 bp, 10 predicted proteins | sample 2873831 | NCBI WGS metagenome assembly SDGW01 (sample SAMN08132700, study PRJNA421101) | hypersaline lake metagenome | isolation source: celular fraction 0.22 microns magnesium sulfate-rich crust from ephemeral... | place: Spain: Penahueca Lagoon, Toledo | collected 2011-07
ACGACAGCGGTTCGACCGGCAAGTCGACTAGTCGACATACACTCCCTCAATCAGGTGGCTGCAGATTATAGTTGTCGGGTGGGTCACCGTTACGAACAGGCGTCTGCGGCAGCTAGTGTCCTCACTGGCAGTTGGCGTCGAACGAAACGGGGAGAGACCCGGCGTCGATCAGTTGTTCGTCGCGCTGCGGATGACGATCCAGCCGGCGATAACGAGTAGGACAGTCGAGAAGATCGTCCTCCCGCAGATCCTGCCGACCGTGCTCGGCGCAGCCGTGTTCGCGTTCACGCTTTCGTACAACGAGGCCGAACGCGGACTGCTGCTCGTGGGGCAGGAGACGACGATGCCGATTCAGGTGTTCACCGTCGCGTCCGCCGACCGGCCGACGGCGGACCTGTTCGCCCTCGGGAGCGTGACGACGATCTTCTCGACTGTCCTACTCGTTATCGCCGGCTGGATCGTCATCCGCAGCGCGACGAACAACTGATCGACGCCGGGTCTCTCCCCGTTTCGTTCGACACCAACTGCCAGTGAGGATACTAGCTACCGTCGACGCCTGTTCGTAACGGTGACCCACCCGACAACTATAATCTCCAGGCACCTGATTGAGGGAGTGTATGTCGACTAGTCGACTTGCCGGTCGAACAGCGGTCGTAACGGGCGCGAGTTCGGGAATCGGGAACGCCATCGCGGCGACGTTCGGGCGCGAAGGCGCGAACGTCGTCGTCGCCGACGTCCGACGGGAGCCGAAACTCGACTCCGAGACGCCCGTCTTCGAGAAGTTAGCGGCTGTGGATGCCGACTGTACGTTCGTGGAGACCGACGTTGCGAGTGCAGAGGACACGCAGGTCGTTGTCGATCGTGCCGTCGACGAGTACGGCTCGCTCGACGTCCTCGTCAACAACGCCGGCATCTATCACCAGTACCAGACACACGAAACCCCGACGTCGGTCTGGAACGACATCCTCGACGTCAATCTGAAAGGGACCTTCCTGACGAGCAGGGCCGCGCTCCCCGAACTCAGGGAGAGCGAGAACGGGAAAATCATCAACCTCGCGTCGATCTACGGGCTCGTCGGCGGCGAGAACAGCGCGGCCTACTGCGCTTCGAAGGGCGGCGTGGCGAACCTGACGCGCCAGATGGCTCTGGACTATGCAGACGACGAGATCAACGTCAACGCGCTCGCGCCGGGCATCATCAAAACCGCACAGAACGCGGAGTGGCGCGAAACTGACGACGACTTACTGGCTGACTGGCACGGCGCGACGCCGTGGCCGCGGTTCGGAGAGCCCGAAGACGTCGCGGACGCCGCACTGTTTCTCGCGAGTGATGAGAGTGATTTCGTAACAGGTCACGTGCTGTCCGTCGACGGTGGCTGGACAGCCCGCTGAGTCGTTATTCGCCGAGAACGTCTTTTGCCAGATCGATGTTCGGGAGCACGCTGGTGCGCTCCAGCAGCGTCGCGTGCTGGGGACTCCAACTGATCTGGACTTGGTCGTCTTCGACGTGGAGGATCTCGGAGCTTTTCAGCTGCAGTTCCATCGGATCGGCTCCCTCGACCTGTGCGGTGAGGAGCACGAGCGTCCCCGATCCCGGTTGGTGGATGACGTCGTCGACGGTGCAGGTGAGGACGTTTGCTTGGCCGTCGCCGAGTTCGAGGTACTGGGGGCGCACGGAGAAGGGGATCTGCGTGCCACGCAGCGACGCCGGATCGGATTCGAGGTTGTCTGTACTGGCCGCAAACGTGCCCAGTGGCGTTTCGATCTCGGCCTCGAAGCCGCCGTTCGTCGTCTCGACGAGTTCGCCCGTGAAGACGTTCGAGTCGCCGACGAACGTGGAGACGAACGCCGTCGCGGGTTCGTTGTAGACCTCTTCGGTCGGCCCGGAGTGTTCGATTTTGCCGTCGTTCATCACGATGAGCTGGTCGCCCAGCCGCATCGCCTGGGTCTGGTCGTGCGTGACGTAGACGAACGTCGTGTCGATATTGCGGTGAATGCGGAGCAGTTCGCGCTCCATGCGCTTTTGCAGCTTGTAGTCCATGTCACCGAGCGGTTCGTCCAGTAAGAGTAGCTTCGGCTCGAGGACCAGACTCCGCGCGAGTGCGACCCGTTGTTTCTGTCCGGCCGAGAGCTCTTCCGGCGATCGGTCCCCGAGGTCCTCGAGTCGCATGATGTCGAGCATCTCGGCGACGCGCTCGTCACGGTCGGCTGCGGGAGTGTCGAGGCGTTCGAGACCGTAGGCGATGTTCTCTCGCACCGAGAGGTGCGGGAACAACTGGAAATCCTGGAACACGAGCCCGATGTCGCGTTCGTAGGTCGGAGCGTCGGTGATGTCCACCCCGTCGAGGTGGATCGATCCCTCGGTGATCGGGAAGCGACCGACGATCGAGTGAAGCGTCGTCGACTTGCCACAGCCGCTCGGACCGATCAGAACGCAGAAATCACCTCGCTTGATGTCGAAGCTGATCTCTTCGACGGCGACTGTCCCGTCGGGGTACACCTTCGTGAGATCGGTTATTTCGAGGATCGATTCACCGGTCGTCTCGCCGTCCATCTGTCGCGTTCCTGTCATTGTCGTAGCATGTCGTCCACGGTAAGGGTCTGCGTGACGCTCAGTTCCTCGAAGAATTTGGCGTCGCTGGCGCTCCACCCGATCTGTATCGTTTCGCCGTAGCGGTCCAGGGGGACCATATCAGGGCGGATCACGTAGAAGTCGCGATCGTAGCCATCGAGCGCAAGGGCGATCTCGGTCTGTTCACCCATGTACGTACTCCCGACGGGTGACGCGTCGAGCGTGTTCGCTTCGTCGCTGGCGTCGTCACCGATCGTGATGGTTTCGGGCCGGAGCAGGAGGATGCCCTCCGCACCTGTGCTCGCGTGATTCACGTTGGTCGCGGTGACGGTTCCAAAGGACGTATCGACAGTTGCGCTGTCGCCGTCGGTTTCCCTGACCGTCGCTCGGACCGGGTTGCTGTCGCCGACGAACTGCCCGACGAACGCCGTCTCGGGCTCGTTGTACACGTCGGCTGGCGTGCCGACCTGCTCGATCATTCCCTGGTTCATGACGACGAGCTTGTCGGCCAACTTGAGCGCCTGATCCTGATTGTGGGTGACGTAGACGAAGGTGCTTCCCAAGTCTTCGTGGATCTGGCGCATCTCCAACTCCATCTGCTTCTGAAGTTTGTAGTCGAGGTCCGCCAGCGGGTCGTCGAGCAGCATCGTCTCGCACTCGCGGATCAGTTGTCGGGCGAGTTCGACGCGCTGTTGCTGGCCGCCACTCAGTGCCGATGGCAGATCGTCCTTCGTCTCCGGGATGGCGAGCATCGCGAGCAGGTCGTCGATCCGTTCGTCGAGTGCCGCCTCGTCGACCGAGTCGGACTGCTGTCGAACGCCGAAGGCGATGTTCTCTCCGACGGACATGTGCGGGAAGAGTGCGTCCTCGAACTCCTGAAAGACGTAGCCCAGGTCGCGATCCTGGACGGACATCTCTCCCGCGTCTTCACCGCGGAGGAAGACGCGACCACCATCCGGTGTCGTCAACCCGGCGATCGTTTGCAGGAGCGTGCTCTTGCCACAGCCACTCGGTCCAACGATCACACAGAACTCGCCGTCTTCGATCTCTAAGTCGATACTCCGCAGAACCCGCTCGTTTCGAAACGAAATGTCGAGCGAATCAACTCTGACGTCTGTCGAACCCATTGCAGCTACATGCAGCACCATCTAATATAATTGTATTGGACACAATTAATCCAAATTACATTGAAGCAGCGGCAATGTCACTGCATCGAGATAGTACATGGAACCTCGACCTGACGCAGGACTTTCTGGGAGACGCTCCCCAACAGTGCCTTCCCCGCCGCCGAGCGTCTGTGTCCGCCCATGAAGACGTGGTCGACGTCGTTGTCGGTGACGTACGCGGTGATCTCGGTCGAAGGATCGCCGATGGCGGCTGCGATTTCGGCTTCGACGTCGTGCTCCTGGAAGATCGCCGCACAGTCCTGCACGACGGCGTGTTTCCGCGCGACCTCGACCGGGTCGGCCGCTTCGTAGCCGAACTCCTCGAGATACGTCTCGAACTCGGCCTCGCCGAAGACGTGAAAGAGGCAGACTTCGGCATCCAACCCGGCAGCGATCTCGGCAGCGGTCGTCGCAACTGGTTCCATCCGGGACAGCTCGTCGTCGACTGCAACGAAGACAGTATCGACCATGGCCTCACGTACCGAGGCAGTCGTAATAAACAATCGGGCTGAACACAGGTCAGACCGGGGAGAAGTATAAATAAGTCGGGACCGACGGTACGCGACATGGCACGGTTAGACGGAACTGCAGCACTGGTTACCGGTGGGAGTCGCGGTATCGGTCGCGGCATCGCAGAGGCCCTGGCCGCCGCGGGCGCGACGGTCGTCGTCAACCACCCGCCGCAGGAAGACGACGCCTATGGCCGGGAGGTGGTCGACGCGATCGAAGCTGACGGCGGCGAGGCCGCCGTCATTCAGGCGGACGTCAGCGACGACGCCGAGGTCCAGGCGATGATCGAGACGTTCGAGGCCGAACACGGCGCGGTCGACGTCCTCGTCAATAACGCGGGCATCCTCACGCAGTCCCGCGTCGCGGAGATGCCCGTCGAGATGTGGGACGAAACGATCGCCGTTGACCTGCGAGGCGTGTTTCTCACCACGCGGTTCGCCCTCCCGGGCATGCTCGAACAGGGCTCGGGCAAGATCATCAACGTCGCGTCACAGCTCGGCCTCAAGGGCGGCGAAGAACTCGTCCACTACTCGGCGGCAAAAGGCGGCGTGATCGCCATGACGCGCGCGCTCGCCCGTGAGATCTCACCGACCGTGAACGTCAACGCGATCGCGCCCGGCCCCATCGAAACGAGTCTGCTCGCGGACATCTCCGAGGAGTGGCGCACGGCCAAGGAGGCCGAACTGCCGATGGGACGACTCGGACGGACCGACGACGTCGCGCCGACGGCCGTGTTCCTCGCGAGCGACGAGAGCGACTACTACACCGGGCAGGTCCTCAGCCCCGACGGCGGTGACGCGATGCACTGACCAGTCGCTCGACTCCCCACGCGAACACTGATACTACCGCAGCGCGCAGCTACACCGGTATGTCAGTAGACACTGTTATCGACGGTGGGACACTCGTCACCGCCGAACGGACGTACGAAGGCGCGCTCGCTATCGACGACGGGACGATCGTCGGTGTCGGCGCTGTCGACCAGTTCCCGGACGCCGACCAGGTCGTCGACGCCACGGGCAAGTACGTCATGCCGGGCGTCGTCGACCCGCACGTCCACGTCGCGGACCCGTTTTCCATCGACAGCTACGAGTCCGCCTCGAAGGCGGCAGCCCTCGGCGGGACGACGACGGTCATCGGGTTCGCCTTCCAGGGATGGAACCCGGACACCGAGGCGTTCGACGGAAGCTACTCGTTGCCGGAGGCGATCGAGTCGGTGCGAACGCGCGGTGCGGACTCGCTCGTCGACTTCGGGGTCCACGGCGCGCTGACCGAGGAGACCGACGAGGGCCTCGAAGACCTCGCGGAGGTCGTGCCCAACGGCGTCCCCTCGATCAAGATGTTCACCGCCTACGAGGTCGGCCTCTCGAACGGGTTCATGCACCGGGTGTTCCAACGGCTCGCCGACCTCGACGGCGTGGGCGTCCTCCACACCGAAGACGACTCGGTCTGTGAAGCACTCACCGAGGCGTGCAAGCGCGAGGGGAAAGGCGACCCGGTGCACTATCCCAGGTCCCGTCCCGACTACGCCGAGGCCATGGCGGCCGACGACGCCGTCAGGATGGCGCTCGAAACCGGCGCGAAGTACTACGGCATCCACACGTCCTGCCGAAAATCAGCGGAGGTACTCGCAGCGGCCCGCGAGGACGGCAGCCAGGTCCGCGGGGAGACGTGCGTGCACTTCACGACGCTCGACGAGTCGGTCTACGAAGACCAGGGCACGCTCCCACTGTTCGCCCCGCCGATGCGGACGCCCGACGACATCGAGGCGATGTTCGAACACCTTCAGACGGGGTCGCTCGACGTGGTTTCGACCGACCACTGCGCGTACACGGAAGAGAGCAAGCAGGTGGACAACTGGTGGGACAGCCCCTTCGGCGCGAATCTGCTTCAGACCGGATTCCCCGTGTTCCACGACGAGGCGGTCAACGAGCGCGGGCTCAGCTACCCGACGCTCGTGAGACTCGTGGCGACTGCGCCGGCCCAGACGTTCGGACTTCCAGAGAAGGGGACGCTGACGCCCGGTACGGACGCGGACGTCATCGTCTTCGATCCGGACGCGTCCTACACGATCGACGCGTCCGACAACGAGTCGAAGGCGGACTTCTCGATCTTCGAGGGCCGCGAGGTCACCGGTCGCGTCGAGAAGACGTTCGTCCGTGGGACGCTCGTCGCCGACGACGGCGAGATCGTCGCCGACCCCGGCCACGGTCGGTTCGTCGAGCGAGTCGAGCCCGACTGGTCGGCCTGACGGCAGTCACTGAGCGACGCCAGCGAGGTCGACTGCGGCCGTCGCCAGCGTGTTCGCGGCGCGATGGCAGTCCTCCCAGGTCGTGTACTCTGCTTCGGAGTGGCTCTTGCCGCCTTCACTCACCGCGAACACCATCCCAGCGTCGCAGATCCGGTGTACGTTCGTCGCGTCGTGGACGCCGCCGCTGGGCAGCCGCAAGGCGCCGTATCCGAGGTCGGCGGCTGCCCGCTCGACGCTCTCGACGCACCGGTCGGTGAAGGAGACCGGGTCTGCGTTCGCGCGTTCTTCGACGTCCCAGTCCACGCCTTCCTGTTCCGCGGCGGCCTCGGTCGCCGCGTGGATGCGGTCGACCGCTGTGTCGAGGACGTCAGCGGAGCGGTCACGGACGCCGTACGTGAACGTGGCGGTGCCGGGAACGACGTTGATCGAGTTCGGACTGACGTCCAGCGCGCCGACCGTCGCGACGGTGCGGTCGCCGAGCGTGCTCGGGAGTCGCCGAACCCGCGTGATCACGTCCGCCGCGGCGACGAGCGCGTCCTTGCGGTGGTGCATCGGCGTCGCCCCCGAGTGGTTCGCCTCGCCGCGGAACGTAACCGCTCCCCACCTGAGCCCGACGATCCCGGTGACGACGCCGACGTCGGTCCCGGTCGCCTCCAGCGACGGTCCCTGCTCGACGTGCAGTTCGAGGTACGAGTCGTACGCTTCGGCCGGTTCCGCGGGCGTCGACCCCTTGTAGCCGATGCGCTCCAGTTCCTCCTCGACGGTGGTGCCGGTGTCGTCAGTTCGTGCGTACTCCGCGTCGATGTCGTGGACGCCGGCCCAGACGCCGCTGCCCTGGAGCGTCGGCTGAAATCGCGATCCCTCCTCGTTGGTCCAATTGACGATCTCGATGGGCCGCTCGGTCTCGATCCCGCGCGCGTCGAGTTCGCGGACGAGTTCGAGCGCAGCGACGACGCCGAGCGCCCCGTCGTAGATCCCGCCGTACGGCTGGGAATCGAGGTGTGACCCGACCAGGACGGGAGCGACACCGCGTGTGCCCTCGCGTCGACCGAACATGTTGCCGAACGCGTCGACTCGGGTCGAGAGGCCGGCCGCGTCCATCTGGTCGGCGAACCAGTCTCGAACGCGCTCGTCCGCATCTGACAACGCCAGTCGGTGGAGGCCGCCGTTCTCGGTCGCACCGATGTCGGCCTGGGCCTGCATCGTCGCGACGAACCGCTCTCTGTCCAGGAGTAACTCCATACACTGCTCTCGGAACGCAAGCGTATGAACGTCCGGCCTGTCCGGGCGGCCGACACGGGGAGTCGACCCCTCCACTTGTCACAACATATAAGCGCAGTTCCTCCGAGACTGACGTATGGTCGCAATCGACCTGAACTGTGACATGGGAGAGAGTTTCGGCAACTACACGATGGGCCGCGACGGGGAGGTCATGCCGTACATCACGTCGGCGAACATCGCAGGCGGCTACCACGCGGGCGACCCGCACGTCATGCGCGAGACGGTCGCACTCGCCGCCGAGCACGACGTCGGGATCGGCATCCATCCCGGCCTCCCGGACAAGATGGGATTCGGTCGCCGCACGATGGACGCGACCCCCGAGGAAGTCCGCGACTACGTGCTCTACCAGCTCGGCGCGTTGACGGCGTTCGCCAAACGCCACGGTGCCGAGGTCCAGCACGTCAAACCCCACGGCGCCATGTACTCGATGCTCTCGGAGAGCCCAGATCACGCTCGCGCGGTCATGGAGGCCGTCCTCGACGTGGATCCGTCCCTCATCTACCTGGCGACGGACATGAACATCTACGAGGTCGCCCAGGAGTTCGACGACCTCGACGCCGTCTTCGAGGGCTACGTCGACCTGGACTACAACGCCGACCGAACGCTCATCGTCGAGAAGGAAGTCGCGCCGAAAGACCCCGATCTGGTCGCCGATCGAGTGGTGAACATCGCGAAACACGGCGAAGTCGAAGCGGTCGACGGGACGACGCTCGATCTGCCCGCCGAGAGCATCTGTATCCACGGCGACGGCCCGAACGCCGTCGAACTGCTGGAAGCGATCCACGACCGCCTCGACGAGGAGAACATCGACCTCGCGCGCCTCGACGAGCAGGTGTAGCTGCAGCTTATTCGTCGGCGAACCCGTCGAACTGTTCGTCGACGTACTTCGTCGTGTGCTGGCTGTCCCGGAACGTTCCGTCGCCGAGGACCGCCAGGTGGAACGGAATCGTCGTGGCGATGCCCTCGATCTCGGTCTCTCGGAGGACGCGCGTCGCGCGGTCGAGCGCCTCCTCTCGGGTCGCTGCGGTGACGATGAACTTCCCGACGAGCGAATCGTAGAACGGACTCACCGCGTCGCCTTCGTCGACGCCGTCGTCGACGCGAACGCCGATGCCGGTCGGCCTGCGATACGTTTCGAGGTCGCCGGGGGTCGGGATGAACTCGTTGCGCGGGTCTTCGGCGTTGATCCGGAACTCCACGGCGGCACCGCGGGGGTCGACGTCGTCCTGCGTAAACGACAGTTCCTCTCCGGCAGCGACCCGGAACTGCTCTTTGACGAGGTCGATGCCGGTCGTCGCCTCGGTGACGGTGTGTTCGACCTGGATGCGGGCGTTGACTTCGAGGAAGTAGAACTCGCCGTCCTCGTAGAGGAACTCGACCGTCCCGGCGTTCACGTAGTCCGCTTCGGCGACGCCACGGGTGGCTGCCGCGCACAGTTCCTCGCGCGTGTCGGCGTCGAGGACAGGTGACGGCATCTCCTCGATGAGTTTCTGCTGATCGCGCTGGACGCTGCAGTCCCGTTCGTAGAGATGCCTGACGTTGCCGTGCGTGTCGGCGATGATCTGGACTTCGATGTGCCGTGGGTTTTCGAGGAACTTCTCGACGTACACCGCTGGGTTGTCGAAGTACGCCTCCCCTTCGCGTTTTGCGTCGGCGAACTTCTCCTCGACGTCGTCCTCGGAGTCGACGACTTTCAGGCCGCGGCCGCCACCGCCGCCGTCGGCTTTGATGGCGAGCGGGTACCCGTGCTCCTCACCGAACGCTTTGACGTCGTCGGGGGACTTGGCGGGGTCCGTCGTTCCGGGAACTATCGGGACGTCCGCGCGGTCCATAATCCCGCGCGCCTGCGTCTTCTCGCCGAAGTTGGTCATCACGTCGCTCGGCGGGCCGATCCAGATGAACTCGCTATCCTCGACCCGCGCGGCGAACTCGGTGTTCTCGGCGAGGAAGCCGTAACCGGGGTGAATGGCGTCGACGCCTGCCTCCGCCGCCGCGTCTATGAGCGCCGCCTGGTCGAGATAGCTTTTGCTGGCCATCGACGAGCCGACGTGGAAGGCCTCGTCGGCGTGTCGAACGTGTTTGGCCGTTTCGTCGGCGTCGCTGTACACTGCCACGGTTTCGATGCCGAGTTCCTGTGCTGCCTGGATCACTCGGACGGCGATCTCGCCACGGTTGGCTACCAGTACCGAATCGATCATAGATATCAACGGTACTGTTTCCCTCATATAGTTACCGTGTTACACTGCCACACGTCGTCGAAAAAACAGACAGCGGAGCAGTTGAGTCCCTCAGAGCGTGTCGCGCAGGGTCTGGAGCGTTTCGTCCTGTTCGGCGCGGACTTCCAGCGCCGTGTCGACGTCGACGGCCTGGAAGTTGACCGTACTGTGCACGCGACACTGCGACAACGTTCCCCGGTCGGTGCTGATGAGCGTGCCGACGGTCGCGTAGCCGCCGCCGGTGACGGCGTCGCGCATGAGGACGATCGGCTGGCCGGCCATCTGAATCGAGCCGATGGGATAGCCGAGGTCGACGACGTTCGTCACGTCGGTCCCGGCGCCGAACGGCTGGTCGCGTTCCTCGAACATGTCCGTGATGTCGGGCCCCTCGAACCGGTAGCCGACGCGGTCGGCCTCGTCGCTGACCTTCCAGTCGGCGTCGAGGAACCGCTGGCGGCCCTCGTCGGTGAGCCGGTAGTCACATAGGCCCATGACGACGCGCACGTCGATCGACGAGTAGTCCGGGACGTGTTCGTCCGGCACCGCCGCGCCGACCTGTTCGGGACGGTCCTCGTGGTCGGCGACCTGCAACGTATCGCCCGCTTCGAGTTCGCGGCCCTCGTACCCGCCCAGACCGATGAGCGTGTACGTCGAGCTGCTGCCCATGACTTCGGGCACGTCGAAGCCGCCGGCGACGGCGAGGTACGACCGGACGCCGTCCTGGCTGAACTCGAAGGAGAGTTCCTGCCCGGCGTCGACTTCGACGGC
>SDGW01001197.1_pt1 | contig 10760 bp, 13 predicted proteins | sample 2873831 | NCBI WGS metagenome assembly SDGW01 (sample SAMN08132700, study PRJNA421101) | hypersaline lake metagenome | isolation source: celular fraction 0.22 microns magnesium sulfate-rich crust from ephemeral... | place: Spain: Penahueca Lagoon, Toledo | collected 2011-07
GTGCATTCGGAAGCGTTAAAGGATCCGACCCACTCCGTTCGAATGCGGGCCGGTGGGGTAGCTTGGTATCCTTCGGCCTTCGGGTGGCCGTAACCGCAGTTCGAATCTGCGCCGGCCCATTTCTGCCCGCGAACTATAACCGACGAGCGTAGCGAGTCGTGTTCGTGAGCGGGCAAAAATTGATCCAAGCAGATTCGAGCAGGGACGTCGCAGCGTCCGATCGGAGTGAGGACGACCGTCTTCCCGTGTTCGACATCTGCGCCGGCCATTTCTCCCGGTACTCAACGACGAGCGACGCGGTTTCGATAGACGGCCCTCAGGAGCGGGTCACAGCCGGTGCCGGCCGGTGGTCGGCCGATCGGATGGCCGCTCACATAACCCGATCCGGATGAATCCGTAAGATCACACGCTCGGATTCGATCGGGTTCGGGTACTCGTCGACGTCCATGTATCGCTGGGCGAGTTCGTCGATGTGTTCTCGAGCGCCGTCGGTCGTCACTGCCTCGACTTCGCCGATCACCGAGAGGTGCCGGTAGGGGTCGTCGGGATCGGTCATACTGACGCCGATGTCCGGGTTGTGTTCTGCGTTCTTCGCTTTTTGTCGGTGTCGTTCGGTATTGACCAACAGGAGTCCGTCGTCCGTATCGTAATCGATCCACACTGGTGTGACGTGTGGCAATCCCTCCGGGGTCAGCGTCGCGACGTGGGCGAACGTTTGCTTCTCAAAGAGGTCGTGGAAGTCGTCGGGGATCGAGGCCATAGACACCGCGTCGTTCACTCCCAGTGGGCTTGTGTATGGTGCCTACATCTACTACGGACGAACGGTCTCCGATGCCGACAGTCTCCGTCTGCTGAACGGAGATACCATCTGATATAGGTGGATAGTGACCACGCAGATGACGGCTGACGGCTTATGCGCTCTGAAAGTGTCTCTGCTCTCGTATGACTGACCAGCAGTCGTCGACTCGTCGGCGAATACTAAAACTCACAGGCGCCGCTGCCTCGACTGCCCTCGTTGCTGGCTGTGGCGGTCCAGCTGGCAATGGTGGCAACGGTGGTAATGGCGGTGCCGAGGGAGAGAACGAGACCGGGATGAACGAAACCAACGAAACCAACGAGACCAACGAAACTAACGAGACCGGGATGAACGTAACCAACGACACGAACGAAACCAACGACAGCGAGTAGTCTCCGTTACGGCGCAGTCAGAAGCCGACAGGATCCTCACTACCGTGTTTTCTCGAGTCACTGATCCGAGGCGTAACCGTTACCGAGTATCGGTGCCTCTCTCGAGTAATGACCGACGGACTCGAGGCGGACGTCGAGCAAATGGACGACATCGCCGCGCAACGGGACGATCTGGCGGCCCGCGTTCGGGCTCACGCCGGCGAGATTGCACGGGAACTCGCCGTGTTACAGGGAGGCGATTACGGGCAGGAAACGTTCGACACAGACGGTGGCAGCTGGACGGTCAAGTACGAGGCTGGCGACGTCCAGTATCTTCGATTCGATCCCTCCTCGGGCTCGGAGACGTACGTCGTCTCGAGTAAGCAGCCACCTGAACCCGAGGCCCTAGAGGCTGCGATGGCCGACTACGGAGCGTTCGTCGCGGCGTACAACGAGTACGTCCGCTCGTTCGACGGGCTGTTCGCGGACGTGCCCGAGGAGTTTCCCGAGATCGAGTCGACGGCGGAACTGGTCACCGAACGGGACCGGATCGTCGAGCGCATCCGCGAGGTCGGCAACGCGATGGCGGCCCAGCTCCATCGGTACGACGGCGAGTACGGCACCTACGCGACGACGGTTTCGGGCACCCGCTGGGAACTGAAGTGGGACGGCGACGTTGCCTCGTACCTGCGAGTCGATGGTTCCGACGGCACCTACCTCCTCTCACAGTACGGGCCACCGGCGGCCACCGAGGTCCGCCGGCTCGCTGACGACGTTCCCGCCTTCGTCGCCGCGTTCAACGACTACGTCGACGAGCTCGAGGCGGATCTCGCGCAGGTTCGATTCGGCGACTAGACATGAACAGAGTCCGGCAGCCACGAGCGAGCCGCTGTGGGGACATGACTGCGTCGGCTCTCGAGACAACTTCGGAGCAATATACAGGGGACCAAAGCGCTCCATACCGGAACTAGTAGCCGTTTTGTACCGTCTGAGCATAGGAACTGGTGGCGACGACGGTCGCCAGGACTACCATGGATGGCTCTGCTGACGGAATCGATGAGGGTACTGCCCACGAGTATGCGGCTGCCACCGACGCGGCCGACGCCGACGAGACGGCACTGTTCGATGCCATCGTCGTTCGATACGAATCCGGAAGCGATCGCTGTACACTCGTGCCCCACGAAGGTTCGACAACGGAGAAACTGAACGCCTGGCTGACCGTAGACCTCGAGACGGTCGTCGATCTTGACGATGCTCGATGATGGTGAGAGCGGGCGCTGGAAGGGTCCTCACTATAGTAACAACTGAAACGATTTACACGCCGATCGCACAGCAGTCGTGCAATCGAGTGTGCAGTGACTTTCAGTGGCTACGATAGCTGCTATCGGTCTGACGCCGTCGCAGAAACGGGATCCCTCTCCTCACGGAGCGAACGGCCGCTGCCGTGAGCGAGTAGGGTACTTCACACGTCGACGTATTGATCGACCCACTTCTGACGGCGCTGGAGTGCACGTCTGCCTTTCGGCGTCAGCGCGTAGTAGTTCGTTCGCCGGTCGAGTTCACCCTTCTCGACGAGTTCTTTCTCGACGAGCGTGTCGAGATTAGGATACAGCCGACCGTGTGTAACCGGTTGGTCGATGTAGTCGTTGATGTCGTCGAGGATCTCTTGGCCCGACGGCCGATCTTTTCCTGCGATCACGTACAGCAAGTCACGTTGGAAGCCAGTTAGCTGATCCATGGATCACCCTCTGAGTGACGACCTTCACCGCTCTGTGGCTTTGTTATAGAGCGGGTACACGCCCGCTCTGTCCCCGAATGCGCCCCATAGGACTGCTTTCAGCGGAGAACGGCCAGCGATAGCAGCCACACGGCGATATCGAATGCACCATAGACATGACGCGGCGCTTTTGACGGCCACTGCCGTATCGGCCGCTATGCCAACCGATCAACTGGCCTGGGAAACACGCGAGCGCCGGGTAGCCTACTCCTGTCCCGGTTTCGACGTCGTTAACGAGTCCGTTCAACTGCCAGATGGCACGGAAACCGAGTTCGATTACCTCTCGGAACCACCGAGCGTCTGTGTCCTGCCGTTTACACCCGATGACAACGTCGTCTGTATCGAGGAGTGGCGACAGGCCGTCTCGCGAATCAGTCGCGGGCTCCCCGTCGGCGGCGTCGAACCCGACGACGACGACCTCGAGGCTGCGGCCCATCGCGAACTCGCCGAGGAGACCGGCTACGAAGCCGAGCGACTCGAGCCGCTTGTGTCCGTCGAACCGGCGAACGGTATCGCGGATACGCGTTTGCACTTTTTCGTCGCTGACGGCTGCCGGCCAACTGCCGAACAGCAACTCGATCACAACGAAAGCATTCGTCCGACGGAACTGTCGTTTGCGGACCTGACCGACGCGGTCGCAGCCGGTGAGATCCACGACGGTCGGACGGTGCTCGCCATCTCTTACTATCGGCTGGTCGATCCGGCGTGTGGCTCAGCTGAAAAATAGTGGTCGGTACCGAGCCGCAATGGTCGACCGGTGCGATCCGGTGACCCGTTACTCCGTTTCGTTCGTCGCGTTACCGGTCTCGTTGTCGGTCTCGTTCGCTTCGCCGTCGGCTGGCTGCTGCAGGGCCGCCTGAAGCCCCTGCGTTTCGCCGAGGGTGAGGGTGTCGACGGAGCTATTCTCGACCGTCATCGACCCGGCGGTGATTGACGATATCGTCTCGTCAGTTGCCGTCACGTTACCGTCTGCAGCGGTCTCGTTGTCGGCCGTCTCATTGTTGGCCGTCTCGTTACCGTCTGCAGCGGTCTCGTTGTCGGCCGTCTCGTTGCCATCCGCGGCCGTGTCGGCGTCTCCCTGCTGGGTCTCGAGCGTGCCGACGGTCATCGATTCGACCGTGATCTCGTCGACGTCGAACTGCTCGACGGTGAGCGATTCGATCTGCTGGGCACTTTCGTTTCCGTCGGCCGTCTGATTGCCGCCGTCACCGTCGCCGCCACCGAACAGCCCGCCGACGAAGTCGGAGATACCGGCGACGATACCCCCGTCACCGCCGTCTTCGACGGTGAAGTCCTCGATCGTCAGTTGCTCGGTGTTCATCGACTCGATCGTCATGTTCTGTACCGCCACGGTGCTGGCGTTCTCGTCGACCACCTGCTGGAGGCCGGTCGTCGACTCGTTGTCGGTTTCGTTCTCACCGGTCTCGTTCGCGCCACCGAGTTCCTCGAGGGAGACGTTCTCGAGCGCCAGCGATTCGAAGGCAACGTTCGAAATCGTCACCTCGGACGTCTCGTTGTCCGTGGTTTCGTTGTCCGCGGTTTCGTTGTCCGCGGTTTCGTTGTCCGCGGTCTGGTTCCCGTCGGTCTCGTTCAGCTGCTGTTCGAGCTGGTCGGTGTCCCCTTGGACGTCGAGTTGCTCGACAGTGAGTTCCTCGATCGTCGCGTTTTCGATTGTGACGTTCTCGAGTTCCAGTGTGCCGACCTGGACGTTCTGCAGCGTCGCGCTCGTCTCGCTCATGTCTCCGGTGTCGTCGTTCGCGGCTGTCGTCGCTCCACCGACGAGGGCAGGACCCCCCGCGAGCATGACGAGCAGCGCGATGAACGCGACACCAAGTGTCTGCGGTTGTGAAGCCATACGGACCGAACGACGGCGGTTTTCGGGCTAAAATGAGCAGACTGTTACGGTATTACGCCCGCGAAAACAGTCGTTGTGTCGGTGCCGACGGTCACGTCCGATTTCCGGCCGAGCACGTCGCGCCGGCAGGCGATCCGTCAGGGTTGAACGAACCGATTATCCGCCACGTTCCGTCGAAATGATCCGTTGTTCCGAACGCTGGCGCCGTTAAACCGCCAGCGGCTGACTGTCAAGTTATTCGAGCCGAAGCTCGCGCGTCTCGACGGCGTTGCAGGACGGACAGACGAACTGGTAGCGGACCCGCCCGCCCGAGCTGGTCACACGCCACCCACCGTCGGTGTCGATGTAGCCACACGATGGACAGCGCAGTTCCGACTCGTCGAACTTCTCCCGAAGTTGTTCGAACGGTGATCGATGGACCGACATATGAATCCATATGGTGTGGTATAACATAACATTCTAGGCTCGTCAGTGCCTTGCTATACCGTCTTCCGATCACAACGATTCTTAGGCGTCACTCCCTAGTACAGCGTATGGACGATGTCGACGCGGATCACGGCGGTGGCCTCGATGACGCCGCCGGAGCGGCGCGTGCGCTCGAGCACGTCGTCGATCCAGTGGTGGCGGTCGCCGACGGGACGATCACGTACGCGAACGCGGCCGCCCGTGATGCCTTCGAAATCGGTGATGCCGACCGCGACGCGGCGACCGCACTCGGGGCGCGCTGGAACCGGCTCGCGACGGCGATTGACCAAACGACGGTCGGTACCGCCCGACGAATCGATCTCGACGGTGACCGCGAGGGAGCCCGTATCCACCGCGGTGCCGACGGAGCGACTATCACGTTCGATCGCGGTGGATCCCCCTCTCACGGCGACGCTGCCGACGAGTCGGACGGCTTGCAGGCGGGAACGAGCGACCGGCTGGTGAAAGACCGCGCAGTCGAGGAAGCCCCGGTCGGGATCACGATCTCCGATCCCGACCGCGAGGATAATCCACTGGTTTACGTCAACGACGCCTACGAGGAGATCACCGGCTACGAGTACGACGAGGTTGTCGGCCGGAACTGCCGATTCCTGCAGGGTGACGACTCCGACGAGGACGCGATCGCCGAGATGGCGGCAGCCATCGACGAGGATCGGCCGGTCACGGTCGAGCTCAAGAACTACCGGAAGGATGGCACCGAGTTCTGGAACGAGGTGACGATCGCCCCCGTCCGCGACGAGAGCGGCCGTGTCACCCACTACGTCGGCTTCCAGAACGACATCACCGCGCGCAAGGAGGCCGAACTCGCACTCGAGCGACGAACCGAGGAACTCGAGTACATCCTCGATCGCGTCGAGGGACTGATTCAGGACGTCACCGACGTCGTCGCCGGCTCGACCGACCGCTCCGAACTCGAGGCCAAAGTCTGTGACCGGATCGCCACAGAAGACGCCTACGACGGGGCCTGGATCGGCGAGCGGAACCCGGCAACCGGGAGGATAAGCGTTCGCTCGAGCGCGGGGGCTGGCCCCGAACGCGACCGACTCGAGACCGACGACGACCATCCCGCCGCGGAGACGCTCGCGACCGGCGAGCCCGCAGTTAGCACCGTCGATGGAACGACCCGCATTGCGTTCCCGCTCTCGTACAACGAGATCGAGTACGGCGTGTTGACCGTCCGGACGGAGCGGACACGCACCGTCGACGACCGTGAAACCGTCATCCTCTCCGCACTCGCTCGTGCGGTCGCCAGCGGGGTCAATGCCCGCGAGACCAGTCGCGTGCTAACGACCGACGCCGTCGTCGCAGTCGAACTCGACGTGACGGATCGCTCTCTGTCTCTCGTCGCCCTCTCGGCCGACGCCGACTGCCGGCTCGAGTATCGCCGGTCGGTCCACCGCACGGGCGACGAGACGGCGTCACTGTTTACCGTCACGGGCGCGAGCGCGGACGAACTGACGGCAGCCGCCGCTGACCTCTCCGGCGTCGACTGTCGCGTCGTCGTCGAGCGCGACGAGGAGTCGCTGATCGAACTGACCGGCGCGGACGACCTCGTCGGCTGGCTCTCCGAGCGCGGCGTTCGTACCCAGGCGATCGAAAGTGACGCGGGCCGAGCGCGCATCACGCTCGAGATCCCCCGCTCGGCGAACGTCCGTGCGGTCGTCGAAGCCGTCGAGGACCGCTATGCGGGCACCGATATCGTCTCGTTCCAGCAACGCGAGCGCGAGGTCGAAACCCGCGAGGAGTTCGCCGCCGGGCTCGAGGAGGCGCTGACCGACCGCCAGTTCGGCGCGTTACAGCGGGCGTATCTCGGCGGTTACTTCGAGTGGCCTCGACCAACGACCGGCGAGGAACTCGCGCAGTCGATGGGCGTCTCACGGCCGACGTTCCACGAACACTTGCGGACGGCCGAGGCGAAACTGTGTCGCGCGTTCTTCGGTGACACTTGATGCGGTCTGCTGTCGCTGGGTCCCGACACATCCGACTGGCGGGGTGCCGGCGCGCCGGCACCCACTGATACGGTCTGCTGTCCCGAGTTCCCGGTGGGACCGCAGGGCGGGTCGCAGCCGGCCGGCACTGACTGACAGCAGTCCGTACGAACGGTCTCGAGACCATCACGGCTCGAGAGGAGTAGTCGGCGCTTAGTCACGAGAACGGCCGTGGACGGTCACCGGCGTTTATGTGGCCCGTCGTGGGAGTTAACAAGCATGTTCGCGTTCGCAACGCCGCTGCAGACCGGTGGTGGGCTCCTCTACTGGGCACTGATTTTCTTCGTCCTCGCGATCATCGCTGCCGCGGTCGGTGCGCGTGGCGTTGCCGGGATCTCGATGGAGGTCGCGCGGATCTTCGTGTTGATCTTTATCATCCTCGCGGTGATCTCGCTCCTGTTGTGAGACCACCGGATAAACCGGTCGACACTGCTCTGACTCGAGATGTGATCGCTGCTGGTTACGTATCGGCAGCAGTTGCCAGCGTCGGCGAGTGCACCGACAGAATTCGACCCAGCGTCATCTGGCGATCGGGCTGACCTCGGGAACCCGCCGCTGATAACCGATACCGGTTACATTTGGTTGGGAACGCCTAACATGCTGGACGCCGTAGATAACAGCGAGCACTTACCATGACTGAACTCGGCGGATTTCAAGACAGGGTCGCCCGCATCGATCTCTCGGATGGGGAGGTTGCCTACGAGTCGATCGACGACGAGGACGCAAAGAAGTATATCGGTGCGCGGGGGCTCGGAGTAAAGTACGTCTTCGATCAGGGGCCAGAGGTAGATCCGCTTGGACCGGACAACCTGCTCGCGTTCATGAACGGGCCACTGTCGGGCACGCAGGTGACGATGAGCGGCCGGATCGCCGTCTGTACCAAATCGCCGCTGACCGGCACCGTCACCGACAGCCACCACGGCGGCTGGTCGGGGGCCCGGCTCAAGTGGGCCGGCTTCGACGGCCTCCTCTTCGAGGGCCAGGCCGACGACCCGGTCTACGCCGTCGTCGAGGACGGCGAGGTCGAACTCCGAGACGCGTCTCACCTCTGGGGGAACGGCGTCCACGAAACCCGTGATACGATCGAGGAGGAAGTCGACGGCTCCTACGGCAAGAACCTCTCGATCATGGCGATCGGTCCTGGCGGTGAGAACGAAATCAAGTACGCCTGTATCATCAACGAGGACGACCGCGCCTCGGGACGGGGCGGGACGGGCTGTGTCATGGGGTCGAAGAATCTCAAAGCCGTCGTCGTCAAGTCCTCGACGAAGATGCCCCAGCCGGCAGATCCGGAGACGTTCCGGGAGGGCCACCAGCAGGCGATGCAGGCCATCCAGGAATCGGAAGTCACCGCACCCAACGAGGGCGGTCTCTCGATGTACGGGACGAACGTCCTGATGAACATCGGCGAGGAGATGGACGGTCTCCCGACGAAAAACGGGAAGTACACCTCGACCGAGGCCATGCGCGAGGCCGAAGGCGTCGACATCGACGCCGAACGCGTCTCCGGCGAGAACGTCCGCGAGAACATCCTCGTCGACGAACCGACCTGTCACTCCTGTCCGGTTGCCTGTAAGAAGGAAGTCGAAGTGCAGACGATGCACAAAGGCGAGGAGATGAACGTCCGGACCGAATCCTACGAGTACGAATCGGCCTACGCGCTCGGTCCGAACTCCGGCCACACCGACCGCGACGCCGTCGCGGTGATGATCGAGCGCTGTAACGACATGGGCGTCGACACCATCGAGACGGGCAACATGATGGCGATGGCCATGGAGATGTCCGAGGAAGGAAAACTCGAGGAAGGCGACCTCGAGTGGGGAGACACCGAGACGATGATCGACCTGATCGAGCGGATCGCCCGCCGCGAGGACGACCTCGCAGACCTGCTGGCCGAAGGGCCACGCCGGGTCGCCGACCGCAAGGAGGCCCACGACAACTCGCTGGCGGTCAAAGGCCAGACGATCGCGGCCTACGACCCGCGCTGTATGAAGGGGATGGGCATCGGCTACGCCACCTCGAACCGCGGGGCCTGCCACCTGCGGGGCTACACCCCCGCTGCAGAGATCCTGGGTATCCCCGAGAAGGTCGATCCCTACGAGTACGAGGGCAAGGGCGAACTCACCGCCCAGTTCCAGGATCTGCACGCCATCAGCGACTCCTTCGACATCTGCAAGTTCAACGCCTTCGCCGAAGGCATCGAAGAGTACGTCACCCAGTACAACGGGATGACCGGCCGCGACGTCACCGAGGACGAACTCCTCGAGGCCGGTGAACGCGTCTACAACCTCGAACGGTACTACAACAATCTCGTCGGCTTCGACGGCAGCGACGACTCGCTGCCCGAGCGCTTCCTCGAGGACGGCATCCGCGGCCAGGGTGCGAGCGAAGGCGAGTACTGTGAACTCGACGAGATGAAAGACGAGTACTACGACTACCGTGGCTGGGTCGACGGCGTCGTCCCCGACGAGAAACTCGAGGAACTCGAAATCGATATCGGCCCCGGAACGGGCGTCAGCAGCGAAAGCGGGACGGCGGTCTCGAGCGACGACTGATCGCCACCGGCTTCGCACGTATTTCGCGGTGCTCGACTCACTACTGTTTAGTTAGCCGCGAATACTGTATTCATTAGATATATACATATATGATTATTTATCAGCATTCGGTATGGGATTCGCAAAACAGTGGACGGGCGTCAACGGGTATATGCTGCGGGACCCAGGGACGTTTTTCGCGGAGTACGACGAAACACATGGTATCGGCTACCCGATCGCGTTCATGCTGGTCTCGTATTTCGCCGTCGTGGTGCCACTGGGGCTCCTCATGACGGTGGTGAACATCACGGATCCGACTCAGATCGCGGCTGCAGTGGGACTCACGCTGGGATTTGGCATCCTGTTCTGGGTCACCGGCATCATTGAAGCGCTCGTCGCTCACGGCCTCGCCTATCTGTTCGGCGCCCGCGGGCTGACGAAGACACTCGAGGCGTACGCGTTTCCGGTCGTCGTTCGATACTGTCTGTGGTGGATCCCCCTCGTCAATCTCGGCCTGGGACTCTACGGGCTCTTCCTCCAAATCAAGGCGTTGGCGGCATTTCACGACCTCTCGACCGGCAAAGCCACGATCGTCGCGCTCCTCGCGTCAGTCCTGTATCTGCTTCCCGTGTTCGTCGTCCTCGCCGCCGTCATCGCGACGTTCGTCCTCGATCTCGGCAGTCAGCCAGCCCCCCAACCGGCCATGCTCGTCCTCAAGTTCGTCGCGTAACTGCTGGGGACGGGCGGTCGCTCTCCGTTGTCGTCACTATCCTGTCGGAGAACACTCACGGCTGGCAGCCACAGTTGCACAAACCGAACGGAACCGATCGAGAAGCAGCAAAACAGCCACACGCCTTCGCTACGGCGTGAAACGGACCGCGTCCGCGACAGCCGTCGTAGACGCCCGTCAGATGCTCATACGGTCTGCTGTAACGATTTACCGGCGTATCCGC
>SDGW01001198.1_pt1 | contig 10755 bp, 11 predicted proteins | sample 2873831 | NCBI WGS metagenome assembly SDGW01 (sample SAMN08132700, study PRJNA421101) | hypersaline lake metagenome | isolation source: celular fraction 0.22 microns magnesium sulfate-rich crust from ephemeral... | place: Spain: Penahueca Lagoon, Toledo | collected 2011-07
CTGATGGCAACTAGTGATTCTATTCCAACTCCACCGGCGAAACCATCTCGACGACCGACGCGGCCGCCGACCGGGACGCCGACCGAGATCGAGACCGAGACCGCGACATCCCCGTGGAATCACGGTCGCTCCTCGTGGCGGCGCGATACTGGCTGTTCGCCCGTTCGCGGGAACGAACCGGCGGGTGAAGCGTACTGTCCGGACTGCCAGACCGTCCACCGAGGCGACGATGCCCGACCGAACTCCGGGTACCGGGACACTCGTCAAGTCCCATAGCGGCGAGCGTGGCGAGACCAGCGCCGACCATGAGCTGACGCTCGGCGGTATCTGGGTCCGTCTCGATTCCGGCTTCGAACCACGGCACAGTAGCGTCGAACCAGCCACTCCCTGACCGAAAACCCCCTATCAATGACCGCGACACGGACCGACTCCCCCACGACCAGTACCGAGACACGAACCAGCCAAGTCTTCATTCGCACGAACAGCGAGGAGAAAGCGATGGCGGAAGCCGCCGCCGAATACTATGGTTGTTCGCAGGCGGAAGCCGGACGGCAACTCTATGAAGCGTGGTTCCAGAACACGTTCGGCGACGTGGACCCCGAACTCGTCGCCGACACGAACCTCGACGCCGAAGACTTGCAGAATCTCGCCGCGAAAGATCTCTCCGAAGACGAACTCCACGCAGAACTCCGCCGTCACGCGGCCTCGGACGATTCCGACACCACGCCGACGAGCTACACGGCGACGGTCGTCCCGGCCGAACTCGAACGCTCCGGCCCCGAACTCGACTACGAGGATCTCCGGGAAGCCGTCCAAGATCCCGAAGACGGCGGCTACTGGAGCGATAACCTCGAAATCCACCCCGACCGCGTCGGCAACACAACGCTTCGAGCGAACCACTTAGTCACGAGTCGCGTCCTCGCTGCGATGGCGCGGTCATGCGCAAACGAGGGCGTTTTCCACGAAGATCCACTCACTGACCTCGTTCAACAGTACTGTTTGCATCTCACGGACCGGTTCAACGCCGACCGTGGGAAACAGTACATCATCGAGACCTACAAGAACAACGTTAAACGACTACTTTGGACCCACCCCCGTCCGAGTTCCAAGACATTGTTCACGAGCAAGGAATCCTACTACAGTGCGCTTCCCGGCCTGATGAACGATTGCGAGACCACGCTCAACGGCTTTGCCGATATCATCCTCCAGCGAGAGGAGTGCCTCGAGACGGACCTCGCTGGCCCGCTAACCGCTTCGCTCGCGGAAGTCGAAGACCTCGAGGACTGGTACGTCATCGTCGGTGAAGCACTCGAATTCGTCGCGACGACAAGAAACATTATTAGTGGAATCACTGACCCAGATCAGTTCCTTGAACAGGCCGGGGATGACGCCTTCGACTTTGGTGTCCGACCTGAGGTGGACGGACCGTTTGGAGAGCTAGCGAAATCCCAGAAAGAGTTCATGAATCTTTACGAGACGAATCTCCATGTTCACGTTCAAGAGAAGATAGAGGAGAACCACGTTTCCCCCGAAGTCCAGAATATGCTCAGCCGAGAGTAGCCAGCCCGTCACGGGTAGGTCCGCATCACGCTGGATAGCGACTACTGTAGCTTTTCCTTTCTTGATTCGGCCATAGAAGCAGTACCAGTTCCTCGGTGACTGCGAAGAAGTAAGTTCTTGACATTTTCACAGCGGTTTCTCGGGAGCGGTTCGTTCACTAACCGGGTGGATGGCACTGACGGACCGATTCGTCGAGGCGATCAATCGACATCAGGGCGACACCGCTTGCGGTAAAGTCAGCTAGACTGGAGAAACAGAGCGAGAAATAGCGTTCCGCCTTGCGATTAACAATAGACCGCTTGCAGAATTCGGCCCGATTTTCTCGTTCCACAGAACGGCATCAAGGTAGTAAGATTGGAGCAAACGCTCAGTAGCGGGGCGAGAAGTAGAAATCATGCGCGGTTCATCGTTTTCAGGACTACCGGCGGAAAGACAGTCGTGAGCGACGCTACGGAAGAACTCTGTTCTTCCTCCGCTTGGAAGCCGACACTACGGATATTATTGAAATCACGGGTTTAAAATTATTTTGATTCCAGTAATTTATCAGAATAGAACATACGAGACCAAGTTTTAATACATAGAACCGTGTTCTTAATAACGGGTTCTCCGGAGCGTTAACCGTGTTTCTGGTTTCTCACGTCCTCTCGACCACGCTGGCGGTAACCACACCGTCCTCTCACGTCCTCTCGGTCTCACCACCCGTCCAACTCGCTGACTTACGTCTAAGAAACGAGAAAATCGAATCGAATTCCGCAAGCGGTTCTCAACAACGTGCTGGTGCAGTTGAACGAAAACCCCCAACCTTCCGTGTTGCGTCGAATCTTCTCGCTTCGGATTGGTCCCAGCGATATTTTAATATTGTAGAGTGAATTAAAATAATTTGATGCGTCAAACGCCGGATTCCGTTTCTGCGTCGTTAGACCCGCCGATGGATATGGCTGTTGAGTTGTTCCTCGAACACGGTGAACGAGCAGATTTTATTCGGGACACTCTTCGAGAGGAGTTTTTCGGTCGTGAGCCGGAGTCTATCGACGAGTATCGCGTTTTGACTGAGCTGGCACGGCAACACATCAGGGAGTTAGATGCCGACATCGAACGGTTAGAGAACGAAATCGCCTCCAAGCGGCGACAGCAAAAGAAGTATAGAGAGTACGTGGATCGCTTGGATGAGCTAAAGTCGGAGATTGCAAAGAAGGACGTAAAAGAAGAGATGAATCGGCTTGACCAAGCCGATCCAGTAAACAAGTAGCTGTTGCCGTCGCGGTCTCCACCGACAAACTAAGATAGAGAGAGACCATCGTTTCCAGTGCTTTCCAAAATGAGAAGCGTGAGTTCTGGCTGTAGCGGTCGAATCTTGTTGTTCTCCCGCTACAAATGCGCTAGTGCGGACTAGCTCGTATCCTATTTTATTAAAACTTTGTGTGTCTAGAGGGTGTTTCTAATCGCCCTCGACCTGAAGTACTCGAAGCACTGGAAACGGTGGACTCACACTGTCCGGCAAGCCGTATTTCTGGCTGATTCGACCGTAACGATGCTTCTCCCTGCTTCAATCCCGTGATATGGTCCGATCACACTGAAAGCATTGGAAACGGTGGTGTCTCGAATAGCACTGGAAACGACGGTATCGAAATGAAAACGACTAAACACCCAGCACTGGAAACGCCACTGTCTGAATAGCACTGGAAACGCCACCCACCGAACGAACACCGGAAACCCCACCCATGCCCGATATCAGCTTCACGCCCGACAACGACCTCTACAAAGACCGCGATACGCTCTTCGAGGACTACACCCCCACGACCATCGTCGGCCGCGACACAGAACTCGAACAGTACCACGAAGCACTCCAACCCGTCATCAACGGCGAACGTCCCTCGAACATCTTCCTCTACGGAAAGACCGGTGTCGGGAAGACTGCCGCAACGAAGTTCCTCCTCGACCAGCTCAAAGCCGACGCCGACCAGTACGACGTCGATCTCTCAGTCATCTATCTCAACTGCGAGGACTTGAACAAGAGCTACCAGATTGCGGTCAAACTGGTGAACTCACTCCGCGACCCGAGCGACCAAATCAGTGAGACCGGGCATCCAACCTACAAGGTCTACGAATACCTCTGGCAAGAACTTGATTCGGTCGGCGGCACAATCCTCATCGTCCTCGACGAAGTGGACAACATCGGCGAAGACGATTCGATTCTCTACCAAATCCCTCGCGCGCGCAGTAACGAGCACATCTCGACCGCGAAAGTCGGCATTGTCGGCATCAGTAACGACCTCTCGTTCCGGGACAATCTATCGGCGAAAGTCCGCTCCTCGCTCTGCGAGAAAGCAATCTCGTTCCCACCCTACGACGCTACTGGCTTACAGGATGTCTTACAGCAACGGGCGGATATCGCATTCCACGATGGCGCGCTCTCAGAAGATGTCCTCCCACTGTGTGCGGCCTACGGCGCGCAGGACGCTGGCGATGCACGGAAAGCCCTTGACCTGCTCCGTGAAGCAGGCGATATCGCCCGCGCGGGCGATGCCGACCAAGTTGAAGCAGACCACGTGAAGCAGGCCCGCCAGAAGTTGGAGCGCGAGGAGGTCATGGACGGTATTGCGGACCTCGCGGAACACCAGCAACTCACGTTGTACGCGCTCGCGACGTTCGAGGGCGAAGACGAGACACCGGTCAGCAGTTCGACTGTCTACGACCGATATCAGGATCTCTGTGGGTTCATCGGGAGCGACCCGCTGTCGGCCCGCCGCATCCGTGACTTCCTGAAGGAACTCGCGGACCTCTCGATTACGGCACGAACCCCGCAGAACGAAGGTCTCTCCGGCGGGAAGTATCACAACCACGAACTCAAGCATAATCTGGAGACCGTCATCGTCGCGATGAACGACCTCATCGATACGGTTGGTATCCACGAGGGAATCCGCGAGGTAGTTGAGGCATCTGATGAACTGGTTTTCTCGTCGGATGTTGAGGCCACTATCTCGAAGAAGTGACTGAAACCCGTAGCAGGATCTGGGCTTGCACTACCGCTCTGTGGGAGTGAGGATTTCGACGTTCAGCTGTAGTTCACTTGCTGTGACGCGGACTGCCCGATGTTTGGATAGTGTCTCTCGGCAAAGAGTCTCACTAGTAATACTGGCTAGTGTTACTGAATGATATTACTGGCTAGTATTATTGGCTGACGCTGTTGACTAAAGACATTGGCCAGTATATTCGGTTAGTCTATTTGGTTAGCGCATTCGATAGGTACGTGTATTCGATGCACATACTGAGTACATCTGGTTAACGCCACTGCTCAGTGTCACTGAATAGTGTTACTAGATAGTATTACTGAGCAATGTTACTGGGCAGTGTTACTGATTTGTCTGACGAGTCTTTTTATAGCAGGGGTGGGACATCTCAATTGATGATCTCGTACACCGTCTGGAGTGAAGCAGGCGGCATCGGCAAAACAACGACCACCATCAGCCTCGCCGCTGCACACGCCCGCCGCGACCAAGACGTCCTCGTCATCGACATGGACCCACAGGATGGGGGTCTCACCCATCACTTCGGCGCAGAAGACTACCGCAAAGACCCTGACGTGGACAACCTCGTCCGCCACCTCGTCGAACGTCCGAAAGGAGACTTTCAGGACATCATCCAAACCGTAGAAGACGGCATTGACCTTGTCCCCAGCCACAACATGCTCAGTGACCTCGAACAGAACCTCTCTCGCGCAGCGAAAATGGAGGAGTCCATGCATGACGCCAATTATCGCTGGCCGAAAGAAAAGCAACTCCGGCGTGTCCTCGCTGACGCTGACATCCCGAACGAGTACGACGTGATTATCGTAGACCCGCCTGCGACGGTTGGTCAGCACCTCTATAATGCTGTCTACGCCACTTCGAACTTGTTCATCCCTGCAGAACTCTCCCCGAAGGGGAAGCAAAGCGTGGACGGACTTCGCGACGTTGTTGACGGCATTGAGGACACGCTCGGCGATATCGAGGTCGGCGTCCTTGGAGTGGTCCCAAACAAAGTCTCTGACACGACCCTCCAACAGGAATACGAACAGCGACTCGCCGACCAAGACCTCCCCGTCGCACCCGTCTCGATTCGAGAGCGCGGGGCGATGCTGAGTACTGCATGGGAACACCAAGTCAGCATCTTCGAACTCGCTGAGAACGATGAGTACCGCGACCTCCGCGACTACGAGGAGCAGACCTTGGAGAAGTTCCACCAGCTCGCGGACTACATCACGACGCAGTTCGAGAGTCCTGAGGAAGTGGAAGCATGAAATCCGGAGCGTCAGATCCATTTGCTGACGACGACTCGACTGACGAGACGAAACAGGAAACAGAGACGGATTCGGTAGTGTCTGAGCAATCAACTGACCGAGTTGACTCGGCGGATGATGTCAGTAATACTGGTCAGTTTAACCGGTCAGACTTACCATTCAAACTTCGTCGTGACAAGGTGAAAGACGAACGGGAGAACGTCCATCAGTTGTTCGTCCAAGATACGACTGAAGCCGACGAGCAGGATGCTCGCCGCGATCTCGATGACCGCTTCGAGGAGAGCGTCTACAAACTCGACGCTCGCGAGGCGATTTATCTCGCAGGAATGCAGAATATCGACGACGCCGAAGACATCCTCCGGGAGTGGGGCTACGACCTATAGCCCACTCCCGCTAACCAATGTTGACCTATCCATAGATGCCATCATTGGTTAGTTCCGTTCGTTGTCGCCGCAGCTTGGAACACCTTCATCACCTCTCATTCGTCGTTCAGTCCGTCGTGGTCGGTATCCCGAACCGTCGGATTACTCTTCAGGTACCGGTACTCCCGCCCGTGGACCTGCTTTCGCGGCCCGATCTCCTCGCTGTCGGTCAACTAATAACATCGGTGTTGTAGGGGGTCTTGAGTGTGGCGGCCTCAACGGTCTACTTTATATAATTATCAGGGCTTAATAAAGGAGTATGGGTTGGCTAGCTGTTGCGGTTAAACTCGGTAGATTCGAGGAAGTCGACAGTTGTTGGTGGCTCTCAACCATCTTCGGTCCACGGTTCGGAAGAGTGGATAACGTCGTCCTCGGCTAGTTCGTTAAGGTGGTGACTGTAGGTCGTCTGCTTTGTTTAAAGACCCTTCGTCAAGTTCCAATGACGAGCCATACGCCCGGAGCAATTTACGGACCTCGTCAGTTGATAGACCAAATGGCTGTTTCGAACTGCATTTCTGAGCCCTACCGACGGTCTTCGACAGTCTCCAACAGCTCTTGAAGTTCTCGAATTTGTCTGTGATCTCGAACGTCTTCATTTGTGGCGAATATCTTCTCCAACGATTCGTTCCCCAGACGAATCACTTCCTTGGTGAACGCCTCCTTCGTTATGATGACTTGAGGTTCGATGGACATCCGTTCGTGCGGTTCATCAGCGCTCTTTTTGGAGAAACATTGTGCGAAGGTCATCGTTTCGTCATCGCGTGGATCAAGAACGAGATACGTTGGCCCATCGGCCGTCTTGATGACTCTCTTTTCACCGTTTTCGATTGTCTCGACTGCCTCTAGAGCCTGACCTAAGAAGTTAGTCAGGTACACACCGGTATACCCTTTCTCAGCCCCGGAGATAGATACGTCTCCTGCTTGGATTCCGAGTGAAACACGCGGATTATACGCGCGACCCTCACCTGTGACCTGCCGCTCAAAACCGTCGTCGAACTCAACCGTTAGCCGGAATCGATCAAACACTGGGTCAGTCATCTCTACTTTAGTCTGTCTTTCCATTCGTTCGCTTCGCCGATCCATTGTTTTACTACCGATCCCTCGCCTTCAGGGAAAGCAGAAACCAACTTCCCGGTGTCAGGATCACCCCGAACCGTGATTTCGTCAATACCGTCTATCGAAGGCTTATAGATGTATTCTATGTCACCTGTTGTCCCTATTTCGGGGTTGTCACCTCGTTTCACCGCGGTATACACGAGTTCTTTTACCCCTCTTCTGAAAGTCTATTCGGCAAGTCGCGCCCCTTAACAGTTTGACCTATAGGGAAGAACGAGGTTAGATTTTCTCAACTAACTCAATTGTGCCGTAAACATAACGACTGCGTTGACGAACGCAACGGCATACCCCGCTACCAGTTATACCGATACTCGTCGTAGAGCGCGCTTCCCTTTTCGTAAGGATTGTTCGTCCGCTGTTTGTCCTGTAAACTCGACACCATCGCGTCGAGGAACATTTCGAGGAGTCCGGATTCATCAAGCAGTTCCACAAGCCCGGTTAGCTGGTCCACGAATCCGAGTGGGTCTCGGACCAGCGAGAGCAGTGACTTGACGGTGCCACCCATGCCGGACGAGAAGCCCGAGAGGACGCCGAGCTGTCCGGCGGCCTTCTCGGCGTAGATAGTGTCGGACTCAAGCTTACCCGCGAGTTGGCCGATGGCGTTCGCCCGCCGAATCGCAACCGTTGACTCCTCGTTCCCGTGACTGTCGGTCGCTGTCACTTCGACTTTCGCACCTGCAAGCTGGTCGCCGAGCGTGGCGAACCCAGTGACGGTGAACGAGCCGTTGTGACGACTCAGAACGCTGTCCGGCCGCGCTCGATAGCGCGTCCCGCTGTTCTTCCGGACGCGGGTTTGCGCGACACCACTGGGGTCCGCAACCAGATACTCGACGATGTACTGGATTTTGGTGGCGCTGGCGTTACCGATGTAGCCGTACTTGGCGAGGCGGATGTCCGGGCCGTGATAGTCGTGGAGGATCGGGTCTGCGCCAAAGTCACGTTCGCGGCCGTCTTCGAGACCGTCACCATCACTGCCTGGACTGTCCAGATTCGTCTGGCACAGCCACTCCTCGTGATTGGACAGACCATCCTCGTCGGAAGATCTTCTGTGTGGGTTCGGATTTACCTACGGCCGGTAGAGTTGTGCTTTCTTTAACTCGAAGCTCTTTCTCGTCCTAGATGTACTCCTCGCCGGGCCGCAGGTCAACGTACGACGATTCGGTCCACCCGCCATCAGCCCACGGTCTTGGGTGGGTAATGACGAGTAGACTTCCGTTATCCAGTTCGCCTACCCGCCACGGTGGTTGAGAATACTCCCAGCGGGGTTCCTTGAATAGTCCTGCGAGTCCCCCAAACTCTTGTAGTAGTGACTCAGAGTAGATACCGATCCGCGGAACCTTGTTGATATGTTCAGATATCGGTAAGTCTGAAGGAACGATTGTATTGTACTCAGATTCGGTTAATAATCCAACATACTCCGAGTTGAACATGATGGACAGCTCGCATAAGAGTTCAATTGAGGCGTCAAAGAATTCTTGATAGCGATTATTTTTTTCCCAGTAACTCGGGGACAAATGCTCTCTGAAGTTCACTAAGAGAACGAGATTCGGTTCAGTTTCCGCACCGAAATCGAAGGTTAAACTTATTGTTCTATTATAGAATCTAGTCTTGTATGTATGCAATTCATCACTGGTTTCGGTTTCCGACCAGTCATTACTGAAGCCTAAACGAGTACACGTCTCTTTTGATGACTTGACGAGTTCTGATGGCGGATTCGACGCATGGAAATTCGCCATAAGATGGTCTACGGACATACTATTCTCTCAGATCACGGAAAGTAATAAACTCTATGTCCACCTCGTCAGGCACATCGCCCGTTTGAATTTTATCAAGCGCTTTATTTACATCGTTTTCTATTTCGTTTATTGTTTTCTTATCTAGGCTATTGATATACTCTTGGCGAACGACAACTATGATCTCATTTTCACCTGATGATCCAATCGTACTCAGCTTTTCAGTCAACGGTTCTATTTGCTGGCTCTCTCTGAGACTGGGCGGAAGATTCGAACCTATATTTTTCGACTCGATGGCGGGCGAGTCCATTGTTTTCCCGTTCACCGTAATCTTACCATCAACTTTCACGTCAATGTCAGTACCAGCCTTGAACTCGTTACTTTTGCGGGCTTTCTCTGGAAGATCGCGTGCCTTGATGTCGACTTCCATCTGGATGTCAGCAGCATCGATGTCATAGTTACCGTCTTTCAGACCATCTGCGATGTCGGCTTCGCCAGCGATGCCTTTGTATCCGGTTTTCGTCCCAGAGATGTCGCTAATGGCGTCGTCCAAATCATTGACGCCATCCTCATCTAGCTGGTCAATTGTTGACTGTAAGTCGTCTGCATCGTCTAAGGGTCCCTCGTTGACGTCTGATGATGACCCGTAAGCTCGGAGCAATTTACGAGTCTCGTCAGTCGAGAGACCCGACCTCTGACTCAGATCCCTCACGTCGGACCCTTGTCGGACCATGATGCCGAGCCCGTCTGAATCAAGATTACCACCAGCAACCTCACGGTCGGCCCGCCACGCCTTGACGAGCAGACGCTGAGATCCGGCGTCCAACTGCACAAACTGGTTGAGGGTCTTATCATCGAGTTTACTCGCCAACTCAACGCCAAACCGACTGGTATGAACGAACGCTCGTCGAGCATTCGCGGTACTTACGTCGGTCTTCGCTAACCGCGCGCTGAATTCACTCGGATCAACATTCGCCGCAACGACCGCGTCATAATACACCCGTTGCTCACGATCATTCAGATCCGTACAGTCACCACCACCGATCCGCTGGGTTCCGTATCCACCAGCACTACACGCCCGTTGGAACAGTGCTTTCACGTCTTCGTCGTCCAACTTTCGGAGGTCGTCTGCTCCATCCTCCCCGTGGCGCGCAAGGAACCTCGTCACCCGCTTCTGCTCAACGTCCGATAGAGCGTCCGTATCGATGTCACCTTCTCGTGAAAGCTTCCACAGCCGATACGTTGCACCCGCTGACTTCGCCCGCTGCAGCAGTGGCCCTGCCGCCTTCTTGCCACCCTTCGCCAATCCAGTCGCCACACGCGCTTTCCCGCGGTCGTAGGGGGCTTTGATCCGCATCGCGGTCTTGCCCGCACGCGTCGATTTGGCGAACTCCGTCACCTTCTTCGCGTATTTCGAGCTTTTGACGACCTTGGTCGCCTGCGCGCCCGCCACCGCTTTCGTCACGAACGCGATAGTGTACCCCGCGTACCAGTTATACCGGTACTCGTCGTAGAGCGCACTCCCCTTTTCGTACGGATTGTTCGTCCGCTGTTTGTCTTGGAGACTCGACACCATCGCATCGAGGAACATGTCGAAGAGTCCCGACTCGTCCAGCAGTTCCACGAGTCCGGTTAGCTGGTCCAC
>SDGW01001200.1_pt1 | contig 10743 bp, 9 predicted proteins | sample 2873831 | NCBI WGS metagenome assembly SDGW01 (sample SAMN08132700, study PRJNA421101) | hypersaline lake metagenome | isolation source: celular fraction 0.22 microns magnesium sulfate-rich crust from ephemeral... | place: Spain: Penahueca Lagoon, Toledo | collected 2011-07
GTGTATGAATGCACGAGATGGCATTCCAGCGACGGAGAATGCAAGTCGGACAACGGCTGGGAGCAGATCAACACCGGTAATGTCAGGACTGTTCCGGCAAGCTGGAAGTCCACCAAGTACTCGACCGCCAAGTTCTCCGTGACGCCTTTCAAGTCGACGGACAATGGCGACATACTTCAGAACGCGTACATCGTAGGGACAAGTGCCGATCTCGGTCTTAGCAACGGAGTAACTGTCAGAGGTCCTGAAAGAGGGAGGATCGCGACAGGTGAAGAAGTGACGGTTGAAGGACGTATCGTCTCCGAGAACGAGAACTTCGTCGAAGGAGCTAATGTGGATGTATCCTTCTACAGAGGAGATGAGAAAGTAAATCAGCTTGAAACGGCGGAAACAGATATCGAAGGCAGGTTCAAGGCTACGGGTCAGGCTCCTGCTGAACCAGGCAACTACAGTGTCAAGATAACAGCCTATGAGGACAACTACAATAGGTTCGAGAAGAAGTTCGACAACAGCTTCGAGACCTTTGTCAGGGAGGGAGTGGCTGTAAGGACTGATTCACCTGTTGAAGTCGCTCTTGGAGGCGAGTCAAAGACGGAGGTAACTGTGCAGAACACGGGGCAGACCGATATGAAGGATGTCCGGCTCGACTTCCAGGGGATTGAGGCGAAGCATTACTCTGTCAGCGAGTCGACGTTTACTGAGATACCGGCTGGTGAAGAAAGAACTGTAGAACTAACTTTCGATCTTCCTGGAGACTACTGTGGTCAGGTGTGTGAGACATATCCTCAGCTCGATATATCGGCTTCCGCGGAGAACGCGGATGGAGAGAACTTTGAGTCAGAGACCAACACTCTGAGAACCCAGATAACCCGTACCGGGACAGAGGAAGAGACGGATCCAGGTAGTGCGTCGAACCAGCAGAAAGAGTCTTCCACGACCAGAAAAGATACGAACATGATTTCAGGTTCGTTCAGCGAATCGATCACAAGCATGGAGAACGCCACGGGAGACTTTCTGGCTTCTCAGTCGACACTGAACATCGCCCTGGGATTAATCATGGTTTTCACGATGGTCCTGGCCGGTGCGGTCAAGAAGAAAAAGGATGAGGGCATGGATGAAGGAAGACGTCGCGGTCAGAGACCTGCGATCCAGAAGCCGGATCTCGGAGGTTCCAAAGTACACAGGCCTGAACCAGAGGTAGAAGAGAAGGAGGATAATTCCGAAGACAAGATAGACGAGGTTATTGACAGCATCGGAAAGGAAGTATCTGGGGACGTCGATGAGGCTATAGATCAGATAGCTGAAGAGACGGTTGGTTCCGAAGAACAGGAGGGATCAGTAGCGAAAGATGAAGAAGCTGAGGAAACCTTGGAAGACTCAGGGGATGAGAGTGAATTCGCATGCAGTATCTGCGGCGAGAAGTTCGATTCCGAGTCCGGAAGAGATCTCCACGAACAGGTAATGCATGAAGAGTAAGAGAAACTTTCTTCTCTTTTTATTTTGTAATAGTGGTGGAACTAGTGGCGAAGAATTTCTATCTCGAGAGCGTTTCCTTTATCTCCTGAAGCTTTCTCTTGATCTTGGCGAACCTCGGTTTCTGGTAGGACATTCCTTCTAAATCGTAGGCCAGATTCTTGATCTCGAGTGCTGCCTCGGAGAGAGGATCATACACTACGAGAGGGGTGTTGTGGAAGAGGCTCTCCTTCATCTTCGGATCGTAAGGTACTTTGGCGATGGTGTCGGACTCTGTCATCATCTCGACCTCTCTTTCGACAAGTTCTTTCTCTGGATTGTTGTCCACCATGTTGATTGTTGTACCGAGTATCGGCTGCCTCTTGTGTTTTGCTTTCTCTATTATCTGTGCTGCGTTGATTCCTGCGGTCTGTGTAGGCATGGTTATTATCATCAGTTCGTCGCAGGCATCCATTATGGATTCGACTGTCGAGTCAAGTCCTGGAGGGCAGTCGACAAGTACATAGTCGGATTCCTCCGCGGCTTTGTTCATCACGTGGTCCAGAAGATCTGTGTCGGGTTCCACCTGATGTATCTCGTTGGAGGATGCGATCGCCTTCACTCCGGTAGGGTGTCGGAATATCGCCGACTCTACTTCTGCATCGTGTTTGAGAACGTCCTGTATCTTCACAGGATGGTCGTACCTTCCCAGATGTACTCCAAGGTTCGACGCGGAGAAGTCTGCGTCTACAAGTGTTACTTCTTTTCCAAGCTGTTTCAGGCTGATTCCTAAGTTGACGCATATGCTTGTCTTACCTACTCCGCCTTTGCCGGAGATAAGACCGATTACCCTGCCTTTACTCATTATTTCAGTTTTTCGTCCTCGAGTTAATAAATTACTTGATTTCAACTAGACATTAATTTAAGATTATTACTCGATAGAAGTAAATATGTCTACATTCTGGAACTCGGTGGCAGCAATATTTATCATCGCGGTTGTGCTTTTAGCTGCGGATATGTCAACAGATAATGGATTTTCTACAGATTCAGAGATTCATTTCACGGATCTCGAAACAGAATGCCGTTACGATAGAAGAGCTATGGTCGAAGTAGGCAGCGAACAAGATTCTGTAACTTTCCAGGGGCGTTTTCATGTTCCCCAGCCGAGTGAAGGCATAGATTATGATTACAGCAGAACAGGGAATCAAATAAGCTTGAACGTTTTCACAGAGAACTCGACGTCTCTGAATGATTACAGCGGAACATGTACCGGGTTAGCGGTCTATGATGGTAAAACAAGGTCTCTGGAGCCGGGGCTTTACTACGTAACCGTCAGGCACGATGGAGAAAAAGTAGAAGAAGTGGGGATAAGGATAGAGTAGTTACTCGATGCTGTACTTCACCTTTCCGTCCTCGTTCTCTATCTTTAGCTTTCCTTCTTTAGCCAGCCATCCCAGAGCCTGGTTGAGGGAGTCGGAGTCTATCTTCTCCGATGTGTAGTTCAGCAGCTCTTCGGCCTTCGTCTTGCCGTGCGAGTTAAGCGTTTCATAGACTGTTCCTGCTGCTCCTCCTATCATCTTCTCCCTGTCGAACTCGAACTCGTGCTGTTCGTCTTTTTTGTCCTCGGCCTCTGAAACTTTCATAATGGTCTCCAGTGCCACGTCCGGGGAGACGGAGATAGCGTCGATGCCTTCATGGACAAGGAAGTCTGCGTAACCTTCGTGTGTGGAGGGTGCGTCGCCGCAGATACCTACGTGTTTGTCGTGTCTGTGAGCCTTCTGGATAAGCATTCTGACTGACTCCTTGACTGCTGAGTCTCTCTCGTCGAACAGGTCGGCGAGCTTGTCGCTGTTCCTGTCGACTCCGAGCGTTAGCTGGGTGAGGTCGTTGGTCCCTATGGAAAAGCCGTCGAAGACGTCGGCGAACTCCTCTGCTCTTATGATGTTGGCCGGTATCTCCGCCATGACATAGACATTGATGTCTCCCTGGTCGAGTCCGTACTCCTTCATCTTCGCCCTCACGTTTCTTCCTTCGTCCACCGTCCTGCAGAACGGCACCATGACCGTCAGGTTGTCGAGATCAAGTTCATCTATGACTCTTCTCAGCGCCTTGCATTCGAGCTCGAAAGCCCGGGAGAAAGTTTCATCGTAGTACCTGGAAGCTCCTCTGAAGCCGAGCATAGGGTTGGCTTCGTCAGGCTCGAACTTCTCTCCGCCTTCAAGCTGTGCGTACTCGTCCGACTTGAAGTCGCTGAGCCTTACAACGACCTGGTCAGGGTAGAAAGCGGCCGCGATCTTACCTATGCCTGAACGCAGCGCCTCGACGTACTCGTCTTCACGGTCGTCCTCGATAAGTTTTAATGGGTGCGTTCCGACGTGTGAGGAGATTATGAACTCCTCTCTCGCCAGTCCTACGCCGTCGACCGGCAGCTGCGCCACGGTGAACGCCTCGCTCGGCTCCCCGACGTTTACCTGCACTTCTGTCTCCGTCTCGGGGATGGAGTCGAGGTGGTGTTCGTCGACGTTGTACTCTAGCTCTCCGTCCCAGATCCTTCCGTCGCTGGATGAACAGTCGACGGTTACTTCCTGTCCGTCAGAAAGTTCTGTGGTGGCGTTCTCCGTACCGATCACAGCAGGGACTCCGATCTCCCTGGATACGATCGCTGCGTGGGATGTCCTTCCGCCTTTGTTCGTGATAATCGCTCCTGCCTTCTTCATAATCGGTTCCCAGTCAGGGTCGGTCATGTCTGTTACGAGTACTTCGCCTTCCTCGAACTGGTCGATCTCCTTCGGCGAGTTCAGCACGTGTGCCTTTCCGGATCCGATCTTGGATCCGACGGCCTCTCCTTCCAGAAGCACTTCGGACTCCTCCTCCATGCTGTACTCCTTGATGACGTTCTCGTCCTTCTCCGCCTGGACTGTCTCTGGTCTCGCCTGAACGATGTACATCTCTCTTGTCTGTCCGTCGTACACCCATTCGATGTCCATGGGCTTTCCGTAGTGTTCTTCGATCCTCTTGCCGTAACGGGCCAGCTCTTTCACCTGGTTGTCCGTGATACAGAACTTCTCTCTGTCGCTCATAGGCACTTTCTTCTTTATGTTCTCCTGGTCGTCACCTTCCTCGTGTTCAGGGTTCCTGACAAGCTTCTCCTCCTTGTCCCCCAGCTTCTTCTCTATTATTCCGAGGTTGCGTTTGTATACCGTGAACTCATCAGGGTTGACCTCTCCAGCCACGACGATGTCTCCAAGCCCGTAGCTGGCGTTGATAGTCACGACGTCCCTGAAACCGGAGTCCGGGTCGAGCGTGAACATGACTCCTGCAGAACCGACGTCCGAACGACCCATCTTCTGTACTACGGCGCTTAGTTTCACGTCGAAGTGGGAGAATCCTTTGTCCTCTCTGTATGAGATCGCTCTGTTCGTGAACAGGGAGGCGAAGCAGTCCTTGATCCTCTTTACCAGGTCGTGTTTCCCTGACACGTTGAGGTATGTCTCCTGCTGTCCTGCGAAAGAAGCTCCCGGGAGATCTTCGGCTGTAGCGGATGAACGCACAGCTACCTCGGGTTCCTCGACGCCGAGCCTCTCTTCAAGTTCCTTATAAGATTCCACGAAGTCGTCTCTGAGAGATTTCGGCATATCTGCTTCTCTTATGTGGGAGCGGATTTTCTCTCCCCTTCTCTGCAGATCCTGGACGTCGTCCGTGTCTAGCCCGTCGAGAAGAGTCTCGATCTTATCTCTAAGGTCGGTCTCCTTGATGAATTTATCGTATGCGTTTGAAGTAGTGGCGAATCCGGGGAGTACTGGTATCTCGATCTCGTTCCTCATCTCTCCCAGGTTTGCTCCTTTTCCACCGACTTTTGAAGTATCGTTTGCGTCTATGTTTTCGAACCAGAGGACGTTTGACATATGTGTCAAACTTCCGCGGGCTCCCATTTAAAAAAAGCGTTGTGATGAGGCAGTAAAATACTGGGGAAGGAAAGCTGATTTTAACCGGCGTAGGTAAATCTGGGACGTGAATACGAAAGGACAGGCTGCAATCGAGTATCTTTTTGTCTTCGGTGTGGCGCTCGCTCTCTCCACACCTTTCATAATGCAGTCTCAGAAGTCTGTGCTTCAGTTGAAGACCGGTTCTGATGCTATGCAGCTTCAGAACTCTCTTGAGAAGCTGGAAACCTCTGTAAAAACGGTTTCTGCGTCGGGAGAACCTGCGAGAAGGACTTTTGACATGGAGGTTCCCTCGAACGTTGAGTCGGCGGAGATCCAGGGTACAGGAGTCGTCTACACTTTAAGGACGTCTTCAGGTAACTCGGACTTTATAGTTGATACGGGAACCAAGATAAGTGAGGGCAGCGAGATCCCTGAAGAGACAGGGCTCTACGTTGTAAGAGTGTATATGGAAGGAGATCAGGCGGTGTTGGAGGTGGTCTCCGGTTGAAGGGGCAGAGCTCGCTCGAGTTCCTGAGTTTTGTGGCTCTGTCAAGCCTGATGCTGGCCATTCTCTACGGAGTGGTGATGGATCAACAGAGGGAAGCTGTACAGTATCAGGTCGACAGGAACTCTGAACGTATACTCGAGAAAGTTTCCTTCGAGGTCGAGATGGCGCTTGTCCAGGGAGATGGTTATTCACGTGTATTTTCTGTGCCGGAAAGCGTAGCCGGCTACGGTTACGAGGTCAAACTGTTCGATGGTCGAGCGGTTTTGGAGTACGATGACGAGAAGGTGATAGGTTCCAGCCGTTACAGGGGCGATGAAATCAGCATAAACACGACAGAAACGAACGTATTCAGGGTGATAAACGATGAAGGGAAGGTATCTCTCCAGGAAAAGTAAAGGACAGTCTTTCATGCCGGATTTCATGGCTTCCATACTTATTTTTGGGATAGTGATCGGCATGTTCATGACTTCCTGGAACCATGTGGTGTCCGATCAGAGCTATCTCGGAACGGAATCGGTCATGATGGAGGCTGAGAACACTGCTACTTTTCTGGTAAATACTCCGGGCTATCCTGAGAACTGGGACAGTGAAACTGTTGATATAGTAGGGTTTGCTGAAGAAGAAAACATTCTAGACTACGAAAAGATAGGGGAGTTCGGAGAACTCGATTACACGACACAGAAGGATCTTATGAGTACGAGAGGTTTTTACCTGAAGTTTGAGAACGAGTCCGGTACGATGGACCTGAACGGTAAAACTCTTTTCTACGGCCGTGAGTTCGAGAACCCGGAATTTGTCTACCCTATAAGTAGAACAGTTAAAATCAATGACTCCGGTGAGTTTTATGAAGCGGAAATGAATTACGTGGTCTACCAATGAGAAAAGGTTTCTACTTCTCGTTCGACGCATTGCTCGCCTTAACAGTTTTAAGTGCGTCTCTCGCAGTGGTGACGCAGTCCAGCAGCATAACTTTTGATGACTACCAGGCGCAGGAGATAAGTTACAGACAGTCCTCTACGGCAGGACAGGACGCAATGAGGCTGGCATCTATCGAGACCTTCAACCAGTTCAATGAGAGCTTCCGACAGGAACTTGTCGAGGAAACCATGATGGAGAAAGAGGATCTCAACCGTACAATACTCGACGGGATTTCGCTTCTATGGGCCGCGAGAAACATCAGTCATGCGAGAGAAGCCACGGACATTTACTTCTCCGACAAACTGGACTCCGAGTTCCGGCTGGAGGTCGTCGAGGAGGATGAACCGACGCTGATATACCGGTCTTCGGACACGCTGGAGGAGGCGCGAACGGTCTCAAGCTCGGCCCGTCTGGTTTCCGGCCACAGTATAGACCAGCCGAGCGAAGGCTTCCAGTCGAGAGCTAGAGCAGTGGAGTCTACGACCAATCAGACAAAGGTTATCAACATCCCGATGTTAGGGAGCGGATCATATACGAACAATCTTGAGGTAAACAGGAAGTTCTACGTCCCTGCTAGAAAGATACATGATGCTAAATTCTACGTCTCCATGCAGTGGGGTCAGAGCAACTTCGACTCCGCAACAATGGAGGTGAACGGGGAGGATGTCGTGGATGAAAGCGATTTCAACTACCTCGAGGAGAAGGGCAAGGCGCACTACGCTTTTGGAAAGACGGATATAACGGGTGCTGTGGAGCCCGGCTGGAACAACTTCTCGATGGTTTTCCCGAATCAGGATTCTTCCAACGATTACCATGCACATATACAGCCAGGTCAGAGGGTCGAGGTCACGTACACGGAAGACACCCGGAAAGTCAAGTCGCGGGAATGGAAGTACCTGACCGATGTCTTCAGCGAGGCAAGTAACTCGAACCAGAAGGGCGGGGTCTGGTACAACCATCCTATCCAGGTGCCGGAAGATAAAGAGATAGAGAAGGCTGTCCTGGAGCTTGATATACGTAACCTGGAGGATCAGAGAAAAGATGATCTACAGGTCTTCCTGAACGATGAAAAGATATACGAAGAGTCTGCTCCCGTCAATGACAAGGTCCGGCTGGAGTTCGGCGACAAGCTGAAGCCGGGTACGAACGTCCTCTCGATCTACGGTAACATCAAGCTTGACGGAGGGGAGGTAGAGGAGTTTACACATGCCGGAAAGAACGGGAAAGGTCCTCGGATATACTCCAATCCTTTGAAGGAGGAAGGGTCGAGGGTGAAGATAGATTACGATAAGGGTTCGAGTGATCTGGAGTTCGGGGTCATAGATGTCACCTGGACAGAGGAGCTAAGGGAGCTCAATGAGCCTCTTCAGTTGAGGGAGAACCCGGCTTACTTCAACGAGACTTTCGGGGAAGATTTCGAGATAATAAACACGTTTCTGAACGTCGCACAGCTGAACAGTATCGACATAGAACACACGGCAGGAATCCATGATGATAGGACGGTTTTCGAATCTCCACGGAACTATTCAACTCCTTCACGTATAGAAACGGGGGAAGATCTTGTCCAGGGAGGGGAAACCACTGAGTACTGGTTCGAGGACAAGTGTTACGACGGTATGGAGAGGGATTTCTGCTCGATCCTTCCAGAGTCAGGTCTGGAGGTCGAGATCGGTATACCTTCCCAGGTAGGATACGGTAGGATGTTCGAAAACAGGTCTGCCGCAGTTGAGGATGCAGAGGAAAGGCTTCAGGAGCAGCTTGGGGAGTTCGCGGATGCGACAGAGATCGAAGGCGATACCGTTTCCACGGGAGGTCAACCTTACCTCTGGGGTCCGGCAACGGTCAGGCTGGTGATATGGAATGAGTAAGGGGATGGTCTATACGACGTTCGCGGTGGTCGCCACGTCCCTGATATTCTTCATGGCGATGAGCCCTATTAATTCGGATATTGATGTCGATACTTCCGATACCGTGAGGATCAGTGAAGCATCTTTCTACCTGGACAGCGTCCTCGAAGACCTAGAGAGGAGTTCTGAGATGGCGGCCAAAAGAGGTCTTACCGGTTCGGCCAACTACATAATCGAGACAGGTGAACCTCTGGAGGATCCTGAGGAAAACCTTACTGAAGCGATAGTGAATGGTTCTATATCCGGTGTCGAACTTAACTCGACGGAGAACGCTTCTCTAAGCGAGTGGAGCGACAAGGTAGAAGGTATGGCGAGAAACGCAGGTTACCGTTTGAACCTGACGGTTCAGGATCACGAGTTCAACGCATCCGGCTTTCGGCTTGAAGGCTCTAAAGAGATCAAGGCAAGGTTGAAAGATCCTGTGACTCTGGCCTCCTTCAACAGGACAGAATCTGTCGATATAGAGGTCGACGTGGACGGTACTGAGGATCCTCTGCTCCTGTTGAGGTCCCAGGGCAGGTACACTCCGGTAATCAAGTACTGTGGTTTCGATCGACCCGCAACACGTATCGGGACGGGGTCTGAGAGCTCTTCCCCTTCTGTTCTCGGAGAAGCTGTGGTTGAGCCGAGCGATCCGGGAGGTATAGAGAATAAATCGGATAAGGTGCTTGTGGTCGAGGAAAACGCAGATCAGATCGGAGAAGCCGACAGTTTTGCAGGAGTCGTTTCATACGGCTCTTCCGCTCCTGTAAGCACGGACTATGTTTACGGGACTGGTCCTTTGAGCCTGGAGGACGGTCAGGATGTTATCCTTTCCGGGAACGAGGTCTGGAAGTCCAACTTCCGAGAGATGATCTTTGAGGACTGTTACGTCCCGGCAAAAGCTCCCGGTATCATGGAGAGGTACGGCAACAACCTTACAGAGGTGGAGAACGGTATCCTTACTTTCGTGGATGCTTCCTCTCTTCCAAGCGAGCTGAGGTATCCTGAGACTTCGGTAGGCTACAAGTATTTTGTTGGAGATAGCCAGGGAACGGTTCACGGCATCGATGGAGTGACTGACACGCATTCCTGGTTCAGGCTGGACGATGAAGATATAGAACGCTGGGGTCTGGAAGGTCTGGTAAAATAAAAAAGAGAAGTTGAAAAGAAGTGGCTTACTGAGCAGCCATTTCTCCTGTCAGTGTTCCTACGGAAGTAGCTGGATCAAAGTCTCCTCTCTTGTATCTGATCTCTACGTCAAAGTCGTTACAGGCATCTGCTTCCACGATTCCAGGAATCGTGTAGATCTGTGTGTTTCCAACTCCTAGCGTGGTTTCAGTGTCGTTAGACTTTTCACCTACTGTCACGTTTAGAACATCTATCTGTTCGCCTGCTGTGTTAGTTACTTCCACCTGTAGATTGTCGCCGATGACAAAGGATTCAACAGTTGCGTCTTCTCCGGTGAAACCGGTTGCTTGCTGTGCGCACTGTCCTTGTACTGTTGCAAAGATTGCTCCTCCTACGATAGCTACTACGAGAAGCATCCATCCGTAGGTCATCAGGTATTCGATCGCTGACTGTCCTTTTCTTCTGTTTCTTAATGATGTACTGTACATGGTTTTAACACCGAACTATCCACTAATTAGAGAACCCTTTATAAAAAGCCTTGTATCCTTTCTATCCGACGCCTCAGCTTTTTTCTCATGCAAAGCCGCCCATTACTGCTCCTACTGCGCCTTTGATTATGAAGAACAGCACCACGGATATAGTTATCAGCACAGGTATGTATTTAGCTCCTTCCTTGATGTTTGCGTTCTTGATCTCGGATATTATCAGTCCTGCAAAGAAGTTGATGGTTATTATCGCCATTATGGAGAACTCTTCGAAGAACGCGGTATTAACCTCTGGCTGCTGGAACGACATGCCTATCTGTCCGCCGGTCTCCATCTCTTCGACGTTGACGTCCTGCCACATGTTCGCTGTTGTGGTGGACATGTACACGCTGATGGAGAACAGTAGTGGTGCTCCGACGACTGCAGCCATCAGGATG
>SDGW01001201.1_pt1 | contig 10741 bp, 10 predicted proteins | sample 2873831 | NCBI WGS metagenome assembly SDGW01 (sample SAMN08132700, study PRJNA421101) | hypersaline lake metagenome | isolation source: celular fraction 0.22 microns magnesium sulfate-rich crust from ephemeral... | place: Spain: Penahueca Lagoon, Toledo | collected 2011-07
CCTGCTTGCCTTGCCTCTTCAACCAATTCCCAATCTGTTTGCTTTCTCGGAAATGCACTAGGGGAGCTATGAACATGAAGATCATAAGCTCCCTTTAGTAATGGGTGATAGGTTGTCATTCTGCCATCGCCTCGAGGAAAAAGATATTTAGGTTTTCAATTAATGCTTTGAACTCTTCATCTTCGCTATACATAAAATCATTATGCTTACCATTAATTTCATAATACGTTTTTGGACCTGTAGCAGCTCGATATAGTGCAATTGATTCCTCGATTGGATGAAGAAGATTCTCTTTCCCATGTGCTACAAATAGTGGGGTATCTACCAGATTTCGTGCAGCCTTCTCAGCATCAAGCTCTAATACCGATTCAGTAAATTGAAGCTGAGTCTCACCACCAAATCCCTTTTTAGATGCTAACTCTTTCTGCACATAATCTTTTGTTGCGGGGTCTAATGGATAATGAAAAAAGGGGTCAGCTTTTTTAGACTCTCCTGTGGTTACGCGCCTAATACGGTCCTCCTCTACAGCATCTAATACAGTCGACCACGTTTCATACGAATGCACGGTTTTTAACCAGCGTTCCCCATGATAAAAACCATTTAGCCCAGCCACTGCAGCAATGCTTTCTTTCTCTGCTACTCGAATCACATTGGAGCCACCCATGCCCCATCCAATAAGTCCGATACGATTATTATCCACCTCAGATTGATAACGTAAGTAGGTTAATGCATTCTGAATATCCTCCACTTGTTCCTCTAATAAGACCCGGGAAGGATCTCCCTCACTATCAGCAAAACCACGATAATCAAAGCCCATACAGATATATCCCTTCTCTGTTAGGAATTTAGCAAACATCTTTGGATAAAATTCATTTACTCCCTGGTAACCTGAGTTTATGATAATGGCTGGATATTGTTTATTTTGATTATAGGAATCTGGATAATAAAAAGTACCCTCTAATTTTAGTCCATCACTGTAAAATTGAATTGCTTTCTCGATCATATAAAAATCTCCCTTCTGGCATACTAAAAATTAATTTTTATTCAATCAGCATTTTCTTGACTAGCAATCTCTTGGTAATGTCGAATGGTTAAGTCCACATCTTCATCTCTCATGATCGGCAAAATCTTTCGAATTTCTTTCACTTTAGAATAATCGATTTCACATGTTTGAGTAGATTCATCATTAAATGGACATTGATCGACTACCTGACCATACGGATCAATAACTTTTGAATTCCCGTAAAATGATTTATCCTCTTCTTCCCCTACACGGTTTACGATAATGACATAACATCCATAAATCCCTGCATAGAATTGTCCAAGTCTCTCCCAGCCTATGGAACTTGAATATGTACTTCCAAGCCCTCCTTCAGGACTGTTTATCAAACAAACTAATAAGGAACAATGTTTGTGTGCCGCGATGTGAGGAAGTGATGGATGCCAAAGGTCGTTACAAATGAGCATAGAGGATGTAAAGTCTTGTAGCTCATCAACTTTCACCTTCTTCCCTCTGGCGAAATATTTGCCTTCTTCGAATATGCCATATGTTGTAGGGTAAATTTTTCGTTGAATAGAACTTACTTCACCATCTTTAATAAAAACAGAAGAATTATAAACACGTGTCCCTTTTCCATTTTCGATGAATCCAAACATTACATTTATTCCTGTCTCTCTTGAAACTTCACAAATTTGCTTTATTTCCTGAGACCCTATAGTAATGGCTAAATCATACACTTTTTCTTTCAATAAATACCCTGTTAGAGACAATTCAGGAAAAACAATCAAGTCTGTCTCGTTTTTGTATTGATAGATTAACGTGATCATGTTTTCTAAGTTTTCTTGGACATCTCCAAATACTGGATTGGTTTGAGCCATAGTGACTCTCATACAAAACACTCCAATTACTAGTTTCAAGCACTAATTCTTATTACTCCCAAGTCCTTTATGCCTTACCTCTCATTACTTATGGTTTATAAAAAGGGAAATTAATTAATCTTGTTAATTCCTTAATATTCGGTAGCTGTTCTATTGAATGAATCATTTTATAGAGTTCATTGCTTCTTTCTTGACCTAAATGCGGAACGACTAATCGATAAAATTTTTCTTGTTTATCTACCTTACTTAAAGGATAATCCCAATCCCCTTGAGCTTGTTGAACTGCAGAAGAATGTACCTTTCCATCATTCATATACACTTCTATCGAACATAATGCTTTCTTCGGAAATTCCTTATCAAGTTCTTCATCAACATAAACCTCTACCTTCTTCATTAAATCTACTACGTCTTGATTGCTAAGTTGCTTAGTCACTTCATTTGGACCTACATTTTGAAAAACAAAATAACAAGCCATTGGGTAAGGAAGATTGTATTGTGCCTCTTCAGTATTGTTTGGTGGCTTTATAGAGAGACTAGCAGCCTCTTTAAATGTATAAACCTTCACACTATTTACATCTTTGTATAAAATCCTGTTCTTCTCCATGAGTTCCTTTATTGCTTCAATGGGTGGTTGCGCCCATCTACAACACGCATAAGGTTTATAATAAAGCTCTTCTATTCTGTATCTTTGCTTTAGATCATTAATCAACCCTCTAGAATTCTCTGTATTAAATAAAGAGGGGATACCTGTAAACCCTTCTTGCGCTAATATTGCTGAACTAACTCCTGTCATGCATCCCCATGAGATCCCATCTTTCAACATAGATGGATGATCGATGCCCCTGAGCATGGGGGAATAAGTAGAATGATATTCAGCAACTCCTAAAGCGTGATAGATTTGTTCTACAGATAGATTTAAAATTCTACTCACTCCTGCAGCTGCTCCTATAGCCCCCCATGATCCGGTACAATGATATTCAGGTCTTAATTCATGTGCTATTATGCCTGCTCGTATCCCGACCTCATATGACATAAGAAGAGTTGAAAGGAATTCCTCTCCTGTAATTTGCTTTTCTTCCCCGACTGCTAATATAGCGGGAAATAATACTGCGCCAGGATGTCCTTTTACAAGTCGGTGGCCATCATCAATATCCAGTGCATTTGCCATAGTTGCATTGACAAAGGAAGCTCCAGTAGCACTTAATTGATCTGATGTGAGTAAGATTGAACTTGCTCCCTCTTTCCATTGGTTCTGAGCAAATCGTTTAGCATGTTCAACTACTGGTGTGTTTGAACCTGCTATTGAGCTAGCCACTATATCAGCCAAAGCATCCTTGAGAGATTCCATAACCTCTTCAGGGATTGTGGTGATAGATTCTTCTAAAATGTACTCATGTAACCTATCTTGTAAGTGTGTAATAAATTTCATCCTCACCTTAATTGCTATATTCCTTAGAGATGAATCTATTCAATTAACCCTTGTTCTTTTAGCCAATTTCGTGCTACCTTTGAAACTTCTTTATGCTCTACATCAACCTTATAATTTAATCCCATCATGGCTTCTGTGTTTAAATTACCAGAGACCTTGTTCATTAAATCGTTTAACTCAGGATATTTATTTAATACTTTCTCCCTTACAACCGGAGCGACATTATATGCAGGGAAGAAATTTTTGTCATCTTCTAATGCTAATAAATTAAACCCTTTAATTCTTCCATCTGTTGCAAAACCAACTGAGACATCAACTTGTCCATCTTTTAAAGCATTATAAAGTAATCCTGAATCCATCTTTACTACATTTTTAGATGGAAATTCGAATCCATAATGTTCTTGTAGCCCTTTCATGCCATCCTCACGAGCATAAAATTCTGCGTTTGATGCGAATTTTAATTTATTCGGATTTTTATCAACGTAATTGGCTAAATCGGATATGGATTTAATCCCAAGATTCTTTGCCTTTTCCTCCTTCATTAATATGGAGTATGTGTTATTTAAATCAGCTTTTTCTAACCACATAAGGCCATCTTTTTCATCTGTTTCTTTTACTTTTTGATAAGCTTTTTCTGAATCTGCTAGTGGATCTTGTTTCTGAAAAATAACTAAAGCTGTTCCTGTGTACTCCCAATACATATCAACCTGCCCATTCTCTAGTGCTTTCCTGACCACAGTGCTTCCCATATTACTGGCTTCTTCAACATCATAGCCTTTTTCCTTAAGGTAGATAGACGTCATTGTGGAAAGAATCTGCTGTTCGGTAAACCCTTTACCTCCTACCTTAATTGTCCCTTCGGAATTCCCTGAGCTTCCACCTGATGCGTTACTACAAGCAACAAGACTAAAAACTAATAACAGAATCATAGTTCCAATTAAAGAAAACTTTTTCATTTTTATTTCCTCCTTTTTAAGCCATATCTAAATCTCTTTTTAACCCTTTCGATATAACAAGCTTCTCAAATCCACCGAGTAAAAAGTCGATGGAGATTGCTAGAATGATAACGGGTACTGTTCCAGCTAACATAATTCCAGTATCGTATAAGGAGATTCCAGTAAAGATCAAGTCACCTAGTCCTCCTCCCCCTATAAGAAAAGCTAGTGCAGCTGACCCAACATTAATCACCACCGCAGTTCGGATTCCACCCATAATGGCATACATCGCATTTGGTAATTCTAATTTCCATAAAATTTGCCCTTCTTTCATCCCCATCCCTCTACCTGCATCTATAATAGAAGAATCTACATTGTTGATGCCTGCAAGTGTATTACGAAGGATAGGTAATAATGAGTTAAACCAAAGTGCAAAGACAGCAGTCTGCCAACCAAGCCCCAAGTAACTCATGACCAATGCTAATATAGCTAAACTCGGCACGGTTTGCCCAACATTTGCAAAGTTCATGACTACTCCTTCAAACTTTTTAAATTTTGGTCTTGTAATAAACACACCCAATGAAACCGCTACCAAAATTGCTAAAATAGAAGAGATACTTACAAGCTTAATGTGTTGTTTAGTTAAATAAAGCAGATCACCAGGGTTATCAACAATAAACTGAAAGGCTCCAGCAAAATAAGCCCAAAGTAAAATTGCAACTATAACCACATAAAGTGAAACTTTAATAACACCTACCATTCTACGATTCGACAACTTTATCCCTCCTTACCTTGCAGCTAATAACTGATCAGGATGAACATTCGTCAACTGATCAAAATCAGAAACCTTTATAACCCCTAAAACATTTTGATATTCATCTACAACTTTTGCTTCACCAACTGGACTAGCCAGTAAAAGAGATAGTGCAGTTTTCAGCGTATCTTGATTAGATACTTCTGGCGTATTATTGCTTATTTCTCTAACTTGTCTGGTTTGAAAACCTACAATATGTGATACAAGATCTTCAACTTTCAATAAAGTTAAACGTTTCAGCATGCGATCCTGACCAATGAATTCTACTACTTTATCATTTTTAGGATTAGATAATATTTGATCAGGGGTATCATGTTGCATAAGGTTTCCAGAATCAAAGATCGCTATTTTATCTCCAAGCCTTAAAGCCTCATCTACATCATGACTTACAAACAAGATCGTTTTCTTTAATTCCTTTTGAATTCGTTTAAATTCATTCTGAAGATGCTCACGAATAACTGGATCCAATGCCCCGAATGGTTCATCCATTAACATTACAGGTGGATCGCCAGCTAATGCACGAGCTACACCTATCCTCTGTTGCTGACCACCTGACAACTCAAAAGGAAAGCGCTTTCTAAATTCGTCAGGATTAAGTCCCATCATCTCCATTAACTCATTGTATCTTTTTTTTATTTTAGATTGATCCCAGCCCAACATTTTTGGAACCACACAGATGTTATCTTCAATCGTCATATTAGGAAATAAACCATTTTGTTGAATGACATATCCAATTGACCGTCTAAGCTTGATGGTATCCATATCTTTAATGTCTTTCCCATTCACTTCAATTGTTCCATCAGTTATTGAAATAAGTCGATTTACCATTCTTAGGAGTGTGGTTTTCCCACAACCTGAGGGACCTAAGAAGACACAAGTTTCTCCTTCACCTACATGCAAATTAATATGGTTAACAGCTGTAACTTCTTTATCACCAGTTTTATAAACTTTCGATACATCTTTAAATTGAATCAACCTTTACTCACCACCTATTATGATTTTACTCCCTTGTATGAAAGCTTTTTTTGTAATACACCTAAGGCAAAATCTACAGATATCGCTAATAAAGCAACAGAAATCGCCCCAACCTGAATCATTGTTGTATAACTTGTAGAAATACCTCTTGCGATGTACATCCCTAATCCTCCAGCCCCTATGTAAGCAGCAATGGCACAAATCCCGATTGTCAACACAATAGCCATTCTTACACCTGCCATAATTATCGGGAGGGCTAATGGAATTTCCACCTTGAAGAGACGTTGCTTCGTTGTCATCCCCATTCCAACTGCTGCATCCTTCGTATTTGGATCAACATTTTTAATCGCAATATACGTATTACGGATTATAGGCAGTTGAGAATATAGAATTAAAGCTACAATCGCTGGCACAAATCCAATACCTTGATTAATTAGTGAAAAAAGAGGAATCATGAGTCCAAATAAGGCTATACTTGGAATTGTCATAATAATTCCCGCAATAGCCAAAACTAAGTTCGCTAAAGACTCATGTTGAGAAATATAAATCCCAAAAGGGACTCCTGTTAAAACTGAAATTCCGACTGCTAGTCCTACCAACTTGATGTGCTCTAAGGTTAAGTTGAGCAATTCAATCCAATTAGATTGAATAAATTCTAGAATCTCCATCATTTCACCCCCTCTATCCTATTACAAATTAATAATGCAAATTTCATGCCAACATAAAACCCTTTTTTATCAGAATTTTTAAAATTATTAAGTAAAAACATTATGCAACCTTGTAAAAAATTTTTGACAAAATTACGTTAGTAAAAAATCCACAACAAAAGCTACTAACTTGGATGTTAGTAGCTTTTATTTCACTTATTTTCTGAGAAGTGCTTGTTCATTTTGTAAAGAAGGCTTTGTCGTGAAATCCCTAACCTTTTGGCCGCAGCTGCTGGTTGGCCAAGTCCTTCATCAAGAGCTTCTAAAATCATTTTCTTTTCTACATCTGCGATTCGTTCTGGTAATGACGAGCTTTTCGATACTGTTGTGGTCTCTTTTCTTTCGCTAATCTCTTGTGGGAAATCATCAATTGACAATTGATCTCCAGGACAAAGAACAACAGCTCTCTCTATCGCATTTTGAAGCTCACGTACATTACCGGGCCAATGATAATCCATGAGTAGATTTATTAGTTTCGTTGAGGCCTGAAAATTTTTACCGTGCTTCTGCCTATGATATTCTAAAAAACTCTCTACAAGCATTGGTATATCATCACTACGTTCTCTAAGTGGTGGAATATAAATGTCTACAATATTTAGACGATAAAACAAGTCTTCACGAAACTCTTTGAGATTTACTAATTCTTTAAGGTTTTTATTAGTTGCTGTTATAATCCTCACATCAACAGTCTGTAACTTGTCACTTCCAACGCGCATGAAGGACTTATCTTGGGTAACTTGAAGTAACTTTGCCTGAAATGCTGTAGAAATTTCCCCTATCTCATCTAAAAAAATCGTCCCTCCATTGGCCGCTTCAAATTTCCCCTTACGTGTAGAGGTCGCTCCCGTAAATGACCCTTTTTCATGTCCAAATAATTCACTTTCTAAAAGCTGTTCAGGTATAGATGCACAATTGACCGGAACAAATGGAGCATTCCTTCTTTCACTTTGTTCGTGTATCATCTGAGCTACTTTGCTTTTTCCTGTCCCACTTTCTCCCTGCAATAAAACACTTGCGTCAGTTGGAGCAACTCGTTGCACTAGCTGATAAATTCGTTTCATTATACTGCTAACGCCAAGTAACTCATTTGAAGTCTCCATTCTATGTAATTTTTCCTTCAAGCTTTGGTTTTCTTCATTCACTAAAAGCCAATCCATAGCTTTCTGAATGATAATCAATAACTCATTTAATTTAATTGGCTTAATAATATAATCGAAAGCTCCTACCTTCATTGCAGCCACAGCATTTTCAACATTCCCATAAGCTGTCATCATTATATAAATTTTGTTAGGATACATCCCCCTGAATTCTTCCAGCAGTTCTAATCCACTTGTGTCAGGGAGCTTGAGATCAAGGAAGACTAACTCAGGGTCATGTTCTAATATTTTATTTCTAGCCTCTTGTCCATTCGCTGCTGTTTGAACATCATAACCTTTTTTCGTTAAGGACGAGTGAAAAATTTTCAGGATCTTCGGTTCATCATCTACTAGTAAAATTCGCTTCATAACTCACCCTCCCCTTCACTTTGGTGCGTAATTTTCGGCAACTGAATTTTCATAGTTGTAAGGCCCCCTTCTGAGGAAGCTGTTAGTTTTCCACCATGTTGGGTTACAATTTCATGTGCTATGGCTAGTCCTAATCCTGTTCCCTCGTTCTTAGTTGTATAAAAAGGTGTGAAAATCCAATTTAAATGAGATTCAGGTATTCCTCCACCATTGTCCTCTAATATAATATCCCACCCATTTTCTTGATCTGATATTTCCACTTTAAAGGTGCCCTGACTTTCAATAGCTTGTAATCCATTTAAGATCACATTTAAGAATACCTGTGAAAGGTGACTAGAATCTCCAAGTACATAAGCTTCTTCTACTCCATAATTCTTTACCAACTGAATTCTACGGTCTTCAAATTGGTTCCGTAATAATGTGAGTATCTCATTTAATAATACGACAAGATTCACCTTTTCTCTGTGCTCGGTCATATCACCTCTAGACATTTTTAAGAAATCAGCAAGTAAATCATTTAACCTTTCAGAGGTTTCAAGGATATCATCAGTCATCTCTTTAATTAGAGTTTCATCAACTTCACCTTCAGATAAATCGATTTGAATCGCTTCTGTCGCAGCTTGAATAATGCTAATTGGGTTTTTAATCTCATGAGCAATCCCTGCAGTTAATTGTCCAAGTGAGGCTAAGCGTTCGCTTTGTCTTAAAAACTCTTCTAACTTTTTGATCTCTCCCACATCACGTATGACAAGAATCGCTCCAATAATTTGATCCTCATCACCAGTGAATAAGGAGGAATACATTCGAACGTCATGCTTTTTTCCTTCTTTGTCATATATGTAACTTTCGAGTTCATCAAATTGCTTTCCCTCTTTTAACGTTTTCCACGAAATAAACTCATGTTTCGCTGCCTTCAAGGGCAGATCAATAATATATTTTCCTAATGCTTCTTCTTTTTCAAATAAAGTGAGCTGTTCTGCCCCTTTATTAAAAGTCATAATGCGCCCATCTTGGTCAGTTGTGATCACTCCATAAGGGACGGATTCCAAAATATAAAAGAGTCTTCTCTCTTTATCCTTTAAATCACTAGCCATTTCATTCATGGTAAAGGATAAGTTTTCAATCTCATCTCCTGTTTCAATAAGATCGAAACTTGACCGTCTTCCCTCTTTATATTGATGTGCTTGATTTGTTAATTTGGTAATAGGTTTAACCACCTTTGAGACCCCAACAAATGTGAATAAAATGGTAACCAGTAATGCTATGATAAATCCACGCAGAAGTACAGATTGAACATTATTGGCAGGCAACAAAGCTTGGTCTATAGACTCGCCCACAATGAGTCCAAATCCCCCTGACTCAATAGGACGATATGCTAAGAGCATTTCACTTCCGAATAATTCTCCACGCCAAATTCCGAATCGACTCTTATACAAATAATTTTTTAAGGTGGAATTTCTTAATGTCTTTCCTAAATAGTAGTCATTCGTATGTGCAAGAATGGTACCATTTTGATCAACTAAGGCGTTAACACCTTCCTTACCTAACTTTACCTGTCTTAAGTACTCAGACAAGACAGGTAAGTTTACATATCCAATTACCGCACCATTATAGTCCCCTTTTTCGTTAAGGATGGGATAACCTAAAGCAATAGTACTTCTACCATCATCTAATTCAATAAGGTTTGAAATATAGTAAGTTTTACTCCATTCTAATCGCTCTATAATTTTCTTATAGGAGGTAGAGCTGGAGTGAACATTTGGAATCGTTGAAACTGGATTTCCTGATTTATCAACAATATTCATATATAGATAGAGTGGATTGTTGACAATAATTCGTTCCATTTCTTCTCTATATAAGTCTTGATTATCATTTATACGATAAAACTCAGAAATCACTCGCGCATCATTGACCATTTTCTCAAACATAAAGCTAGTTTTTTTACTGATGGATTTTGCCATCAAATCATTTCGATACTCAATTTCCTCTCTCATTGAATGGAATAGTAATTGGGTAGTAAAGTAATAGATTGCCGTTAAAGAAACAATAGCAACAATGATTGCAACGATTAAGTAACGTTTTGTTAACTTCGAATATATGAGATCTCGCAATATTTCACCCCAATCTTTACATTTCCATTTTTAAAAAATAATTAATCCCAACATATATGCTTGCCTCTTTATTTTAAAAATTTTCTGACGTTTACACAATATAAAATTGGAATGAAATGAGGACCTTTAATAACCCAATGGAACCTAAATGTATTTTTTTAAAGAAGAACCAGTCTAACCCCCATCCCTTTAAAGAAATATATGTAATTGTGTCAAAAATGAATGAATCCAATGTAATCTTAACGTACTCCTTGATATTTAAACTAAACCCAACATGAGAATGAATGCATCATGATTCATTCGCTATTAAGTCACATAATCACGATATAACTAGTTTGATAATCTTACTCAAGCACACTATTATATAAACATTGACAAGGAATAATT
>SDGW01001483.1_pt1 | contig 10741 bp, 10 predicted proteins | sample 2873831 | NCBI WGS metagenome assembly SDGW01 (sample SAMN08132700, study PRJNA421101) | hypersaline lake metagenome | isolation source: celular fraction 0.22 microns magnesium sulfate-rich crust from ephemeral... | place: Spain: Penahueca Lagoon, Toledo | collected 2011-07
TGACCGACAACATCCGTGCGGGGCTGGACGCCCACGACGTCCGGCTCCTCGGCGGGACGGCGCGCTTTCGGGACTCTTCGACCGTCGTCGTCGAGGGCGAGCGGGGCGACCGAACTGTCGATTTCGACCACGCTATCGTCGCGACCGGCTCCGAGCCCCTCGAACTCCCCGGGCTTGGGTTCGACAACGACCGCGTCATCTCCTCGCGGGAGGTCCTCCAGCTCGATTCGGTGCCCGACGAACTCGTCGTGGTCGGCGGGGGGTACATCGGGATGGAGGCCGTCACGAAGTTCGCCAAGTTCGGCTCCTCGGTCAGGGTCGTCGAGGCCCGCGACCGCGTCCTGATGATGTTCGAGGAGGAGATAGTCGACACCATCCAGGAGACCAGCGAGATGTACACCGACGGCATCTACACGAACGCCATGGCGACTGGGCTGGAGTACGACGAGGAGGGACGGCCGGTGTTACTCGTCGACCACGACGGGACGGAGCGGCGGCTCACGGCCGACTACGTCATCGTCGCGGCGGGCCGGGACACGACGGCGGCCAGGGACCGTCTCGCCCTGGAGCACACCGACGCCGAGCTGACAGAGCGGGGGTACATCGAGACGGACGACCAGCTGCGGACGACCGACGAGAATATCTTCGCCGTCGGCGACGCCGCGGGCGAGCCGTTCCTGGCCCACGTCGCCTACGAGGAGGGGAAGGTCGCCGCCGCCGCCGCGGCCGGCGACGACGCCGCGCTGGGCACCGACTACCTCCCGTCGGTGATGTACACCGACCCGGAGGTTGCGGTGGTCGGAAAGAGCGAGTCCGAGGCCCGCGAAGCGCACGACGACGTGCTTGTCGGCCGGGTGCCGATGTCCACCTCCGGGCGCGCGCTCTCGGCGAACAAACCCGCGGGCTACGTGAAAGTCGTCGCGGCCCCCGACGGTGAACTGCTCGGCGCACAGATTGTCGGCGCCCGCGCCTCCGACACCATCGCCGAGGCGACGCTGGCGCTGGAACTCGACGCCACCGTCGACGACCTCAGGGGGACGGCCCACGCCCATCCGACCTTCCCCGAGGCACTGGCGGACGCCGCCGACGACGCCGTCGGGGAGTCGATCCACTCCCACTAGCGCCGTTCGGCCTGCCATCTCACGGTCGCGACTGCTGGCGAGCCGACTGCGCACTGCTTGCCACTTGCTAACACATCCAAACAGCTATGGACATTTAGATTTATAGTCATATCATGCAGTCTACAGGAAACGAGGCAGTACGCATCGGGCTGAACGGCTTCGGGCGCATCGGACGCACCGTCTTCCGGGCGGCGCTTCAGGACGACCGCGTCGACATCGTCGGCATCAACGACGTGATGGAAAACGAGGAGATCGCCTATCTGGCGAAGTACGACACGGTGATGGGCACGCTCGACGGCGTCGAACTCAGCGACGGGGAACTGGTCGTCGAGGACTACGACTTCGCCGCGCCGCTGTACGGCGAGACCTCGCCGGCGGAGCTCCCGTGGGACGACCGCGACGTCGACGTCGCCTTCGAGTGTACCGGTATCTTCCGCACCCGGGCCGACGCCAGCCAGTATCTCGAGGCGGGCGCCGACAAGGTGGTCATCTCCGCGCCGCCGAAGGGCGAGGACCCGGTCAAACAGATTGTCTACGGGGTCAACCATGACGAGTACGACGGCGAGGATATCGTCTCGAACGCTTCCTGTACCACCAACTCCGTCGCGCCGGTGGTCGATGTCCTCGACGAGCAGTTCGGCATCGAGTACGGCCAGCTGACCACCATCCACGCCTACACCGGCTCCCAGAACCTCGTCGACGGGCCGAGCGGGAAGCCCCGTCGCCGCCGCGCGGCCGCCGAGAACATCATCCCCACGACCACCGGCGCCGCGAAGGCGGTCACCGAGGTCCTGCCCCAACTGGAGGGGAAGCTCGACGGGATGGCGGTCCGCGTCCCGGTTCCGGCGGGCTCGGTCACCGAACTTCTCGTGAACCTCGAGGAAGACGTGACCGAGGGCGACGTCAACGCGGCGTTCCGCGAGGCGGCTGACGGCCACCTCGAGGGGGTCATGGGCTACACCGACGAATCGGTCGTCTCCTCGGACATCGTCGGGCTCCCGTTCTCGACGTACGTCGACCTCGACCTGACGAACGTGGTCGGCGGGATGACCAAGATATTCACGTGGTACGACAACGAGTACGGCTTCTCCAGCCGGATGCTCGACGTCGCCGAGCACATCTCCGAGACGTAAACCGAAGCCGCGGTCGGGGTGGTGACTCGTACCCGTCCGGGCCGACACCCGCGTTCTGCGTTACCGGTCGTCCTGACCGCCCTGGTATATCGCGTCGTCGTAGATAACGCCGCGTTCGGCGTCCAGTGTCACCACGTCGCCCTCGGTGGCTTCGTCGGAGACGCTCGCGCCGGAGACCATCGGAACCGACAGCTCCCGGGCGACTACTGCCGCGTAGCCGGTCGTGCCCGCCTGGGCGTCGACGATGCCGGCTATCCGCCCGGTGTCGCCGGTGAACTCCCCGTCGAACTGTTTCGGTACGCTGAGTATCGCGCCCTCGGGCACGTCGTCGAGGTTCCCGTCGCCGACCCGGTGGAAAGGCCCGGAGACGAGTCCCGGAACCACCGACTCCCCCCGGCCGACGGTCTCGGAGGCGACGTGGATTTTCAGCATGTTCGATGTGTTGACTCCTTCCAGTTCCGTCATCATCCCCGAGAGGACGACGACCGTGTCGCCGCTCTCGGCCGCCCCCGTCTCCAGGGCCGACTGGACGGCGCTGTTGATGACGGCACCGGCGCCCTCGGCGGTGTAGGGTGTCGTCGCCGGCGTGATACCCCACGAGAGGGTCAGTCGCCGGCGGACCTCCTCGTTGGGCGTCGAGGCGACGATGGGAATCGAGGGCTTGAACTTCGCGGCCTTGAGCGCGGTGTAGCCGGATTCGGAGGCGGCGACGATGGCGTCCGCGCCGATGTCACGCGCCAGGAACCGGGCCGAGCGAGCCAGCGCGTCGGCCCGGGATGGGTCGGCCTCGGGAACGTGCTGTTCGCGGTTCTCGTCGTACTCCGGGGCGTCCTCGACGTCCTGGACGATGTTGGCCATCGTCTCGACGACCCGCACCGGATGCTCGCCCATGGCCGTCTCACCGGAGAGCATCACGGCGTCGGTGCCGTCGAGCACGGCGTTGGCCACGTCGGAGGCCTCCGCGCGGGTCGGCCGCCGGGCCGTCGTCATCGAGTCGAGCATCTCCGTCGCGGTGATGACCGGGACCCCCGCCTCGTTGCACTTGCGGATGATGCGCTTCTGTATCATCGGGACGTCTTCGAGCGGGAGTTCCACCCCGAGGTCGCCGCGGGCGACCATGATGCCGTAGGACGCCTCGATGATGGAGTCGATGTTGTCGACGGCGATGTCCCGTTCGATTTTGGAGATGATGGGGATGTCCGCCCCGAGGTCCGAAAGCGTCTCCGTTATCTCCCGGACGAAATCCCCGTCACGGACGAACGAGGCCGCCACGAAGTCGACCTCCTTCTCCGCGGCGACCTCCAGTTCGGTCTGGTCTTTCTCGGTGACGGTCGGCAGCCCCAGTTCGACGCCGGGGACGATGACGCCCTTGCGCCCGCCCAGCTTCCCACCCGTCCCGACGGTCGCCGTGATGGTCTCGCCGTCGACCTCGTCGACCGTGGCCGCGATACGGGCGTCGTCAAGCAGGATGCGGTCGCCCGGCTCGACCGCGGAGATGTCGTGTGAGAGGCCTATCTCCTCCGGCGTGGCCTCCGTTCCGACGACGAACCGCACCGTCGACCCGCCCGTCAGCTGGATGGGTTCCGCAAGCGGCGCCGTCCGGACCTCGGGGCCGGGGAGGTCGTGCATCACCGCGACCGGGGCCTCGGTGTCCTCGTCGACCTCGCGGACCCGGTCGATGACCGTCCGGCGGTCCTCGGGCGTGCCGTGGCTCGCGTTCATCCGGGCGACGGCCATCCCGGCCTCGGCCAGCCCGGTCAGTGTCTCCTTCGAATCCGAGGCCGGGCCGATGGTGCAGACTATCTTCGCCGACCGCATCTCAGGCCTGCCCCTCGATGCGCAGCAGTTCGTTCAGCTTCGCGGTCCGCTCGCCGCCGACCGTCCCGGTCTTGATGAAGGGCGCGTCGGTGCCGACCGCGACGTGGGCGATGGTGGTGTCCTCGGTCTCACCGCTCCTGTGGGAGATGACCGACTCGATGTCGTTCTCGGCGCCGCGCTCGATGGCGTCGATGGCGTCGGTGAGCGTCCCGATCTGGTTGGGCTTGATGAGGATGCTGTTGGCCGACCCCTTTTCGATGCCTTCCTGCAGGCGCGACGTGTTGGTCACGAACAGGTCGTCCCCACAGATGAGCGTCTGGTCGCGGACCCGGTCTGTGAGTTCGGCCCACTCGTCGAAGGCGTTCTCGTCGAGGGGGTCCTCGACGTACTTCAGGCCGTACTCGTGGACCATCTCCTCGACGTAGTCTATCTGTTCCTCCGTGGATTTCACGTCGTCGTCGTAGACGTACTCGCCGTCCTCGTGGAGTTCGGAGGCGGCCATGTCCAGCCCGAAGCCGATTTCGAAGCCCAGTTCGTCGGCGACGGTCGTGGTGGCGTCGTCGACGATGTCGAAGGCTTTCGCGTCGTCGATAGGTGGCGCCCACGCCCCCTCGTCGCCCTTGTTCGTCGGGATACCCTCGGCCTGGAGTAGCTCTTTGATGTGGGCGTGGACCCGGGCGTTGGCGAGCACGGCGTCCTCGACGCTCGGTGCGCCCACCGGCACCGAGAGGAACTCCTGGATGTTGGTCGCCTCGGCGGCGTGGGCGCCGCCGCCGATGACGTTCCCCAGCGGGACAGGGGTCGTGTTCCCGCGGAATGTCCCCCCGAGGTGGTGGTACAGCGGGATACCGATGCTGTCGGCGCCGGCCTTGGCGGCGGCCATACTGATGGCGACGGCCGAGTTGGCACCGATCTCCGAGAAGTTCGTGGTCCCGTCGGCCTCCCGTAGCGCGGCGTCGACCGCCCGCTGGTTCTCCGCGTCGACCTCGCTTACCAGGTTCGGGACCGCTTTCTCCTCGGCTCGCTCGATGGCGTCGGCCGCGTCCAGTTCGATGGCCTCGTGTTCGCCCGTCGACGCCCCGCTGGGCGCCGCCGCGCGGCCGAAGCCACCGCTCGTCGTCGAGACGTCCGCCTCGACCGTCGTATTCCCTCTCGAATCCAGTACGCGTCGCAGTGTGATGTCGGTGATGCGTGTCATGGGTGCTCCGAACGGGAGATGCGCGACCAGGATGGGTCAGCGAGTATTACTGAAGATGAAGTTCTCTCCCGCTGTCATGTACTTCAAACATCGCGATAAAAGGTGTTCCGGTGGTTGGGACCCGCTACGGTCGCTCACATGACTCTCACGCGGTGGGGCGAGGGTCGGCACGAGGTGCTACGGTCCCTGCGCTCAGTCGGCGCTGCTCTGTGGTTCCCTCCGGTCACCGCCTCGCTTCGAGGGCTCGCTCTCGCTGTTCACTCGCCCTCGCCCTGCTCCGCGGGTCGCGTCGCCTCGCGGCTCCGCTCCCCGCTTCGCCTCGAGGCTTCCTTCGCTTCGCCTCGCGCCTTCGCCGCTCGGCATCGAGGCGCGTAGCGCCTCGCTTCGCTCAGGAAGCCTCGCCGACCACATCTTCGTCAGTCGGCCCCTGCCCGTCGAACTCGGCGACGACCTCGTCCAGCCGCGTGGGGTCCTCGACGTGGGGGAGCCGTTCGTCGGCGGTCGTCGACTCGGCGTCGACGCCCAGCTTGTCACAGGCGAGGTCGGCCGCCGCTTCGGCCATCTGCCGGTAGGTCGTGAGCTTCCCGCCGACGATGCTCGCCATGTTCTCGACGCCGTCGTCGGCGTGGTCCAGCAGGAAGAAGCCCCGGGAGATACCGCGGCCGCCGCGGGCCTGCTCGTCGGGCGCGAACAGCGGTCGGATGCCCCACCAGGTCCGTATCTCGGGGGCGTCTTCCACCGGCGGGAGCATGTCCCCACACTCCGCTCGGGTCCGCTCCTTTTCTGCCTGGTCAGTCTCGTAGTCGTCCGGGTCGTCGACGTCGACGCTGGTCGTCCCCAGCACGACCTCGCCTTCGTGGGGGACGACGATGTCGCCGTCGTCCGGGTCCCGACAGCGGTTCAGCACCGGGTCGAGGTCGTCGTACTCGACGGAGACCATCACGCCGCGGTTGGGTTGCATCTCGACGTCCAGCCCGGCCATCTCTGCCAGCTTGCCCGCCCAGGCCCCGGTCGCGCTGACGACGTAGTCGGCCTCGATGGTGTCGTCGACGCTCCCGCCGACCTCGACGCCGGTGACCGTGTCGTCCTCGACGGTGATACCCTCGACGGGTGCGTGAGTGTGGACCGTCGCGCCGTGGTTTCGGGCGTCGGCGGCGTTGGCCGCACAGAGCCGCGACGGGTAGATGACCGCGTCGGGCACCGTCATCGCCCGGACGGTCTCCTCGCTGAGGTTCGGGACCCGCTCGCGGGCCTCCTCGCCGTCGAGCTCCTCGACGGGGATGCCGATCTCCTCGCAGGCCGCCCGTTTCTCGTCGAAGTAGTCGGGGTCGTCCTCCTCGAGCTGGACGAACAGCCCGCCGGTGTCGCGGATGCACGCACCCGCGATATCCCGGAGTATCTCGTTCTCTTCGAGACACTCCTCGGCCCCCACGCGGTCGGCCTCGGCGTAGCGGGCACCGCTGTGGAGCAGTCCGTGGGAACGCCCGGAGGTTCCGCTGCCGATGCCACCGCGTTCGACGAGCGTCACGTCGACCCCGCGCAAGGCGAGGTCGCGAGCGATTCCAGCGCCGGTGGCCCCGCCACCGACGACGAGCACGCCTGTCTCGTGTGACATATCTTGTCATTAGGACAATTGACATATCACTCTATCGACGATGTTGCAACTGGTAGCTATCGGGCGAGTATACGGGCCCAGCGCCGCCGCTCACGGGTCACGGAATGGTGGCTCAGTTTGAACGTATCGTCACAAGGGGCTCAGCGGGGGTAACTGCTCGTCATCGCCACCATCGGACCGTAGCAGACCGGGGCTAAAAAGCAGTCCGTTCCCGGAGTGATGTCCACTGGGCGATTTATCCCTCGTTGCATAGCCTCGGACAGTGTCCGGGATAACGAAATAGGCCCCCACTGGCGTCGGTGGGGGACCGACGTGTTCCCTCGTACACGACTGAACTGATACCATCGATATTGGTTTGGACTGCAATAGTCGTGATTTAGCACTACGACAATCCCAATTTTCAGAAAGATATTGTCATACTCTCTCTCAAGTGCGATTGCAGTTCTAATAATATGCAGAAATTTTTAATCAGGTCGGGTTCAAGCAGGCGCAATGAGAGATGGATACGATCTCCCTTCAACTGCGCCCGGGCAGTATATGCCACTCCGGACCGATGAGCATCTCTCGAAGGCGTACTTCCCGGATAAACTTCCTCCGACACTGGAACTATCGGATGCTGTTGTTTCGGAAGTCTCGAGAGCGATGTGGTCCCTCGGTCGGCTAGAGGGGCTCGGCAGTGAGATCGACAATCCTGGCGCTGTGTTCAGTTCGTTTGTCTACAAGGAGGCTGAGCAGTCGTCCCAGGTGGAAGGGACAGCCGTGACTGTGTCTGATCTCTACCGATACGATGTCGACGAACTCCAGATTCGAGAGACAGTCGAGAGTGACCACGAAGCCGACGTTAGAGAAGCTCGAAACTATATCACCGCTCTCGACGATGCGATTTCGTTCCTCCAGACAGCCGGTATCGAACGACAGAGCATCACGACAGAACTCATCAAGTCGCTTCACGAGCAGTTACTGATTACGGGACGGTCGGACGGGGAAGAGCCCTTACCGGGCGAATTTCGACCGGGGTACACTGCAATCGAAGAGCAGGGGCCACACGGTGTCGGGACACGGATTCGGTTCGTCCCGCCGAAGCCAGATACGGTTCCGGGGCTGATGGACGATCTATCAGTTCGAAACGATCCACCCGTTCAAAGACGGTAACGGACGGGTGGGACGACTGCTCGTGGTTCTCATGCTCGTCTCGAGTGGATTACTTCACTACCCGATGCTCTATCTCAGTTCGTATATCGAACGCCACCGAACTGAGTATGCCGACCGGTTGCTTGCTGTGAGTGAAGAAGGTGCTTGGGACGAATGGCTCCAGTTCTTTCTCCGAGGAATCCGAGAGCAGGCAGAAGAGGCGTTCGTCCGAGCGAAACTACTTGTCGACAAGCGAAAAGAGTACGAGTCTCGCTACTCGGACGCAGCGAAATCTGTCCGTCGTCTCTCTCTCGCACTGTTCGAAGATCCGTATTTTACCGTCCGCGAAGCCAGTGATCGGATCGGTGTCGTGTATCAGACTGCGAACAATGCTGTGGAAACACTCGAGTCAGATGGCGTTGTGGAGGAGATAACCGGAAACGATCAAAACCGAGTCTTCAGAGCTGCCGAAATCATGGATATCGTCGAACGGCCTGCGAACCAACTGCCCGGGTCCGACGAACTTGTTGATGTCGAGCAGGCGTGGAAGCTACCCGAGCGATAAGGGCATCTATTAATAGAAAATGTGTCTCGGCGGGGGTAACATTTCGTCATCGCCACCAATGTCTCGTTCACTTTCGCCGCTGAAAAGTTCGTCTATTATCGAGTCGTGAATTAGAGTAGCGCAATAATGACGACCAGAGTCTCTTGGCAGATCCTGTTCATTGCTGCGAACGAGACGGTTTCGACAGCTTCTGACTCAAACCCGACGGTGCCCACTTGTCGGCGTGAATAAGCGTGTCTGAGATGCCCGGGAGAACGAAGGTGTCAGGGAGCTGCAGTAGCCCCGTCTCCGGAGTCGTGAGCAAGCGGCGATACGACGAGATCGTCGTAGGGGAACACTGGCTTCTTTGCCCGCCCGACTGCCTCGAAGCGGATGACGCCTAGCGCTTCGAGTGTCGTCAGTTCTTCGTGAACGTTCTTTTTGTCACGGCCAACTAGTCGTGCTGTCTCGCGGATGCTGTCGGGTTCTTCGTCTCTAATCACGCGCAAAAGGGTGTACGACCGTTCGTTGAACACGTCGGTCAGCTGGCTCTCGTTCGGGAACCGAACAGTGGCCGGCCGGTCGAGGTGCTCTCCCTCTTTGAGTGTCTGAATTGCTTCGAGGCCTTCTTCGTATGGATTAGTCTCGTCGCCGACCGTGACTACGAGCACGTTCTGTTCAGTCATGGGTATCACCGTTGTCGTTGGATGGACCGAATCGTGGCTTCGGAATCTCGTTCCAGAACCGTTCGTAGAGTTCCTCGATGCCCGGGAACTCGACGAATTCCGGTTCCGGGTCAGGAGCGACGTGTAATTCATGGCCTTTCGTATCCTCGTGCGAGTTGTCATACCGACGGATTGTTCCGTCGTCGAGGGTTTCGGGACCGGCGGTCAGCGCTCCGTAGTGGAGCGTGTACCGCCACCCCGATGGATAGGCGTCGTCGTCCGTCCGCCGGATTGAGACGCGAACGACAGTCCTGTCCTCGTACACTGTGGCGTCGTCGTATCCATCGAGGTCGTCGGCCGTTGGTTCCATCCGGTACTACGTTGGTTTCCTGGCCAACGATAAAGACGTGTTGGTTTCTCAAACAACGCACACGCCCTGTATTCAGCATGACTCCTTAACCGTGTCACGGGTCAAAGAGCTCAATACATCTCGTTAACTCTCAGCGAGAAAACTCGTCGTCACACTCGCTCGGAAATCTATTAATAGAAACTGTGTCTCAGCGGGGGTAACATTTCGTCATCGCCACCAGTATCCCGTTCACCTTCGCCGCTGAAAAATTCGTCTATTATCGAAAGTCGTGTTGTGGCTCGTATCAACACTTAATGCGTTGGACCTTGTATCAACACCTGTGACAGGGGACGATGCACAACAACTCATCAACGTCACGCGAGATTTCGGTGACCGCTACGCCGAGATCACTGCCTATCAGGTCCCCACGTCAGACCGCTATCCTGAGGGTATCAAATATTCGATGCAGTACGGGAACGCAGCCGGCGAAACCATCATCCGGTACGATAACTTTCCGGACCATCCCGAATCAGCACACCACCACAAACACTGTGCTGATGGCTCCGTCGTCGATGTCGACTTCGATGGACTCCGACCCCTCTTCCAGCGGTTCAAATCAGAGGTGATTGACCATGGCCACGACTGGTAACTCCGACATGACCGACCGCACGCTCCACATCCGATTCCAGAAGGGCAGTGACGACGACCTCGAAGATGCCCTCGCTGCACTCGACCGGGGCGAAACGCCGGAGCCACATCTGGAAGTGGTGTATCACGACCCAGCCGATGTCCACCGAGTCACCCGACCAAAATCGCTTGAACTCTTACGCGCGATCGTCCAGCACGACCCTGGCAGTATCCGCGAGACTGCCCGTCTCGTTGAGCGGGATGTGAGTCAGGTTCACCGCAATCTGACTGAACTCAAGGAACTCCATTTGGTTGAGCTCGTCGATGATGGCCAGTCCAAACGACCGTCAGTTTGGTACGACGCGATCGACATCGATCTGCCGCTCATGACACCGGACGTCGGGTCTGACGAAGCAACGGCTTGAGCTACCCACGGCTAAAGCCGTGGGATTCAGCGTGGACTCCCGTTCTGGCCGAACCATCGGCAGGAGAATAGCCTCCATTCACGTTCACCATCCCGCTGTTTAGGCGCACGCCCAA
>SDGW01001202.1_pt1 | contig 10738 bp, 16 predicted proteins | sample 2873831 | NCBI WGS metagenome assembly SDGW01 (sample SAMN08132700, study PRJNA421101) | hypersaline lake metagenome | isolation source: celular fraction 0.22 microns magnesium sulfate-rich crust from ephemeral... | place: Spain: Penahueca Lagoon, Toledo | collected 2011-07
CACGATCCAGCAATCGCCAGTCGTGGGCGTCACCGAGATCCCGAAGGATGGCCTGCCCGACCCGACCGCCAGCCCCGGTCAGCAGCACAGATCTCGCCATTCATTCGGCAAAGCGTGTACGATGCCTAAGTATCGCGCGGTTCGGTTCCGCCAGTGCTACGTGTCGACACCCGTCCATCGACGCGCCGGAAGCGAAGCCAACACCCCTTAAGCCACCGCTCCGAATGGGACGTATGGTTACCGACACCCAGCAGGCCTGTTTCGAGGCCGGCATCAAATTCGGCTCGCTCTACCACCAGTTCGCCGGGACCCCGGTCAGCCCCGACAGTACCCGCAGTCTCGAAGCCGCGATGGCCGAGGCCATCGAGAATCAACCGTTCTGCGAGTCGGTTACTGTCGAGATCGACGACGACCGCGTCGACGACGCCATCGACCACGAAAACGGCTACACGGAGCTCACGGGCAGCCTCATGACTGTCGAAATGCGGATCGACTACGAGGGCGTTACCGCTCGCACGCGCATGGAGATGGAAGGCGGCTACCCGCTGATGAAGCTCCTCGACGTCGACGACTAGTCCCGTCCGCAATCCCCGTGTCACCCGCACAACGGGCTGGTTTCACTTTCACTTTCGGGCTCGTTTTTATACCATCGGGGATCAATCGTTATATATGAGCCAAACCAGCTTCGATGACGACGACCTGTTCGGAGAGGCCGCCGAAGAGATGAGTGCGGACGTCGAAGAGCATCTCGCCGAGGCCCGCGCCGAACTCCCGACCGCCGACTCGATCTGGGAGACCGAAGCGGACAACGTCCTCGGCGTCCTCAACGGCCTCAAATCCGCCCTCAATGTGGGCGAGGCTGCCGACCACCTTCGGCAGGCCAAAAAGTGGTTTACGCTCGGTTCGCGGGCCGACGCCTTCGAGAACCCCGAGGAGCTTCAGGAAGAAATCGAGACTGTCGAAACGCTACTGGAGACCGTCGACGAAGCGGGCGACGAGGTCAGCGAACTCACCGCGACGATTCCGGCCCTGCGGGGCGATCTTCAGGATGCCCACGAAGCCGCCGAAGACGCTGCCAGCGCGGAGTCGGCCGAGGCCGCCGAAGCCGAAGAAGCGGAGTAACGACCGCTGCCTGCGACAGTTAGCTGTTGTGCCCGATACGGGGACTCACTCCGAGTCGTGACTTCGGCCCGACTCCTCGCCGTCAGTATCGGGGTCAGCTCCCGCCTGCTCTCCGGCTGGTCGACGACCCTGCTCCGGTCGATCACTGTGACGTGGGCGGTCCGTTCGTTTTGGCCGCTGGCTGTCGGCCGGTCGACCACTGGCTACAGTCGGCTCCGTCTCCGGATCACGCGGCCGCCGTGGGTTCGGTCGACCCGTCATAGAGCCACCCGGAATCGGTGCATGGGACCGCCGCTGCCGGCGCTGTTGGAGATCCCAGTCCTCGAACATCCCGTACTCCCGCATCGTCGTCAGCCCGGCGATGGCTGCCCGCAGTTTGATTCCAACGAGCGGGATGTCGGCGATCCCGATCACGACATCCGCCTCAAGCACGACCCCTTTCTGGAGCAGCACGTCCAGCAGGTCGACGATCACGTCCTCGGAGTCAGCGGTCGGCTCCATCGCTCCCTCCCTGACTATCGATCTCCGGCGCGAACGTGTACGGTGGCCACGGGCCGGTAAACCGAACTTCGACGCCCGGCTCGGCGGCGATCTCGTCGAGTTCCTCGCCGAGCGCCTCGGCTCCCGCGTCGGTTGCGAGCACGGCGAACCGGGCGATCGGCTCCGTCTCGTCGTCTCGGCCGGTGTCGATGTCGACACCTGTCGACCGGCGCTTGCCGAGCGATTCGAGGGCCGACACGTGGGGTGCGATCCGATCCGCGACCGACCGGGCCTGCTGCTGGCGGTGCTGGCGGAGCCGTTTGGTGATCTCCTTGTCGTACTGCTGTTCGAGCAGATACGCGGTCCCCGAGGCCGCGTCGTCGATCCGCTCTCGGAGCGTCGACAGCTCCTCGTCGTTGTCGGCGATCGCCGAACGGGCGTCCTCGTGGTGGGTGACCTCCACGCGATACTCCCAGTGGCCAGCCAGCGCCGAGAGTTCGGGTTCGAGCCGGTCGGACTCCGACCGGAGCCACTCGCGGACCGCCTCGTCGCCGCCGGTCAGGATCGTATCGAACTGGAACGGGATCGGCGTGGCGAATGCCTCGCCTGCCTCGTCGACGACTCCCTGATGGCTCAAGAGCCACTGCTGGATCGTCCGGGGGTCGTCGGTGTCGTACAGCGAGTCACAGGCGTGGACGACCGCGCCCACGGCTCCGGCTGAGATGACCGACACCGGCTCGTCTTCGATTCCCTCGGTCGACCAGTCGGAGTCGCCCTCGCCGTCGGCATCCTCGTCGGGAGAGAGTATATAAACCAGACAGTAGAGATACCGCCCCTGGTCGATCTCGGTCATTCCGACTCCTCCGAGGACGGTGGTTGTTGGTCCGGGTGCGCCGACTGATCGGGCTGGGCCGGCGAGGGCGTGCTCACGTCGTCGAGAAACGCGAATCCGGGATGCGGCTCGTCTTCGTCGACGCGTTCAATGGCGTCTTCGACGAGATCCGAGAGACTCGTTCGGAGCTGCGACACGTCGTCTTCGAGATCGTTGTCGGCTTTCAGCTGCGCTATCTCCTCGTGGAGCGCGGCCAACTGTGCACCGAGCCGTTCGATCTCCTCGTCAGTCAGCGAGCCGGATTCCATCCGGCGGAGAGCCTCCCCTTCGAGTGCCTCGATAAGGAGTTCCACGACCGCGATCACCAGCGCCAACAGCCCGTCGCTGGCCTCCTCGCCGTCGAGATCAATCGTCTCCATCGGCCTCCTCCGTCGACGCCGCCTCTGTCTCGCTCTCCGATGTCGTCTCTGGCTCACCCGCGTCGGTGGCCTCGGCGGCTGTTTCGTCCGATTCGTCGTCCGGCGTGGGCGATTCATCCTCCGGGGTCGACGGTTCGGCGTCGTCATCCTCGCGGACGACTACCGGCGGCCTGACGGTCCAGGTCGCGGTCTCGTCGGACTCGTCGACGATGTCCGGTTCGCCGCCGGTCGCCCGAATCGTTTCGAGGTGGTTCCGTCGACCGGTGATCTCGTCGATCCGGTCGGTGTCGGTTCCGTCCGGGAATTCGAGGCCGTACTCGGCGGCCGTCTCGAAGGAGGCGATCGCCGCCCGGAGATGGATACCGAGGAGTTCGGTCTCGCCGATGGTGACGATAATGTCGGCGTTGACGACGATCCCCTTATCCAGCAGCATCTCGACGACATCCGCGAGTGAGTCCTTCTTGCGCATCGGGCCAGCACCGCTCATCGGTCCGCACCCCCATCATCGGCTGGCTGCTCCTCGGCGGTCGGCCGCTCGTCGACCGTCTCTTCGTCGGCTGGTTCCTCGTCGACCGTCTCTTCGTCGGCCTGTTTTTCGTTCATGAGTGTGTCGAACCGTCGGCCGTAGATTCGGCGTCGACTCGGCCCTGTCGAGTGACGGACGTTCCGCGGTACCGTCGAGACTCGTGAGGCGTCTTTCGGTGCCCCCCGGTGTGTCGTCAGCGTCGAGAACGCCGTCGGGTTCCGCGAACTCGGCTGGTCGACGCCGGAAAATCGTTGTTCGTTCGCTTCGCGAAGCTCGTCGAGTCGGGCGTGGGTTTCGACTAACAGATCCCGAAACCCCTCGATGGCAGTATCGAGTTGGGCCTGTGTCGCGGCCTGAATCATTTCGGGGTCAGTAAGGGTGCCCATCTCACCGTCGCCGTCGCCACCAGTGAGATCCTCCATCTCCAGCCCGTCGAACAGCCCACCCTCGCCGTCGTCATCCTCGGTTAGCTCGCCGACCGTGTCGCTGATCTCGTTTTTCGACCCCATGAGTTCGGTGAGGTCGACCGCGTCCCACAGTCGACCGAACTCGATGAGCTTGCGGAGGTTCTTGAGCTCGACCGCATCACCGACGTCGCCAGATTCGAGGGCGTCCGGAAGCGAGTCGAGGTCGACAACCTCGTCGAGTTCGTCGAGGTCGAGGGTGTTCAGCAGTTGATCGGTGTCGCTCGTCTTGAGCACGCCCTGAATGAGATAGACGAGGTGCAAGAGGGCCTGTACTTTCCCCGCCGCTGGATCATCGTCGCCCTCCGTCACCGATTCGAGGATCGAGATGCCCAGCTCGACAAGTGGGCCAACCTGTGCGAGGTCGAGCTCATTGGCGTCCGGAAGGTCGTCCGTATCAAGCGCTTCGACACTGTCGACCTCGTCGAGGCCGAGGTCGAGGTCGTCGACGGCCTCCACATCAAGCAGGTCGTCATCGGACTCAGTCATCGACCGTCACCTCCGAGCCGCTGTTCGACAGGAGGATCTCGAGGACGCCGTTGTTGTAGGTCGCCGTCCGGACCGTATAGTCGTCCTCGGGAAGCGTGACACGGGCCAGTCGCTCGTCGTCGGCCGCCACCACGAGCCGTCGACCGCGCACGCCCGCCCGGAGCGTCTCGGGATCGACCGCCGGAAGGTCGACTGTCACACTCGCGCCGTCGAGCGTTTTCTGCACACTAACCGGGTGGTCCGGCTCTGTGGTCCCCGCGGTGCTGTCGGCTGTCTCAGCCCCTCCGAGACCCATATTGACACTGTACTCGTATTCGAACGCAGTGTTGCCGGAGCGTCGACGGCCCTGTCCCCGCTCGACGGATCGGCCGGACTCATCGAGACGTTGAATCGCTTCGAGGAGCCCTCTGAGCAGTCCCGAGATGCCGCCTTGTCCGGATTCTTCGTCGCCTGATCGGGACTGGTCCGGTTGGTCTGGCTGGTCAGACTGGTCGGTATCTCGGTCGTCGTCAGCGGGTGGCGGTGGACTATCAGTCATCTCATAACCTCGACTTTGCCGCGTGTCTGTTCGTGTGCCTCACGCGCGATTTCGAGCTGTGCTTCCAGCTCGTCGTTCCGCCGTTCGTACTCGGCTTCCGACCGCTCGCCGAGTTCGTACAGCAGTCTGTTTTCTTTGATCTCGTTTTTGATCTCAGTGGTGTCGTACATCTCGCTGATCGCCATCGAATGGACTGCCTCCATAATCGAGACGAAGGGGTTGATCAGCAGGTCGTCGACGACGAACATCAGCGACCCTCCGCACCGATCTCGATGCTGACGAAGTTGTAGGGCGCCCACGGCCCATTGTACTGGACGTGGAGGTCCTTGCCGTACTCCTCTCGAATCTCGCTCACAGCATCGTCGAAGGCCGTCTGGTCGTCGCGAGCGACGAGATACGCACGGTTGAACACCAGCCGGTCGCTGTAGAGGTCGTTGCCGGACTCGGTGTCGGCGACCTCGCGGAGTCGTGTGGCGACATCTTCGACGACGGCAGGGCGGTCGACGGTCGCCTCGTCCTTCGTCACCAATTTCACGCCGAGTTCGACCATCCCATCGAGATCGTTGAGCGAGCGTCGGAACGCGACCCGCCCGTTGCGAAGGACGTTTTTCAGCGCGTTTTCGTTCTTAAATACCATCCCAAACCGCATCGGGACGACCGTCCGGCCGCCATCCGACTGGAGGACCGCTCGGAGTACCTCGTCGTGGGCGGTGGCGTTCTCGTCGGCTCGGTCGGGCTCCATCGTCTCGATCTCGCTGACGACCGCCGACAGCGACCGGTAGTCGACGGTCGTGATCGGCTCGGAGCCGTCGACACCCTTAACGTCGACGTCGAGCGGTCCTTGCTCGATGATCCCGTAGGTGTAGAGGTTCGAACTCATCGGAACTCCTGATGGAATAGGTGGATGGGAAGCCGACAGTACAGCACGGTTCGGGGGGAGGGCGATACGTATATCATCGAATTGTACCCCATAAGACGCCAACGTGCTAAATAGTGTCGGCAAACAGTTAGGATCGGGTGAAGAACGGTATTTTTGAACAGTCCCAAACCGTCTAATTCGCCGTATATATCGGTTCAAACCAGATATTCGGATTCTGCGGCCACGTTGCCTAAATAGCTGACAGGAGTGGCCACTAGCATGGCATCAGACCGACCCGGTGCGGACAGTTTGGCGGACGTACTCGACCGCATCCTCGACAAAGGTGTCGTCATCGACATCTGGGCGCGGATTTCGGTCGTCGGGATCGAGATCCTCACTATCGAGGCGCGGGTCGTGGTGGCATCGGTCGACACGTTCCTCCACTACGCCGCGGAGATATCGAAGCTCGAAGAGGTGACCGGCGAGGGTACGCTGGAGGACCTCCAGGATCTCGAACTCCGGCGGACGCCCGCAACACAGACACAGTACCCCGAGGCGATGTAATTCGCCAGATCAGCGGCGTCCGAGACAGTCACCACCGAACTCCGATTTTGACCGTTTGTACACAGACCATGGGACACGATTTCACAGGCGACGACAGAGACGAACCGAACACGGACAGCGCGAGGGTGTTACTCACAGACGGTGGCTCCGAAGCCGAGCAGGAAGCCGCTGAAGCGAGCGGCGAACCGGACGAATCCGACGAGACGAGCGAGGCCGACTCGGAGGCCGAGTCGACTGATGAAAGCGAGGAAGCCCAAGAACAAAAAGAGCCGGAAGAAGCAGAAGGCGAAGAGCCACAGGAGGCCGAAGGCGAGGGAGGAGGCGACGAATCGGCGGAGGACGAGGGTGAAGAGGCCCAAGAGGAGAGTCACGAAGAGCAGGAAGCAGACGAAAGCGAAACACAGGAGGAGACGCCTGCGGAACCCGCGCAGGTCGAAGCCGACGACGAGGCGGTCGCCGAGCAGACCGGTGATGTCGGTGTCGAGCCACAACCGGAAGAGAAGGGTGAGACCGGGAGTGCCGACGAAGACGAGTCGACGCCCTCGCTGGATGGCGAGGGTGACACGGCGAGCATTATCGAGGTCAGGAATCAGGTCATCGAACTGTCGACCGACGTGATCGGCCGCAGCCTCGATGGCATCGTCGAGGTCTCACGGAACGACGACAACTGGCGAGCAGTTGTCGAGATCATTGAACGTCGATCGGTGCCCGACACGCAGGATATCCTCGGGCAGTACGAGATCGAACTCGACGAATCCGGCGAGGTTATCGGCTACCGTCGGCTCGAAAAATACCGGCGGAGCGACACCGGCCCCAGCCAACGCTGACGCCGTTAGAAATCACGACTATCGTTTCGAGACCGTCGACCCACGCACCGAGGAAAACCGCCCCGGACGACGACCGATATCGCGTCGACCCGTGCTCGGAATCGTCGAGTGAGTCGTCCGCTGTCTGCCGCCGCCGGGCCGCCAGCGAGTGCCATCGCGTGACCGAGTCGACTGGTCTTCTCGACTCTCGTCTTCATCAGCAGTCGCTGTTTTTCTGTCACCTTCATCCTCTCCAAGGCCGCCAGAGAGTGTCTCTATGTCCGGGACCTCATCGAAGACACCCTCTGTGTCTTCGAGTTGCGACTGCAGCAGCTCCCGAATCGGAGCCGTCGACTCCTCGTCGTCCTCGGCTTCCGTCTCAGTCGGCTCCGCCGCATCGCTGGTCGACGCAGCCTCGGTTTCAGTGGCGTCACTGGTCGTCTCAGTCTCCGTCGATGGGGCTTCCCGCGCAGTCTCCACGAGCGATTGCAGTTCGTCGACGAGTGCTGCGCGTTGGTCGTCATCAGCCCTCGGTACCTTCGAGGCTGTAAGCAACGACCGGAGTCTGGCGACGTTTTCGGGATCTCCCGAGGCAACTGCTGCTGGCAGCGATGCGGGCGGTTCGTCCTCGTCACTGAGGCCACTTGCAACCAACAGATCGGAGAGCTCAGTCACGGCCACGAGTTCGTCGGCCCGGTCGGCAAGCTCGTTGAGTGCTTCCGGGTCGGGCTGGCCGTCGGCGGCGGTCGACGCGTCGTCGAAGACCGCGGCGAGGTCGGCCAGCAGTTCGTCGACCTGCGTTTGGGTGTCGGGTGCCATCTCAGGACTCCGACTCGGCCTCGGTCGACTCGTTCTGTTCGTCCTCGTCTTTTCCAACGAACTGGTCGATGATGTCGTCGACGATCTCCTCGTGGCTCTGGTTGGCTTTCACGCCGACCTCTTTGGCCGTTGATTGGAGATCGCGGTAGGACATCACTTCGAGCAAGTCGCGGATCGTCTCCCGGCGGAGTTGGTCGACGCTGTCGGGGAGTCCCGGTATCGATTGGGCAGCCTCCGTCGCTGAGTCAGCGGCTTCTGTGGTTGAATCGGCAGCTTCCGTGGCTGAATCAGCAGCTTCGGTAGCTGTCTCGGAGACCTCGGCTGCCACACCCTCCTCCGTTTCCTCAGCCTCCGCTGCCTCGTCACTGGGTTCGTCCTGCGTCTCCGTAACGAGCGATCTCGCTTCGGTTTTGAGCTGTGATTTGAGGTTCGAAACGACACTCCCCGGTGACGAAGCGCCACGAAGTGCCTGCAACAGTATCCCTGGAAGGGCTTTGAGGGTATCTCGAATCGCCCGGCCGATGTTTGCTCCGGCATCGAGTCGGGAGCGAAACCGCTGTTCCATCTCTCCGCCGACCTCCTGGCCGATCTGTCGACCGGCCTCCTCACCGTAGGAGCCACCGACCTTCGTGGCTAACTCGCTTTCTTTGAGTTCGTCCCGAAGGCTATTCGGCAGGTTCTCTTTGATCACGTCGAGTGTTTTCCCGCTCATAGCGTTTCACCTCGTAACGGTCGACGAATGCTCATTCGGCATCCGCCTCCGTAGTCTCCTCGCCGGTTTCCTCAGTGTCGTCGGTTGAGGCCTCGGTCTCCGTCTCGGTGTCACTGCCTTCGGGTTCGCCCTCGGCTTGCTCGCCCTCGGTTTCGTCCTCCTTGGTCCCGAGCAGTTCGTCGACGAGGAGTTCTTGGGCGACCTGCCCCAGCGCCAGCCCGACGAAGCGGCCGATGATCGCGCCGAGCCAGCCGCCGAGGATACTGCCGAGTCCTTCCTCCCTGTCGGTGTACTGCTCGAACCGGGTTCCCTCGAAGGCGTTGGCGAAGTCGATATCGCTTACCAGTCGACCGTAATCGATGCGGCCGTTCGTGTCACTCATGACCCTTCACCGGAAGCTTCCTCGCCGGACTCCTTCTCGGGGGATTCGAGCAGCTGTCTGATCACCCCGGCGATGACCTCGATGAGCAACTGTTTGACTGGGAGGCTGGGAATCGACTCCCTGACGCTGCTGGCTGCCGAGGAGACGAACCCTTCGGACTCCTCATCCGCTTCACCCTCTGTTCCTTCCTCGGCCTCTCCACCGCCGAGACCGAGGCTGTTCTTGATCGAGTCACCACCGGGGATCATCCCCGAGAGGCCGCCTTCGGGCATCATCTCCGAGACATCGGGCAGCAAATCCGAGAGCCCACCCGGATCGGTGAGGCCAGCGACCGCCGACAGCAGGTTCCCCAGCAGGTTGCCGTCTCCTTCGGTCGCGAAGACATCGAGGACGAGCTGATGGAGTTCGATTTCGAGCCCGAGCAGATCGAGGTCCAACCCATAGAGGTCGAGGAACAGGACCGTCGTACTCTCGTCTTCCTCCGCGCCCACACTCTCGACGTCGCTCTGCGGGACGTCGACTGTCCCTTCTTCGGCCTCCTCGGCTTCCTCCGCTTCAGCTTCCTCGGGTTCCTCCGCTTCAGCTTCCTCGGGTTCCTCCGCTTCAGCTTCCTCGGGTTCTTCTTCCTTAGCCGCTGCTTCTTCAGGTTCTGCTTCGCCTTCTTCGGCTTCTGCCTCCTCGGGTGCTTCCTCTTCGGCCTCTTCGACACCGGCTTCGCCCTCCTGTTCGGGCGGTGCCATCTCTTCGTCGCCTCCTTCACTCTCGTCGCTCTCGTTGCCTTCGGCCTCGGACTGGTCGTCACCAGCGTCTCCCTGTTCGGGTTGCTCCATCTCTTCGTCGCTTCCCTCATCATCGCCTCCCTCTTCGTCGTCTTCACTACCCTCGGCCTCGGATTGGGAGTTCTCCTCACCGCCATCGGTGAGCAGCCGCCGGTCGACAGTCGACTCACCGCGTTCGGTCGACCGCGCACCAGTACGTGTACTCGCGTCGGTGAAAACATCGCTCAGAGCACTCGGAACGGGTATCGGTGCTGCTCGGCGCAGTTGCTTGGTGTAATCATAAGACATTTGTCAGTCTACTGTGTTGGGCCACGCCCAGCCGAAAAGGCGTTTGGGCCACTCATAGCTGCAATTCTTCGAGACCGTCACTGCCAAACATGCATTTATAATCTTAATACTGATATTTCAAACCCGATGCTGTTTGGTTTGCAGACCCGCTTCGTGAGTGGTTGAGAGCCTCAGTAAGTGAGTCGACAGGGAAAGAGCCTTGCGTCGGCCGTCGAAACCCCCCGCATGACACTCGCCGAACTCGTCGGCGACCTTCGTGCGGAGGCCTGCCGGGCCAATGAGCGTCGACTGCTGGTGCTGACCGGAAACCGTGAGGCGGGGATCGATGCTGCCTACAGCGTCATCGAGGCGGCTGATTTCGATCCGGAGGGCGTGAGTATCGTCACCACACGCGAGGGGTTCCGGTTTCACCGACTGCCGCCAGCAGGCGCGGGCGATCTGCTCGGAACAACCCGCGAGGTAGTCGTTTTCGACTGCCACGAAGCGTTTTCGGCGAACACGCTCGGACAGGTCGCGGGCGCGGTGGACGGTGGCGGTCTACTCGTCTTGCTCACGCCGCCGCTGGCCGAGTTGCCCGACCAGCTCGACGCGCTCGTCGACCGAGTCGCCGTCCCGCCGTTCGACCGCTCGGCGGTCGGCAACCGGTTCCGCCACCGGCT
>SDGW01001428.1_pt1 | contig 10734 bp, 11 predicted proteins | sample 2873831 | NCBI WGS metagenome assembly SDGW01 (sample SAMN08132700, study PRJNA421101) | hypersaline lake metagenome | isolation source: celular fraction 0.22 microns magnesium sulfate-rich crust from ephemeral... | place: Spain: Penahueca Lagoon, Toledo | collected 2011-07
CGTCGTGACGCTGTTCGTACATCTCCGGGGCGAGCCCGCGGAGGATGAGCGCACCGAGAATGCCGAACATCAGCAGGTAGTGGCGGCTGAACAGCCCGGCGTACACCGCCGGAAACGCGGCGAACAGCGCGCCGCCGAAGACGACGAGCCACACCTCGTTGCCGTCCCAAAACGGCCCGATCGCCGACAGCACCGCCTCGCGCGCGTCGTCGTCCGCGAGCGTCGCGAAAATGGCGCCGGCCCCGAAGTCGAACCCGTCGAGGAACAGGAACGTCCCCAGCAGCCCGAACACGAGTCCGAACCACAGTTCCGGCAGCGGCAGGCCGAACAGCGGCCCGGCGGCGAGCGCCTCGACGCTCGCGCTAGTCATCGCCGGGCACCCCCGCGGGCGGGGCGTCGCGGTCGTCCGCCGACTCCAGCGCGTCCGCGTCCGGCGGGCCACCGCGGATCACGCGCGCGACGACGTACGCGTACAGCGCCAAGATCGCCGCGTAGACGCCGACGAACCCGACGAGCGTGATCAGCGCCTCGCTCCCGGTGAGCCCGGGCGAGACGCCCTCGCTGGTCTTGAGGACGCCTTGGATCACCCACGGCTGGCGGCCCACCTCGGTGACGACCCACCCGAGCTCGACCGCGACGAACCCGAGGAGGCTGGACGCCATCAGCGCCTTGTGGAGCAGTCCGTCTTCGAACAGCTCACCGGTGTACCACCGGTAGCCCCCCCAGAACGCGAGCACGATGAACCAAAAGCCCATCCCGACCATCGCGCGGAACGACCAGAAGACGATCGCGACCGGCGGCGCCTCGCTGTCGAACGTGTTCAGACCGCGGATCTCCGCGGTCGCGTCTCCCCCGCTGGCGAGCCACGAGGCGCCGCCGGGAATGCCGATCCCGAACAGCTCCTTCGCGCGGGGGTCGGTGAGCTGACTCAGGTCCGTCGGAACGGCGAAGATGTACTCGGGAACGTACGACTCCGTGTTCCAGACGGCCTCCATGGCGGCGAACTTCTGGGGTTGCGTCTCGTACACGTGGCGCGCGTACAGGTCGCCCTGAAGCACCTGTAGCGGCGCCGTGATCAGCAACGCGACCAGCGCGATCTTGAGCGTCTTATGCCAGAAGACGATGTTCTCCGTCTTGTTTCCCCAGACGTGGTGCCGGTAGATGTAGTACGCCGCGACGCCGGCCATGAACAGCGCCACCGACTCGACGGCCGCGTTCTGCATGTGGACGTACATGTACCCGAAGCGCGGGTTCAGGTACGCCGCGACCGGGTCGACGAGGTGGACCACCTGCCGGCCGTTCTCGGTGACGAGCTCGTAGCCTCGGGGCATCTGCATCCACGAGTTCGCGATGAGGATCCAGACGGCCGACAGCCACGTTCCGACCCCGACGGCGAGGCTGGAGATCATGTACAGCCGGTCGGAGACGCGCTCGCGGCCGAACACGAAGATGCCGAGAAACGTCGCCTCCAGCATGAACGCCATCATCCCCTCGATGGCGAGCGGGCCGCCGAACAGCTCGGATCGTCGCCCCGGATGTCCCTCCACGTGAAGTAGATGAGGAACGGGGCCAGCCCCATGCTCATCACCGGGAAGATGATGTGGACGATCGTCGTGAGGGCGAACTGGAACCGGCTTGCGAGTACTGGATCGATCATTTGAGACGTGGCGGTGAGTGGTGCGGTCGTCCTGTTTCCGCGACGCGATCGGCGGTCGCCTCTCTCACTCGTCGCTGCGTACTCCTCCCCCATAACCTCGGAGTTGGCACAGGACAAGCGTCGACCGGCGTCCGGTGCCCCCCGATCGGCGCGGTCGCTGCCGCACCCCCGACGCGCCGACCCGATGCGGCCCCAGTGTCGCTCTCGGCGCCGACTCGATCCCCGTGTGGACGGTACGGCCGCGTCAGTTGTCCTGCGCCAACCGCCCTTTTTCGCCGACGAGGCGGCTGCGTTCACGCATGGAGACACGTCACGCCGTGCTGGCGCTCGTCGCGCTCGTCACGCTCGTGATGGCTGTCCGGGGGGTCATCGCCGGTCTCAGCGGCGACTTCGGAACGGTCGGTCGGCAGGTCGGCGTCGGCGGGATACTCCTCGCGTTCGGCGTGGCGTTGTACCGAAACTGGGACTCGATCGGTTGACGCCTCGACAAGCCGCTCGCGCGGTCTCGGGCCGGGCGCCGCTAGGACCCGTCCGCGGAGTCGCTTCGGGCCTCTCCGTCGTCGGCCCTCTCCTCTCGGTCGAGTCGCTCCGTGACAGTGTGTCGCAGGCGGTCCAAGAGCCCCGAGCAGGCACCGCACTCCGCACAGGACACGCTCGAACAGGAGAGTGACGTGCCACAGCGCGGACACGCTAGCCCGCCGGCCGGATCGAACTCGTACCCACAGGTCGGACAGATCACGCGATCACCTCCAATACGGCCGCGACGACGCCACCCACGGAGAACGCCGTGACCCAGGAGCCGACCCACATCAGGAGCGCAGTCCGCGCGTCGTGTTCCTTGAGAATCATCGTCATCGTGAGTATGCAGGGGACGAACAGCGTGACGACGATCAGCCCGACGAAGGTCTGTGGCGCCGACAGCGTCATGTCGGTGGTTCCGGCGGCGGCGAAGTCACGCCGGATCAGTCCCAGAACGAGCACCTGCCCGAACGACGCCGGCAGACCGAGCGCCGCGGTCAGCGGTCGGAGCGCGCCCACGATCGCGTCGAGCACGCCGGCGTAGTCGAGCGCTGACACCACCACCGCAGTCCCCGCGAACAAGGGCGCCGCCTCCCGGAGGAACGCGGTCGTCCGATTCGAGGTCTTGCGAGCGATGTTTCGCGGGCGAGGGACGCGCAATCGCGGGAGTTGCTCGATCAGCGCGTCCTGTCGGCCGGGGAGCGCCCGGTCGAGAAAGACCCCGGCGACCCCGAGGACGCCGAGCAGTACGAGCAGGTACCCCGCCCACCAGACGAGTCCGAGCCCGGCGAGCAGTCCCATGATGACCCCGATCTGTGCCGAACAGGGGATCGCGAGGCCCAACAACGCCGTCGTGATGATCCGCTCTCGGCGCGACCCGACGGTTCGCGTGGTGATGACCGCCATCGTTACACACCCCACGCCGACGATCAACGGGACGACCGCGCGACCGTTGAGCCCGATCCGGGTGAGTCCCCTGTCAGTCAAGACGGCGAGTCGAGGCAGGACCCCGGCGTCTTCGAGCGTGCCGATCACGAGGTAGAACGCGACCACGAGCGGTACCAGAACGCCGAAGATGTACTGAGCGGTGATCGTCAACACCCCGAGGTTGTCGTTGACGAGCAGGAACTCGATGGGGTCGGCCCATCCGGTCGCCGGGAGCAGGTTCGCGACGGCCGCCTCGACGACTGGATTGTAGTGCCGTCCGAAGATCACCCCCTCCGTGTAGCCGACGATCGCCTGTGCGACCACCACCCCGATAAGGTAGAAAATCGCGCCCAGGAGTGCGAACGCGATGGGGATGCCCGTCAGCGGTCGCATGAGCAGGTCGTCGACCCGATCTCCGAGGGTCCGTCTCGAGTCGGTGACGCGTTCGACGGCCTCGGTGAGCGACCGGACCCGTCTGCGACGCTCGCGGTACACCGCCTCCCGTCGCCCGACACTCGCGAGCGGCGCGTCTCCTCCGTCGGCCGCGAGGTCACCGGTGTCGACGCGGCGAACGGTCGGGTCGTCACCTTCGACGAGGAGCGTCTTCTCCGCGCGGGTGGCCTCGAGATCGTCCGGGAGCGCGTCGTAGTGCGAGGTGACGGGCGTCGACGCGGGGGCCGACGCCTCCGGAAGGCGGTCCCGCAGTTCGTCGACGCCCGAACCGGTGACGGCGACGGTCGGGACCACCGGAACGCCGAGAGACGCCTCCAGCGTGTCGACGTCGATTTCGACGCCGTCGGCTTCGGCCTCGTCCATCATGTTCAGCGCGACGACGGTCGGCACGCCCATGTCCAGCAACTGTACGGTCAAGAACAGGTCTCGACCGAGCTGCGTGGCGTCGACGACGTTCACGACCGCGTCTGCGTCGAGGACGATCTCCCTCGTAATCCGCTCCGCCTCGGAGAACGACGAGATACCGTGGACTCCGGGCGTGTCGATCAACCGCGTCGCTCCGACGGTCGCGGCGGTCGTCTCAACCGTGGTGCCGGGGTAGTTCGAGACGTCGACGTACTCCTCCGCGAGCGACCCGAACAGCACGCTCTTGCCCACGTTAGGCGCGCCGACCAGCGCCACGGTCGCCTCGGTATCGCTCGCGGCGAGGCCCCGATCCGTGCCTCGGTTCGCCGTCATCGCGGCGAGTCCGCACGGCTCGTTCGCTCGACGGTGATCTCTTCGGCGAGCGCCCGCCCGAGTGCCACCTCCGTTCCCTGACGCCGGATGACGACCGGACCGTTGCGGATCTGTCGGCGACACTCGACACGGCCGTCGAGAAGGCCGAGCCGCAGCAACCGGGACCTCGGCTCGTCGTCCGGGACGGCGACCAGTTCGACCCATTCGTTCGGGGGGACGTCAGCCAACGCGATCATTTAGGTGGACCTAAAACGAGGGGCGTGTTGTGGGCCACGGCAAATAATACAGTATTATATGACCGCGTCCGCGGTCCGACGGCCGGGACGCGTGCGTTTCGCGCCCCGCGTCGACTGAGAGGTCGATGTCGAAGAGGTCGACGTCGACCGCCAGCGGCCGCGCGGTGAGAACCGGCCACGGCGGCCCAACGACGGGGACGTCTCAGCGTCGTCCGCTCTTCAGACACCGGTGATCCGGCCAGAACTCCGTCGGCGACCGACCCAGTTAGGCCGGCTGTGACTCCAGTTTCTTGTAGTCAACGTAGTCTGCCCCGCGGAGGTCTTCGAGCAGGTTGATCGCCGCGCGGGCGCCCTCTCCGACGGAGGTCGCGATCTGTTGGTGACCGCCGGTGACGTCGCCCGCCGCGTACACCCGATCGATCGGCGTCGACTGGTCGGGGTCGGTGACGATGTCGTCGCCGTCGACGGGGACGCCGAGCATCTCGGCGAGATCGGTGCCGCCGGCAGTGCCCAGTGCGACGAACAACCCGTCGACCGGGATCTCCTCTCCGTCCCGCGTGACGACGGCTTCGAGGACGTCTCCGCCGGCGAGCCGATCGAGGCGGTCGGTGATGACGGGGATCCCCGCCTCGTCGACTCGCTCTCGGAGGTCTTCGTCGGCCTCGAACGAGGACCCGTTGGTGAGGAGTCGGACGTCGTCGGTGTAGTCGAGCAGCATCAGCGCCTCCGTCGCGGCGTAGTTGTCGTTACCGACGACCGCGACCGGACTGTCGCGGTAGAAATACGCGTCGCACTCGACGCAGTAGGAGACGCCGTGGCCCTCGTACGACTCGACGTCCGCGATGGCCGGCCGCTCGTAATCGGCTCCCGTCGCGATGATCACGCCGTCGACGGTGTACTCGTCGACCGTCGTCTCGACGCGGTACTGCTCCTCGTCGGGCTCGATCCGAACGACTTCCTCCTCGACGATTTCGGCGCCGTATTTCCGCGCGTGCTCCTGCCCCAGATCGACGAGCTCCGGGCCGGTAACGCCCTCCGGGAACCCGTAGACGTTCTCCATGGTGTCCACGTCACGGGTCGTCCCGCCGCCGTCGTCGAACACGAGAGTTCGCTTGTCCGCACGGGCCGTGTAGATAGCCGCGTTCAAGCCAGTCGGTCCACCGCCGATAATCGCCACACCGGACATTTGTATTGCAGTATACTCACTATATTAACTTATGAGTTCCGACCGTGGAGCGACCACTCAGTGTGCGCTGTTCGGATGGTCGAAGAGCGACGGCCGACAGCGATAGCAGTGTTTAATGACGTTTGAAGGTGTCAGTAAGCGCTTTAAATTATAACGCCGTGGATAACCGTTCCGAAATCTCCGTCGGTCGCGACGGTGGCTGGCCGCTCGCTCGACCCAGGTTGTCTTGTATGCTAATCACAAAACTATTATCATACCCCGGCCACAAACCAAGCGTGATGAGCGATCGAGACCGGATTCGACAAGAGAAGATCGACCAACTGCGGGAGCAGGCGACGGACGGCGGCACGACCGAGGTCGTCGACAGTCGAAGTGAACCCGTTCACGTCGAGAGCGCAGACCACTTCGACGACCTCCTCACAGAGGGCGGAGTCGTTCTGGCCGACTTCTACGCGGACTGGTGTGGCCCGTGTCAGATGCTCGAACCGATCGTTGAAGAGCTGGCCGCCGAGACCGACGCCACCGTGGCGAAGGTCGACGTCGACCGGCTCCAGCGACTGGCACAGCAGTACCGCGTGCAAGGGGTCCCGACGATGTACCTCTTTGCCGACGGCGAGCAGGTTGAGCAGTTGGTCGGCGTCCGGCAGAAAGGCGAACTCCGCTCGCTGATCGAGCAGCACGCCTGAGCTGCTGGCAACCGCATCGTTCAACGCCGGTCAGTTCGGCGAGCGACGAACTCCGAAAGCCGGTACAGGACCCGGGGTCCGAGCCGCGTGAGCGGTCCGCTCGCCGCGTGAGCTCCGGCGGTGACCAGTCTCCCTCTCGGAGTGACGTCGGTCAGGCCCGCCGGACGGGCTGGTGGGTTTCGGCGAGCCGTCGGAAGTTGTCGAAGATCCGCTTGCTCGCCCGTGCCGCCTCGACGGACTCGTCGGTGATTCCATCGAGAACGGAGCGTATCCGCTGGTCCGGGAGGTCTTTCCCCTCCGTCACCCAGACTGCCGTTTCGCGGTCGTACTCCGGATGGAACTGCACGCCGTAGGTGCTTCCGACGCGGAATGCCTGTACACCGTAGTCGTTGCGTGCGAGCGTCGCTGCACCGGGAGGAAGCTCCGCGACCCGATCGGAGTGCGTCTCGAAGCTGGTGAACTCCTCGGGAAGCCCTTCGAACAGCGGGTCATCGCCGAGGCGTGCGATCCGCTCGTACCCGAGCTCGTACTCGCCCATGTCGACGACGCGCCCCCCCAGCGCCTGTGCGAGGAACTGGTGTCCCCAGCAGACGCCGAGGACGGGGACATCGGCTCGGTGGACGCGACGGATCCACTCCGTCGCCTCGTGGATCCAGTCGTGATCGTCGTACACCGAGGTCTGTGACCCGCTGATGACGACGCCGTCGAACTCCCATTCGGCCGCGGACACCGACGGCGGGAATTCCCCTTCGCTCACCTTATAAACGGTCACGTTCGCGTCGAGCTCACGACGGAGGTTCGACTCTGCCGGGGTCTCACCGATCGATGCGTCGATCACCGCCAGTGCGACGCTCATGTCTCATCTGACATACTCTGAGGATAAATAGATAGTTGTATAATGTGCAATACACACATTATCAATCCGCTTCAGTACCGAGGCGTCGGCGAACACGCGTCCCATCACAGGGGTGAGACACCCCTTGCTCAGACGATCTCTGCGACCGCCTCACGGAGGGTCATCCCCTCGTCGACCACGTCGCGCCGGTAATGCATGTAGCCCGCACCCAGCGGCGGTTGGATGACGTACGCGAGCGCGATCGGCAGCACCGCAGCAGAGGGGACCGCGTCCGCGGCGACCACGATCGCCAGCGCGATCGAGAGGTTCCGCATGCTCGTCGCGTACACGAGCGCGATCCCGCGTGCCGGATCGAGCAGGGCCCGGCCGAGAACCGCAGCGGTCCCGAGGACTAGCGCGTAAAATATCACCAGCGGGAGGACCGTGCCGATGGACGCGACCGGGTCTGCGAGGATCTGACTCGACCGCATCGTCATCGCGACGAACACGATCATCATCACGCCGACCGACGACAGCCCGCCGAAGACAGGTTTGAGACGTTTGAAATCGCTCGGGGAGTATCGTCGGAGCAACAGCCGCCGAGTGAGCGTACCGGCGATCATCGGCGCGACGACGACCTGTGCGAGCTGCCGGTACAGCGCGGAGGGGTCGAACCCGACCTCGGCAGGCACGAGCAGGGACAGGTACGGCGGCAGGATCACGACCGCCGCTAACAGGTTGACCGCCATCGCGACCAGCGCCGCCTCGAGGTCGCCGTCGGCGAGGCCGGTCCACGCGGCGGTCATCCCCGAGGTCGGGATGAGCGCGATGAAGTACAAGCCGATAGCGTACTCGACGTTCCCGCCGAAGAATCCGCGAGCGAGGCCGATCGCTATGACGGGTGCCACCCCGAAGTTGACCAGCAGGCTCAGCCCGACGGGCGCGGCGTGGTCCCGGACGTTGATGACTTCCCGGAGATCGATGTTGATCATCATCGGGTAGATCATCAGGAACAGGATCGGAACGACGGCGGCTTTCAACGCGTTCTTGCCGTCGAGGCCGACGACCTGACCGAAGGCGAGGCCGGCGATCAGCGACCCGACGACGACGTAGATGAGGTTCTCCTTGATACCGGTGAGTAACGGCCGTATCATATCGTGATCGTGAGCGCTTCTCGGACTCGCTTGTACGCGTCCTCGCGACCGGTCGCGAGGACCGTCTCTCTCGCATCGAGGTCGGCGTGCGACGGACCGAACTCGAGACTTGTTTCGGACGACACGTCATCAGTAATGTTCGATATCCACAAGAATGTAACGGCCAGACAACACCACGCGCACAGCGATCGTTCGACCGACAGTCGTCGATGGGGTTGCGGGAGTTGATGCGGAGGCGGTGCGAGAGGCGACGCCGACGGTGTCCCTTCGTGACGGCAGCGTCGTCCGTAGCGACCCGTTCGCTCTTCAGCCGCCCTCGCTATCGACCTCCTCTCTATCGACCGCGCCTCGACACTGCCGAGAGGTAAAGGCGGCCGATTTATGTATGCCGACCGGAACGTGAGGCCATGGCGGCCCTCCACGCCCTCCGTCCGGCAGTCGGCGGTATCGTTCGCAACCCGATTCTCCTGCTCGTCACGGCGCTGTACGGGCTCGCGCAGGTCCCGAACTTCTTCGTGCCGCCGACACAGCCGATCCTGGCGGCGATCGTCTCGCTCGCCACGTTCGGGGTGTTCGTTCTCGCGCTGCCGTTCTTCCAGGGCGGGCTGCTCGGGATGGCGAGCGAGGCGATCGCGGGCCGGACGAGTCTCGACACGCTGGTCGCCGAGGGGAAGGCGAACTACGTGTCGCTGCTGCTCGGCTACGTCGTCCTGCTCGCGATCAACCTCGTCTTCGGCTTCGTCGCGGTCGTGGGCGGGTTGATCGTCGTTGTCGGCGGCGCGGCGTCGATGCCCGCGGAGGCACCGGGCGTCGGAATCGATCCGACGCTGCTCGCGCTCCTCGCTATCGTGGGGGGCGGGCTCCTGCTCGCGTACCTCCTCGTCACCTTCGCCGTCCAGTTTTACGCTCACGCGATCGTCCTCGACGACGCCGACCTCGTCGACGGCTTCCGGCGCAGCGTCGGGCTCGTCCGGTCGAACCTCCTGAGCGTCGTCGGGTACTCGCTGATCCTCCTCGTCGGGAGCGTCGTCCTCGGGACGCTGGCCGCGGCCGCCTCCCTGCTCCTCAGCCCCCAGGCCGCGGGAATGTCCGGAACGCCGCTCGCCGATCTCGCGTCGATCGAGCCGACCCTACCGGTCCTCGTCGTCGCCGGCGTCGGCTACCTCCTGCTAACGAGCGCGTTCGCCGCGTTCTACGCGACGTACTCGGTCGCGTTCTACGAGTCGATCGGCCGGGACGCCTCGTCGCTGTGAGGCCGACCGCGCCGCGCGCGGCGCCTCGGTAACCGTCACCGATAATCCGACGGCTCCCTTCCGATCGGTATGAACACGCAGGACGGCGGCCACCACGACGCCGCGGTCGACGCGCTCGCGGCCCGCGAGTACGAGACGGCCGGGGACCAGTACACCCGCGGGGGGCGGCGGGTGCTCGCCGACCCGCGCGAGGGGCTCGACCCCTTCGCGCCCGACGAGAAGGGGTGGATCGGGCAGGGGCTCCAGCACCTGCTGGTGGGAACCGTCGCCTACCGCGTCGCCGGCGTCGACGCCCGCGCCACCCGGCGCGCGGTCGAGGGGGTCGCCGCGACGCGCGACTTCCAACACGTGCTCGACGCGCCGGGACAGGGCGCCTGCCTCGCGGAGCTCGTCGCCGACTTCCGCGTCGCCGGCGGGCTCGACGGCGCGGACGCGGCGTACGACGACGCCGCGGAGCGGTACGCGGAAGTCGGCGACGCGGTCGACTCGCCGCAGGCGCTCGCGACGACGCCCCTGTTCGGCGCCGCGGCCGCGACGATCAAACAGGTCGCCCGCGGGCAGGCGAACGGCGAGATCGCGATCAAGTGGGAGGACCTCCACGGGCCCGACCCCTCGCGGCCGGGGGACTTCCTCGCGCACCGGGCTCGATTTAAACGGCAGCGCTTCGCGGGGCTCGTCGAGAAGGCGGTGGCGGACGGTCACCTCGCGGCGCCGCGCGGGACGACGGAGTACGGCAACGAGACGCACCGGTGTCCGAACTGCGGGTCGACCGACGTCAACTGGGCGGGCACCGACGTGCTCTGCATGCGGTGTTCGACGCCGACCGAGCGGATTTAAAAATCGGCCTCGACTCACTTCACTCCGCGAGGAGGCTCTCGCCGTCGAAGTCGGCGTCGGCGTCGACGTCCATCAGGTCGAGGATCGTCGGCGTCACGTCGAAGAGGTTCGATCCGTCGACGTCGAGAGCGGGGTCGGTGGCGTACAGAAGCGAGTTCTCGAACTTGTGCATCCCGTTGCGCGGCCCCTCGGTGAAGACGGCCTCCTTCCCGCCGAAGCCGGACTTCAGGTCGAAGCCGTCCGCCGGAATGAC
>SDGW01001204.1_pt1 | contig 10717 bp, 11 predicted proteins | sample 2873831 | NCBI WGS metagenome assembly SDGW01 (sample SAMN08132700, study PRJNA421101) | hypersaline lake metagenome | isolation source: celular fraction 0.22 microns magnesium sulfate-rich crust from ephemeral... | place: Spain: Penahueca Lagoon, Toledo | collected 2011-07
ACGGCGCCGACGCCGGAGAGCGTCAACGCGTCGGTGTGGGGCCGCCCGACCGAGAGGAACACGACAACGGCGACGACCGCCAGCAGCCCGACCGCGGTCAGCCCGAACGGCCCGGCGGCGTAGTACGCGCCGAGCGTGTCCCCGGTCCCGGTGATCAACACCAGCGGCGCGAAGACGACGACCGCGACGGCGGCGGCGACGACGGCCGCGAGCTTCCCGGCGTCGGCGGGGTCGGAGAGGTCCATGGCCGGTGGTGGCGCCGGCGCGGCCATAAATCGCTCGTGTTCCGCGAAGGGAAACGCGTAAGCGACCCGCGGCCGGGCCCCCGGTATGGACCGAGTCGCCATCGTCGGCGCGTCGATGACCCCCTTCGGCGACCGCGAGGGGGAGTGGCTCCGCGACCTGCTGGCCGAGGCCGGCGCGGACTGCCTCGACGACGCCGGCGTCGACGCCGACGCCGTCGACCACCTGTACGTCTCGAACATGGCCAGCGGCGAACTGGAGGGACAGACGGGCGTGCCGAACATGCTCGCCCACGATCTCGCCGCCCAGCCGGCCTACACCGCACGCATCGACCAGACCTCCTCCTCCGGCGGCGCCGGCATCTACGCCGCCTGGCAGTCGGTCGCTTCCGGCGCCAGCGAGATGACGCTGCTCGTCGGCGGCGAGAAGATGACCCACAAGACCACCGGCGAGGCGACGGACGTGATCGCCTCGCTCACCCACCCGGTGGAGTACAAACACGGCGTCACGCTCCCCTCCTTCGCCGGGCTCACCGCGCGACTGTACCTCGAGGAGTACGACGCGCCCCGCGAGAGTCTGGGCAAAGTCGCCGTGAAGAACCACAAGAACGGCGTCGACAACCCCAAGGCGCAGTTCCGGAAGGAAGTCGATCTCGACACCGTGCTCGACTCGCCGATCGTCGCCGACCCCCTGCGGCTGTACGACTTCTGCCCGATCACCGACGGCTCGGCGGCGCTGCTGTTCTGTCCGGAGTCCGTCGCCCGCGAGATCGCCGACGAGTACGTCGTCGTCAGCGGCGTCGCGGGCGCGACGGACACCCACGTCGTCCACGAGCGCCAGGACCCGACGACGATGCGCGGCGTCGTCGAGTCGAGCGACCAGGCCTACGCGATGGCCGACCGCGAGCCCGAGGACGTGGAGTTCGCGGAGCTCCACGACATGTTCACCATCCTCGAGTTCCTGCAGTTCGAGGACCTCGGGTTCGCGGAGAAGGGGGAAGGCTGGAAGGCGATCGAGTCGGGCCGCACCGAGCGCGACGGCGACCTCCCGATCAACACCTCCGGCGGCCTGAAGTCGAAGGGCCACCCCCTCGGCGCCTCGGGCGTCGCACAGGCCGTCGAAGTGTACGAACAGCTCCTCGGCGAGGCCGGCGACCGACAGCTCGACGACCCCGAAGTCGGGCTCGCCTGCAACGTCGGCGGCTTCGGCAACTGCGTGACCACCACCATCCTCGAAACCCCGGAGGCAGAATGAGCGACCAGACTGACACCACGAGCGACGAAGCGAGCGGAGAACCGGCGATGAGCGCGTACCGCTACCCGGACGGCAGCGTCACCTACCCCGGCCACCCCAGGGGCCCGGACGGGAACGAGCCCGTCGGGACCGTCGACCTCAGCGAGTACACCGCCGAGGTGGTGACCTGGACCACGTCGACGGCGACGCCGCCGGGCGTGCGCCAACCGAACCACCTCGCGATCGTGGAGTTCGACGTGGACGGCCGGCCGGTCCGCGCGCTCGGCCAGCTCGAGGAGGGGAACGTCGAGATCGGCGACACGGTCGAACCGGTCCACGTCGACGAACTCCGCGACCCCGAGGCCGGGATCCGCGAGCCGGAGAGCCAGGCGTGGGACGGGTTCCGATTCCGTCCCGTCGAGGAGTAGCTACTCGTCGTCGCGGTCGTCCGCGTCGGCGTCGTCCTCCGCCGGGTCTTCGGTCCCCTCCCCGGTCGACCCCCTGACCTCCTCCCTGATCGAGTCGAGTTCGGCGTCGACGTCCGGCTCGGCTGCCTCCGTCGACTCGTCGCCGTCGGTGTCGTCCGCAGTCGCCTCTCCCTCCCTCGCCTCTGCCTCGTTCTCGTCGGACACGTCGAGGTGGACGGCCTCGTTCCCGCGCGCCGGCGATCGCGACGATCCCGAACCTGCCGCGCGGTCGCTCGCCGCCCGGAGCCGTTCCTGGATCTCCGCCGACAGCGTCTCGGCCTCGGAGAGGAGCGCCCGGGCCTCGGGGTCGGGGGCGTCGGTGCCCGCGAGCGCGTCGTTCAGCTCGTCGAGACTGCTCGCGAGCCGCTCCGTCGAGAGCCCGCGCCCGGCGTCGATCGCGCGGCGTACAGCACCCGCCTCGTCCACGTCGTCCGGGATCGCCGTACGTTCGGGGTCGAGCGCCCGGAGCGCGGCGCCGCCGAGCTGGAGCAGCCGGACGTTCGCCTCCAGGATCGAGATCAGGGTGGGGATCGTGTACTCCTCGGTGAAACGGAGCACCTCGCGGAGCCGCGGCGGGCGCGGGGCGGGGTGGCCGCCGCCCGGCAGTCCGCGCGGGATCCGCGGCCGGTCGCGTCGGTCCTCCGCTAACGCCTCCCGGAGGTCGGCGAGCGTCGACTCAAGCTCCGCGATACGGTCCCGTAGCTCGTCCGGGTCGGGGGCGCGGCGGGCGGTCATGGGTCGTCGTTGGGGCCGCCGACGCATAAGCCCCACCGCGGCGCCGACACCGACGGTTCTTACTCGCGGGCCGCCGAACCGACGGTCATGACCGACCACGAGGGCGCGACCGAACTGACCGCCGGCGACGTGACCGCCCGCTACGTCGAAGCGGCGGGGGAACGGCGGCTCGACTTCGAGCGCGAGGGGCGGACCGCCTCGATCGCCCAGAACGCCGACGGCTACGCGATGCTGAAAGTCCGCACGGGCCCCGAGGGCGACGAACTCGAGCGCTACTACGGGTTCGACATGGCGCTGGACCACGCCGCGGAACTGCTCGGCGTGGGCGTCGACGACCTCCCCGTGCCCGACCCCGCCGCGGACATGGGGATGTAGCCGCCGACCCGGCGAGAGTTTATCAACGATAGGGGGACCACCCCTTCCGTGCCGCGACAGCCCTGTTCGACCGACCGCCGACTGCCCCCGGAGAGCCGTCAGTGGCTGGCCCGCATCGCGGGGCTACTCCTGGGGGTCGCACTCGTCCTCGCGCTCGCGAGCGTCGGCGCCGTCGCCGCCGAGCGCGCCGCCGGTCCCTCGACCGCCCCTGCCCCGACAGTCGCGGCCGGGAACGCCTCGAACGCCTCCGGCGTCGTGCTCGAACTCTACCCCGATCCGGTCCGGAACGGCGACGCCGGCGAGTACGTCCTCGTGGAACTCCCGCGGGCCGGGAACTGGAGCCTCTCGGATGGCGAATCCACCGTCCGCCTGCGAAACCGCTCGGGACCCGTGCTCGTCACCCCCGAGCCGGGAGCCGTTCGCGACCACGTCGCCGCCGATACGGCGGTCGTCGAGGGATCGCTCGCGCTGGCGAACACGGGCGAGACGGTCGTCCTCCGGCGCGACGGCGAGACAGTCCACCGCGTCCGCTACGAGGCGACGGTCGAGGGCGAGCGCTACCTCCCTGCCCCAGGCGAGTGGCGCCCGCCGGGTCTCGACCCGCGGTCGCCGGTCGCGACCGGTCCGGCCAACGCCACCGCGTTCCTGCTCCCGGACTCCCCCGGACTGGCGCTGTCGACGCTCGAAAGCGCGACCGAACGCGTCCTGCTCGCGGGCTACACGTTCTCCTCCGAGCGAGTCACGGCGGCGCTGCTCGCGGCGGAGTCACGGGGCGTCGACGTGCACGTGCTGGTCGAGGCCGAACCCGTCAACGGCGCCTCGGCCCGGCAGGCACGCCTCCTGGATCGCCTCGCGGCCGCGGGCGTCGACGTGCGCGTCGTCGGCGTCGGCGCGGACCGGTTCAACTACCACCACCCGAAGTACGCCGTCGTCGACGGGCGGGCGCTGGTCCTCACCGAGAACTGGAAACCCGCGGGCGTCGGCGGCGCCTCCAGCCGCGGCTGGGGCGTCCGGATCGAGAACGGCACCACCGCCGACGAGCTGGCCGCGCTGTTCCGGAACGACGCCGGCGCCGCCGACACCCGCGCGTGGGAGAAGTTCCGACGGAACCGCCGGTTCGAGTCGTTCCCCGGTGCCAACGGGAGCTACCCCACCGAGTTCGCGCCGGAACAGGTCACGGCGACGAACGTGACGCTCCTGACCGCGCCCGGCAACGCGGAGTCACGGCTGGTCGCCGCCGTCGACGCCGCCGACTCCCGGGTCGACGTGCTCCAGCCCAGCCTCGGGCGACAGGACAACCCGCTCGTCCGGGCGACGCTGCGGGCGGCCCAGCGCGGCGTCGAGGTCCGGATCCTGCTCTCGGGCGCGTGGTACGTCGCCGAGGAGAACGAGGCGCTGGTTTCGTGGCTGAACGACTGGGCGGCGCGCAACGACGCCCCACTGACCGCCCGCGTCGCCGAACCCGGCGGCCGGTACGAGAAGATCCACGCCAAGGGGCTGCTGATCGACGACGAGCTCGCGGTCGTCGGCTCGCTCAACTGGAACGAGAACAGCGCGACCCGGAACCGCGAGGTGGCGCTCGCGCTGCACGGGCGCGAACCCGTCGCGTACTACCGGGAGAGCTTCGACGCCGACTGGGCCGGCGGTCACGGGGGGAGAACGTGGCTGTTCGCGGCGGGCGCCGTGGCCGCGGTACTGGTCGCGGGGCTCGTCGCGGGGCGCTCGGTGCGCTTCGCGGAGGTGGAGAAGTGGGAGGAGTGAGCGTTCCGAGCCAGGAACGCGTCGACTCCCTAGTCGTCCAGCGCGGCGGCCGTCGAGGAGAGCGCCTCGTCGATCTCGGCGTCGGCCATCTTCTCGACCAGCGCGTCGATCACCTGCTCGCGCCGGCCCTTCACGAACTTGATCGAGCCGACGACGAGGTGGCCGCCGCCGGAGACGCCGGCGCCGGGCAGCTCCTCGTTCAGCTCCTCGACCATCTCCGGGATGTCCAGCCGCACGCCGTCGCTCCGGAGCACGGCGAAGTCCGGGCCGTAGCCGATCGTGATCACGGGGTCGCCCGTCTCCTCGACCTTCGTGTCGTGGAGCTCGCCGGTGGTCTTCCCCGGCGCGGGGTAGGTGAAGCGGTGGGCCCACTGGTCGAGGTCGATCCGGTAGAGGTGGGCGTCGCTCTCGAGGGTCTCGTGCTCGACGTGGTCCTCGACGGCGTCGAGCTGGTCGCCGACGTCCCGCTCGGCCCGCGAGGAGAGGAACTCGACCAGCTCCTCGTGGCGGTCGCGGTCGTCACAGCCGACGTTGAGCACGTCGTTCACGACCGAGTGGCCGCTGGAGTAGCGGAGGAAGTGGGCCGCGTAGTCGAGCGCCTCGCCCACGTCGTCGAGGTCGTCGCGGTCGTACCCCTCGGCCTCGGCGAGCTCGACGTAGTCGCTCATCGCGTCGGCGCGGGAGCGGTCCGAGACCCCGGCGACCGCCGGCACGTGCCGGAGCTCGTCGGTGATCTCCGGGTCGATCATCCGCGCGAGCTCGACGCACATCATCCCCGTGGTGATGCTGTAGTCCTCGTCGTACAGGTACGGGTTGACGTGAGCGTCGAGCAGCGGGTCCACCGCTTCCGGGTCGGGGTGGTGGTGGTCGACGACGGCGATGGGCATGTCGTAGTGCGCGAGGTTGCGGTACGCCGGCGTGTCCTCCTCGGTGCTCCCGTTGTCGAGCATCAGCAGGAACGGGAGCTGCTGGCCGTGCCGGGCCCGCCCCTCCAGCGCGAAGTTGAGGTCGCGGGTCACGTCCTCCATCTCGTAGAACGGCGCTTTCGAGGGGAGCCGCTTCAGCAGGTGGCGGCCGGCGTCGGGGTCGGCGTGTACCTCCTGGATGAAGTGCTCCAGCGCGCGCTGGACGGGGATCGCGGCGCACATCCCGTCGCCGTCGGCGTGGTGGCGCACCCTGATCGGGCGGCCCTCGAGCACCGTCCGGCGGAGCAGTCGCGCGAGATCCTCGAGGTCGCCGCGGAGCTTCTCGAACTCGGGCCACTCGACCAGTGGCTCGACGGCTTCGGGCCCGGCACGCTCGGTGCGGGCCTCGTCGAGGCGCTCGCGGGCGGCCTCGGCCTTCTCGCCGTCGAGTACTTTCACGTCCTCGACCTCGAGCTGGCGGACGCCGTCGTGGAGGCCGACCTCGCCGGTGACGCGGGCGACGTCGCCGAGTTCGGCCTCGGGGTAGGCGCGCACGCCGGCTTCCTCGAACGCCGCGGCGGCGACGATCCCCGTCTCGTCGCCGACGTGGAAGATCGTCGGGCCGCCGGTCTGTTTGATCTGGGTGAGCTCGCCCTCGACGGTCACCGTCTCCCCCCGGGTGAGGTCGTCGATGGCGGTGATCTCCGGCTCGTGTTCGACGCGCACGACCCGGTTCTCGTCGGGCTCGACCTCCTCGAACGCGAGGTCGCCGTTCTCCCGGATCTCGGTCAGGCCGACGACGAGCTCGTCGCCGACTTCGTACTCGCCGTCGAGGCCGGACTCGTGGACCAGCCCCGAGACGTTGTCGGACACGTCGACGAAGACGCCGTAGTCGACGACGCCGTTGACGGTCACGAGGTAGCGGGCGCCCTCCGCCACGTCGTCGATCGTGCAGTCGTCGTCGAGATCGTAAACCACGGTCGCGTCGTCGGGAACATCCCGACGGGCCGGGGGCGAACCGCCCTCGGCGGTGCCGGCGTCCTCGCCGGCGGAGTCATCAGTCATACGGAAAAGTCGGCGGTCGCCGGTGTTAAGTCTTCCAGTTCGGACCGCTGAGGGTGGCTCGCCCCCCACAGCTCCGTCCCGGAATCCTTAGTTGGCGCCGCCCCCGAGTTCGGGGAAATGGGACTGTTCCGGTCGGGCGACGTTGTCGGGATCGCCGACGACGCCCTCACGTTCGCGCTCGAAGCGTCCCGCGAGAGCCACCCCGACGAGTACATGGGGCTGCTGCGGGGCGAGCCCGCCAGCGAGTTCGGACTCGACCACGAGGGGCTGCTCGTGACCGACGTGCTGATCATCCCGGGCACGGAGTCTAACCCCGTGAGCGCGACGGTCAAGACCAGCATGGTCCCCAACGACTTCTCCTCGGTCGGCTCGATCCACTCCCACCCGAACGGCGTGCTCGAACCCTCCCAGGCCGACCTCGCGACGTTCACCAAGGGGCAGGTCCACATCATCGTCGGCCACCCCTACGGCCGCGACGACTGGGTCGCGCTGGACCGCGAGGGGAAGCGCCGGAGCCTCCCGGTGTACGACGTGGAGCTCGACGACCCGACGGAGTTCTTCGACTTCACGCAGGCGGACATCGACGCCGAACTCGGCCTCGACGGTGACGAGCCATGAGCGGGGGACCGGCGGACACGCGACGAGCGGTAGCGCAGGGCACCTTCGACCTGATCCACCCCGGACACGTCCACTACCTCCGGGAGGCCGCGGCGATGGCCGACGAGCTCCACGTGATCGTCGCCCGGAGTTCGAACGTCTCCCACAAGGCGGACCCGGTGCTCCCCGCCCGCCAGCGCCGGGACGTGGTCGACGCCGTCGACGCCGTCGACGAGGCCCACCTGGGCCACGAGTCGGACATCTTCGTCCCGATCGAGCGCATCGACCCGGACGTGATCGTACTGGGGTACGACCAGCACCACGACGAGTCCGCGCTCGCGGCCGCGCTCGCCGACCGCGGGATCGACTGCGAGATCGACCGCGCGGGGCCCCGGGAGCCGAGGTACGACGACGAGCTGCTCTCGACCGGGAAGATCGTCGACCGCATCCTGGAACACCGTGGGTGAGCGCCCGATCGACCCGCTGCCGGTTCCCGGCGAGAGGGCAAACGCGAAGCCGATAAGTACCGCGGGACGCAACTTCGCGTAGTGAGTTCCGACCGCCAGTTCGCCGGCATGCTCGCGGCGACCGCGATGGGAGTGTACCTCCTCGTCGCCATCGGTGCGACCACGGCGGTGACCGACGCCGCCACCGCCTGTCAGGCCTGGCCCGCCTGCGGGAGCGGCTTCGGCGTCCCCACGACCGCGAACGGCTGGTTCGCGCTCGGCCACCGCGTCGCCGCCCTCGCCGTCGGCCTGCTCCTCCTCGCCACCGCAGCTCTCGCGTGGCGTCGCGACGAGTCCCGGCGCGTGAAGGCGTCGCTGCTGTTCGCGATCGTCCTCTACCCGGTCCAGTCCGGGGTCGGCGCCGTCATCGCCACGACGACCGTCGCCCCGGCCGCGGCCGTCGCAGCACTCCACCTCGGCACGGGCGTCGTCATCTTCGGGAGCGTGCTCGCGGCGCTGGCGTGGGCGCTCGAGGCCGCCACCGGCGACCCCGACGACGAACCGACCGACCCCCTCGACGACGCGCCGGCGACCGTCGAGGAGTCGCCCTCGCCCGAGCTCCCGGAGCCCGGCTGGCCGCGGACGAAGGCGAAGCTCGCGGCGTACGGCCGCCTGACCAAGCCGCGGCTGATGTGGCTGCTCTGTCTCGTCGCCTCGGCGGCGATGGCGCTGGCCGGCGGCGCCAACTTCACCGTTCCCGTCGTCGCCAAGACGCTCGTCGGCGGCGCGCTCGCCATCGGCGCCTCCGGCACGTTCAACCACGTGCTCGAGCGCGACGTGGACCGCCGGATGCAGCGCACCAGCGACCGCCCGCTCGCGGTCGACCTGGTGCCGGTTCGCAACGCCGTCGCGTTCGGCCTCGCGCTCGCGGCGATCTCGGTCGGCCTGTTCGCCTCGATCAACGTGCTCGCGGCGGTGCTCGGGCTGACCGCCATCGCGTTCTACAGCGTCGTGTACACGCTGATCCTCAAGCCCAACACCGTCCAGAACACCGTCATCGGCGGCGCCGCCGGCGCGCTGCCCGCGCTCATCGGCTGGGCCGCGGTCACCGGCGAGATCGGCTGGGGCGGCCTCGGGCTGGCGACGGTCGTGTTCCTCTGGACGCCCGCGCACTTCTACAACCTCGCGCTGGCGTACAAGGACGACTACGCCGCCGGCGGCTTCCCGATGATGCCGGTCGTCCGCGGCGAGACGACGACGCGCCGCCACATCGTCTGGTACCTCGGCGCGACGCTGGCGGCGACGGCTGCGCTGGCGCTGACGGCCCGGCTCGACTGGCTGTTCGTCGCCTTCGGGATCGCGCTCGCCGGGCTGTTCCTCTGGACCGTCGTGCGGCTCCACTTCGAGCGCACCGAGGCGGCGGCGTTCCGCGCGTTCCACGCCTCGAACGCCTACCTCGGCGGCGTGCTGCTCGCCGTCGTGCTCGACACGCTGGTCCTGTGAGCATGTCGGCAGTCACCGTCCCCGGCGTCGACGACCTCCCGGAACCGCGGACGGTGCTGCTCTGGACCGCCGTGCTGTACGTGGAAGTGATGGCGCTCACGGGCTACTGGCTGTTCGGCGACACCGCATCCGTCAGCAGTCCGCGGTTCGCGCTGTACGGACTGCTCTGGATCAACGTCTCGCTGTGGGCGTTCGGCCGGGCGGACGTGCCCGACGTGGGCAGGCGCGCAGTCCGCCGCGGGGCCGTGCTGGCGATCGGCTACCTCGCGGTGCTCGCGTACACCGGCGGCGTCGTCGCCCCAGGCATCCCCACGACGTTCGACTACACGGCGGGCTTCTCGGTGCTCTGGCTCCCGCCGGGCTGGGGCCCCGCGATCACGTTCAAGAGCCAGTACCTCCGGCTGGTCCTGATGCCCGCGAAAGTGATCGGCTACCTCGCGCTGACGTACCTCGTGTTCGTCACGGTGCTCGACGTGTCCAAGTCCGCGGTGTCGGGCCTGCTGGGGCTGCTCTCCTGTGTCTCCTGCTCGTGGCCGATCCTGGCGTCGGTCGGCACCGTTGCGCTCGGCGGCGGCTCGTTCGTCGCGGTGGCGACGACGACGTACGCCTACGACGTGTCGACCGCGGTGTTCCTGCTGACGGTGGCGCTGCTGTCCTGGCGGCCGTCGTTCCGGTAGCCCGCCGGGCTCAGCTCACGTCGAGGTGGTCCGCGATCCCCTCGCGGATGATCGTCTCGCAGTAGTCACAGCGCACGCCGTCCTCAAGCACGTCGAAGCGGGTTTCGACCGGCTCCTCGTCGTTGGTGATGCAGTTGCTGTTCGGGCAGGCCAGCACGCCCGTCACCGACTCGGGGCGCTCGACGCGTTTCTTCTCGCGAACTTCGTACTCCTCGACGATGTTCACCGTCGCCCGCGGCGCGATCAGCGAGAGCACGTCGACCTCGGCCTGGGAGAGCTCGCGCTCCTCCACTTTCACCACGTCCTTGGCGCCCATCCGGTCGGAGGGGACGTTCATCGCGACGCTGACGCCGGTGCCCTCGCTCCCGTCGATGCCCAGGAGCGCGAGCACGTGGAGCGCGCTGCCGCCGGGGAGGTGGTCGAGTACGGTGCCGTCGCGGATCTTGGAGACGCGGAGTTCGTGGTCACTCATCGTTCGAGAGCAGGAGGTCGAGCAGCGCCATCCGGACCGGCACCCCGTTGTGGGCCTGCTCGAAGTAGTTCGCGTGGTCGGTGCCGTCGATCTCCGGGTCGATCTCGTCGACGCGCGGCAGCGGGTGCATCACCGTCAGGTCGTCCCGGGCGGCCTCGAGCGTCTCGGCGTCGATCTGGAACTCCCCGGCGACCTTCCGGTACTCGTCCTCGTCGGGGAACCGCTCGCGCTGGATCCG
>SDGW01001206.1_pt1 | contig 10715 bp, 5 predicted proteins | sample 2873831 | NCBI WGS metagenome assembly SDGW01 (sample SAMN08132700, study PRJNA421101) | hypersaline lake metagenome | isolation source: celular fraction 0.22 microns magnesium sulfate-rich crust from ephemeral... | place: Spain: Penahueca Lagoon, Toledo | collected 2011-07
GCGGAACTGCCCCACCCCGACTACGGCGTCCCCGTCGCCTCCACCCGCCACGAAGCCGCGGCGTTCGTCGACGACCTGCTCTCGCGGTATCCGCGCGTCTTCGACGCGGTCCGGCCGATCGTCAAGTCGATCAACGGCCTCGAGATGGGCTCGCAGCTTCGACCGGATACGGTCGACTGCATTCGCACTCAGGTCGAGCAATGCGAGGCCGTCGACGACGTGCTCTCGACCGACGAACTCCACGCCTTCCTCGACGCCCATGCCGACCACGACCGGACGTCGGTCTACCGGCTCTTCGCGCTCACCTCCTTCATCGACGACGTCCACTCCTCGCAGAGCGTCCTCGAGTCGCGACGCGACTCGGTGTTCGTCTGATCGGTTTGCTCGATCGGATGTACCCGACTGATCGCGTCATCGGTCTCGTCCTGGTACGAGTTTCCGGCTGCCGGCCTGACCGAATCACGAGTCCGTCGGATCAGAGCGGCCCGGCGATTCCGTGCTGATCACGTTCGCTAATGAACAGTCTGTGATGATTTCATTCGTTCATACCCTCCGGTAGCCGTGTAATTACAAATTTGTGCCATCTCCAAGGTGCGCCGTATGCAAGTCACGTATCTCGAATCGGCAGCGATCCTCATCGAGGACGGAGACGCCGCGGTTCTCTGCGATCCGTGGTTGCTGGACGGCGCGTACTACGGGTCGTGGGCGCATTATCCCGAACCCGACTTCGAACCCGAAGAATTCGACGATGTCGATTACATCTATATCTCGCACATTCATCCCGACCACTTCGATCCAGACACGCTCGAGCGTATGGACACGGACATTCCGGTTCTCATCCACGACTATAGATGGGATTACCTGAGAGATGCGATCGCCGAGTTGGGCTTCGAGGTGATCGAGCTACCACATGGGCAACGGACCCATCTCACCGAAGACGTCCACATCAACATTCTCGCGGCTGACGGCTGCGATCCTGAACGGTGTGGGAACTACTTCGGATGCACGTGGTACGATACCGATGCGGAAACACCGGGATCGACGCAGGTCGATTCCATGGCTGTTATCGATAACGGCACGGAGACTGTGGTCAACACCAACGATGTCCCGTTCAGTATCGCTGAACCGGTCTGTACCGATGTTAAACGCGAGTACGGCGAGGTGGACCTACTCTGCCACCAGTACAGTGCAGCGCAGTTCTATCCGCAGGCCGTGACCAACTACAGCCACGAGAAGAAAATCCGCGAGCGCGACCGCGTCATTCGCGAGAAACACGAGCGTGCCCTCGACTTTATCGACATCTTCGAACCGAATTACTATATGCCATTTGCGGGGGAGTACGTCCTGACTGGCGACCTCGCTCACCTGAACGAGTACACGGCCAATCCACCGCGTGAGGAAGCACTCGAGTTTTTCAGTACCGCTGTCGACTCCGACGAGCACGAGTGCGTGTTTCTCAATTCCGGCGAACACATCGATCTCGAGACCGGCGATCGGTCTGCACCGTTCCAGCCGCCGGATCCGGACGCGAAGCAGCGGTACATCGAAGAAGAGCTGTCGTCGCGGTCGTTCGATTACGAAGCCGATCCCATTCCCACGTTGGAGGAGCTACAGGCGTACGTCCCGTATGCATACGACAATTTGGAGGAGAAACGCGAACGCATCGGTTTCACCTCCGACACGACAGTGCTCGTCTCTCTCGTCGAGGACGTGTACCTCGAACTGGACTTGAACGGCGGCGGATATCGGTATGTAGTGAGCCCCGATACCGACCACTACGATGGTTACGTTAAGATGGAGGTCGATCCCCGTCTTCTGAAGCGACTCTTCGAGGGGCCTCACAGCGCTTACTGGGCGGATGCGAAGATCGGTTCTCACATCGGGATCGAAAAGGAACCGGATATCTACGAACGGGGACTGTACCTCTGTCTCGGTTCCTTCCACGCCCACGGATACGATATCGTTTCTACGACGGAAGCGACGGCCGATACGGAACTGGCCCAAGACTGACGACCGCTGATCCGATTTGAGCGATAGCTGACTACCGAACGAGCGAGATCGACGGTCGATCACTTTTTATATAGGTTACCCCATATCTCCTGGATCGCGTCCGGAGGTATTCGGCCCGACTGTATTTAGTCGCCGATGAATGCCCGTTAGCGAAGAAATAACCAAACTCCGATAGCTGGACGATACGATCGCTATTTCACATGATGCATCGAGCTGGTCGTCCGTTGGAGAGCAGGCGGTCGCCGACCGAAATCGATACCGGTCCCCTGTGGGACCGGCCGTCTTGGTTCACTCACCGAGCGACTCCGCGTCGAGGGCGGCGTTCCCGTCCATCGACGGACAGGGATCTCTTTCGAGAGAGATGGAACCGGCAAACGACCGCGTTTCGTTGCGCCACCGCATGAGCACCGTTACCCGTCTCAGTTCACGGTTCAAGGCCGAATTCATCGGGCGAATCGTGGCGATGGGTTCCAGCGGTCTATTGATGGTGCTCCTGGCACGGCTACTCGGTCCCGACGAGTACGGCTTACTGTTCCTCGCCATCGCCGTGTTCTCGGCGGTCGGAATCGCGAGCAAGCTCGGGCTCGCGAAGTCCGGGGCGCGCTACGTTTCGGAATACAAGGAGCGATCGCCAGAACAGCTCCCACACATCTTCCGGACTTCATTCACGTATAATCTGGTCGCGATCGCCGTCGTCGCCACGGCCATGGCGATGGGCTATCGGTACATCGCTGCGTTCCTCGACGAGCCGGATCTGGCGCCGCTGCTCCTTCTCGGTATCGTCTATATCTCGTTCGAAGCGCTCACGACGTATGTCCGACTGATGCTCCAAGGACTCGAGGAGATCCAGTTCAGCGCGACGCTGTACGCGATCGATCGCAGCTGTCGGTTCGTCTTCGCGATCGGATTCGTCGTTCTCGGATTCGGCGCACTCGGCGCACTTGTCGGTTACATTCTGAGCTTCGCTATCGTCGCGACCGTCGGACTTGGCAGCCTCTACGTCCGATACTATAGGAATCACGACACTGCTGACTCGATAGAAAGCGGGCTACGGCGCCGAATCGCGGAGTACTCCGTCCCGCTGACGGCGACGAGTACGGCTAACATCATCGATAAACAGGTTGATACGATCCTTATCGGATTCTTCCTCTCTCCCGTTGCCGTCTCCTACTACGTCCTCAGCAAGCAGATCGTCCAGTTCGTCGAGACGCCGATCACCGCGCTCGGCTTCACGCTCTCACCGACGTTCGGCGCGCAGAAGGCGGACGACAACGTCGAGCAGGCCGCCCGGCTCTACGAGCGATCGCTGTTCCACTCGCTGCTCTTCTACGTCCCTGTCGGAATGGGAATCGCTCTCGTCGCTGAGCCGACCCTCGAGATCGTGTTCGGTGAAGAGTACCTCGGCGCAGTTCCCGTCCTCCAGGTGCTCGCGTTCTACGCCGTCCTCCAGTCGATTACACGTCTGACGAGCAACGGCTTGGACTACCTCGGACGGGCACGTGCGCGGGCCATCGTAAAGGGAACCACCGCCGCGTTGAACGCTGCGCTCAATATCGTCCTTATCCCTACTGTCGGCGTCGTCGGTGCCGCAGTCGCGACCGTCATCACGTACTCCATCTACACGTTCGCGAACGTCTACATCATCCACCAGGAGTTCGATCTCAGAGTCCGATACCTTCTCCGCCGTGTCTCGCTCGTCGTTGGCGTCTCCTCCGCGATGGCTGTCGTCGTGTTCGCCGCCATGGGCTTCGTTGACGGCGTGCTCTCGCTGGTGACCGTCATCGCTGTCGGTGTCGCGATCTGGGCCACTCTCTCGATCGCGACGGGACTGCTCGATCCGCGAACGATCCGTTCAGCACTGTACTCATGACGCCGTATCAGAACGAATCCGAAACCCAGGACCCAGATCGCTCGCTGATTGCTGGCCCGGTGAGACTCGTGTGCCCGCGGTGTTCGGCGCAACTCGCGTCCGAATCGCGCGCGTGTCCCGACTGCCAGTTCGAGATCGGAACTCGACGCGGAATTCCGTCGACGTTCGACGCCGCTTCCGACCGTCGTGGTCGCGACGGCAGCCGGGGGTCGAAGTGGCTCAGCGACTACCACTTAAAACAGCTCGCGACCGTGAGCGAACGAACGACCATCCGCGAGGCGACGTCCGAACTCCTCGAGGGTCACGAGCACAGATCAGCGGTTCTCGACGAAATCTATAACGTCCAGCGTGACGCGTGGCGTACTCTCTTTGCAGAACGGACCGGCGGTATCTGTCTCGATGTGGACGCCGGCTTCGGCCGGCGGTCGATGTTACTCGCAGAGCATGCCGAGGAAGTATACGCGGTCGACCCGTGCCTATCGAAGCTACGGATCGGAGCTGCGCGTGACGATTACGCCAGTTCAGAGCGGGTTATCCCGTTTCATTCCACGGCAGCTCGGCTCCCGTTTGCAGCGGGATCGTTCGATACGATCGTCACGGATCTGTCAGGGGCGCACGGTCGCGATCGAGATGTGCGGACTCACCTCTCTCGGTTGCGAGAACACCTCGACGACGACGGTACGCTGTTTTTCATGGCGGACGGGTGGCCGCGAACGACGGGATTGACGGCCCTCGCCGGTCTAGAGCGAAACGGCGACTCCCTGAGCGAACCCGTCCGTCCCGGAACTGCCGAGGGGTATCGATCGCTGGCACGCGCGGTCGGCTTCGATCACGTCTCGGTGTACGCGCTCGTTCCGAACGCGACACGGCCGTTGTACGTCTTCGACGTCGACGATAACCGCGCCGTTCGGCGATTCGCAGACTTCGTCTTTCGGGACGCCGGTCGACTCGCGGCCGTGGGCAAGCGGTTACTGAACCTCGGTGATCGGTCCGGCCTACTGAAACGGTGTTATCCCAGTTACCTCATCGTCTGCACCGACGAATCTACTCCAGTAGAGCCGACATTTACGGCACCGCTATTGAAGTCCGGCCGTGCACGGTCGGTTATCCTCGAGTCGTCTGACGATAGTGGCGGTGTCGAGCGCGTGTGGAAGATCCCGAACCGAAGCAGACACGCGCCGCTCACCGAACGGGAAAACAACGTTCTCACCTCGCTCGCCGCAAGCGATGATTCGATAACGAACACGCTCCCCGAAGGTGGCGGTGTCAGTTCTCGATTTGGAGAGATCCGAACCGAGGAGCCGGTCACCGGGAATTCGCTCAGCGATCTCCTCGACGACGATCCGGAATCGTTCGGCCGCGTCCTCCGACTCGGACGCGAGTGGCTCGTCGAGTTTCAGCGAGCGTTCCGCGGTGATCGAATCGTGCGGTCCCCCTCGATGGTCCGTGAGGACCTCGAGTTTGAGCCGGCCGGACTCGAAGCGCCATCAGTCACGAAGCCGGTCGAACTGTTCTACACGCCGGTACACGGCGATTTTATGTCTCGAAACGTCTACACGAGCGACGGAACGATTACGACCGTCATCGACTGGGAGTACGGCGCTACCGATGCGAATCCGATCATCGACGCTGGGTTCTTCCTCCTGGACACAGCGAGTCAGCTCGCTGGAAACCCGGTCAGCGGGATGGAGACGATTCTCACCGCCGACAGTGAGTACGCCGACCAGGTACGGGACTACATCAGAAACTACTGTGATGCCGTCGGTCTCTCGGAGCGAGCGTTTGCGCTGTATCTTCCGGCTGCCTACCTCCACCGACTCGAACTCGACTGGCGGTTCAACGCTACGAGTACGTACATGCCGAAGATGCGTAATCGAGCCGACCTCGTCGAACGACTGTACGACGACCGCCATCGGTTGCCACTGGAGATGGAAGACTGACGGTACGCGGTCGGCAGTAGACTCCGTCCTGCTACCGGAATGCTCTAATACGACGGCCAGTGGTCGGTGCCCCCGTTGAGAGTGTACTTCGTCGAGGAACAACTCCCCGGAGGTATCTGATGGCGATATTGGGGTTGAAACCCTTCATATCCCCGGATCTGACCGTTCAAGATTCTATCTGATCAGTGAAACATCAGTTACGGCGGCAGGACTAACACTGTGAGCAGTCCTTCTTATTAACCGAACGACGCTACCGAGACGAATACCGGGGAGAAAGATAGAACAGGAATGAGATTTTCGAGGGTGCGTAGTAATATATCGCATACTGACGGCTTCAGACTCCGATTATCCCCATATTTCGACCTGCTGGTTTCTGTTTATACTCCGTTTTATAACTAACCATCTATTTCACAATATGCTTCATATATTATCAGGATATATTGTATTTCATCGAAAGAGCCACGTTCAGAAGTGAGAAAGCTTATGATGTGCGGAGTTTCTCGTCCTCCTGCATGGCACGCGACTATCCGGGAAGGAGCACTGACGATTCAGCCCCCGACGACGAACGAATAGCTACAAAAACCATTAACCGGCGTTCATATCTGAAGATGGCCGGCGCCACGGCGATGGTCGGGACGGCCGCGGGGGCCGCAAGCGCGGCGTCTGGCGGGTACGACACGATCACTGCGTCTGGTCAGACCATCCGAATCGACTCTGGTGAAACGTGGGAGAACAAACTCATCGATCTGGGTACCCGAAATTCGATCACGATTGTTGCAAAAGGAACTGACTGGACGATTCGAAATATCGGTTTTACCGGCGAAGTCGGATACGACGATACGCTCTTTGCAGTGGCCGACACGGGTAACGGCACCTCACGGATGGAAAACATCTACTTCGATGAGTGTCCGTCCGGCCGACCGACCGGTGGCAACTATCGGGCAAAATGTATTTGGGTCGACCCGGATCATAGCGGTGCGCTTGAGGTAACGAACGTGAACTTCTCGGCCAATGGGAACAACGCAATCTACGGCTCCGCCCCCGGCTCGAACAGTGGCGGTAATCGTGGGACCATCCATATCGACGGCTGTTACTGTTACAACCCCAACCACACCGGATACCGTATCTCAGATAACGGCGACTCAGTCCGTAATTCGGTCGTTGACGGCAACAGTGGTCGGTCGATCTGGGTGTGGGAGTGTCCCGACGGTGGCAGTGGTGCCATGATCGAAAACGTCCAGATGACCGATACCGATGACATCGTCATCCGTGATAACGCACGGGTGGAGACTTCCAATGTCACCTTCCCCTCGTCGGTCTCCGTCCCAGACGGCTGTCCGAAAAGCGCCGAAGAAGCCGCAAGCGGCGGCAGTGCCGGAGGATCGTCGAGTTCGCCCACGAATAACCAGGGAGGAAGTGAGGACGCGACCCTCCCTGAAAACACCCTCACGGTGACGGGCACCGGCGAGCCCACGGAGTACTACGTCGAGACGACCGACGAGCTCGTCGACGATCCGAACGCCGGCCCGCTCGAGAGCCACGATTCGATCGACGGGACGAGCGCGACCGGCTGGGTGACGAACACCTCCCACGTCGATCAGTTCCGCTTTGCCGGCGACCTCCACGAGGTCACGTTCCGCCAGGGTTCGGCCCACGTCGAGGTCAACGGCGAGACGATCGATCCCGACCAGTACAACGGCGACCAGCCGACCCTCGAGAACACGCTGCTGGTCGACGGCGTCGGTACCTCCGGCGGGACGCGCTACGAGTTCGCGGTCTCTGGGGCCGCCGAGAAGGCGACCGTCAAGGGAGCCACGATCGACAGCGAGGACACCGTCGACGGCGGGACCATTACGGGCAGCGTCGCCGGCTGGCGCGACGCCTTCCGGTTCGGCGGTGAGCTGACGGACCTCACGCTCGACGGCGACGCTCGCGTCTACGTCAACGGCGAGCAGGTCGACCCCGCCGACTACGGCGACGAACAGCCCCACGTGCTGACACTGGTCGGCAACGGCTCGAGCGCCAGCTACGAGATCACGGTCGACGGGACGATCGATACGGTGGCGGGTGACGCCTCCGAAGACCACGCCACGGTCCTCTCCGACACCACCGTCGAGGGCTCGATCGAACGCGGCGCCCAGCGGTTCCGGTTCTCCGGGGCGCTCACCGACGTCACGTTCCACGACGGCTCGGCACACGTCTACCTCGACGACGAGCGGATCGATCCCGACGACTACAACGGGCAGGAACGCCTGCCGCACGCGATCGTGATCGACGGCTCCGGCACCGACGGCCAGTCGTCGTACTCCTTCGCCGTCGACGGTGATGTCGTCACTGCGAGCTACCGGGACGCCTCGGTCGACCCCGGTGACGCGGTCGATGGGACGTCCGTCAACGGCAGCGTCGACGACGAACTCGACGCCTACTGGTTCGACGGCAACATCACCGACTTCCGCCTGAACGGCGACGCGAGCGTCGACGTCCAGTACAACGTCTAGAGCGCCTTTTCTGCCCGAGATCCGTTTCTCACTGCAGTTTCTGCCGCGACGGCTCGCGGTCAGACCGTATCAGCCGCGATCGACTCCGTAGACGGCCGATCGAACTCCTCGACCGACTCGAGCGCCCCGCGACAAACTCGTTCGAACCGCTGGGCCCGTTCGGTCCAGGTGAGGTCCTGTACGTCCTCGCGGGCCCGTTCACCGAGTCGCGACCGGAGCGCCGGGGACTCGAGGACCATCTCGAGCTTGTCCGCGAGGTCCTGCGGATCCCTGACCTGGGCGAGCAACCCGTTCTCGCCGTTCGCGAGGTAACTTCTGATCCCCTCGAGGTCGCTGGTGACGACCGGGAGGCCGCAGGCCATCGCCTCGACGTTCGCCATCCCGAAGCTCTCCCTGTGGCTCGGCAGGCAGAACACATCGGCCGCGGTGTAGTACGCCGGCAGCTCGGGATGGGGAATCTCGCCGTGACAGACGACGGCGTCCTCGAGTCCGAGCGCGGCTGCACGATCACGCACCCAGTCACGCTGGCCGGTTCCGACGAGATGGACCGCCTGCTCTCCCTCGAGGGTTGCGACCGCCTCGAGCAGGTCGCCGATCCCCTTGGACTCGACGAGGCGACCGACGAACAGAATCGCCGACCGATCGCTCTCGAAGGCCGGCTCGACGTCCGGTCGAAATCGGTCGGTATCGACGCCCGGCGCGACGACCGCTTCGAAATCGTAGTCGAAGGTCGCCTCGAGTTGACGCGCGGTGTCGTCCGAGTTAGCGACGAGCAACTCGGTCTGCGAGAATCGATCGCGAAGTCGGGTCCCGAACCCGACGCTCGAGGCTTTGTGAAAGGTATAGAGGGTCGGCACGTCCACCAGATTCGAGAGGAGTAGATCGTCCAGAAATTGGGCGGTACAGAGCACATCGAGGTGGTCGTTCACGTGATCGACGATGCCGTTTCGAAGCCCCCACAGCGTCATCAGAAACTTCTCGCGGTTCTGTGCGCCGAGTGGATTCAGCGGATCGAGCAGTCTCGATGGATGGTCGTCGAACGCGGGGGTTTCGACGATATCGACCGCGGAATCGGCCAGGACGGACGCGATCTCCCCGCCGGTAGTGTACAGCGTCACGTCGTTCGTCTCGGCGAGGGCGGCCGCCAGCCGCTGGGTGTAGACGGCGACGCCCCCTGTGTGGCGAGTACCGGCCGCGTCGTGATAGAAGCCGATGTGCATACGCCGACGAACACGTTTGGCCTACATTGTTATGTTCCGATATCTATTCGAACAAATCACCTACCAGTATCGGTCGCACAAACGAACGTCGGTACGCCCGCCGGAATCGTCGGATTCGGTATCTGAAGCTCCGGTTCGAACGCTCACAACTGTACGGGATCGCCTCGGGGGAAGTACTGCCGCTGCACCGTCCGGCAGGAAACGAGAAAACTGTGCGGCGTTACTGATCGCGCGCGTTGTACTGGACGTCTATCGTGGCGTCACCGCGCAGGCGGAAGTCGACGATGCTGCCGTCGAACCAGTAGGCGTCGAGCCAGTTACCGACCGCACCGCGGACGGCCGTCCCCTCGATCACGTCTTCGGCGTCGATCGAGGCACCCTCGTAGTCCGACTGTACGACCGCACCGTCGACCTCGAAGGAGTACGTGCTGGGCCCGTCGGCCTCGACGCCGTCGACCACGATCGCGTGGGGCAGCATCTCGTGGTCGCCGTACTCGCTCGGATCGATCGGCTCGCCGTCGACGGTAACGTCGGCCTCGCCATCGGTGAACGTCACGTCGGTGAGCGACCCCGAGAAGCGGAACGTCTGGCTGCCGTCGGTGAGCGAACTCTGGACGGTCGATCCCGAGATGGTCGTCGCCTCGGCCGTCGGCTCGTCGTCGGATACCAGTTCGATCGTCCCGTCGACCGTAATTTCGTAGCTCGTGGGCGTCCCACGACCGGTGACCTCGAGCACGTGGGGTAGCTGTTGACCGTAGTCGGCGGGGTCGACCTGCTCGCCGTTGACCAGAACCGAGCCCGGCCCGTCGACGGTGAGCTCTGTCAGGTCGCCGTCGAACCGGAAGGCGTCTTTCCAGTCGGCGACGCTTCCCTGCACCGTGGAGCCGTCGATCGTGTCTTCGTCGTCGATCGACGCGCCCTCGTAGTTCGAGTGCTCGACTGCCCCGGAGACCGCGAACTCGTACCGGGTCGCGTCCTCCGGACTGCCGTCGACGAGGAGGACGTTGGGCAACTGGTCGCTTCCGTCGTCGACCGATTGGTCGGTGCCGCCACTGCTCGAGCTCCCCGCTGCGGCTGCTTCCGGCGAGGTCGGAACGCCGTCGGGGATCGAGAGGTCGGGGCTGCTCGAGACGTCGCTCCCGACGCTCACCGTCGAGCCGTCGGCCCGGTGGATCTG